>Ga0255338_1001541_pt1 | contig 42332 bp, 39 predicted proteins | sample MeOH1_35cm_T4_19_FD_203715 | JGI IMG/M metagenome (GOLD analysis project Ga0255338, IMG submission 203715) | Sandy soil microbial communities from University of British Columbia, Vancouver, Canada - MeOH1_35cm_T4_195 | ecosystem: Engineered > Artificial ecosystem > Sand microcosm > Unclassified ... | reverse complement strand
GCCGGAATTGCGCAGGCGGCGGCTCGCACCCGTTCCCTGTACGCTACGCTCGAAAGCGATGACTTTCATGGTGTACTCCAAATAGTAAGAAGGCTGTCCGCGACCAGACAGCCTCGACTGAAGCGGCGCGGCTTGGAGGCAGCGCCGCTTGAAGCACATTGGCCACCAAAATTGGCAGCCAATGCGGTAAAGCGCAAAATTCTAGCAGGAAACGCGGCAGGGCGCGATCAGGCGTCGGCAAACAGCGACATGATCGAGTCGCCCCTCACGATCCGGGTGAAGGTCTCTGCCAGCAGCGGGGCGGTGGAAACCTGACGGATCTTGCCGGACTGGCGCGCTTCTTCGGACAGCGGGATGGTGTCGCACACCACCACTTCGTCCAGTTCCGACGCCGCGATGCGGGCCGCGGCACCGCCCGACAGCACCGGATGGGTACAGTAGGCAAACACCTTCAGCGCGCCGCGCTCCTTCAGCACCTGGGCGGCCTTGCACAGCGTGCCGCCGGTGTCGATCATGTCGTCCATGATCACGCAGTTGCGGCCGGCCACTTCACCGATGATGTTCATCACCTCGGCCACGTTGGCCTTGGGACGACGCTTGTCGATGATCGCCAGGTCGCAGTTCAGTTGCTTGGCCAGCGCACGGGCGCGGACCACGCCACCCACGTCGGGCGAGACCACGAGCAGGTCGCCGTAGTTCTTCTCGCGCAGGTCGCCCAGCAGCACCGGCGAGGCGTAGATGTTGTCAACCGGGATATCGAAGAAGCCCTGGATCTGGTCGGCGTGCAGGTCCATCGTCAGGACGCGGTCCACGCCGGCAACCTCGAGCATGTTGGCCACGATCTTGGCCGAGATGGCCACACGCGCCGAACGCGGGCGCCGATCCTGGCGGGCATAGCCGAAGTAGGGCATGGCGGCGGTGATGCTGCGGGCCGAGGCGCGCTTCAGGGCATCGACCATCACCATCAGTTCCATCAGGTTGTCGTTGGTCGGCGCGCAGGTGGACTGCAGCACGATGACGTGCTTGCCGCGAACGTTTTCCTGGATTTCCACCTGGACTTCACCGTCGGAGAAACGGCCAACCAGCGCCTTGCCCAGTGGCATGCCGAGGTGCTGTACGACAGCCTCCGCGAGTTTGGGATTGGCGTTGCCGGTAAATACCATCAAGCCTTCGACGCTCATTCGGGGCACCTGTCTTGCTGCGGGGGAGGGTTCTGTGCCGCCGGCAGTTGCCGGCAGCCTATTCTGCGAGTATCCATCAGGACACTATAGGAAGTAATGGCAGGGGAGGAAGGATTCGAACCCTCGCATGCCGGAATCAAAATCCGGTGCCTTGACCAGCTTGGCGACTCCCCTACACAACCTTTGTCGACTGTCGCGGCGCCCAATCAAACCAGCACCTCGCCAGACGAAAACCTGCTATGCGAACGTTGCGAGCGGGTGATGCGACAAACTTCTCACACACCTGCCATCCCATTCCGATGGCATCCGTTCCACAACCTGCTGCGCAGTCTGCTCATCGTCGAAACGGGCAAACACGCAGGCTCCGGAACCGGTCATCCTTGCATGCGGACTGTATTGTCTCAGCCATTCAAGGGCTCGGGCAACCTCGCCGAACTTCGCTGTTGCTATCGCCTGCAAGTCGTTGCGACCGAAAGCGAATTTGTTTGTGCAAGCAGCGAAGTCCGTAATTATGGAGATGGGCGTATTCCTTGTCAAGCGCTCGTCCGAAAAAATTGCAGCGGTCGGCACATGCTGGCGCGGGTGGATAACGACGAACCAGCTGGGCGGCAAATCCACCGGCGTCAGTTCCTCTCCCACCCCTTCAGCGAACGCGTTTTCGCCAAACACGAACACCGGCACGTCGGCGCCCAGCGACAGGCCGATGCGCATCAGTTCGGCGCGCGGCAGGCGCACGCCCCACAGGTGGTTCAGCGCCAGCAGCGTGGTGGCCGCGTCGGACGATCCGCCGCCGATGCCGCCCCCCATGGGCAGCCGCTTGTCGATGCCGATGTCGGCGCCGAAGCGCGTGCCGCTGGCCTGCTGCAACGCGCGCGCGGCGCGCACCACGAGGTCGGTGTCGGCGGGCACGCCGGGGATGTCGGTCGTGCGCGCGATCACGCCGTCGTCGCGGCGGTGAAAGTGCAGCGTATCCGACCAGTCCACCAGTTGGAACACGGTCTGGAGCGTGTGGTAGCCGTCCGGGCGGCGCCCGGTTACGTGCAGGAACAGGTTGAGCTTGGCGGGCGCGGGGCAATCGCGCAGGTCGGGCGGCGGCAGGGCGCCTGCTGTCGTCATCGGCGTCGTCATTGTCGTCACTGGCGGGCCTCCGGGTCGATCACGAGCCGCACGGTCAGCGGCGAATCGCCGCCGTCGCGCGCCATGTCGATGCGGCGTGGCCGCGCCGTGGCCGCGGTGGCGCTCTGCGGCGGCTCCTGCCAGTCCACATAGCGCACTGTCCAGCCGGCCTGCGTCAGCGTGTCCAGGCGGCCGCGCACGTCGCGCGTGGCATTGGCGGGCGCGCCCGGCGCGGGGCGGCCGTGCAGCCAGTCGCGCATGCCGGCCACCGGCAGCGAGAAGCCCAGCGCCTGCTCCATCAACGCATCCACCTCGGGCGCGTTGCGCGGGGCTTCGTTGGGCAGGTCCAGCGTGGCGCCGGACGGCGTGGCGGTCACCACGGCCAGCGTCTGGCCCAGCGGCGACACCAGGTCCAGGCGCACGTTGCGGCCCTGTTCCTCCCAGCGGAAGCTGCCCTGCACGCCTTCATTGCGGCCATAGCGCGTGTAATTGGCGGCAAAGCGGCCCGTGTAGTGCTCGCTGCGGGCGGTCTCGCCGGCATCGAAGCTGCGCGTGGGCGCCACGCTGGCGCATGCGGCCAGCCAGAGCGGGGCGGCCACGCAAAGCAGGGCCAGGCGACGGGATCGGAGCAGGGTCATGAATAGTCGATCGGGGAGCTTGGGAGGGGCGTGCCACGCGCGGCCGGGGTTGCGGTGCGCGCGATGGCGCCCGGTGCCCGCCGGAAGCGGGCGGCCGGGCTGGCCAGGACCTTCGGGATATTACTTGGACAGCAGCACGTTCTGGTTGTAGCGGCGCAGGGTGTCGATCAGCGTCTGGTTCTCGGGCTCCGCCCTGGCGGCGTCGTTCCACGTCTTGCGCGCCTCTTCCTGCTGGCCAAGCTGCCACAGCACCTCGCCCAGGTGCGCGCCGATCTCGGCCTCGGGCGCCTTGGCAAAGGCGCTGCGCAGCAGGTCGGCGGCGGGCTGGAGTTCGCCCTGGCGATACTTGACCCAGCCGAGGCTGTCCATGATGTACGGATCGTCGGGGCCCAGTTCCGAGGCGCGCTCCAGCAGCTTGCGGGCCTCGGCCAGGCGCTCGTTGCGATCAGCCAGCGAGTAGCCCAGCGCGTTGTAGCCTTGCTTCTGGTCCGGCTGCATGGCGATGACCTTGCGCAGGCTGCGCTCCATGCTGTCGTAGCGCTTCTCGCGTTCGTCGAGCATCGCCAGCTCATAGAGCCAGTCGGCGCTGTCGGGCTCCACGCGCACGCGCTCGTCCAGCACCTTGCGCGCGCGGTCGTACGCCCTGCTGTCGATCAGCGTGGCCACCTCCGCCTGGCGGATCGCGGTGATGCGCTGCGCGCGCTGGCCCGGATCGGCAATATCCTCGGCATCGGACAGCATGTCGCCGAACACCGCCTGCGCGTCGTCGAGCTTGCCCATGCGCGCCAGCAATTGCGCGCGCTTGGCTTGCGCGGCGGGGGCCAGGCGGGTGTCCTCGATGCGGTCGAGCCACTGGATCGCCTGCGCGTAGTCCTTCTTTTCCTCGGCGATCTGCGCCAGGTACTGGAAGGCCACGTCGGGGTTGGCGGCCGGCGACTTCTCGGCCATCTTCAGGTATTCCTTCAGATAGCGCTCGGCGTCGTCGTAGCTGCGCGCCTGCAGGCTGGTCAGCCCCAGCGCCAGCGGCACGCGCGGGTCGTTGGGCGCCACCTTGCGCAGGGCCTCGAACTCGGTGCGCGCGGCTTCCATGTCGTTCTTCTGCAGGTACAGCCGCGCCAGCGTGATGTGGCCGTTGACCGAGGCCGGCGCCTTGGCCAGGAAATGCTTGATCACGGCGATGGACTTGTCGGGCGCGGCCTCGGCCTGCAATTCGGCTGACATCAGCGCGGCGGCCTCGAGGTCCGGCTTGATCCGCAGTGCCTCGTCCAGCTCGGCCTGCGCGCCGGCGTTGTCGCCGGCCGCATCCTTGGCGCGGGCCATGGCCAGGTGCGTCTCGGCGAACTTGGTGTCATTGGCGGTCACGCGCTGGAGCACGGCCACGGCGCCGGCGGGGTCGCTCGTGCGTGAGAGCTGCTGCTGCATCAGCAGGATCGCATCGGGCCGCTGGCCCGGGGGCGCGCTGGACAACTGCTGCGTCAGCAGCGGCTCGGCCTCGTCCCAGCGGCCGTTCAGCACGAGCAGCGTGGACAGGACCTGCCGGGCGGCGGGCGAGGTGGGCGCCAGCTCTGCCCAGAGCCGCGCGCCGTCGAGCGCCTGCTGCGAGATCCGCGCGTTGAACGCAATCTCCGTGGCGCGCTGGGCCATGCGCGGGTCGCGCGTCTGGCGCGCCAGGTCCAGGTAGGTGCGATAGGCGGGGCCCACCAGGCCGCGCTGGAGCGAAATCTCGGCCGCCAGCACGCGGTAGAGGATGTCCGGCGTCAGCGCCACACTGGGCAGCGGCGTGCGCGGCGGGCGGGCCTTGGCGCTCGGCGGAGGCGCCGGCACGTCGAGCACCTCGTCGCCGGCCTGGGCCGTGGTGGCGGGTGCGGCATGGGCCAGCGCGGCAAACGCCAGGCAGGCGGTCACGGCCAGCGCGCGCGCATGGCGGCGCAACCGTGCCGTGGCAACCGGGGCGGTGGCCTTGGAAGCAGTCATCGGGAAAAAGTCCGGGCGCATGGCCTGAAGGGACGAACGGAAGTCCGGCATGAAATCGATGCTCCGGCGCGCGGGGGCGTAGGAATGGATGAGAGGCATTGTAGCCTGCCGCTACAATGCCCTGCTTGCCCTGAAGGGCCGATACGTCTGGGAACCCGCACAGCGCGCCTTGCGCGCGACCGATTCCTGCGTCATTGGAGCGGTAAACCGGGCAAGAGGTTCTGACAGGGACACAGGAAGGAGACCAGGGGGCGATGCCGGAATTGCCGGAAGTGGAAGTCACGCGGCGCGGACTGCTGCCGCATGTCGTGGGGCGTCGCATTGCCGATGTGACGGTGCGTCACCGCGGCCTGCGCTGGCCAGTGGAGCCCGAGCTGGAAGCGCGTCTCATCGGGCGCGTGATCGGCCGGATCGAGCGGCGCGGCAAGTACCTGCTGCTCGAATGCCTGCCGGCCGCCGGCGCGGAGGGACTGGAAGTCGACGCCGCGCCCGGCTGGCTTCTGATTCACCTGGGCATGACGGGCACGTTGCGCGTGTATCCCGAGGCACCGCCGCCGGGCGCGCACGATCACCTTGACCTGGTGCTGGCCGCGGCCGGGGATGTGGCCGAGGCGGCTCCCGACACCGCCCCGATAGTGCTGCGCTTCCGCGATCCGCGCCGTTTCGGGGCGATTATCTGGAGCCCGCTGCCCGAGTCGGCGCTGGCCGAACATCCGCTGCTGCGCAAGCTCGGCATCGAGCCGTTCGATCCGCGCTTCGACGGCGCCTGGCTGCATCGCCATACGCGCGGCCGCTCGGTCGCCATCAAGACCGCGCTGCTGGCCGGCGACATCGTGGTGGGCGTGGGCAATATCTATTGCTCGGAAAGCCTGTTCCGCGCCGGCATTCGCCCGACCACGGCGGCTGGCCGGCTGAGCCTGGCCCGGTACGAAAAACTGGCCGTGGCCGTGCGCGAGACGCTGGCCGAGGCCATCGCGCGGGGCGGCACCACGCTGCGCGATTTCGTGGGCAGCGACGGCAGCAGCGGCTACTTCCAGCTGGACTGCCTGGTTTATGACCGCGCCGGCGAGCCATGCCGCGTTTGCGGCACCCCGATCCGACAGATCGTCCAGGGCCAGCGCTCCACGTTCTATTGCCCGCATTGCCAGCACTGACGCGCGCTCCGGGCGCCGACGCGGGTGCCGGCCGCATGTCCATACATTGTGGCTGGCGATTGCCGATGGGTCCGCGCAACACTCTGCGGCCGCCGCGCGCGCAAGGGGCGTGAATTCCACAAAATCCGACAAGAAACCTGTATCGTGTGCCCAGACATAAAAAGTTACAAAAAGCGCCGAATCTGCCACGAAAGTGGGATGGACCCGGCGCTGCGTCTCGTGCCGGGTCCGTGGGTCAGCGGGCTATCCCGGCGCGAGGCGGGTGGTACGAGCCCGAACCGATAAATCCGAGCCGAAACAGCGAACGCGCACAACTCCATGACGAGCCTCGCCCATCAATTCGAACAATATGGCGCCTGGAGAACCGGGGTCCTTCAGTCTCTCGCCGAATTCCAGTCGTGGCTGCAGCAGTACGACCTGTACGACGCCACCGCCGACGACCGCGTCCAGCGCATTCAGAGCGTTCTCAAGAGCGACCGCCTCAAGGTGGCGTTCATTGCCGAGTTTTCGCGCGGCAAGAGCGAGCTGATCAACGCGATCTTCTTTGCCGACTACGGCCGCCGCATCCTGCCGTCGTCGGCGGGCCGGACCACGATGTGTCCGACCGAGCTGCGCTACGACGAGAACGAGCCGCCATGCATTCGCCTGCTGCCGATCGAGACGCGCCTCCAGGACGCCTCCACGGCCGACTTCATGGAGCCCGGCTCGGCCAATTCGCACTGGACCACGGTGCCGCTGGACCCGTCGTCGCCCGAGGGCATGCTGGCGGCGTTCCACCATGTGGTGGAAACCACCCGCGTCACGCCGACGGTGGCGGAGTCGCTCGGCCTCTATAACGAGAACGATCCGGACGCCGCGTGGTCGGTCGATGCGGACGGCATGGTCGAGATCTCGCGCTGGCGCCATGCGGTGATCAATTTCCCGCATCCGCTGCTGCGCCAGGGCCTGGTGATCCTCGACACGCCGGGGCTGAACGCGATTGGTACCGAGCCGGAACTGACGCTGCGGCTGATTCCCGATGCGCACGTGGTGGTTTTCGTGCTGGCCGCCGATGCCGGCGTGACCAAGAGCGACCTCGAACTGTGGCGCAGCCATGTGGGCGCGGGCCATCGGCGCGGTTGCCTGGCGGTGCTGAACAAGATCGATGGCCTGTGGGACCCGCTGAAGTCGTCGCCCGAGATTGCTTCGGAGATCGCGCGCCAGGTGCGATCCACGGCGCAGATCCTGGGCATCGAGGAGCGCCGCGTCTATCCGGTCTCGGCCCAGAAGGGCCTTGTGGCCAAGGTTACGAACGACCAGCCGATGCTCGTGCGCAGCAACCTGCCGCAGTTCGAGCACGTGCTGTCGGACCAGCTGATTCCGCAGCGGCGCGAGATCGTGTCTGACCAGGTGCAGCGCCTGGTGCAGGAGATGTCGCGTGGCGCGCAGCAACTGCTGCAGAGCCGCCGCCGCGACATCGTGGAGCAGTTGTTCGAACTGCGCGGCCTGCGTGGCAAGAACCACGCGATGGTCAAGCACATGCTGCTGCGCGTGCAGGGCGAGAAAGAGGAATTCGAGCAGAGCATCTCGAAGTTCCAGGCGCTGCGCCTGGTGTTTGGCCGCCACAGCGCCGACATCATCAAGAGCCTGCAGCTGCGCGATGTGCGCCGCACCATGCGTGACGCACGCGAGCAGATGAAGGAGCGCTTCTTCTCGCGCGGCCTGCGCGAGGACATGGAGGCGCTGTTCGCGCAACTGACCGGGCTGATCCACGATGCCGACCAGAAGATCGCCGGCCTGCACCAGCTCGTGGACAGCATGTATCGCCGCTTCAACGCCGAGCACGGCTTCACGCTGCCGTCGCCGATGCAGTTCGTGACATCGCGCTATGCGGTGGAGCTGCAGGAGACGCTGCAACTGGTGAACAATCACTTTGGCGCGGTGAACATGCTCACGCGCTCGCGTCCGCAGCTCGTGCAGAACGCGTTTGCGACGATGGCGAGCCGCGTTCTGGAGAATTTCCGAGACCTGAACCGCGATATCGAGATCTGGCTGAAGTCCGTGATGACGCCGCTCGAGGCCCAGGTGCGCGAACACCAGAAACAACTGCGCCGCCGCGTGGATTCGATCGAACGGATTCATGAGGCCACCGATACGCTCGAGAGCCGCATCGCGGAGCTGGAGCAGGTGCTCAACGGCCTGGACGAGCGCAGCAACAAGATCGAGTCATTCGCGAAGGTTCTCGTCGAGCCGGCAGTCGAGAACGGCGTGCGGGCCGCCTGAGGTCGGAGCGCATCGCGGTATCATGTGCCACCGGTTTGCTCCCCTCTCCCTCTGGGAGAGGGGAGCAAACCGGTGGCATTTTTTCTTTTCCCGGCCGCCGCAATGCCCCGCAAGTCCGCCATCGCCCCCATTTCCATCGCCGACGCAGACACCGCCATGCCCGCCGACTTCGGCGCGCGCGTGGTGGCGTGGCAGCGCACGCACGGCCGGCACGACCTGCCGTGGCAGAACACGCGCGACCCATACCGGATCTGGCTGTCCGAGATCATGCTCCAGCAGACGCAGGTGGCGGCCGTGATCGAATACTTCCAGCGTTTCGTGGCCGCGCTGCCCACCGTGGCCGCGCTGGCCGACGCGCCGGCCGACGCGGTCATGGCGCTCTGGGCCGGCCTGGGCTACTACTCGCGCGCGCGCAACCTGCACCGCTGCGCCAAGGCGGTCATGTCCGAGCACGGCGGGGTGTTCCCCACCGATCCGGCCGTGCTCGTGACCCTGCCCGGCATCGGCCGCTCCACGGCGGCGGCGATTGCGGCGTTCAGCGCGGGCGTGCGTTCGCCGATCCTCGATGGCAACGTGAAGCGCGTGTTCGCGCGCGTGTTCGGCATCCACGGATACCCCGGCGAGCGCGCCATCGAGACCCGCATGTGGGCGCTGGCCGAGCGTGCGCTGCCGCCCGCCGGCCAGCGCCAGGCCGATGACATGGTGGCGTACACCCAGGGCCTGATGGACCTGGGCGCGACCATCTGCTCGCGCGGCAAGCCGGCCTGCCTGGCCGATGCGGGAGCCTGCCCGCTGGCGGGCGAATGCGTGGCCCGGCGCGACGGGCTGACCGGCGTGCTGCCCACGCCGAAGCCGCGCGCCGCAATCCCCGAACGCAGCACGGTGATGCTGATCATCCGCCATGGCCGCGACGTTCTCGTCAATCTGCGACCCGACAGCGGCATCTGGGGCGGCCTCTGGAGCCTGCCCGAGATGCCGGTGGAGGCGGTGCCCTTCGACCCCGACGCGGCGGAAGACGCGGCGCTCGATGCCGCCCGGGCATTCGGCGCGCCCGCCCGGGCGCAGATGGCCGGCGAACTCACGCACGTGTTTACGCACTTCCGTTTGCTGATCCGCGCGATCCGGGTGGATCTGGGCGCACTGGCGTTGCGCAGCGGCGCGGACGATGGCGTCAGCCGCCGCTGGCTCTCGCTCGACGACCTCGACGCGCTGGGTACCCCCGCGCCGGTGCGGCGCCTGCTCGAGGACCAGGCCCGAGGCGGGCTTTTCTAGGAAATTTACGAGCGGCGTGCGTCAGACGATGTGGTGCTGGCGCATGTAGCGGTGGACGATCTCGATGCGCATGCCGGCATCGGGCAGCGCCATCAGCATCTGCTTGGCCTTGAGCGGCACGGGCAATAGCTCGCAGAGCCGGTTGGCGACCCAGCTCGGATCGTCCCAGAGGTAGGGCTCGGCAAACGGCAGGTGCGACTTGTCGGCCTGTTCCGCCTGGATGGCGCCCACGATGCGCCGCAGCGCGGACAGGCATTCGCCCAGCAGTTCGAGCTTGCAGTCGATCACGTCCGGCGGCAGCAATTCCACCCTGGCCACAATCAGGCCGTCGTCGCGCGTGGCGTGCGAGAGGATCTGGAACCGCTGCCGGCCATGCGCCTCGATCAGCAGCACGCCCAACTGCTCCATATTGCAATCGACGATATCGGCCAGGCATCCCACCGGTTCCGGCTCCGTCGGCTGGCCGGGCTGGGCCACCTCGTTGCCGCTGGCGATCAGGCAGACGCCGAACGGCGTGCGGTCGCGCATGCAGTGGCGCACCATGTCCACGTAGCGCGCCTCGAACACGCGCAGCGGCAGCCGCCCATCGGGAAACAGCACCGTGTGCAGCGGAAACAGCGGTAGCGCGTCGAGGTCCAGCGCGGAATGCGCCGGATGACCATTGTCGGGCGGATGTGACGACATGCGATGCCGGTTCGGTTTCACTTCCAGTAAGGGGATGGCGGCGCGGCGGCCGTATCCTGGGCCCTTCGCGTCAGCTTGCCGGGGCAAGCTCGCGGTGTCTGACCAGCACATTACCATGTGCCCGGAAGTAGTTGGCAAGTCTTTCCGCGATAAACACCGAGCGGTGCTGGCCTCCGGTGCAGCCGATGGCCACGGTCAGGTAGCTGCGGTTATCGGCGATGAAACTCGGCAGCCACTTCTCCACATAGGCGCGGATGTCGTCGGCCATGGCCAGCACCATCGGCTGGCTTTGCAGGAAGTCGATCACGGGCATGTCGCGGCCCGTGAGCGGGCGCAGCGCCAGGTCGTAGTACGGGTTGGGCAGCGAGCGCACGTCGAACACCATGTCGGCGTCGCTGGGCACGCCGTGCTTGAAGCCGAACGACTCGAACAGCAGCGTCAGCTGCTGGCTGTCTTCGCGGATCAGTTCCTTGACCCAGCTGCGCAGCGTGTTGGTGCGCACGTTGCTGGTGTCGATGCGGTGCGCCGATTCGGCCAGCGGGCTCAGCAGCTCGCGCTCCATCTCGATGGCCTCGATCAGCGAGTTGTCGTGCGGTGCCGCATCGGCCTGGGCGCTGCCGGGCGCTGCCGGCGCGGGGCCGACGCGGGCGGACAGCGGATGGCGGCGGCGCGTCTCGGAGTAGCGCTGCACCAGGGCTTCGGTATTGGCCGTCAGGAACAGCACCTGCACCTGGTGCCCGGTGGCGAGCTGCCGCACGGTGTCGGGCAGCTGGGCCAGCGACTCGCGGCTGCGGATGTCGGTGGCCACGCCAAGATGGGTGTAGCCCTGGTCCGCCAGGTAGCTGGTCAGCTCGGGCAGGAACTGGGCCGGCAGGTTGTCCACGCAGTAGAAACCCGCGTCTTCCAGGACATTCAGGGCGACAGACTTGCCGGAGCCGGAAATTCCGGTGATGAGGATGATCCGCATAGCCATGCAAGGATAGCACCGGGTGATGGCTGCGTCATGACATGCGGCGTGTCGTGGACGCCTCAAAAGCAGAATGGCGAACCGCCAGGGTTCGCCATCTCTTCATGCCTGCAACGCTGTTCAGGCAGCGGGCTTGGCGGCCAGGCAGTCGCTCATGAACTTCTTGTACTCGTCGCCCTTCTTGCCCTTGCCCTCCTTGCTGCAGGCCGACATCTTCTCCTGCTGGGTCTTGGGCGCGGCGGCGGCAGGCTTGTTGGAGAGGCAGTCGCTCATGAATTTCTTGCGCTCGTCGCCCTTCTTGCCCGTGGCCTGCGTGTTGCAGGCTTTCATCTTGTCCTGCTGGCTGTTGGCGGCCTTGTCGCCGGCCGCGGCCGGGGCCGAGGCGCCCTGGGCGAACGCGCCCGTGGCAAGCAGCGGGGTCACCAGCACGCACATCGCGATCAGCTTCTTCATGCTTCTCTCCTTGGCTGTGGAAACACATTCAATGGGCTCGATGCCCATTACAGCACAAAACGATGCCGTGCCCTAGCGCGTTGACGCGCCGGCCAGGCGGCTTGTAAGCAATTGAAAATGGAGGGCGGGGCGCCCCGGGGTCAGAGCAGGCGCCCCTGGCCGCGCGACACGACATCGGCCTGCATGGCGGCGCGCTGGCGGTCCATGAAGTCGCGCAGCGTGTCGATGCCGCGCAGGCGCAGGATCGTGTTGCGCACGGCGGCTTCGACCAGCACGGCGAGGTTGCGGCCGGCCGCCACCTGGATCTTCACCATGTGGATCGGCAGGCCCAGTACATCGAGATATTGCGAGTCCAGCGGCAACCGCTCGAACTCGCCGTCGTTGCGGCGCACCAGCTGCACCACGAGCTTGAGCTTCATCTTCCGGCGCACGGCCGTCTCGCCGAAGATCGTCTTGATGTCGAGCAGGCCCAGGCCGCGCACTTCCAGCAGGTTCTGCAGCAGCGGCGGGCAGCGGCCCTCGACGAAATCGGGGCCCAGGCGCACGAAGTCCACGGCGTCGTCGGCCACCAGGCCGTGGCCGCGCGAGATCAGTTCCAGGCCCAGTTCGCTCTTGCCGAGGCCGGATTCGCCCATGATCAGCACGCCCATGCCCAGAATGTCCAGGAACACCCCGTGCATCGTCACGCGCGGGGCCGAGATCCGCGACAGGTAGAGCCGCAGGTGATCGATCACGGCTGCCGAAGACACCGGCGTGGTGAACAGCGGCGTGGACGAGCGCGTGCAGCGCAGTTCCAGGTCGGGCGGTGGCTCCATGCCGTCGGCCACCACGAGGAACGGCGGCTCCAGCAGGATCAGTTCGCCCATCTGGCGCTTGCGCGGCTCGTCGTCCAGACGCTGGTAGTACAGGATTTCCGGCTTGCCGAGCACTTGGATCCGGTTCGGGTGGATCAGGTTCAAGTGGCCCACCAGGTCGGCCGCCGAGGTGGCCTCGCGGGCAAACTCCACGTCGAAGGCACGGTCGGCCCCTTCCAGCCCGGCCACCCAGGAGAGTTTGATGTCGGCTGCGTTGTCGTCGAAGATCGACTGCGAGGTGACGCCGGTGAGTTCCATGCGTTAGGTCTTTCGGGGGCGGGCAGGTCGCTTCATGCGACCGGAATCAGGGATGCCACTGGGTCAGCAGCTCGTGTACGGCGTCCGGCGTGGGCAGCGTGGCCAGGCCCTCGCGCACGTCGCGGTCGGACAGCAGCTGGGCGATTTCCGAGAGGATTTCCAGATGTTGCTGCGTGGCCTGCTCCGGCACCAGCAGGAAGATCAGCAGCGAGACCGGCTTGCCATCGGGCGATTCGAACGGAATCGGCTCAGCCAGGCGCATGAAGCCGGCCAGCGGCTGCTTGAGCCCCTTGATGCGGCCATGCGGAATTGCCACCCCGGCGCCGAGGCCCGTGGAGCCGAGCGATTCGCGCGCGAACAGGTTGTCGGTCACGGTAGCGCGGGCCACGCCATGGTTGTTCTCGAACAGGAGCCCGGCTTGCTCGAAGACCCGCTTCTTGCTGGTGACGGTGACGTCGAGATGGATGTTGCCGGGTGGCAGCAATTTGGCCAAACGATTCATGGGCAATACGCGAGAAGTCAGGTTAGCGGGCCGGGGCGCGCAGGCCGTCCCGCCGGATATGGACGAAACTGGGTACCGAGATCTTGTCTGGGACGCCCGCATTGGAGCGTCCGGCCATTATAGAGCAGGGCCACATCGCGTTCTGCAATGCAGCGCCGGGGTCGCGGCGGTGCCACGACATGCCGGCCGGCTTGCCCACCCGGATAGTGCCGGGGCCGTCCTGTCTGTTCTTTGTATGGCGGAGCATACACCGGCCGGGCCGCCTTGCGAACACTTTGGCGCTGCCGAGGCGCCGGGGGCCATGCGCCGGCGTGGCATTAAGGTAACGAAACATGCGCGCCATCAAAAAAGCCGCGCTGATGCGCGGCTTGATCTCTTCTTTCCAGTCCTCTCAGGGTTGGCAACCGTTCCAATGCCCGGTTGCCGGCAGGTCTACTGCTGCGTCAGCTGCTCGGCGGCCATCTGGTACTTCACGGCCTCGCGGTCGTGGCCCTGTACGCGGTCCTTGTAGCGGATCACCTGGCGGTCGAGCTTGTCGACCAGGCAGTCGATCGCCGCATACAGATCTTCATGATGCGCTTCGACGAAGATGTCCTTGCCCTTGAGATGCAGATTGATTTCCGCGTACTGACGCCGGTCCTTTTCCTTGTGGTTGTCTACCGATAGCAGCACGCTCACGCCAATGACCTGATCGAAATGCCTGACAATTCGCTCCAGTTTCGTTTCCACATACTCACGCAGCGGAGGCGTGATGTCGAGGTGGTGTCCACTGATCTTGAAGTTCATAGCGCTTCTCCTTCTGAAAGAGCCGCACCCAGGCAGGCGGTTGCGGCTCGGCTACAAAGTCTTGCGGAGATTGACTGCGGGAATCTTGAGCGCTTCGCGGTACTTGGCCACCGTGCGGCGTGCGACCACGAAGCCTTGCTCGCCCAGCAGTTCGGCGATCCGGCTGTCGGAAAGGGGATTCCTGGGGTCTTCGGCTCCTATCAGTTGCTTGATCAGCGCGCGGATTGCCGTGGAGGAGGCCGCGCCGCCTGTCTCCGTGGAGACGTGGCTGCCAAAGAAGTACTTCAACTCGAAAGTACCCATGGGCGTGGCCATGTACTTATTCGTGGTGACCCGGGAAATGGTCGACTCATGTAAACCGAGTGTATCGGCTATTTCCCGCAAAACCAAGGGCCGCATCGCGATTTCGCCATGCGTAAAAAAGTTCTTTTGACGTTCCACAATTGCCTGCGACACACGCAGGATCGTGTCGAAACGCTGCTGGATGTTCTTGATAAGCCACCGCGCCTCCTGGAGCTTCTGCTGCAGCCCGGCGGTGCCCGTTTCGCCCTTGGCGCCGCGCAGGATCTGCGCATACATGTCGTTGATGCGCAGCCGTGGCATGACGTCCGGGTTCAGCTGCGCGATCCAGCCGCTGGCGCTCTTGCGCACGAACACGTCGGGCACCACGAAGTCGGCCTCGGGCCGGCTGAATGCGTGCCCCGGGTACGGCGCCAGCGAGCGGATCAGTTCGTGCGCGGCCTTCAATGCAATGTCGTCAACCTGGAGCGCCTTCTTGAGCCGCGTGTAGTCGCGCACGGCCAGCAGTTCCAGGTGATGGTTGACGATGTTCAGCGCCAGGTCGCGCTGCGGGTGCTTGAGGCGGCGCAGTTGCAGGCTCAGGCATTCGGCGGCGTTGCGCGCGCCCACGCCGGGCGGGTCGAAGCTTTGCAGCAGCGTCAGGATCGCGTGCACTTCGTCGAGCTCGAATTCGAGCTCCTCGGGCAGTTCCGTGCAGATTTCCTCGAGCGACGCGCTCAGGTAGCCGTCGTCGTCGAGGGATTCGATCAGGAAGATGGCCAGGCCCTTGTCGCGCACCGAGATCTTCAGCGGCGCCAGCTGGCCCATCAGGTGCTCGCGCAGCGTGGGCTCGGCGTCGCGCAGCTGCATGGGCGTCTTCTCGTCCTCGTCGCCCTGGGGGCGGCGGGCGAAGTCGTCCAGGCTCCAGTCGCTGCCGTAGTCGTCGCCGCCACTGTCGCTGTAGTTGTCGTCGTCGCCCTGGCTTCCCGCGGCACCGTCGGTGCGCGCATCGCCATTGCCCTGGGGCTCGGACGGGGCCGGCGCCGGAGCGCTTTGCAGGCTGATCGAGCCATCCGCGGCCACGCGCAGCGGGCTCTCGATCCAGTCGTTCTCGCGTTCCAGCAGCGGGTTCTCCGTGAGCGCCTGTTCCACTTCCTGCTGAAGCTCAAGCGTGGAAAGCTGCAACAATCGGATCGACTGTTGCAGTTGCGGAGTCAATGCCAGATGCTGGGAGAGACGAAGCTGAAGCGACGGTTTCATGCGACCTATTCTATGCGCATCTCTCCGATGATGGAACGGAAATTGCTATCGCCTATCGCTTGCGGCTTCGTGATCGCCAGCGGCTGTGGCCGCCGCGTGCCGCCACCACGGGGCGGCAGGGACATCACATGCGGAAGTTCTCGCCCAGGTAGACGCGTCGCACGGACTCGTTGGCGATGATTTCCTCGGGCTGGCCGGCGGCCAGCACGGTGCCTTCGCTGATGATGTAGGCGTGGTCGCAGATGCCCAGCGTCTCGCGCACGTTGTGGTCGGTGATCAGCACGCCGATGTTGCGCGCCTTCAGGAAGCTGACGATGCGCTGGATTTCACCCACGGCGATGGGGTCCACGCCGGCAAACGGCTCGTCCAGCAGGATGAAGCGCGGGGCCGACGCCAGCGCCCGGGCAATTTCCACGCGCCGGCGCTCGCCGCCGGACAGCGACAGCGCCGGGTTGTTGCGCAGGTGGGCGATCTGCAGGTCGTCCAGCAGCGAATCCAGGCGCCGGTCGATCTCGGCCTTGCCCAGCGGCTTGCCGCCTTCCCACTGCAGCTCCAGCACCGCCCGGATGTTCTCTTCCACGTTGAGCTTGCGGAAGACCGACGCTTCCTGCGGCAGGTATGACAGGCCCATGCGGGCGCGCTCGTGGATCGGCAGCCCGCTGATGTGCTGGCCGTCGAGCACGATGTCGCCCTCGTCCAGCGCCACCAGGCCCACGATCATGTAGAACGAGGTGGTCTTGCCCGCGCCGTTGGGGCCCAGCAGGCCCACTACCTCGCCGCTCTTCACGTCCAGCGAGACGTCTTTGACCACGGTGCGCGAGCCGTAGCGCTTCTTCAGGTGGCGCACGACGAGGGTGCTGCTGTCGGTGCGGGGGGCCGAAGCAGACGCGGCGGCGGTCGGGGCGAGCGTGGCGGAGTCGTTCATCAGGCGGTCAATGCGTGCGTGACGCGCGGGCGCGTCAGGGGTTCAGGGTTTGCCGGGCGCGGGCGCCGGCTTGAGTTCGAGCGGGGGCGCGGCGGCGCCGCTGGCCTGGTCCGCGCGCGGCGAGAGCACGGCGCGCACGCGGCCCGACGGATTGCCGGCGGACGTGTTGTTGTCGCCGCCGGTGGCCGTGTAGTACTCGTTGCGGCTGTCGTAGGTGATCACGGCGCCGCGGATCTCGTCCACCGTCTTCGCGCCGGCGATGCGCGCCGCGCGGGCGTGGCCGATCAGCTTCGACATTTCCTGCTTGCCATCGTATTCGATGCGGTCGCCCCAGCCGTCGATGTATTCGTCCACGCCGTCGCGTTTCTGGCGGATATATGCCTGGCGGTCGCCCTTGGCCGTGGCCACCGCGTACTGGTAGCCCTCGGGGTCGGTCCGGATCTCCGCCGCGTCGGACTTCAGCACCATCGTGCCCTTGGTCAGCACCACGTTGCCGGTCAGCGTATAGATCTGCTTCACGTCGTCGTAGCTGGCGTTGTTGGCCTCCAGCACCAGCGGCTTGTCCTTGTCGGCGCGTTCGGCCAGGGCCGGCTGGGCCAGGGACAGGCCGAGCACGGCGGTAGCCGCCAGCAGGGCGGGCGCGATGCGGCGACAGGACGATGTCGGCAGGGATGGGGTCATGTTGTTCAGCGGTGAAGGAAGGACGGCGGTCCGTTTCCGGGCGCCTGGCGTGCCTGTTGTTTTACGTGAGGGTCCTGCGCTTACTGTGCGGTCCTTGCCGGTCCCGAGGGCGGATTCATGACGATGGTGCCGCGTACGTTGCCGAGCAATTGTACTTCGCGCGTGACATTGTTGAAGATCAGTCCGTTCGCGGTCATCACCGACGGCCCGCGCGTGAGTTCCACCGCCTTGTCGGTCTTGACGATGTCGTCATTGACCAGCAGCCGGAAATACTGTGAGGCGGCGGTCATGCGCGGGTCTTTCGACGCATCCGCGCCGGCCTGGCGCACCAGGTACGCGTTGCCGAAGAGATCGATCACCGAACCCTCCGAGTTCATCACGCCGCGCTCGGCGTTGACCGTGACCGGCGGGCGTTCCGGCTGGTACGCGCGCATGGCCGGCGTGGTCACCTCGTAGGTCTGGTCGTCATCGAAGTGGACCATCTTCACGCCGGTGAAGCGCATCTTGGTGGTGCCGTTCACGTCCAGCTCCGTGGCCGAGAAGCGGTCCATGTAGTAATCGGGCTCGTGGCGCTTGGCGCGGCTCTGCGCGGCCTCGTCCTCGCGCGGCGAGTTGACCTGCACGAGCCAGAACGTGCTGCCGGCCACCATCGCCATCAGCAGCAGCGGCATCAGCCGCATGGCCAGGCCGGACACCCCGCGGAAGAAGTCGCGTATCGCCGACATCGCCGTCAGATGACCTTGGCGCGGGTCAGGTCATGGATGTGCAGCGCGCCCACGAGGCGGCCGTCGCCATCCACCACCAGCAACTGGTTGATGCGGTTGGCTTCCATGATCTGCACGGCTTCCACGGCCAGCCGGTCCTGGTTGACCACGTGCGGGTTGCGGTGCATGACCTCGCCGATGGGTATGGTGCGCCAGTCGCGCGGGGTTTCCAGCAGGCGGCGCAGGTCGCCGTCGGTGAACACGCCAATGGCGTGGCCATCGGGGTCCACCACCGCCGTCATGGCCATGCCCTTGCGGGTGATTTCCATCAGCGCCTGGGCCAGCGGGGTGCTTTCGCGCACCTGGGGCACGCCGTTGCCGGTGCGCATGATGTCGCGCACATGGGTCAGCAGCTTGCGGCCCAGCGCGCCGCCCGGGTGCGAGCGGGCGAAGTCTTCCTCGCCAAAGCCGCGCGCATCCAGCACGGCCATGGCCAGCGCGTCGCCCAGCGCCAGCGCGGCCGTGGTGCTGGCCGTGGGGGCCAGGTTCAGCGGGCACGCCTCCTGAGCCACGGCGCCGTCCAGGTGGGCGTCGGACAGCTTGGCCAGGTTCGACGCCGGGTTGCCGGTGACCGAGATCAGCCCGGCGCCGATGCGCTTGACGATCGGGACGATCGACAGCAACTCGGCGGTTTCGCCGGAATTGGAGATCGCCACGAGCACATCGTCGCGCGTGATCATGCCCAGGTCGCCGTGGCTGGCCTCGGCCGGATGGACGAAAAACGACGGCGTGCCGGTGGAAGCCAGCGTGGCGGCCACCTTGCGGCCGATGTGGCCGGACTTGCCCATGCCGGACACGATCACGCGCCCGGTGCAGCCCAGGATCATCTGGACCGCCTGGGTGAACGCGGGCGTCAGTCGGCTGGCCAGTGCGGAAACGGCATCGGCTTCGATCTGGAGGGTATGGCGGGCGAGCCGAAGTGCTCGTTCCGCATCGAAATTGGCTATCATGGCGACGAAGTATACCAACGAATGCGATGGCGACCGGCCCGGTCTCAACGCCCCTGCCGCAAAGTCTCTTAAGCCCGCCGAATGCATTCTCCGCTGGAACTGACCCTGGTGCTGCTGGCCGCCGCCGTGTTTGGCGTGGTGGCCTTCCGCATGCTCCAACTGCCGCCCATGCTGGGCTACCTGGCGGTGGGCATCCTGATCGGTCCCCACGCGCTCGCGCTGGCCAGCGATTCCGCCCAGACCAAGTACCTGGCCGAATTCGGCGTGGTCTTCCTGATGTTCTCGATCGGGCTGGAGTTCAACCTCAGCAAGCTGCGCGCGATGAAGCGCCTGGTGTTCGGCCTCGGCGGCTCGCAGGTGATGCTGACCATGGTGATCGTGGTGCTGGCCGGCGCGGTGTTTACCGGGTGGCTGGACCTGTCCTGGCAGGCGTCGGTGGCGCTGGGTGGCGCACTCGCCATGTCTTCCACGGCCATCGTCTCCAAGATGCTTTCCGAGCGCATGGAGCTCGAGAGCGAGCACGGCCGCAATGTCATCAGCGTGCTGCTGTTCCAGGATCTGGCCGTGGTGCCGCTGCTGATCGTCATTCCGGCGCTGTCGCGCGACCCGGCCGACCTGGCGGCGGCGCTGGGCGTGGCCACGGTCAAGATCGTGGTGGCCCTGGGCACCATCTTCTTCCTGGGCCAGCGCCTGATGAGCCGCTGGTTCCACGTGGTGGCGGCGCGGCGCTCGCAGGAACTGTTCATGCTGAACCTGCTGCTGGTCACGCTGGGCATGGCCGCGCTGACCGAGCGGCTGGGCCTGTCGATGGCGCTGGGCGCGTTCATGGCCGGCATGCTGATCTCCGAGACGCCGTACCGGCACCAGGTGGAGGAAGACATCAAGCCGTTCCGCGACGTGCTGCTGGGGCTGTTCTTCGTCACCATCGGCATGCTGCTGAACATTCGCGTGGTGCTGGACCATATCTGGCTGGTGCTGGGCCTGCTGGTGTTGCCGATCCTGTTCAAGCTGGCGCTGATCACGGCCCTGGCGCGGCTGTTCGGCTCGCGCCAGGGCGTGGCCATCCGCACCGGGCTGGGGCTGGCGCAGGCCGGCGAGTTCGGCTTCGTGCTGCTGAACCAGATCGACGGCATGGGCCTGGTGGACCCGGTGCTGATCCAGGTGATCCTGGCGTCGATGCTGCTTTCGATGCTGGCCGCGCCGTTCCTGATCCAGTACAGCGACGCCATCGTGCTGCGCTTTGCCGCCAACGAATGGCTGATGCAGTCGCTGAACATGACCCGCATCGCCGCCCAGAGCCTGCAGACCGAGAAGCACGCCATCATCTGCGGGTTTGGCCGCAGCGGGCAGAACCTGGCGCACATGCTCGAGCGCGAGGGCATCACCTACGTGGCGCTGGACCTGGACCCCGACCGCGTGCGCGAGGCCGCCGCGGCCGGCGACACCGTGGTCTATGGCGATGCCGGCCGCCGCGAGGCGCTGATTGCCGCCGGCATCCACCGGGCCGCCGCCGTGATCGTGACCTATGCCAATACGCCGTCGGCGCTCAAGGTGCTGCACCACGTGCAGGAACTGGCCCCGGCGCTGTCCGTGATCGTGCGGACCGTGGACGATTCCGAGCTCGACGTGCTGCAGAAGGCCGGCGCCACCGAGGTGGTGCCCGAGATCATCGAAGGCAGCCTGATGCTGGCGTCGCACGCGCTGGTGCTGCTGGGCGTGCCGATGCGGCGCGTGGTGCGCAGCGTGCAGCAGGCGCGCGACGCCCGCTACAGCCTGTTGCGCGGCTACTTCCATGGCCGCGACGACGAGGACGAAATGATCGAGCGTGACACCGTGCGGCTGCACTCGGTTTCGCTGGGCCCCGAGCACACGGCGGTGGGCCGCCGCCTGGGCGCGCTGGGGCTGGAACGGATCGGGGCCGAGGTGACGGCGGTGCGCCGGCGCGGCATCCGCGCGTTCGACCCCCAGCCCGAGACCGTGCTGGAGCCGGGCGACATCGTGGTGCTGCGCGGCACGCCCGAGGCGCTGGAGTCCGCCGAGGAGCGGCTGCTGAAGGACTGAGGGTTGATCCGGCTGTGACCCGGTTGATCTGGATCACGCGCGCGCCGAGCGGCATTTGAGTGAGGTCAGGGCATCGTCGCGGGCCGCGCATTTTAGTGGAATTACGATTCTCCGGTCGCCGGGGTTCACGTAGATACAGAGGGGTTCTCATCCCCACAGGAGTCTGTCGTGAATCCCCACATCCGCCGTCAATCCGGCATGTTCGCCATTGCCGCCGTGCTGGCTTCCACCGTCCTGCTGGCCGGCTGCACCGAGGAGCGCGCCCCGGCGCAGTCCGCCGGGACCGTCGCCGTGGCCGCCGCCGCGCCGTCGCCCGAGGATGCCGCGCTGCTGGAGCAGGCGCGCGCGATGTTCGAGCCGCTGCCCGAGCACCCGTCCGCCACCGCCGACCAGACCGGGCTGGCCAAGGTGGCGCTCGGCAAGTCGCTGTATTTCGATCCGCGGCTCTCCAAGGGGCACAGCGTCAGCTGCAACAGCTGCCACAACGTGGCGTCGTACGGCGTGGACAACCTGCCGACCTCGCCCGGCCATCGCGCACAACTGGGCGCGCGCAATTCCCCGACGTCGTTCAACGCGGCGCTCCATGCGCGCCAGTTCTGGGACGGCCGCGCGGCCGACCTGGTCGAGCAGGCCAAGGGCCCGATCCTCAATCCCGTGGAAATGGCCCTGCCCGAGGAAGCCGTGGCGGTGTCGACGATCGACAGCATTCCCGGCTATCGCCAGGCGTTTGCCGAGGTGTTCGCGGGCCAGCCGGCGCCGGTGAACTATCACAATATTGCCGAGGCCATTGCCGCCTATGAAGAGACGCTGGTCACGCCGGCGCCGTTCGATGCCTACCTGCGCGGCAACGTGGCGTCGCTGACGGCGGCGCAGAAGGCGGGCCTCAATACCTTCATCCAGACCGGCTGCGTGGCCTGCCATGGCGGCAAGGCGCTGGGCGGGCAGGGCTTCTTCAAGTTCGGCCTGGCCGATGGCCCGTATTGGAAGTACACGCACAGCAAGTCACCCGATGCCGGCCGCTTCGATGTGTCGGGCGATCCGGCGGACAAGTACGTGTTCAAGTCCCCGTCGCTGCGCAACGTGGCCATGACGCAGCCGTATTTTCACGACGGCAGCGTCTGGTCGCTCGACCAGGCCATTACGGTGATGGGGCACACGCAGCTTGGGCGGGCGCTGTCGGCGCAACAGGTGACGGAGATCCGCGCGTTCCTGGAAAGCCTGACGGGCACCCTGCCGGCCGAGGCCATGGCGCTGCCGCAGCTGCCGCCGTCCGGTGCCGAGACACGGCGTCCCGATCCGGCCTGATTGTCGGCCGGAGCCTCAGGCTGCGTGGCCGGCGGCGGACTCGCTGCCGGCCGATGGCTGTCGCCAGCCCGGGCGGCGCGGCTCCGCCCAGGACGCCGGCACGCCGTCCAGCACGGCCGCCGGGTCGAGCGAGCGCAGCGCCACGGCCGGATCGGCCGGAATGCGCCCTTCGCCCAGCAACATCAGGTAACGCAAGCAGCACACGCGCAGGAACGATGCGAAATTGGCCGAGAGCGACACCTCGCCGCGATGTTCGGCCAATTCGTCGTGCAGCCGCGTCAGCAACTGGTTGACGCTCGTCGCGTCGCGCTGCGCCAGTTCCTCCAGCACTTCCCAGAACAGGTTCTCCAGCCGGATGCTGGTGGCCACGCCGTGCAGGCGCAGCGAGCGCGACTGGGTCTGGTAAGAGTCCGGATTGGCCCGGATGAAGATCTCGCACATCTGGATGTCCCCCCGTGCGGCGCGGCCGCGTTCGGAAGGCTCTACTGTACTGTGATCCGCGTCCCCAGCACGGCGAGGAACTGCGCCAGCCACTGCGGATGCGCCGGCCACGCGGGCGCGGTGACCAGGTTGCCGTCGGTATGGGCCTGATCCACGGGAATGTCGGCATATTTGCCGCCCGCCAGCCGCACTTCGGGCGCGCAGGCCGGGTAGGCGGAGCAGGTGCGGCCTTCCAGCACGCCGGCGGCGGCCAGCAGTTGCGCGCCGTGGCAGACCGCGGCGATGGGCTTGTTGGCCTCGGCGAAGTGACGCACGATCTCCAGCACGCGGTCATTCAGCCGCAGGTATTCGGGGGCGCGGCCGCCGGGAATGACCAATGCGTCATATGCGGCCGGGTCGATCCCGGCAAACGTGGCGTTCAGCGTGAAGTTGTGGCCGCGCTTCTCGGTGTAGGTCTGGTCGCCCTCGAAGTCGTGGATGGCCGTGGCGCAGTGGTCGCCGGCCTTTTTGTCCGGGCAGACGGCATGCACGGTGTGGCCCACCATCTGCAGTGCCTGGAACGGCACCATGGTTTCGTAGTCCTCGGCGAAGTCGCCGACCAGCATCAGAATTTTCTTGGCCATTGCAGTCTCCTGTATGGTTACGGGTGTCCGGGGCCGGGCCAGCCGGCCGGGCCATTGTGCGGCGGGCCAATGCGGCGCGGGTGGTAGCCCGTTACCGCATCGGCGCGCCATTTCTCATTCGACGTAATTCCCCATGGCAGATTCCATCATCCAGTCCCCTGAACTCGGCGACGTCACCGGCTACCTGCGTGACCGCATCCGCACGGTGCCGGACTGGCCCCAGCCCGGCGTGATGTTCCGCGATATCACGCCGCTGCTGCAGGACCCCAAGACGCTGCGCGTGCTGATCGACGTATTCGTGCACCGCTACATGGACCAGCAGCTGGACCTCGTGGCCGGCATCGACGCGCGCGGCTTCATCATCGGTTCCATCATCGCGTACGAGCTGAACCTGGGTTTCGTGCCGATCCGCAAGAAGGGCAAGCTGCCGTTCCAGACGGTGGCCGAGGAGTACGAGCTCGAGTACGGCAGCGCCACCGTGGAGATCCATGCCGATGCGTGCAAGGCCGGCGACCGCGTGCTGCTGATCGACGACCTGATTGCCACCGGCGGCACGATGATGGCCGGCCGGCGACTGCTGGAGCGCCTGGGCGCGACGGTGGTGGAGGGCGCGGCCATCGTCGACCTGCCTGAACTGGGCGGCTCGAGGCTGCTGCACCAGAGCGGCCTGCCGCTGTTTACGGTCTGCGACTTCCAGGGCCACTGAGAAGGCCACTGAGCGCCGGGGGCGCGCCGTCCCTGACCTACCCCTTCCATTGCCCCGTGGGGCGGGCGCGGCGCATAATGCCCCATTGACAACATCATGATGGCCGGGCGGGAGCCTTGAGGTTCAACGCCCGCACCGGTCGCGAAGGGAAAAAGGACGCACGATGGGCGTACTTCTTCATCTGCTATCCGGCGTGGCGCTCCTGGTCTGGGGCACCAACATCGTCAAGGTCGGCATCTTGCGCGTGTATGGCGCCAACCTGCGCCAGGTGCTCTCCCTCAGCGTTTCCAACCGGTTCACCGCATTTGCCGCCGGCCTTGGCGTGACGGGGCTCGTGCAGAGCAGCAATGCCACCGCGGTGATCGTCAGTTCCTTCGTGGGCCAGGGCCTGATCGCCGTGGCGCCCGCGCTGGCCATCATGCTCGGTGCCAACGTGGGCACGGCGCTGATGGTGCAGGTGTTCTCGCTCGACCTGTCCTGGCTGTCGCCGCTGCTGATCTTCGTGGGCGTGATCCTGCATCTGACCTGGAAGGGCAGCAAGGCCGGCCATGTGGGCCGCGTGCTGATCGGGCTGGGACTGATCACGCTGGCACTGGAGCTGATCTCCATCGCCACGCGCCCCGTGGTGCAGGCCGCGGGCGTGAAGGTGCTGTTCAGCACGCTGACCGGCGATGCCACGCTGGACATGCTGATCGGCGCGGTCCTGACCATGCTGTGCTATTCGAGTCTCGCCGTGGTGCTGTTCTGCGGCGCGCTGGCATCGGCCGGCGTGGTGTCCATTCACGTGGCGCTGGCGCTGGTGCTGGGCGCCAACCTGGGCTCGGGCGTCTCGGCGCTGCTGACCACGTCGGGCAACAACCAGCCGGGCAAGCGCGTGACGCTGGGCAACCTGCTGTCGCGGCTGCTCGGGTGCGTGATCGTGCTGCCGCTGCTGGGCCAGGCGGAGGAACTGCTGGCGATGGCCGGTACCGATCCGCAGCGGCTGGTCGTCAATTTCCACCTGCTGTTCAACGTGGCGCTGGCCGCGCTGCTGCTGGGCGCCACGGCGCCGATGGCACGCATCTGCGAGGCCATCCTGCCGGGCCGCAACACCGGAGACAGCCAGGTCACGCCGCGCCACCTGGACCCCGCCGCGCTGTCCACGCCCACGCTGGCGCTGGCCAATGCCGCGCGCGAGGTGCTGCGCATCGGCGACCGCATCGAGCAGATGCTGGACAACATGCTGCGCGTGCTGCGGACCAATGACGCCAAGCTGGCCACGGCCACCTGCCGGATGGACAACGAGGTGGACGACCTCTATACGGCGATCAAGCTGTACCTGACGCAGATCAGCACCGAGGCCCTGGACGAGCGCGACGGCCAGCGCTGGACCGAGATCATCTCGCTGACGATCAACCTGGAACATGCGGGCGACCTGATCGAGCGCATCATCCTGGATGCCAAGGAAAAGAAGATCGCCCACAACCTGGCCTTTTCCGAGGCCGGCATGCAGGAGATCGCCGAAATGCACGGCCGGCTCGTGGCCAGCCTGCGGCTGGGCCTGTCGGTGTTCCTGAACGGCGATATCCGCAGCGCGCAGCAACTGATGGCGGAAAAGGTCAACTTCCGCGACCTCGAGCGCAAGTATGCGCGCACTCACTTGCAGCGCGTGGCCGTGCAGACCACGGAGAGCATCGAGACCAGTTCGCTGCATCTGGACGTGATCAGTGAGCTGAAGCGGCTGAATTCGCTGTTCTGCGCCACCGCCTATCCGGTGCTGGAACAGGCCGGGCTGATGAACCGGAGCCGGATGAAGGACGACGAGCCGCCCAAGGTGTCGGACGTGCCGGAAGCCCAGGCGCGCTGAGCGCCTTGCCGCCGAGACCGCGTTGACGGCTCAATGTAGCGATTAAGAAACAACTGCCGGCGACCGACTGCGAAAATAGTTGCTAATGCGAATTATTCGCATTTATGATGTGTCACTTCCGCCGCTTTCCTTCTGGTTGTGATGCATTCCCGCCGCCTTGCCATACCTGCCGCCATCCCGGCCGCCGTCAGTTGCCTGTTTTTTTCTTCCGTAACTCCCCAAGCCGCCCATGCCGCGGAAAACGTTGCCGAGCTTCCCTCGGTGACGGTCAGCGCGGCCGGCGACGCCTCGGCTGACATCGGCTTTGCCACCCGGCGCGCCGCCGGCGTGACCAAGTCCGGCGAGTCCGCCGCCGACGCCGCGCAGTCCATCACCGTCATCACGCGCGACCTGCTGGACAGCCAGCAGGCACAGAACCTGAGCGATGCGCTCCAGAACTCGGCAGGCGTGGTCACCAACGTCTATGGCCGGCGCGGCTGGGACGATTTCGTCATCCGTGGCCAGCGCGCATCGGAATCGATCTTCGCCGATGGCCTGCTGGTGGACAGCAACAACCGCATTTCGCAGGAACTGTTCGGCGTGGAGCGCGTGGAGGTGCTCAAGGGGCCCGCTTCGGTCCTGTTCGGCGCCGTGCAGCCGGGCGGGCTGGTCAACCTGGTCAGCAAGCGGCCGCGCCCGGAACTGTTCGGCGAACTGGGCCTGACCGTGGGCAACTACGGCTTCCGCCAGCTCACCGCCGACGTGGGCACGCCCCTGGCCCCGGACAGCAAGGCCGCGTTCCGCCTCAACGCGCTGGCGATGGACAGCGACGATCCCACCGACCACGTTTGGTACCGCAACCGCTGGATCGCGCCGTCGCTGACGCTCGATTTCGGCTCGCGCACCGACTTCACGATCCTGGCCAGCCATAACCAGCGCAACTATGTGCGCCAGCAGGGGCTGCCGGTGAACGGCACGCTGGTTGCCAACCGCAACGGCGTGGTGCCGAATTCGCGCTTCATCGGCGAGCCCGGCGCGACACCCTATGACGGCGAGCAGAACCGCATCGGCTACGCGCTCACGCATCGCTTCGATTCGGGGTGGACGGTCAACCAGAACCTGCGCTACCAGACCTCGTCGCTGACGGGCACGCTCGTGACGGCCGGCACGATGGCGGTCAACAGCCAGACGCTGAATCGCGGCGCGATGCAGCAGGACTTCTCGGGCGATTCGTTCGGCGTGGACACCAATGCGCAGCGCACCTTCGCCTTCACCGGGCACGAACACCAGCTGACGTTTGGCATGGACTACCGCCATACCAAGGAAGACCGCCTGCAGAAGACCTGCCGCGTGGCGGCGCTGAACGTCTACAACCCGGTCTATGGCGCGGCCATCAACTGCCCGGCCAGCTACAGCACCAACGCCACCGACACGCTGAACGCGCTGGGCTTCTACCTGCGCGACCAGGTGCGCATTGCGCAGCGCTGGATCGTGACCGGCGGCGTGCGCTACGAAACCGCGCGCACGAGCACCACCGACCGCCGGGCGGCATCGCGCACGGACAACGACAACAACGCCGTCACGGGCAGCGCCGCAGTCATGTATGAAGTGACGCATTGGGCGCGTCCGTACGTCAGCTATGCCACCTCGTTCCTGCCGAATGCCGGCACCGACGTGAATGGCGCCACGTTCCAGCCCGAGAAGGGCCGCCAGGTCGAGGCGGGCGTGAAGTTCGATACCCCGGGCAAGGCCGGCCTGCTGACCCTGGCGGCCTTCGAGCTGACCCGCCGCAACGTGCTGAGTTCGGACCCGGTCAACACCGGATTCAGCGTGGCGGTGGGCGAGCAGCGTTCGCGCGGGTTTGAAGTGGAGCTGACGCAGGACCTGGGCAACGGGCTGAGCGTGTCGGGCGCCTACGCCTATATCGCGAGCGAAGTCACCGAGGACACCACGGCCGCCAACGTGGGGCGGTCGCTCAACGCCGTGCCGCGCCACAGCTTTTCGGTTTGGAGCCAGTACCGCTTCCGTGGCGCGCTGGCGGGCTGGTATGTGGGCGCCGGCGTGCGCGGCGAGTCCGCCAAGCGCGGCTACAGCTTCAATTACACGGTGCCGGGCTATGCGGTGGCCGACCTCGGCGTGGGCTACGTCGCCAACCATTGGCGCGCCGCGTTCAACGTCAAGAACGTGTTCGACAAGGCGTACTACGCGGGCGGCCTCAACAACAACGTGCTGCCGGTGGGCAACCCGCGCGTGGCGATGCTGAACCTGACGCTGAACTACTGAGCGCCCGGTGTCAGTTCCGCCTCGCCCCGCTTCAGCAACGGGGCGAGGTACTTGCCGGTGAAGCTGGCGCGGCTCCTGGCCACGGTCTCCGGCGCGCCCTTGGCGATCACCTGGCCGCCGCCGGCGCCGCCCTCGGGGCCCATGTCCAGCAGCCAGTCGGCGGTCTTGATGACATCGAGATTGTGCTCGATGATCACCACGGTATTGCCCTGGTCGCGCAGCTTATGAATCACTTTCAGCAGCAGCTCGATGTCATGGAAGTGCAGGCCCGTGGTCGGCTCGTCGAGGATATAGAGCGTGCGGCCCGTGTCGCGCTTGGACAGCTCCAGTGACAGTTTCACGCGCTGCGCCTCGCCACCCGAGAGCGTGGTGGCCGACTGCCCGAGCCGGATATAGCCCAGGCCCACGTCGAGCAGCGTCTGCAGCTTGCGGCGCACCACCGGCACCGCGCTGAAGAACGTGTGCGCGTGCTCCACGGTCAGGTTCAGCACCTCCGCGATGCTGCGTCCCTTGTAGAGCACCTCCAGCGTCTCGCGGTTGTAGCGCTGGCCGTGGCAGACATCGCACGGCACGTAGACATCGGGCAGGAAGTGCATCTCGACCTTCAGCACGCCATCGCCCTGGCACGCCTCGCAGCGGCCGCCCTTCACGTTGAACGAGAACCGGCCCGGATCGTAGCCACGCTCCTTGGCCGACGGCACGCCCGCGAACAGCTCGCGGATCGGCGTGAACAGCCCCGTGTAGGTGGCGGGGTTCGAGCGCGGCGTGCGCCCGATCGGGCTCTGGTCGACGTTGATGACCTTGTCGAAATGCTCCAGGCCCTCGATGCGGTCGTGTGCGGCCGGCTCCGGCGTGCTGCCGTACAGGTGCCGCGCCACCGCGTGATAGAGCGTGTCGTTGATCAGCGTGGACTTGCCCGAACCCGACACGCCGGTGATGCAGGTCAGCAACCCCACCGGAATCTCGGCGGTCACGTTGCGCAGGTTGTTGCCCGTGGCGTTGACGATGCGCAGCTGGCGCTCCTCGTCGGGCTTGGCGCGCGTCTTCGGCACCTCGATGCGGCGCTTGCCGGACAGGTACTGGCCGGTCAGCGATGCCGGCGCGTTCTCGATCTGCGGCGGCGTGCCCTCGGCCACGATCATGCCGCCATGCACGCCCGCGCCGGGGCCGATGTCCACCACGTAGTCGCACGCGCGGATCATGTCCTCGTCGTGCTCCACCACCAGCACCGAATTGCCGATGTCACGCAAATGCTTGAGCGTGCCGATCAGGCGGTCGTTGTCGCGCTGGTGCAGGCCGATGGATGGCTCATCGAGCACATACATCACCCCGGTCAGCCCCGAGCCGATCTGCGAGGCCAGCCGGATGCGCTGCGCCTCGCCGCCCGAGAGCGTATCGGCGCTGCGCTCCAGCGACAGGTAATCGAGCCCCACGTTGTTCAGGAAGTTCAGCCGCGCGGTGATCTCCTTGACGATCTTGTCGGCGATCTCGCGCTTGGCGCCATGCAGGTTCAGCGTCAGGAACCACGTCAGCGCGTCGCGCAGCGGCAAGCCGTTGATCTCGAAGATCGCGCGGGCCTGGGCGTCCTCGCCCACCTTGACATGGCGCGCCTCGGTGCGCAGCCGCGTACCCTCGCAGGCCGGGCAGGGCTGGTTGTTCTGGTACTTGGCCAGTTCCTCGCGCACGGCGGCGGAATCGGTCTCGCGGTAGCGGCGTTCCAGGTTCGGGATGATCCCCTCGAACACATGCGCGCGCACCGTGGTGCGGCCGCGCTCGTTGATATACGTGAACGGGATCTCTTCCTCGCCCGAGCCGTGCAGCACCACCTGCTGCACGTTGGGCGGCAGTTCCTCGAACGCGGTCTCGGTGTCGAAATCGTAGAACGCCGCCAGGCTTTGCAGCATCTGGAAGTAGAACTGGTTGCGGCGGTCCCAGCCCTTGATGGCGCCCGACGCCAGCGACAGGTTCGGAAACGCCACCACGCGCTTCGGGTCGAAGAACGTGATCTGGCCGAGCCCGTCGCAGCTTGGGCAGGCGCCCATCGGATTGTTGAACGAGAACAGGCGCGGCTCCAGTTCCTGGAGGGAATACGAGCAGATCGGGCAGGCAAAGCGCGAGCTGAACACATGCTCGCGGCCGGTATCCATCTCCAGCGCGATGGCGCGGCCGTCGGCCAGCCGCAGCGCGGTTTCGAACGATTCCGCCAGGCGCTGCTTCAGGTCGGCGCGCACCTTCACGCGATCGATCACCACCTCGATCGAGTGCTTTTCGGTTTTCTTGAGCTTGGGCAGCGTGTCCACGTCGTAGACCTTCGCCTCGGCCTCGTGGGCCGTGCCGCCGCCCGAGCGGACGCGAAAGCGCACGAAGCCCTGCGCCTGCATCGAATCGAACAAGTCCGAATGCTCGCCCTTGCGGTCGGATACCACGGGCGCCAGGATCATCAGCCGGGTGTCCTCGGGCAGCGCCAGCGCGGCGTCCACCATCTGCGACACGCTCTGGGCCTGCAGCGCGATGTGGTGGTCCGGGCAGTAGGGCGTGCCGGCGCGGGCGAACAGCAGGCGCAGGTAGTCGTGGATCTCGGTGACCGTGCCCACGGTGGAGCGCGGGTTGTGGCTGGTGGCTTTCTGCTCGATGGCGATGGCGGGGGACAGGCCCTCGATCAGGTCCACATCGGGCTTCTCCATCAGTTGCAGGAACTGGCGGGCGTAGGCGGACAGCGATTCCACATAGCGGCGCTGGCCCTCGGCATACAGGGTGTCGAACGCCAGCGACGACTTGCCGGACCCGGACAGCCCGGTGATCACGATGAGCTTGTTGCGCGGCAGGTCGAGGTTGATGTTCTTCAGGTTGTGGGTGCGCGCCCCACGGATCTTGATTTCTTCCATATACCGATTAGTTGCCCAGCCAGGCCGCCGCTGCCGCCGGGTAGGTGGACAGGTCGGTCTCACGGAAACATCAAAGCGCCCAATGTGGCCTGGGCATCGCCTGAAGCGCCCGCCAAATCCACGCCGGATGCGGCTGGACGGCGGCCACGTGACCCGGAAAGCGCGGGGGAGCAAACCTGCTAATATACCGAACTTCGGTTTCCCGGGTTGCCCGGCGGACATCCGGCATCGAACGGGTGCGAGACAGCCCGCGCCAGACCTGCCACGGATCGACCGAGCCAGAATTCCATTCACGAGCGCAATGCCGTCGATTCCATCTTCTCCACAGCCTGCCAACCTCGCCGACCAGGCCGCCCAGGCGGCGCCCGCGCGCGAGCGCATGACCAAAAGCGAGTTGCGTGCCAGTCTCTCGCTGGCCAGCATCTTCGCGCTGCGCATGCTGGGCCTGTTCCTGATCCTGCCAGTGTTTGCCGAGTACGCGCGCGGCCTGCCCGACGGGCACGATGTCCAGCGCATCGGCCTGGCCATGGGCATCTATGGCCTGATGCAGGCATTCCTCCATATTCCGCTGGGCTGGCTGTCGGACCGCATCGGCCGCAAGCCGGTCATGGTGGCCGGGCTGCTGCTGTTCGTGGCCGGCGCGCTGGTGGCGGCGTTCTCGGACACGCTGGCCGGCATCACCATCGGCCGGGCGCTGCAGGGCATGGGCGCCATCTCGGCGGCCATCACGGCGTGCATTGCCGACCTCACGCGCGAGCGCCATCGCACCAAGGCCATGGCGATGGTGGGCGGCAGCATCGGGCTGACGTTCGCGCTGTCGCTGGTGATTGCGTCGCCGTTGCTGCACAGCATCGGCATGTCGGGCATCTTCGGCCTGATGGCGGTGCTGGGCGTGCTGGCCATTGGCGTCACGCTGTTCCTGGTGCCGGCACCGCCGCCGCCGCATCCGGTGCGGCTGCCGTTCCGGCAGGTGCTGCTGAACGCCGACCTGGTCCGCATGAACGTGGGGGTGCTGGCGCTGCATGCGAGCCAGGTGGCGATGTTCATGGTGGTGCCGGCGATGCTGGCGGACGCCGGCATGCCGCTGGACCAGCACTGGAAGGTTTACCTGCCGGTGGTGCTGATGTCTTTCATCCTGATGCTGGCGCCGATGATGGCGGCCGAGCGCTACGGCCGGGTGCGGCCGGTGCTGCTGGCGTCCGTGGCGCTGATGACGGTGGTGCAGCTGCTGTTCGCCACGGTGCACGGGCTGTGGCCGATCGTTGGCGTGCTGCTGCTGTTCTTCGTGGCGTTCAACGTGCTGGAGGCCATGCAGCCCTCGCTGGTGTCGCGCTACGCGGCGGCGGGGCGGGGTGCCGCACTCGGCGTTTACAACACCACGCAGGCGCTGGGGCTGTTCCTGGGCGGCGCGGTGGGCGGCTGGCTGCTCAAGCACGAGGGCCGCGGCGCGGTGTTCCTGGGCTGCGCAGCCGTGCTGGTGCTCTGGCTTATAATCGCGTGGAGCATGAAGCCGCCGCCGGCCCGCGGGCAGGACGGCGCATCGGCAGTGGCGGGTTAGACACACTTGTTGTCATATCCGTAGCAATCCGAAACGCTTTTTCGTCTTAACAGGGTTAGCATCTACACGCGCCCGACCGGATAGCCGGGGGGCGCGTGATGTCGTTTACGTCTGGCGACGGACGACCCACAAGCAAATCAGTCATGCCGCGCCGCCGCGGGGAAGCGGGGCGCGGTTCTTGGAGAACATTTACATGGCATCGGTCAACAAAGTCATTCTCGTCGGTAACCTGGGCGCCGACCCGGAAACCCGCTACATGCCCAGCGGCGACGCCGTGACGAACATCCGCCTGGCGACGACCGATCGCTACAAGGACAAGCAGTCCGGCGAATTCAAGGAAGCCACCGAGTGGCACCGCATCGCGTTCTTCGGCAAGCTGGCCGAGATAGCGGGCCAGTACCTGAAGAAGGGCTCGTCGGTCTATATTGAAGGCCGCATCCGCACGCGCAAGTGGCAGGACCAGGCGGGCCAGGACAAGTACAGCACCGAGATCGTGGCGGACCAGATGCAGATGCTGGGCGGCCGTCCGGGTGGCGGCGGCGAGGAAGGCAGCTATGGCGGCGGCGGTGGCGGGTATGGCCGCGAGTCGCAGGGCGGTGCCGGTGGTGGCGCCGGCGGTGGCCGTGCGCAGGGCGGTGGCCAGGGTGGCCAGGGGGGTGCCCAGCAGGGCGGCCAGCGCCGTCCGCAGCAGGCGCCGTCGAACGGGTTTGAAGACATGGATGACGATATTCCGTTCTGACCTGTTGTAACTGAAAAGTGTCAAGATCAGCCCCGCCAAAAGCGGGGCTTTTTCTTTTTAATCAATAGTTAATGTGGCAGTGATGTACGTCAACTTTGCTGTGGACGATTCGCCGCTCCGTCAAAAGTTTTGTCCGTTGGGAAATGAAGGTGATCTCTGCCAAAACCACGAGACCGAGGCGAACTCGGTGAGGAATACAGCCATCCGCTCAGCTGGCTATGACGAACTTGCGATCTATCGGAGCAGGTCGCCGGGACTTGCGCTGCAGCTATCGAGGGGCCATCGTGTTCCGCATGCCGCCGCCAGGGCAATCTCCCCGACCAAGCTGATATTTCACTGCCATGCATGGGCTCCGCTACCCTGACGCCGCCTGGAGAAGGTGACCCCAGGGCATCGGTTCGAACTCGCAACTCATAGTAGTTACAAAAATCAGAACGAGTTAACACCGACCCTTTGCGAGGCCGGTGCTACTACGCAGGCGAAGCGCATACCTACGTCGCTCTCTTTGCATCGCATGCCTGCTTTTTCCTTGGCCGCCAGGATGTCCACCAGTTCTTGCAGAGTGCTGATCCTCTTCTGCGGGTCGAATCGGTGTCAACTCGCGACGTACAGTAGTTACACAGAATCGAAATGAGTTAGCACCGGCTTGTGGTGAGCCGATGCTAACTGCCCCAGACATCAGACAGAAGGCGCTCACATGGCGCCAGGCTTGTTCACCGAGATCGTGACCTTATACGTGCTTGCGGACCCATTCCACGCCAGCGTCATGCCGCCCAGGGGCAGTTGCAGCACCGAACTGCAGTTCGTCGGCACGCCGGACGTAGTGGTGCAGGCATTCGCGGCACGGTGACGCATCCCGTTGAACGGATCGTTGTAGCTCACCACATCCGTGTGCATATCGGCAAAGGTGCGCGTGACGGTGGCCCCATTCTGCGCAGTAATGGTGTGGCTGTCTTCCGTGACCGCGCTAAGGCCTGTGCTGCTGACAGTGCTTTGCCAGAAGGCGCTTGCGGTACCCACTGCAGGCAAGGGCAATGCCGTCTGCGGAACAAACACGCCCGCGCCTCCGCCAGGGGCCAGCACTGTCGCAAACCAGAGGACGTTACCTTGCGCGTTGCGGAATCCAACCGCGTGGAACTGCGCGGTGCCCGCCTGACTGCCATCATCAATCCAATCCGCGCCGCCATCGGACGTGGCGACCAGATGCCCATAGGGCGCCTTGGTATCAACGGCACAGCTGCCATAGCCACTCAGGCAGTTTGTGGCCGCCGTGGTTACGCCCTTCGCATAGTTATGGGTGCCGAACTGGCTTTGAATCGACGAGCCACTGAAGCCCGCATAGTTGTAGGCGCCATTGATGACACTGGGGTCCATGACCTGTGCCGGCATGGAAAGCGAGACCGTTCCCGTCGCGCCGGTCCCGTTTGTCCAGACGGCAAGCCCGGACTTGGCCACCAGTACGCGCGTCGAGCCCGAATCGTTCAAGGTGAAATCGCAGCTCGTCGCGCCCTTGGTGAGCTGATAGGTCGAGCCGCCCATGGCGACGGTCAGCTTGATCGCATCCACCGTTGCCAGCTTCGCCGAGCCATCGGACAGCTTGATCAGGCGGTGATCGCCGCTCTTCAGCGCCGTGCAATCGGCATTCGCTGGTGCCAGCATGGTGCCAAGGGTCGAGGCCGCGGCGCTGGTGCTGCCGGTGCTGTTGGCAACGGCGGTGCTCAATTCACCCAGGCTGGTGTTGGCAGTTGTGATAGTTGATTGCAAGGTGTCCAGAATGGCGTCATAGCCCTGATGACTACCTGCGGTGATTGCCCCTGCGATAAAGTCGCTGACGCTTGAGGGATCAAACCCGGCGTTCTTGAGCACCGAGACCAAGGCCGATTGGGCGCTGCTGACTGCAGCGGAGTTCACTGCCGTCGTCGGACCAAATGCTGACACAAACTGAGCCGGGTCCTGCCCGCCCAGCTGGGCGACCAGCAGTTCGGTGAGCGGTGTGATATGCGCGGTTGCGTTGCTGCTGCTCGACCCGGCGCCAGGAACCACTGAATGCAGGATGACCTTGCTGTCGCTGCTGGTGGCGGTCAGCACGCAGGGCAGGCTTCCGCCCTTGATCGTGACCGAATAGCTGCCGTCCGTGGCCGTCGTTGCCGCTCCGGAACCTGATGCGCAGGTCATATTGACTGCGGCACCAGACAAAGGCAGACCGGTGGCGACCACACCGCTGACGGTCTGCACCGCCGGCGTTTGCGTGGCCGTTCCGCCCGATGTGGACGCGGAATCCCCGCCACCGCCGCAGGCGGCCAACGAAAGCGCCACAAAGCTGAACGCAATAGGCTTGAGTTTCATTTTTTCCTCCCTGACCCGTTCTAGTTAGTGGCTCGGATTTTCCGGAAGCCCATCTCGCCGGTCATCATTCAGATGGATGAAATTCAGGGATTGTCGCGGCGCCCTCCGCAGAAATGCTGTGATAGATTGACAAAAAAGAGATGGTTCTGGCATGGCCCGTGAAGTTTTAGGCCGAATACGCCACCATTGAATGGCAGTGCTTTTGGGGAGGAAAGCAATTGCTGAGAGACCAGCTTATCGGAGACCTCTACGAGGCCGCGCTGCACCACGATAGCTTTCTTGATGTGTTCCATCAGGTCACGACAGCGTTCGGCGCCAATGTTTTCCACATGTTTAGTTGGGATACCCTGCGCAATGCTCCCCATCTTTCGATCTACTCCCCTCGCATGGAGGTGGATTCCATCATCGCGCAGTACGACCAGTATTACGGTGCGCTCGATCCACGCCGAAGCTTTGTCGAGAAAGCTGCGGTTGGTGAGCTGATTTCTTGTCAGGACCACCTCACCGACGAAGACGTGGCGCGCAGCGAATTCTTTCAGGACTACCACATTCCATCGGGATTCCGCTACTTGATGGGTGTGCGCCTGGCGCGTCCGGGCGCCGACGATATTTTGCTGGGCTTGCTGCGGGCGCATGGCAGAACGCCCTACTCCCCCGAAGAGCGCGCGGCTGCGGTCAGCATGACCGGGCACCTGCAACGATCCATCAATCTCTGGCAGGACGCAAAGATTCTTCGGCGCGAAGCCGCAATCGGCTCCGAACTGATGGAGGAGCTGGGTCTTGCGGTATTGGCGTTGGACAGGGGTTCCCGCATCGTCTTTGCAAATCAAGCTGCCGAATCCATGCTGCGCGCGACCGCCTGCCTGAAACTGGCGCATGGCAGATTGACTGCTGCAATCGCGGCTGAGAATGATGGCCTGCAACGGGCAATCGCACGGGTATCAAAGACCAGGATGGGTGAGAGTTTGGCCTTGCAGGGTGCACTGGATGCAACCCACGAGATTTTTCTCAACATCACTTATCTTCCCGCGCTGGCGATGCGTGCGGCCTTTGGTGAGGCGACCATCATGATTACTGCCCGGCGGCGGAGCGCAGGCGCGCTGGTTGTCGCGCAACAGTTGCAGCAAGCATTCGGCCTGTCAAAGGCGGAAGCTGGTGTGGCAAAGGCGCTCATCAGCGGCAAGACGCCCGACGAATGTGCGGCGAGTATCGGCGTTTCACTTGCCACCGTCCGTACGCAACTGCGGGCCATTTACGAAAAAACGCATTCTCGAAACCAAGCTGAGGCTGTCAGTGCGATGCTGTGGGTGCTACCACGACGCGCACACGAAAACTGACGGCCGCAGTCCTAGACCGCATTAATTCTGTCCCCGTTGCGACAGTAATTTGTCAACTCGCCTAGCAATTTCGGCCAGTTCTGCGCCAGCCCTTGCTGGACAAGCGCTTGCAGGTTGCGAACTGAATTTGTCACCAGCAAGCTGGGGCCGGTGGGCCAGGTTCCTGCCGGGCCCTGACCGAAGGCAGAGATCGGCCAGGAGCGGTCGCTCAACATCCGCCCTCAGATTGTGTGCAATCCTTGGCCTCATACCGAGGTCTCATATAGCAGACAGTAGCTCCCGCTCGTTCGCTTGATTCGCGCGAAGCCGAGCTCTCCCAGATGCATGCCAGCGATCAAGAGACCGTCCGAGCTGACCATGTCCAGAAGCCGTGATCGCGTGATGGCGGCCAGGGAAGGGTCTTGATCGAATGCAATCGAGACGTCGGGTCGATTGATCTGGATGTGAGGGAAGTGAACAATATCTCCCCAGACAAGCAGGCCAGAGTCCTGGGTCTCCACGAGATATCCGGTGTGTCCTTCGGTGTGTCCCGCGAGCGGCGTCGCCCTGATGCCGGGAAGCACCTCCCCCGCATCGAACGTACGACGCCTGTCGCGGTAGGCGTCGAACACCTGCCGCGCAATAAGGAAGTTGCCGCGGCTTCGCTCGCTGGCTCGACTCAGATTTCCGTCATCCTGCCAGAATGCGACCTCTCGCCGATGGACAACAAGCTCTGCGTTCGGAAAGGCCAATTGCCCCGCAGTGTCCACCAGCCCGCCAATATGGTCGGGATGCGCGTGCGTGAGCAGGATGGTGTCTATGTCCGACGGCGCGACGCCAGCAAGCGACAGATTGGCTCTCAGATGGCCGCCCCATTGCTTGATGCCTCCAGCGCCACCGTCGATGAGAATCGTGCGGCCCGCTCCGCGAACCAGATAGCAGTTGATATGCACGGCGGAAGGCGCCTTCTGCCCAGCATCACTCTGCATTCTGGAAGCCTCGGCCGGGTCGATGTTAGACAGGAAGTCCAGGCTGGCGTCGAGGTAGCCATCGCTGATTGCCGTGATCGTGAAATCTCCGACGCGCTGGCTTGGAAAGGGCAGGGTGGTCACGGTTCTTTCTCCAGAGGACCTATCAATTTCGAGCGTGGATGTTCGACGCGGCATGACCAAAGCATCGGATGCGCGCCGTGAGACCCGTGCAACGCGCTATGGCGTTGTCCAGGCCTTCCATGAACCGGTTCATGACTCGGGGCGAGCGAAAGGTCTCGAGGCGATACTGGACTTCCGCGCAGACGGGATGTCCGTGACCATGCCGAACGTCGACGTAGATGACATGAACGTTCTCGAGCGCCGCTTGAAGGACGTCCGTGCAGAGTTCGATGCAGTCGCGTGAGAGTTCGGCAAGGCTCTCATCAGACGGCATTTCCCCTGCACGAATATAGAAAGTGATATTGGGCATCGCGGACTTACTTTTTCAACTCGGTCGACACGGTGCGGGGGCTGGTTAGTTGTTCCGTCAGCGGTGTGTAGATATGGACACCTTCAGGCACCGCATCGCCGCGCCAAGCATTTTTCCGAGGCAGTCTTGCAAGCCATCGGTTTTCGGGAAATCTCTCCAACGCGACTGCTCGCATGGCGATCGGATCGACGCCCATCCGTATCAGAGGCTCGGGGCCGCTGGCACAAAGCGCGAGAAGTTCGTCTGAATTGACAGGCGGCGCAAGGCCGATATCGCTGTAGACGTTTCGGTGCCAGTCGGTGATGTGTTGCTGCCATCTTGCGAAGTTGCCGCCGCCCTTCTGGCGATACTCCTCCCCAGTGAGGACATCAAGGCCGTCGATCGTGTGGACGGCCAGGTAGACCGGGCAGCCGTCGCTCAACGCCTTGAAGCGCTGCGACGTGTGAAAGCCGGTTACCGAGATCAGGGCTGGCAGCTTTTCAAGACTGTAGAAGTCGTTCCATTCCCCCTCGCTGTCGGGATCTGCGAAGCTGCATTCGACGGTGTAAATCATTGGTCTTGTCTTTCGTGTCGGGTTGGCATGTTGCGAAAACGTAATGCTAGCGCTGACATCCTGGCATGTATAACGATATATAGTCAGTCTTCATTGACGTTTGATCAACCTGGTGTGGAATCCATGCCATCGACAAGATTTCCATGCGACGCAAGATCCCAAGCAATTCAGCGCTCTTGGCCTTTGAGGCTGCGGCGCGTCACGGCAGCTTCGCGCGCGCGGCCGAGGAGCTGGCGCTGACCGAGGGCGCCGTCAGCCGCCAGATCGGTCGATTGGAGGCGTTCCTGGGTGTTGCGCTGTTCGAACGCGTTGGCAATCGGGTACGGCTCGCGCCTAACGGCGCGCGATACGCAGTGCAGGTTCGCGAGATCCTGGATCGACTGGAACGGGACAGCCTTTATCTGATGGGGCAGCCCATCGAAGGCGCGAGCATTGATATCGCTGCCATACCGACCTTTGCCACCCGCTGGCTGATTCCTCGGCTGAAACGCTTTCAGGACCGGCATCCGAACATCACGGTGCACATCTCCGAACGCATGGACCCCTTCATCCTGGCGGGTAGCGGATTCGACGCGGCCATCCATTTTGAGCATCCGGCGTGGGCGGGTATGCGCTTGCATCATCTGCTGGAAGAGGTGCTTGTTCCCGTGTGCAGTCCGGCGCTTCTCGCGGACAGCGGTGCCAACGTATCGCTGGATGCACTGCCACGCCTTCACCGGCGACAGAATCCGGACGCCTGGCAGCTTTATGCGCAAGAGGTCGGCATCCAACTGAGCAATTCGGCGGTTGGCGCACGCTACGACCTCCATTCAATGCTTATAGAAGCTGCGCTGACGGGCTTGGGGGTTGCGTTGGTGCCCCGTCTCTACGTCGGGGCAGAGATCGAACAAGGTCGCCTGGTCACGCCTTGGCCGGACGGCACAGCTATTGCCAAGAGCTTCTGCCTCGTTCTCCCGGAGCCAGTCGAGTTGAGCGAAGCGCCGCTACAGGCATTTACGAATTGGCTCCTTCACGAAGCGCGAGGCTTAGAGCATTGAAGCGCTTCGAACGGACCGTCGGGAGTCAGCGAAAAGCCGCTATCTTGAGAGCCGCCGGTGGCGCCCGGACTTCCGGATTAGGACAGAAGGAGATGGTCAACTGACGCGTCCCAATCGACGCCTCGATCTGCGCGATCTTGTTGATCAGGTCGATGGTCTGGCACTGGCCGCGCTCGGCCGGCACGGCGGCGTGGTTCAAGGATTGAGACATCGTTCTCTCCGTCCTAGGGTCAATGCGTCGAGAATATGACCATCGTGAGCCTCGTCGGGATGCAGTACGAGCGTGTTGCCGGCCAGGCTGTTTCGCCGGCTGCGCCGATAGCTGAAACTCTGGACGCCGGCGAGCGTGCGGCCAATTGCATAGGTGTCGTGGCGGTGCATGGCATACGCCTTGCCTTGAAATCACGCTTCGATGCGCTCGACGCCTTCTATCGGCTCCGCATGCCTCACCCAGTCGGGGCATAAGAGCGGTGCTTGCCGGTTCATGATGGATGGCCTTGGATGTCCTGATGTGTCGCGCTGCGGCGCGGGCGCTCAGACGCGATAGGGTGCGCAGCCTCTCCCCGAATTGTAGCCCGGGACAGCTCGCGCGCGACGACGCGCTAGCGTCGCAGCGCCGGCGTGAAACGCGAGCGTCCGCATGGTGCGGGGGTTAGCGCGGTCCTGAATGGCGGCTTCGGGGACGTTTCAATGGCCGCTCTGGGTCGGGAGCGAACGTTCCAATGGGTGGCGCGGTCCAGGGACATTGCTGCGGCCAGCGCGCGGTGGTGTCGACGTCAGTAATAGGGAAGCTCGCGTGGCGCTAGGGCTCCAGAACTGTGGCGGTCTCCTCGTGCATTGGCGGTAGTCTTAGAAAGTCGCAGACATCGAGAGTGGCCTGGGCGACTGCGTCGACGAACTGGGCTGCCTTGGCCGAGCGCCGGCGCACACGCTCGGCCCACTCGCGCGTGGCCTCACGATAGAAGCGCTCGGATTCCAGTGCCCAGCCATCGCGGTGCTCGGACACAGCATGGGCCACAAAGATGCGGTCGATCGCGAGGTCGTCGAAGCGGCCATGATGGTGCACCCGGTTGCGTTCTCGCAGTTCTTGGTCGAACTCCTTCTCGAAGGTCTTGGGAAAGGGCCCGATCTCGATGCGGTGGCGGGGTGCGAGCTTGGCCAGCGTATTGAGGTACCGCTTGATGCGTTCCTTGAGCTCATAGAACCGGTTGAAGAACATCTCGCACATGTAGGTCAGGTGCGTGGACTTGGTGACCGGCATGCCGCGGAACGGGAATCGGCGGAAGTAGTACTCGCAATCGCGCAGTGCGAAGACAGCTTGCTCGATGCCGAGGTACTGCGTGACCACGTCGTGCTGTTGCTCGATCTCCGCGGAAAACACGAACTCGCTCGGGCGACTATTATCGATCAGCGCGGTGACGTCGTCGTCAAAGAGCGTGATTGCAAGCTTGCCTTTGCGCCACGCCTTCCAGCCGGGATAGTCGTCGAGCTCACGCATCCAGACGCCGATCGCTAGGTTGAGTTGTTCTCGCGGTGACGAGGCCGGAGTGCCTTCGACGGGAGCAGGCATGGGGGAGGACGGGAGAGCGCGACTGATTGACTGTCGGTGCTTGGGGCGGCCGTATGCGGCTTACCTGGCGCGCACCTGGCGGCCGACCAGGGTCAGGCCATCAATGTGTGGTTGCGCCACCTTGGCCCGCTGGATCGCGCGCTCGCGGGTGCTGAGGCAGGGGTGGTGGCGGGACTTGGCCTTCATGGTGGGAAACACCTTGGCGTGGAAACCCGACCATTCTGCCATGCACGTCGAAAGCTACCCCAAAAACGCGAGCATTCCGGTCCACGGAGCTGATTGGATAGAGGCATAATCGTTGCATCCCCGCGCCACACGCATCGACCTCGCCTCACCGCTTTCGGCTCGCGTTCTTGCGACGCCTCCTGCACCTGTCATCCGCGAATGTTGACGCCGGCGTGCGCCAATCGCCCGCCAGCCCGCGCCAGCGCTGGCGTTCCTGCAAAGTGGACGCAATTACAGAACAGATCCGTTCTAATCTTGGGTAAGCAGCGCTTGTAAAGATCAACCCCGCCTTTGCGCGGGGTTTTTCTTTTTGCGTCAGCCCTCCATGTCAGGATAGTTGTCGTCCCGCCGCCTTTCGATGAAGGACAATGGAGGGCGGTAGCGGGTGGAAGATGAAACGCTATCCGGCGGATTACCGGGAGTGGGCGGTTGAGCAGA
>Ga0255338_1001540_pt1 | contig 42339 bp, 34 predicted proteins | sample MeOH1_35cm_T4_19_FD_203715 | JGI IMG/M metagenome (GOLD analysis project Ga0255338, IMG submission 203715) | Sandy soil microbial communities from University of British Columbia, Vancouver, Canada - MeOH1_35cm_T4_195 | ecosystem: Engineered > Artificial ecosystem > Sand microcosm > Unclassified ... | reverse complement strand
GCCTGCAGGGAACTCGCGTTCCATGCCGGCACCGAAGGCGCTATCTGCGGCCCGCGCGAACTGAGCTTTGTGGATGCCGTCGCGGTTGGCTGCTTGCCCGAACTCACCCGGGGCGTCGCTTATGACGCAACGCCGCGCAGCACCGCTGCGGCAGAAATACGCACCACCCATCGCCTGACCCATGCCCCGATCACGCTGTATGCGCACTACCACGGCGGCTGCCGCTTCGACTTCGGCGAGGCAACAAACCACGCGGCGCAGATCCTGGCCGTGTACACGGGCCTGGAAGGCACCCCGCCCGCCATCGTGAGCGCTCCCGTGGGCAAGGGCTGCGCCATCCTCACAGGCATCCACCTGGAAATCTCGGAGCGCGAGTGCAAGGACGCCCTGCGCGGGCACAGCGACATGACGGCGCACCTGCACGTTTGCCGCAAGCTGGCGCAAACGGGAGAAGCCCGGCTGGCGGTGTTCCGCCATTTGCTGGCGCATGCCGGGCTGATGCTGAGTTGACTGGCTGATCGCGAAACCCACATCGCACCTGGAGAATCTCAGGCCAGTAACAAACACAAACGGATTTCCGGCTCCGGGCCTCTTCGATCCGAGCGGTATCGCGCCCTGCCTATCGCCGCGCCAGGCGAAAGGCCGAAGCCATATTGTCCTGTTCCCGCTGCGACAGTTGCAGTCCGTTCGCAGCAATCCGCCACTGACCGACAACCCGCTTGAAGTCCTCGATGATGTCATCGGCATCGGACATGGAAACCCGGAAATACCCGGCCACCTCTCGTGCAAGCTCCAGATCCAGCGCGTTGTCAGCGTGAGTGATGTTCAGCGTCAAGCCATCCGCGATGGGAACAGGGTTCATGTCATAGGCTTCGGATAGCCGCCACCCCTTTCCTGGCATCAGGATGAATCCATGATTGCGCAAATGGTCATCGGTATTGGAGACAAGGATGTTGAAGACGATGCGTGACCAAAGCTCGCACAGATCCTTGCTGGGCTGTGCGCCATGCCGGACGATCACTTCGGCCAATTCCAAATAGCTCGCGCCGGCGGCAGCATCGTCGCCATCAACCCGACCGGTCATGGTCATGGCGGAAGCGAAATGAAGTCTCCGGCCGGCACTGGTGCGATCGAAGCGCTTGACCATAAAGCAGTGGTGGTCGCTTGCGAAGCGCTGCGCCATCCCTTTCGCTACCCGCAACTCGCAGGCTGTAGCCAGGGCGTTCACGACCATCTCCCATGCGCCAACATCATGCTCATCACGGGTGCTCGGGAATTTTGCGATCCAGAGGTGGCCATCGCTGTCGGCCACGCTGGCCTTTGGGCGCGCACCGCCAAGAGAGCCACCCGGGGCAATTAACATCCGTAGCCATGCACGGCCATCCGCCGACGTGTTATCCGGATCCGCCTCGATAGCACGGCTTGCACGCTCCAGATCGCGAAGCTCGGTGAATGGCGGGGCCGCAATACCATCGCGATTATCGAGAAAGCTCCCGTCGTCGTTCAGCCGGTATCGAATCGCACCGACTCGATAGCGGTCGTGCACGCCGAGCAGGTAGTCGGACTCAAAGAGCCTTGTGCCCTTGGGAAAGATGCCGTCGCGAACATCGCGCTCCAGCCGCCGCCTCATCAACACGCGCCCCCACCTATCAGGACACGAGTCGGCAAATACCCCGAACTTGTCGTGATGTTCTCCTGGAAACTGTGGGCCAGAATAGAGCCCGATGCGGGGATCAATCTGAAGGCGCCCCAATGCGGGATCAGCCAAGGCCGCCGGATCGTACTCGAACTCGAACAGCTCTGCTGCCCTTGCCTTCCTGGCATGCAACCAGCCAAGGCGCTTGGCGGATGCCAGGCCATCCCAGTCAGCGTAGACCCCTATCATCTTGCTCATCACTCGTGTTCCTCAATCGCTGGCTTCTTTCTCCTTGGGGAGATCAAGGCAGCCAAGGACTCACTATTGACGGGAAGAGGGGTCACTGCCTCAACTGGCCACCTGTCCTCTGGACGGGCGACTGTTTCGTCGCGCGGCAAGCGCGGCGCAGCGGCGCGCTGGCTGGACGTGCGTCCCAGCAAACGGGAATCTTGCAGGCCTCTGCCGATCTCGTCCGTATCCGCGATCTTGGCCAGGTCTTTCTCGACGCCCAACACCTGCATCACCGAAAGATAAGCGCCGATCGTTACGCCGGAACCACCGGCCTCAAGCGATCGCAATGTCATCTGAGACATCCCGGCACGCTCTGCCACCTGCTTGGCCGTGAGCTTTCTTCGCAGGCGAGCGAGCTTGAGACGTTCGCCGAACTCGACAAGCAAACGCTGGGTTGGGGGAAGGAGTGGCGCGGTTTTTTTCGCCATGATGGCAATATTTCTACATATCAAGGCAGATAGTGCAAAAATAATAGCACTTTTCAGGAGCGATGCAATAAGGCAAATACTCTGGCCATCGTGCGTCCGTAGTGCAAGAATAATTACATTTATGGCGCTTAATGCACATTTCCTCCCTACTCAGAAAATCGAATGCCCGCTCATCGTGGTCAGCCACTCCAGCGCTTGCACCCCGGCCAGCGAATTGCCGCTGTGGTCCAGCCCCGGTGACCAGACGCACACGGCCCACCTGCCGGGCAGCACCGCCACGATGCCGCCGCCCACGCCGCTCTTGGCCGGCAAACCCACCCGGTAGACAAAATCGCCCGCGGCATCGTAGGTGCCACAGGTGAGCATCAGGGCCGAAAGCCGCTTGGCAGGGCTGGCGCCTAGCACGCGCTCGCCGCTCCATGGCACCACGCCGCCGTGCGCAAGGAACAGCGCCGCGCGTGCCAGGTCTTCGCAGGTCATGGCAATGGCGCACTGGCGGCAATAGGCGTCGATGACTTTGTCCACCGGCATATCCAGCCGGCCAAAATCCTTCATGAAGTAAGCCATGGCGCGATTGCGGTCCGCGTGCTCGCGCTCGGACTGCGCCACCTTCGGGTCATAGTCGATGGCCGGGTTATTGCTGAGCCGGCGGATGAACTGCACCAGCGCGGTCTCCGCCTGGACAAAGCGGCTGCACAGTACGTCCGTCACCACCAGCGCGCCAGCGTTGATAAAGGGGTTGCGCGGCTTGCCTTGCTCGTACTCCAGTTGCACCAGCGAGTTAAAGGCATTGCCCGAAGGCTCTCGCCCTACCCGCTGCCACAGGTCCTCCCCCAGCAACTGGAAAGCCAGCGTGCAGGCGAACAGCTTGGAAATGCTCTGGATCGAAAACGGCACCGCAGCGTCGCCCACGCAATGGCTGCGGCCATCGGCAAACACCAGCGCCATGCCGAAACGCGTGGCGGGCACCTTGCTCAGTTCGGGGATGTAGTCCGCCACCCGCCCCTGGCCAAGCAGGGGCGCGATGTCGCGGTGGATGCGTTGGAGGATGTGTGCGTAGTCCATGCCGGGGGTCGCCGAGCCGCTCTGTTCCGGGCCGCCGCGGGCCGGACAACATCCGGGCCGCCAGCGGGTTCCGCGTATCGTACAACGAGACATGGCCCGGCGCGGTGCCCCGACGGCATCGTTACAGGGCCCGGCGTGCACCGCCCGCAGCGCCTGTGCCGAATCGGCGCCGGGCAAATATCTCCGCAAGCCCGGCCGGATGTTTCGCGCGATGGGCGCCGCTGCCCCCCAACCCTCGGCCTTACGCCGCCACCCGCCGGCCCCGGTCCAGCGAGGCCGACACACCGACCGCCAGCAATGCCAGCGCGGCCACCGCCGCGCCCAGCCAGGGCAGTTGTGTCAGCGGCAGGCCCGCGCTGATCATCAACCCGCCCAGCCACGCACCGGTGGCGTTACCCAGGTTGAAGGCGCCCTGGTTCAGTGTGGAAGCCAGGTTGGGAGCGCCCCTGGCCTTGTCGAGTACGCGCACCTGCGTGGCGGGCACCACCGCAAAGCTCACCATGCCCCAGACAAACAGCGTGAACAGCGTCGGCACCGGGAAATGGCTGGTCCACGAGAACACCAGTTGCACCACCGCCACCGCTGCCAGCAGGCTGGCAAGCGCCGGCATCAGCTTCCAGTCGGCCAGCTTGCCGCCGGCCAGGCCGCCCACCGTGATGCCTGCGCCGAACAGCAGCAGCACCATGCTTTCCTGCTGCGCGGTGAAGCCGGTCACGTCGCGCAGGATGTAGGCGATATACGTAAACACCGTGAACATGCTGACCGAAGCCAGCGTGCTGATCAGCAACGCAAGCTGGACCTGGGCCGCGCCGATCGAGCGGAATTCGCGCAGGATGCTGCCCGCCTGCATCGGAATGGCCTTTGGCAGCCATGCCACCAGCGCCGTGGCGGCGGCCACGCCGATCACGGTGACAGCCCAGAACGTGGAGCGCCAGCCCATCAGGTGGCCGAAGGCGGTGCCAAACGGCACGCCCAGCACATTGGCCACCGTCAGGCCGGTGAACATCAGCGCGACAGCCTGCGCGCGCTTCTCGCGCGGGACCAGCTCGGCGGCCACCACCGCGCCAATGCCGAAAAAGGCGGCATGGCAGAACGCCGTAACCACGCGCGCGGCCATCAGCAGTGCATAGTTGGGCGCCAGCGCGCACAACGCATTGCCGAGGATGAACAAGCCCATCAACCCGACCAGCGCGGTCTTGCGCGGCCACCTGGCGGTGAGGATGGCGAGGATGGGCGCGCCCACGGCCACGCCGATGGCATAGCCGGAAACCAGCATGCCGGCAGCCGGCGCGGAGACGCCTAGATCGGCGGCGACATCGGGCAACAGCCCCATGATGACGAATTCGGTGGTGCCAATGCCAAAGGCCGCGGCAGCCAGCGCGAGTAGCGGTAATCGCATGATGTTGTTATTGAAGGACGAGAGAGATCGGCGAAGCTTGCGCGCCCGGCGGAGATGGACGTTGCGCACGCCGCGGCGAAAAGGACGGCACGCCGCGTGCATGTGAAAGGCGCTTTGCGGCGCGCCGGCACGATTGCGCAAGTCCGGCATTCTGCGCCAATTTCGCGCGGGACGTTGGCCGCCCCGCTAAAGACCTTGTGCCCGAAGCGGTCACAAGGTGACCGGCTACGCAGTACTACTCAGCGGTTTCGCCTGTGCATTTCCGTCGACCGCGCAGTACTACGCAAAGCCGCCTCAAAAGAACACGCTGCGGATCAGCGGTGCCGCCAACACGCTGACCAGCCCGGCGATCATCATCACCAGCGATGCCACCACGCCCTGCACTTCGCCAAGCTGGCGCGCCTTGGCCGTACCGGCGCCGTGCGCGGCGGCGCCAAAGATGGCGCCCTGCGCCAGCCGGCTGCGTACCGAAGGCAGGCAGGCCAGCACGGCCTCGCCGATGGCCATGCCCGTCAGCCCGGTGATCACGACAAAGATGGCGGCCAGATCAGGCGGGCCGCCCAGCGCGCGCACCGCATCCACGGCGAACGGCGTCGTCACCGAACGCACCGCCAGGCCCTTCTGCAGCATCACCGACAAGCCGAAACCGCGCGCCAGCCAGACCGAACTGAACACCGAGGTCAGCACCGCAGCCAGCACGCCGAGCGAAATCGAAAGCCAGTGCTGGCGCACCAGCTTGCGGTGATCGTAGATCGGCAACGCGAAAGCGATGGTGGCCGGGCCGAGCAGCCACATCAGCCAGCGCGTGTCCGCGATGTAGTCGCGATAGGGAATATGGGCAGCCAGCACCAGCGCGATCAGCACCACGGGCGTAGCCAGCAGCGGCATCAGCCACAGGCGGGCGCGGCGCGCATAGAGACGCTTGTTGAAGTAATAGAAGGCAACGGTAGCCACCAGGCTCAGCGCCGCCAGCGCGGTGTCATGCATGACGCTGCTGCCCGTTGCGGGTGGCGTTGCTCGCGCGGCGCGCCAGCCTCAGCTCCAGCCGGTACACCTGCTCCACCACCAGTGCCGTCACCACCATCACCGCCAACGTGCTCAGGGCGATCACCGCGCAGATGCGCCAACCCTGGTGCCTGACCAGTTCGGGATACTGCACCACCGCCAGCACCGCCGGGATAAAGAACAGCAGCATCTCGCCCAGCAGCCAGTCCGCGCCGCGCCGCACCCAGCCGCCGCGCACCGCGCCGCTGAACAGCAGCGCAGCCAGCGCCAGCAGCCCGAGCAGACCCGCCGGCAACGGCAGCCCGAGGCGCGCGCGCAGCCAGTCCGCCAGCAACCACAGCGCCGACAGCGCCGCCACCTGGGTGAGCCCGATCGCGCCCGCACGCAGGCGGCCAAAGGCCGGCATCGGCGGCGGTACGGATGAGGCGGCGGCGGGGGTGGAGGGGACAGCGCTTTGCATGGTTTGAGTCGGTCTATTGCGCCAGGGACGAAGTGGCAGTGACGCTAGTGTACGGAGAGCCATTCGATATATAAAATGAATATAAATTATTGAATTGATGCCAGACAGGAATGGCAAATCCGGCATCGCACATCCCATCGGAGGCAGCATGGATATCCGGGCCCTGCGTTACTTCGTGGAAGTCGTCCGCCAGAACGGCTTCACCCGCGCCGCCGAAACCCTGCACGTTACCCAGCCCACCATCAGCAAGATGGTCAAGAGCCTGGAAGACGAACTGGGCGGCCCGCTGCTGCTGCGCGAAGGCCGCACGGTGCGGTTGACCGACGCCGGCGAGGTTGTGTTCGCGCGCAGCCAGGCAGTGCTGGCCGAAGTGGCGCGGCTGCGCCAGGAGGTGGCCGAGGTGGACGGCATGGCGCGCGGCGAACTGAAGGTAGGCATTCCCCCCATGGCCGGGCGTTACCTTGCCCCGGTAATCGGTGCCTATCGCCGCCAGTACCCCGGCGTGAAGCTGCGGCTGGGCGAGCAAGGCGGGCGCGCACTGGAAGAAGGCGTGGCCGCGGGCGAACTGGACCTGGGGGTGACAGTGCTGCCCGCCGCCGTGGCAGGCCTGGCCAGCCTGACCGTGACACGCCAGGCACTGGTCGCGGTGTTTCCCGGCGAGCGCGCGCCGCGCAAGGCCGGCCCGGTCCGGCTGGCGGATCTGGCTGGTCTGCCCTTTGTGATGTATGAAGATGACTTTGTGCTCTACCGGGTCATCCTGGACGCTTGCGAGGCTGCTGGTTTTACGCCGCAGATTGCGGGGCAGAGCCGGCATTGGGACTTTATCGGGGAACTGGTGGCGGCCGATGTGGGCGTGGCAATCTTGCCGGCGCCGATAGCGGGCCAGCTGGATCCGGCACGCGTGGCGATCCGGCCGTTGGTTGCGCCGCAGTTGACGTGGGAGTTGGGGCTGGTCTGGCGGGAAGGCTATTTGTCGCGCGCTGCGCGGGCCTGGCTGGCTTGTTGCGAACAGGCCTTCGGCACTGCCCGCAGATCCGTCTGACCTGATGCGCGGCCAATTTGCGTGCGGCCAGCTTGCGCGGCGCAGGCGAAGGAGGCGATGCCCTGGTCGTGGTGCCATCGACCAATGGTGGTCGACCCAGATTGGACAACCGGGCTACGCAACAGCATTTTGTTCGTCCTGCCGACTGGTACTCCGTGGGACGTGCTGATGCCTGGACCTAGAGGAAGGATGGCAACTGCGCCTGGCAAAAATCCAGATAGGACCGGACGATTGCGGACGGATGACGATGCGAGGGATATAGCAAGTTGAGTTCCTGCACAGGCAAGGGGTGTTCTGGCAGCAGGGTCACAAGATTCTTCTCCCGAATGGCGCTGGCAGCCATGAATGGGGGCAGTTCTGTAACGACCTCACCGGCAAGCGCCCGGCTGCGCAGGTGCGCATAGTCATTTGCGGACAGTACCGCCGCGGGGCTATGTTCGGACGAACCCAGGCGCCAGACAGTTGGAGCATTCGAGCCCTGGTTCCATACCGCGCAGGGAAAGCGATGCAAAGCCTCGGGCGTCTCCGGCATGCCAAGACGCTCGACAAGGGCCGGACTTGCGACCAGGACATGACGATAGGACAGGACGCGCCGCGCGACCATGGTCTCGTGTGCAATTGTCCCAACGCGCAGCGCAACGTCGATGCCATCCTCGACGAGATCGACACGCCGGTCGGTCGTGAAAATATGCAGGCGGATATCGGGACACTGGCGTTGAAATGCCGCAAGCAGGTCCCACCAGGGTTCGAATGACGGCGGTAGCGATAGCCTCAGCCGTCCCTTGAGGCGTGTCTGGTCGCTCATGACGGCCTGCTCCGCCTCCAGCAGGGCCTCGATGCCACGACTGGCGTGCTCATAGAGGCGCGCCCCGGCATCCGTGAGCCTGGTTCCACGCACTGACCGCTCCAACAACTGCACGTTCAATTGCCGCTCCAGTTCCCGAAGCCGCCGGCTTAGTGTTGGCAGCGGTACGCCCATGCGACTTGCAGCGGCGGAGAGACTCCCCGCCTGCACCACTTCCACAAACATCTCCACGGCATTGAGGTCCATGCCTTACCTCTCAAAAATGAGAGGAATATTACCAAAATCAACGGTTCTCTTCCGACATTGAATAGGCGAAAGTTGCTTCCAGGCGCTGGCCCCCCTGGCCAGCATCTTCAACTGAATCAGGAGCTACGCACATGTCAAAGATCCGGCATTCCCGTCTTACAAGCCCATCACCCCGCCACTGAAGAGAGACCAGCCATGAAAGCCTATGTCATCGAACAAGCAGGCGGCCCCGAAGTCCTGCAAATGCGTGAGATTGCATCCCCGGAGCCAGCGGCGGACGAAGTTCGGATTCGCGTGCGCGCATTTGGTTTGAATCGCGCCGAAGCCTATCTGCGGGCCGGGAAAATGGGGCCGATCACCGCGCCACGCGTGCCAGGCATCGAAGCCGTCGGCGAGATCGTCGACGATCCCGCGGGCGTGTTTCGCACCGGTCAGCGCGTCGCCACGGCCATGGGCGGCATGCAGTTCACGCGAGGTGGCAGCTACGCCGAACAGATAACCGTGTTGCGCAGCAATGTCATTGCCCTGGACAACATCTCCCTGACATGGGAGGAGCTTGCAGCACTACCCGAAGCCTATCTGACCGCATGGGGTGCGCTGGAGAAGAGCCTTGCTGTCGAACGTGGTCAAACGTTGCTGATACGCGGCGCCACGTCGTCCGTCGGCCTAGCAGCGCTCACCTACGCCAAGGCGCTCGGCCTGAATGTCATTGCCACCACCCGCTCGCAGGCGAATGCAGGGCGCCTGCGGGAAGCCGGCGCTGACAAAGTGGTCGTCGATTCCGGCGAAATCGCAGCCGATGTCCGCCAGCTCGCACCGGAAGGCGTGGATGCGGCGCTGGAAGTCGTCGGCGCCACGACGCTGCGTGATACGGTCAAGACCCTGCGGCCGTTCGGGGCGGTCAGTGTTATCGGCTTGTTAGGGGGGCCGCCTGCCCTGGAGTCGTTTCACCTGATGCAAGACCTTCCCGCCGCAGTGCGCCTCAACTTTTTCCCGAGCGGCCTGCTGGGCACTGCCGCCTTGCCGCTGTCGGATTCACCGCTGCCATGGATTGCGCAGGATCTCGCCAAAGGTCTCATCCCATCGACGCATGCCAGGACGTTCGATTTCGATGAAGTCCGCCAGGCCCACAGCCTGATGGAGAGCAACCGGGCCCTCGGCAAGCTCGTCGTGCGACTTTAATTCGGACCGATTCCGAGGACAGCATCATGCGTAACATATTTCGTGTCCCGTTGGCTGCGGTTGCAGCGTCCATGCTGTTGCAGCCTGCTGCCCAGGGAGCCACGCCGGCATGGGATGCCGCAGTGAGTACGGCCATATCCGGACAGCTCGCTCGTTACGAGCAGGCGCTGAACAGTGCCGACATCGATCGGATCATGTCGCTCTATGCCCGCGACCCGGTATTCATGCCGCAAAACGGTTCGCCGGCCGTGGGCCGCGAGGCGGTCCGGCGCGCTTATGGGCATGTCTTCGACTCGATCAAGCTCAATGTGCGCTTCGAGGTCGATGAGATCCGCCTGCTATCGGATGAGTGGGCCTATGCACGTACCCGCTCACGCGGCACGGTGACGCGGCTGGGCAATGCAGTCCCGCCCGGGCCCGAAGCCAACCAGGAATTGTTCCTGCTGCGTCGCGAAGCCGATGGTCAGTGGCGATTCGCACGCTACATCTTCTCGACCACCAACCCGCCGGCCCAACCAGACTGAGCGACCGTGGCCACCTGCGCCCGGCCCGGCGGCGGGTGGCCTTTTGCAGCTTGCCGGCTCATGACCGGTCTACCTCAGCGTGAACACCGGGGGGACTTTACCCTGACCGGAGCGCTGCAAATGCCCGTGAAGCGCGCCAGGTTGCGGCGAATGCCCCGCCGCGCAACCCGGCGCCTTGCGGTTTCCGTGAGCGTCACAAGGAGAATCTCATGACAAAGGCACGAATGAACATCGTACTGGTGCATGGCGCCTGGGGCGATGCCTCGCATTGGAGAGAGGTTATCCCCTTGCTTCACGCCAGGGGTTACCACGTTGCAGCGGTGCAGAATCCGCTGACCGGGCTGGCGGACGATATCGACCGCACGTCCCGGCTGATAGCGGCGCAGGACGGGCCGACATTGCTGGTGGGGCATTCGTATGGCGGCGCAGTCATCACCGGCGCGGGCCATGCACCCAATGTGGTGGGACTTGTCTATGTCGCGGCATTCGCGCCGGACGAGGGCGAAAGCCTCGGGAGCATCTTTGCGCGCCAGGCGCCTCCTCCGGGGGGCGCCCATATCCGGCCTGACAAGGATGGCTTCCTCTGGCTCGATCCCGAAGCATTCCAGCAAAGCTTCGGTGACGACCTCAGCAACGTCGATGCGCTCGTGATGGCGGTCACGCAGAAGCCCATTGCCCGACGGTGTTTCGAAGACAAATCGGGCCCCCCGGCTTGGAAGACGAAGCCAAGCTGGTACCAGGTGTCGGCCAACGACCGCATGATTCCCCCGGAGGCAGAGCGCTGGATGGCAGTGCGAATGAAGCCAAGAAGGACAATCACACTCGACGCCAGCCACGCTTCCCTGGCCTCGCATGCGAAAGAAGTCGCCGAACTGATTGACGAAGCCGCCCGTTCGCAGGCGTCAGACCAGGGTTGACAAAGCCATGTCATCGGGAGGCGGCAAGGAGGCGTTGAGACGGCCCCGTCCTAACGAAAGAGATCCTGCAGGCAGGACTTCCACCCTGCCTGCAAACCCGCCGTACGCCCCCCCTGCGGGACGGGATCAGTTGCGCCCGATCTCCTGAAGAATGCGCGTCAGCAGGTACAACCGCGGCACGATCGAATCGATCTCGATGTACTCGTCGCGCGCGTGGTAGCCGAAGCCCGCGAGGCCAAAGCTCTCCACTACCACAGCCTTGCCGGAGCGCCCGGCGAACCCCGCGTCGGTGGCACCGCCGGTGCCTTCGGCCAGCGCCAGCTGGCGGCCGTCGAGTTCGGCGTAGATGGCTTGCGCGCGCTGCGCCAGTTCGCGCCCGCGTGCGTTGGCGACAAACGGCGGGCGGCCCGTTTCCATGGTCACCGTGGTCTGCGTGTCGGGGACGAGCTTGCCCTCCTCGACCTTCTTCTGCAGCGCGGCTTGCAGCTTCTCCGGGCCGTCCTTGACCGTCATGCGCACGTCGCCGATGGCGGTGGCACGCTCGGGGATCTGGTTGCGTACCTCGCCGGCCTGGGCGGTGGTCCAGTTGAGCTGGGTGCCCGGCACCGATTTGGCCACGTCGCGCGTCTGCTGCAACTGGTAGGCCAGCTCGATCAGCGCATTGCGGCCCAGTTCCGGCGCGGCGCCGGCATGCGAGGCGCGGCCCTTCACCTCCATGGTCGCGGTGGCGGTGCCGCTGGCGCCCATCAACAGGGCTTCGGCCTTGACCACCGCCTTGGCGGCGGTCGGCTCGAACGACAGCACTACGTCATGCTGGTCGGCCAGGCTGGCGATGGTCTCGCCGGAACCGACCGAGCCCACTTCCTCGTCCGGATTGAACAGGACGGTCAGTTGCGCGTAGTCCTGCCAGCCGGCCGCCTTGAGGATGGCCAGCGAATGCAGGATCACCGCGATGCCACCCTTGTCGTCGGCGATGCCGGGGCCGTAAAGGCGGTTGCCTTCCTGCCTGATCGGCTGCGTCGCCAGCGTATTGGCCGGATAAACCGTGTCCATGTGGGCGATCAGCATGATGCGGCGCTTGCCCGTGCCGGTGAGCGTGCCCTTGACCATGGTGCCGGGGCCTTTTGTCACGGCGATGCGTTCGGTGCCGGCGCCGAGCGCCTTCAGGCGGCCTTCGGTATAGCTGGCCATCTGCGCCAGTCCCGCCGCGTTGGCGCTGCCGGACTCGATCGACACCATCTCCTTGAGCGACTGGATCACCGCCGGCTCCGCAGTGCGCGCCGCATCCAGCAACCGAGCATCGGCGGCCCAGGCGCTGCCGGTGGCGAGGGCAAGGACGGCCATGGCGGCATGAGTAAGCCGGCGCAAGGATGAATGCATGAAATCTCCCATTGAGGATGTTTGTACTTGTGGATTCGTTCTTGCCAGTCTGCGCTGGCGGCGGCAACGCAAACGCGCCGCCGCCAGTCATCGGCAGGTAAGCGTCGGGCGCGCGTCAGTTGCGCCCGATCTCCTGCAGGATGCGCGACATCAGGTAGAGCCGCGGCACGATCGAATCGATTTCGATGTACTCGTCGCGCGCATGGTAGCCGAAGCCCGCCAGGCCGAAGCTCTCCAGCACCGTGGGCTTGCCCGAGCGGGCGGCGTAGCCCGCGTCGGTGCCGCCGCCGGTCTGCGGCACCAGCGTCAGGTCACGGTCGATCTCCTTGTAGATGGCCTGCGCCCGCGCTGCCAGCGCGCGGCTGCGCTGGTCGGCCACGTACGGCGGATGGCCGGGCGTGAGGTTGAGCGTGGTTTCGGTGTCCGGAACCAGTTTGCTGGAGCCAAGCTTGGCTTGCAGCGCCGTCCGCAGTTTTTCCAGCGCGCCGGGCTGGGTCAGGCGGACATCGCCCACGGCCTCGGCCTTCTCGGTGATCTGGTTCAGCGGGCCGCTGGCGCTCGCGCGGGTCCAGACCAGCGCCGCGCCCGGCACGTCCTTGGCCACATCGCGCGTCTGGAGCATCTGGTATGACAGTTCGTAAAGCGCATTGCGGCCCAGCTCCGGCGCGGCGCCGGCATGCGCGGCACGGCCTTTGACATCCAGCGTGGCGGTGGCGACGCCGGCGGAAGCCAGCAGCAGGGGTTGGCCTTTCATCACCACCGAGCCGGCCGAGGGCTCGCAGGAGAGCACCACGTCATGCTGTTCGGCCAGCCTGGCGATGGTGTCGCCGGAACCGGGCGAGCCCACTTCCTCATCCGGGTTCAACAGCACCGTCAGCTCGGCGTAGTCCTTCCAGCCGGCCGCCTTGAGAATCGCCAGCGAATGCAGGATCACCGCGATGCCGCCCTTGTCGTCGGCGATGCCGGGACCGTACAGGCGGTTGCCATCCAGCCTGATGGGCTGCGTCGCCAGCGTGTTCGGCCCGTAAACCGTATCCATGTGGGCAATCAGCATGATGCGGCGCTTGCCCGTGCCGGTGAACGTGCCCTTGACCATGGTGCCGGGGCCTTTGGTGACGGGGATGCGCTCGGTGCTGGCGCCCAGCGCCTTGAGCCGGCCTTCGGTGAAGCTGGCCATCTGCGCCAGGCCCGCCGCGTTGGCGCTGCCGGACTCGATCGACACCATGTCCTTGAGCGACTGGATCAGCGCGGGCTCGGCCGCGCGGGCAGCGTCCAGCAGTTGCGCATCGGCGGCGCGGGCGCTGCCGGCGGCACCGAGGGCCAGCGTGAGCGCGGCGACAGCGGTCTGGGTAAGTCGGCGCAGGGATGGCTGCATGAAGTCTCCTGTTGCTTGCATCGTTATTGTGGTCAGGCGGGTTGCCCGCCGAGCGACGATGCTAGCCCTTGCGCGCGCGGCAAGGTAGGATCAATCCCGCCAATTGGAATGCCGATCCCGCCATGCCTGACGCTGACCCCTCTGCCCTCCCCGCGCCGCCCGCCGGTTCCGACAACCCAGCCGCCAGCGGCGCTGGCCGCCCCGTGCCGCTGCACGTGCGCCTGCTATGGCTGCCGGAGGCCATGCCGGGCATGCTGTTCGGGGCGCTGGACGTGCTGCGCGCGGCGGCCGGGGTGGCCCGGCTGCAACGCCCGGATGCCGACCGCGACCTGAGCTGGAGCGTGATCGGCCCGTCGGGCCGCGCGCTCGCCCTGCCTGCCCTGGGCCTGGAGCCCGCGCGGCGGCGCCGGCGCGCCGCGGCGGATGGCAATGCGCTGGTGGTCATACCGGGCCTGCTGGCACGCAACGCCCCGCACCTGGGCGAAATCGTCAGCGGCGCGACCCAGGCGCTGCGCTTGCTGGAGCGCCACGCGCAGGCGGGCGGCTGGATTGCCGCGGGGGCAAGCGGTATCGCCTTCGCCGCCGAACTTGGCCTGCTCGATGGCGCGCGCATGGGCGCGCCCTGGACCTTCCAGAGCTGGATGGCCAAGCGCTATCCCCGCTGCGATTTCTCCGCCAGTGAACCGATGAGCGTGCATCAGCGCGTGTTCGGCTGCGTCGCGCCGGCGCTGCAAACGGAGTTCATGTTGCGCGTGCTGGGCCACCTGCATGACCCGGACCTGGCGCAGACCTGCTCGCGCATGCTGCTGTACCAGGCCGAGCGCCAGCAGCTCACGCCGGAACTGGTGTCGCAACGCTGGCTCAGCAAGACCGCCGACAGCCCCGTCTATCGCGCCATGCGCTGGCTGCAGGCCAACGTCGATGCGCCGTACCGGCTGGCCCTGGTGGCGCAGGCGGCCGCCACCAGCGAGCGCACCTTGCTGCGGCATTTCCGGCAAGTCAGCGGCATGACGCCGCTGGAGTATCTGCACGGGCTGCGCGTGGAGCGCGCCAAGACCTTGCTGGAGGTGACGCTGCACGGCTCGCAAGCCGTGGCGGAAGCCTGCGGCTACAGCGATGCGGCGGCGTTCCGCCGGCTGTTCCAGCGGGCTACGGGGATGTCGCTGTCGAGCTATCGGGCGCGCTTCGCGCTGCGCTCGCAGCGGCGCTACTGGCGCGTGGAGGATATGCCGCGCACGGCCGGCGGCGCATGAGCGCATCGGGCGCACCAAGACAGGGGCCGCCGGCCGTGCGCGGCCCCACCGTCCAGGCTTCCAGGTTGCAAACGTCTGCTTAATTGCTCAGCACGATGCGATTGACCACATCCTCCACGCCATGCACGTACCAGGCATCCCGCTCGGCCTGGCGTTTCGCGGCTTCGGTGGTGGCATAGCCTTCAAGCGTGACCACCCGGTTTTCCGTACGTACCTGGATGCGGTCGGCATCGACGAACTGGTCTGTCTCCAGGACCAGCTTGAGCGCTTCCGTGACTTCGTCGTCGCGGTCGGTTTCCGCCGGGGCCACCACCAGTTCGTTGACCACGCAGCGGCAGCCACGCGACCACCAGGCCAGCACGCCGGCCAGCCGCATGTGCGACAGGCTGATCACGTGCCCCCGCAGCGTCACGACGCCGTCGACAACTTCGACCTCGATCTCGCCGCTGGACTCGCCAACGGCCTCGCGCACCGGCTCGATGCGCCCCTTGGTATGCGCGCAGATCCGGCAATTGCGGAAATCGATCGCCTGCAGCAGGCGCACGCAGATCGCATTGCGCAGCTCGCCGTCGCCAACCGCCGCGCCACCGTCGGCCACGCGCAGGTGATCGATTACCGCCGACACACCGTCGACACGGCGCACCGAGGCGGCAACGCGGCTCTTGTCGACAATATCGGGCACTTCGCCTTCGAGAATCAGCGCGCCGTCGCTCAGGCGCAGGTGGATGGTGGGATGGATGGAATGGCTGTGAAACGGCACGTGGGCGATGGCTGCCCTAGCCTGGGTCAGGACTGCTTCACTGCTATACATGATGTCTGCCTTATCTTTGAAGGTCTGGATATAGGAGACGGCGTTCCGTCCGGAAAACGCCCTCGCAGCCCCGCGCCGGTACCACGGTGCGAAACGGCGAATCTTCATTATAGGTAGCCAGGCTGGCTACGCCCGACCTGTTGCCAGGGCGGAGTGACGGACGCAAGCCAGCCCGCGCGAAACGCCGCTCAGGTCTCTACCGTGGCGTCCATGGTGATCTCGGCCTTGAACAGCTTCGAGACCGGGCAGCCCGCCTTGGCCGTTTGCAGTGCCTTCTCGACCGCGGCCTTGTCGGCACCCGGGACACGCACCTTCACGTCCAGGTGCACGGCGGTGATGGTGAAGCCCGAATCATCTTTGTCCAGGGTGACGGTGGCTTTGGTCGCGATGCTCTCGGCAACCATCTTGGCTTCGCCCAGGAACAGCGACAGCGCCATGGAAAAACAGCCTGCATGGGCCGCTCCGATGAGTTCCTCGGGATTGGTGCCCGGCCCGCCCTCGAAGCGGGCCTTGAAGCCGTACGGCGCGTCCTTGAGCACTCCGCTTTCCGCCGAGATGCTGCCCAGGCCGTCCTTGATGCCGCCCTGCCATTTAGCCGATCCGTACTTTTGCATGAGTGTTCTCCATGGTCGAAAAGCAATGTGGCGCAACCTTCGCCGCGCCGGGGGTGAGGCGGCAAGTGCCCGTCCGCATACTTCGGTGCAGCGTTGGTGCCGCAGGTATGGCCACCTGAGCTCACTGCCGCCGGCCGGGAAAAATCTTCCGCCAGAAGGCAAATTTCCTGAATTAACAGCTAACTCCATCAAATAAACGGACAATTCCCCTCAATTTATCGCAATTATCGGGAACCGAACCCTCCTTCGACTGCCTTACTTCCGCGGCGCGGCATCGGTGGATTGCTGCCGGGCCAAGCTGAATCACAATAGGACGCAATCCGGAAAACGGCCAGCAGCCTCGCTGCGAGCCGCCTGGCGGTCCGCGGCGAACGCGCAGCACCCATCACAATTGACCACCATCCAATCACAACAAAGGGAGAACGGATGTCATTGACTTCCAATAAATTGCCTGCCTGGACCTTGTGGCTGCCACTGGCAGCCTGGGCCATCCTCGGGGCAGGCATGGCGGCGCCTGGCCAGGCGCTGCTGCTGGTGCTGGCCGGCCTGGCGCTCGCGGGCTCGGTATTCGCGGCCGTGCACCATGCCGAGGTGGTAGCGCATAAAGTGGGCGAGCCGTTCGGCACGCTGGTGCTGGCGATTGCGGTGACCGTGATCGAGGTGGCGCTGATCGTCTCGGTGATGCTGTCCGCCGGCCCCGAAAAAGCCGGGCTGGCGCGCGATACCGTGTTCGCCGCGGCCATGCTGGTATGCAACGGCATCGTGGGGATCTGTCTTCTGGTCGGCGGCCTGCGCCATCGCGAACAGGCTTTCCAGGCACCGGGCGCCACCGCCGCGCTGGCGGTGCTGGCCGCGCTGGCGGTGCTCACGATGGTGCTGCCGAACTACACCAGCGCCATCCCCGGACCCATGCTGTCGCAATCGCAACTGGCCTTCGCGGGCATCGCCTCGCTGGTCCTCTACGGCAGCTTTGTGTTCGTGCAGACGGTGCGCCATCGGGACTACTTCCTTGTCGACGGCACCTCGGACGAGAGCGTGCACGCGCCGCCGCCGCCCGCGAAGATCGCGCTTGCCAGCGGCGGCATGCTGCTGGTTTGCCTGGTGGCGGTGGTCGGCCTGGCCAAGCTGCTCTCGCCCACGGTGGAAGCCGCGGTAGCCAGCGCCGGCGCGCCGCCGGCCGTGGTCGGCATCGTGATTGCCGCGCTGGTGCTGTTGCCGGAAGGCCTGGCCGCCTTGCGCGCCGCGCGCGCCGACCGGCTGCAGACCAGCATGAACCTGGCCCTGGGCTCCGCGCTGGCCAGCATCGGGCTGACCATCCCGACCGTGGCCATGGTCTTCATCGTGGTCGGCAAGCCGCTGATGCTGGGCCTGGGCCCGACCGAAACCGTGCTGCTAGCGCTGACCCTGCTGGTCAGCACGCTCACGCTGCATTCCGGCCGCACCACCATGCTGCAAGGCGTAGTGCACCTGGTCATCCTGGCGGCCTACCTGTTCCTGTCCGTCGTGCCCTGAGCGCCCTGAGCGCCCTGAGCGCCGCTGACTGTGGCCCGCCATCGGGCCACCTGCCTCGCGACGCGAAGCGAGCCGTGAAGGTGTACCAGGCCGTATGGGGCGCCTCGTCGGCAGGCAAAAAGAGCGGAAAAGAGGGGGCCATGTCTGAGCATCGCCTTAAGGCGATGCGAGTTTGGCCCCCGGCCGCTCTTTTTGTCTGCCGACGAGGGGGGGTCGCCCCATCCGGCGCGCCTTTTTTGCCTACTTTTTTGGCAAGACAAAAAAGTAGGTCGCCCCCCGCAGGGGGGTGAAACCGCCTTTGACTTTAAGCCTTTATGTCACCGGTCCGGCAACGGCCGGCATGCACCTGCGCACGATCCTTGCTAGTGAGAGCGAATCGATCTCACTAGCGCCCGAGCGCAACCACCATGCTCCACCCCCCTCGCCTCTATCTCTACCTGGATGCCGTGGCCCGCCACGGCTCGATCCGCAAAGCCGCCGAGCAACTCCACGTCGCCTCCACCGCGCTGAACCGGAAAATCCTGGAGGTGGAGCAACAGGTCGGCACCCCGCTGTTCGAGCGCCTGCCGCGCGGGGTGCGGCTGACCGCCGCCGGCGAAGTGCTGATCGCCACCGTGCGCCGCAGCCTGGCCGACCTGGACTCCGCAGCCGCGCAGATGGAGCAACTGCGCGGGCTCGTGCGCGGCATGGTGCGCATTGCGACGGTCGAGTCAGTCGCCACGGATTTCCTGCCCGGAGTCATCGGCCACTACCAGTCCACCCATCGTGGCGTCCAGTTTCGCGTGTCGGTGGGCAACACCGGCGACCTGCTGGCCGCGCTCAGGGAGGACGAGGCAGACCTGCTGCTGGCGCACGACCCGCCTCCCACCGCCTTCCTGCATGAACTGACAGTGTCCGCGCAACCCTTCTGCGCGATGATGCGCCCGGACCATCCGCTGGCTGGCCGGCGCTCGCTGCGGCTGTCCGACTGCCAGCCCTATCCGGTCGCGCTCGGGCCCGACAGCTTCGGCAGCCGGCGGCTGATCGAGGCCATCTGCGCGCGCAACCGGCTGTCGCTACGGGTCATGCTGGAGGCGACCACCGTGGAGATGCTGATGAGCTTTGCGCGCCAGACCGGCGCGATCTGCTTCCAGTTCCAGGCCGGCACGCTGCGCGAGGCGCGCCAGGGCACGCTGGTCGCCGTGCCGCTGTCCGACCCCGAACTGTGCGGCGGCCGGCTGGTGCTGGGTGCCCGCAAGGGCCGCAACCTGCCCCCGCCGGCGGCGGCTTTTGCCGAGCACCTGAAGGCAGCGCTGACGGGCCTGCACCAGCCGTTGGCCGAGGCGGCCTGAAGCGCGGCCTGACCGGCGCCGCGGCCCGCCACGCGCGCCGGCGAGTGCACACAATTTGCGTGCGCCATGAGAAGAAATAAGTGCTGGTTGCATGCAATCGAATTGCCGCAAACTGCATCCATCGCACATTCAATGCAGTCACGCCAGGCGCCACCGGCCCGGGCCGGACGCCTGCGAAAGCAACCACAGCAACCACAGCAAGATGAGAATCCCGCAACAAGCATGAGCCAGCGCCGTTAGCCACCGGCGCATTCCCGCGCCAGCCATTTCCAGATCACACACTTTTCAAATAGCCGGGGCCTGTCCCCGCGGGGGCGTTGTCGTGCCCGGAGAATTCGACAGAGCCAGCAACGAAGGAGAACGGGGTCAACCATGGAGGTCTTTATGCAACACAAGTTCAAGCCGGTCATGAAACTGGCGGTCATGGCCGCAGCCTTGCTCTGCGGCCATGCGATGGCGCAATCCAGCGTCACGCTTTACGGGATGGTTGACGCCTACGTGGGCGCCACCAAGGCAGGCGGCGCGGACCGCGCCTGGGGCGTCAACAGCGGCGGCATGCAAACCTCGTACTGGGGCATCAAGGGTACAGAGGATCTCGGCACCGGCCTCAAGGCGATCTTCGACCTCAACGGCTTCCTGCGTCCGGACACCGGCAAGCAGGGCCGCTTCGACGGCGATGCGCTGTTCACCCGCAATGCTTACGTCGGCCTGCAGAGCGCCACGCTGGGCACGGTCAAGATGGGGCGCAATACCACGCCCTACTTCCTCTCGACCATCCTCTTCAACCCGCTGGTCGACTCCTATGTGTTCTCGCCTGCGATCTTCCATACGTACTTCTCGGCCAGCAACGGCCGCGTGTACGACCCGGGCATCATCGGCGACTCGGGCTGGAGCAACTCGCTGGTGTACTCCACGCCGAACTTCGGCGGCCTCACCGCCAATGCCATCTACGCCTTCGGCGAGCAGGCGGGTAGCGTCGGCAAGAACAAGTGGGGCGGCAACGTGCTCTACTTCAACGGCAACTTCGGCGCCACGGTGGCCTTCCAGCAGGTCAAGTTCAACAGCGTGCCGGGCGACGTGACCTCGCCCGCGGCACTGTCCGGGTTCGACAAGCAGAACGCCGTGCAGGTGGGCGTGAGCTACGACTTCAAGGTGGTCAAGCTGTTCGCACAGGGCCAGTACATCAAGAGCAGCGTCAACAACGCCACCGGCGACATCAAGCACACCAACGGCCAGGTCGGCGCCTCGGTGCCGTTGGGCAACGGCAACGTGCTGGTCTCGTACGCCTACGACAAGACCAGGAACGATGTCGCGGACTTCAAGCGCAATACGGTTGGACTGGCTTACGACTACAACCTGTCCAAGCGCACCGATGTCTATGCCGCCTACTTCTACGACAAGCTGAGTGACCAGTCGCATGCCGACAGCTTTGGGGTGGGGGTACGGCATCGGTTCTGATCCGGCGCAAGGCACAATCGGCGCAAGCGGCACAAACATAACGGCCGGTCGTTGTTGACCGGCCGTTTCCATTCATATTGGCGAACACCACTCTGCGCTTGCCGGCCGCCATCCGCCATGCGTCTTTCCAGGCACGATCGCAGATGGCAGCGCACTATGCTATGGTCTGGCGTCCCACCCGTCATGGGCCGTAGCAAAGCATGAAGCCCCTTTCCCACGTCCACGCAACTGTTTCACAAGCCGCCAGCCAGCCTGACCTCGAAGCCCTGCTGGCGCGCGTGCGCGCCTGCCGCGCCTGCGAAGCGCACTTGCCGCTTGGCCCCCGCCCCGTAGTACAGGCCGCCACCCCGGCGCGCATCCTGATCGTCGGCCAGGCACCCGGCACGCGCGTGCATGCCAGCGGCATCCCCTGGGACGATCCCAGCGGCGACCGCCTGCGTGAGTGGATGGGGATTGACAAGGAAGTCTTCTACGATCCCGCGCGCATCGCCATCATCCCGATGGGCCTGTGCTATCCGGGCCGCGGCGCCAGCGGCGACCTGCCGCCGCGCAAGGAGTGCGCGCCGCTGTGGATGGATGCGTTGCTGGCGTGCCTGCCGGATATTGAACTGACACTGCTGGTCGGGCAATACGCGCAGCGGCGGTTTCTTGGCGCCGATGCGCGCGGCGGCGTGACACCGACGGTGGCGGGCTTTGCCGCGCATGGACCACGCTATCTGCCCTTGCCGCACCCGTCACCACGCAACCAGGGGTGGTTCAAGCGCAATGACTGGTTCGCCAGGGAGTTGCTGCCGGTACTGCGCCAGCAGGTTGCCGCCGTCCTGGCGCGTCGGCGCGACTAGCCAGGGTTCTCAGGCGCCGCCCGGATGCGCCGCAACCATCCGCAGCCATTGCCCGCTCATCACCGATTTCCGGGATGGGAGAGCCGAGGCGGCCTTCGGCTGCTCCGGAGCAAGCCAGCAAAGCGCTACGATTCCCCCGGCATGCGGAGAAAGGCGTCGAGCCAGGATCAGCGGTGTACAGGCACAATGCGACGGATGCCTAGGGAGCCTGGACCTGGACGGGCGCGCCCGGCTTGCCTGACACCTGCGGAGCCACTACGAGGTAACGACGCTTGTCTTCCGCCCTACTGGCATCCGGCGCGACAATCTGGCGGATCTGGCCGATGGAGTTCACGATCGCGGCGCCGGCGGGATTGGTCATGAAGGACGCAAGCACCTCCACGGGGCCGCTACCGTCGGATTTGTCAGAGAGCGCAAGAACATACGGCTGCTTGGGCTGCAGGCCCGTCACCGATGCCTGCAACACTTGCACCAGTCCCTGATCGAACAAGGCAACGCTGGTAGGCGCCGTGGCCGCACCCGATGCCTTGCCATCACCCAGCGGCATCAGTGCCAGACGGCTGGCCTGTCCCGCCACACCGAGCGGCTGCAGGTTCTGGGTCCCATCACCTTCCGGCACGGCATTTGGCACATAGGCAAGAGCCTGGGGGGCCTGCCCGATCGGCACGTTGGCGACAACCTTGTTTGCCAAGGTATCAATCACCGCCAGCGCGTCGTCGTTCTCGAGGCCAACGTACAGGCGCGTGCCGTCCCCGGACGGCCACAGACCGTGGGGCAGCTTGCCAACCGGGATGGTCGCGACTTGCGAGAAGTCGTCCGTGCGGAACACCTTCACCTGGTTCAGGCCGCCAACGGTCACGTAGGCGAACGAGCCCTTGGCATTGCCGGCGAAGTTGACGTGGTTGGTGATCGGTCCGGTCTCGAAACTCTTGATCGGCGCAAAGGGAGGACGTGCATCGAAGACCTGCACCCGCCCCACATCCTTGAGCGTGAACCAGACCTGCCTGCCATCGGGCGTGGCAGCAATATTCGGGCAGAACGGCGAGTCCTGCCTGATCTTGCCGACGATCTTGTGGTCCGCGACGGAAATCACGGCGGTTTCGGGATTGAACGACAAGCACACATATCCATACTTGCCATCCGGCGAGAAGATCTGCATGCCGGGACCAGCCGGCACTGTGATGCGGGTTTTCTCTTCGAACGTCCTGGCGTCGAGCACCGCCACGTAGTTCTCGCCGCGTACCGTCACCCAGACTTCCTTGCCATCCGGCGTGTAGAACGCCTCGTGCGGCGAGCGGCCCACATAGGTCGTGTGCTTGACCGCGTTTGTCTGTGTGTCGATGAACGACACTGAGTTCGAACCGATGGACACCACCGCGAGCGTCCGGTGATCCGGCGAGAAGCCCAAGCCGTGGACGAGCACCTGGCCGCGATATAGCGGGCTGAAGTTGCCTGGCGACGGATCGCCGAGCCGGATCACGCCCAGCAGCCTATTGTCGGCGGGGTCCGTCACGGAAACCGTATTCGAGAATTGCTCGGCCGCATACACGCGGTCGTGGTGGCTTACCGGGATATCCGGTGCGGAAAGCGCTGCAGGCACTTGTCCGGCCCATGCAGGCTGGCTGGCGGCGAGCGCCGTCATCGTCAGTAACGCGGCATAGTGAGATATGCGTTTCATCATGGCTTCCGTTATGGGTTGGCGGGGGTGGTCATGGGCGTGTTGTGATGGGCGGCGTGCGCGGCATGCGCGGCGCCGGGACTGGAACCAGTCTGCTGTGTCTGCTGTGTCTGCTGTGTAGAGACAGGGGACGACGGTGGCAATGGCAAGCCGACCGCCATCCGCATCGCGATGATTTCCTGTTGCTGCCCGACAATAATCTCCTGCGCCACGCGGCGCAGTTGCTCGTTCTGGCCATAGCGGAGATAGGCTTTCGCCATATCGATAGCGCCTTGATGATGTGGCGCCATCATCGCGACGAAGTCGCGGGCGATATCGCCACTCGGCTTGATCGCCATGTCGTCCATCATCTTTGTCATCGCCGCATCGTTCTCGGCGAGGAAGGCATCTTCTTCTGTGGTGGCAGGCGGCGCATCTGCGGCGAAGGCCGGACTGCCAAGGTACAGAAAAACTGCAGCGGCAGCCGCGGCCACCAGCGACAGGCGCCGGATGGAAGCAGGGATCGAAGACATGACGGGCTCTCCCGGTTGTTTGCCTGAGCAGGCGTTAACGAGGTGAACAGCGCGGCAGATTGTTTATTCCGCCAGTCCCGCATTATTTTTTTCGCGTACGAACGAGGGGGCTCTCGGGACGGCATGGAATACTCAGGGTCTCGCGGTGTTTGCACGCGTAGGCGCCTCGATTCCAGGAATACGGCTCCCGGCAACGATGCGGCGTCAGCCAGGCGACCAAGACCGCTGCCCGGCTGGTGCTGTGCTCGCTCATCCCGGGCGCCACCCTGACGCCGTGTCGCTGGCGGCCCGCAAAAAGTTGTCGTCAGATCACTCCGCACCCAGAGCCGCCAGAATTTCTCCGCGCAATGGAATAAACCGCGGGCTCGCGGTGTTCACCAGATCAGTCGAGACTTTCAGGAAGCCACGGTGCCAACCGATCCCCCGTTCCAGGAACCGCCGTCTGAAGTGGATATACAGGCGCATGCCGATAGTGTGCCGTTGCGCCGTGAGCGGAGCCGGCCTTGGCATAGACTCAGATGCATAAGCTTCCGACACTTCGATGCGTCCCTGCTCCCGCGGGAGCGCGTCCGGCAACCGGGCGGGGCGAGCCATGAGCGTACGCGATGAGTTGATGGAGCACGTTCCACGGCTGCGTCGGTATGCGAGAGCGCTGCTCAGCAACAGAGACCTGGCCGACGATCTTGTGCAGGACACGCTTGAGCGAGCGCTGGGCCGCACGGAACAGTTCCGCGCCGGGTCCGATCTACGCGCCTGGCTCTTCACCATCATGCATAACCTCTTTGCCAACCAGGTGCGAAAAGCGTCAATCAGGGCCGTGCACGTGCCGGTTGACGACGAATGCATCGCAGAACTCGAGTTCGCCGCGCCGGTAGATCAGACGCGCTCGCTGGAGATGCGCGATCTCGACTATGCGTTGCAGCGCCTGCCCGCGGAGCAACGCGAAGTGGTGCTGCTTGTCGGGCTCGAAGAGATGAGCTATGCCGACGTGGCGCTCGAACTCGACGTTCCCATCGGTACGGTCATGTCGAGACTTTCTCGCGGCCGGGAAAGGCTGCGCGCATTGATGGCCGGTGCGCAACCTGCCCCGAAACTAAGGGTGGTCCGTTGATGAAAGAGCAACAAACCGCAATCAGCGAAGAAGACCTGCATGCGTACGTCGACGGGATGTTGCCCGAGGCGCGCCGCACGCAGGTGGAACTCGCGCTCGAGCAGAATCCCGAACTTGCCGCGCGGGTCAAGGACTACTTCGCCATGAACCGCTTGCTTCACGGCCGCTACGACCCGGTGCTGGGCGAGCCGGTGCCGAAGCGTTTGCAGCCCCAGCCTCCCCGCGAGCATCGCTGGAGGTGGCGGGAAGCTGCCAACTGGCCCCAGTTGGCCGGCATGGCGGCGGCGCTCGTGCTCGGCATTGGCATTGGCGCGGGGTTCCAGACAGCCACGCGCGCCCCCGGGCTGCCGGCGGGCAAGCCGGATACCGTGGCCGTGAGCGCGGGAGATCCGGAACGGTTCGCCTACCAGGCGGCGCTCGCGCACGTGGTGTACATGCCCGACGTTGTGCGTCCCGCCAATCTGGGTGCCGATCGCGAGCAGGATTTCGTGCAATGGCTGGCAAACCGGCTCGGCACGAACGTGCATCCTCCCGTCCTGACCAGTCTTGGCTTCGAGCTGGTGGGAGGGCGTCTTCTTCCGGATGCCGACGGCGGCGTTGCCCAATTCATGTATCGCGATGCAAAAGGCGAACGCATCACTCTGTACATCTCGCACAGGAAGGTGACCACAAACAGGACAGCGTTCAAGCTCTATCGGGACGGTTCAGTGAATGTCTTCTACTGGATGGATGGGGATTTCGGCTACGCCGTCTCAGGCGGCATCGATCGCAAGATACTGTTGCAGCTCTCGCATGACGTATACGCGCAACTCACGCCTTCGAGCGCTGACTGAGCCTTGCCGGCACATTTCCCCTCCCAGGGCCATAAACAAAAGAAAATGCGCCACTCGGGCGCAGATTCCTTCATCAACAGTCTTGTACCGCGCGGCGGCCGGGCCGTGCCCGGCGCGCCGCCTTACTTCGTTACCGACGCGGTGACGGACTCCATGGCATCGCGCATGGGCTTGAGTGCCGTCTCGTAGGCCGCGACCCAACCCTGCGCACCGGCGCCAGGGAACGAACCGTTCGTGTTCGACATGAAATTCTGGCCAAGCGATGCCAGGGCTTCCTGGGTCTGCGCAGCGTAGGCGCTCATCTGGCGCTGGGCTACCTGGGCGAACTCGGTGCCGGTGGCGGTGATGATTTCGTTCATGTGCCCGGCGTAGGCGCTCAACTTCTGGCCAAACACATTGGTCAGTTCCGGCTTGAAGCCAGACACGCCGCCAACGGATTGCTGGCTGGCTTCGCGCACGTAATCCGCGCCGTCCGCCAGGCTTGCCTTGACCGCCTGCATGTTCAGTTCGGTGATTTTTTCGGCGCCGCGGGCCAGGGGACCGACCAGCGCGACAAACAGGTCAAGGTTAGCTTGCTGGAAACCGAAGAACTGAGCTTGGGCCTGGGCTTGGGATTGTGAGGGTTGTGCCATGTAATAACTCCTGAGGATGATCCAACGCTTCCGAAGAGTTTTCCGTGGGCGGCATCACCTTTGCTGCATTGCAACAATTGGACATATCATAGGCTCATTGGCCCAGGAGTCAAGCGAATTCAAAAAGACGTTTCCAGCCGCGCGATATGCCACGCATACGTCCTACTCCGCCGCCGGACGGATACAGAGCAGCAGCCTGTGCCTGCCGTCATCGAGCGGCACGCGCACCGTGCCTTCGCCACTGCGAATCGCCAGCCCGTCGAGGACCGCATGTCCGCCGCCGGCACCGGGCGCGAGCGTCTCCACGCGGATTTCGTAGTGGCAGGCACCTAGGCTGATGGTGGCCTCAAACCCAGGCCACGCCGCCGGAATGCTCGGCTGGACGACCAGCCAGGCCCCTTCGCGGCGGATGCCCAGGATGCCCTCCACCCCGGCGCGGTACATCCATCCCGCCGCGCCGGTGTACCAGGTCCATCCGCCGCGTCCGGCGTGGGGCGCGACGGAATAGACGTCGGCCGCGGCCACATAGGGCTCGACCTTGTAGCGCTCGACGCCAGCGGGCGTGCTTGCGTGGTGGATCGGGTTGAGCATGGAGAACAGTTCGACAGCTTCTGCGCCTTTGCCCAGCCTGGCGAAGGCGAGAACCGACCACATCGCGGCATGGCTGTACTGCCCGCCGTTCTCACGCACGCCGGGCGGATAGGCTGCGATGTAGCCGGGGTCGGGCGACGCGCCCTCGAATGGTGGCGAGAACAGCAGCGCCAACCCCTCATCGCGGCGCACCAGGTATTGCGCCATCGACGCCATGGCCGTCGCCGCGCGCGCGGGATCGCCCGCGCCCGACAGCACGGCCCACGACTGGGCAATGGCGTCGATCCGGCAAGCCGCGCTTGTCTTCGAGCCCAGCCAGGTGCCGTCATCGAAGGTGGCGCGGCGATACCAGCCGCCATCCCAGCCGTGGTGCTCCAGCGCCTCGCCCAGCGCTGCCGCGTGTGCGCGCCAGCGTGCGGCACGAGCGGCATCGCGTGTATCGGCCAGCGGCGCAAAGAGCGCGAGGGTGCGCACCAGCAACCAGCCAAGCCAGACGCTCTCGCCTTTGCCGCCGGCCCCGACCCGGTTCATGCCATCGTTCCAGTCGCCGCCGCCGATCAGCGGCAGCCCGTGCGCCCCGGTCAATGCAAGGCATCGCTCGATGCCTCGGGCGCAGTGCTCGAACAGCGAGGCCGGATCCTGCGAGGTCATCGGCTGGAAGAACGCGTCATGTTCGTCGGCGGCAAGTACCGGCCCGTCGAGGAAAGGCACCAGCTCATCCAGCACCGCCGCATCGCCCGAGCAGGCAATGTAGGTCGCCGTGGCAAAAGCCAGCCAGACACAATCGTCGGAAATCCGGGTGCGCACGCCCTGCCCGGTATGCGCCAGCCACCAGTGCTGGACGTCGCCCTGGGCAAACTGCCTCGCCGCTGCCCGCAACAGATGCTGCCGCGTGGCCGCCGGCCTCGCAAAGGTGAGCGCCATGTTGTCCTGCAGCTGATCGCGAAAACCATAGGCACCGCTCGCCTGATAGAAGGCGGAGCGCGCCCAGATGCGGCAGGCAAGCGTCTGGTACAGCAGCCAGCCATTGAGCATGATGTCCATCGCGCGGTCCGGCGTCCTGACCTGGACCGCGCCGAGCAGGGTGTCCCAGTGCCCCGTCACGGCATCGAGCACCGCGTCAAGATCGGCGGCGCGATAGCGCAGCACCAGCGCCCTCGCCTCGGCGGCCGAGCCGCACTCCCCGAGCAAGGCCACCACTTCGAGCGTCTCGCCGGGAGCGAGCTCAACGCAGCACTGCAAAGCCGCGCAAGGATCGAAGCCCGCGCCCACCGCCCCGGACAACGGCGTAGGGCCGAGCAGCGCCGCAGGCGCTTCGGTGCCGCCGTTGTGGCCCAGGAACTCGGTGCGGTCGGCGGTCCAGGCCGTCTGCCTGCCGCCGAGATCGGCAAAGGCGACGCGGCCGGAGAAGGCGGTGCTCCAGGGATTGCGCGCCAGCAACGCATGGGTGGCCTCGTCGATCCCGGTCACGATGAACGGGCCCGAGGCACCGCGGGCGGTACCAAGCACCCACTCCACATAAGCGGTGACGGAAAGCCGGCGGCGCCCGGCGGACAGGTTGCTCAGGGTCAGGCGAGAGATCTTGACCGGGTCTTCGAGCGGCACGAACTGCAGCAGGTCAAGCGCAATGCCGTTGGCCTGGTGCGCAAAGCGGCTATAGCCATGCCCATGGCGGGCCGTGTAGGCGCCGCCATCGCGGATCGGCCGCGCGGTCGGGCTCCAGACCTCAAGGCTGTCTTCGTCGCGGACGTAGATCGCCTCGCCGGCCGGATCCAGCACCGGGTCGTTGGACCAGGGCGTGAGCTGGTTCTCGCGGCTGTTCTCCGCCCAGGTGTAGCCGCTGCCCTGCGCCGAGGCCTGGAAGCCAAAGCCGGGGTTGGCGACCACATTGATCCACGGCGCGGGTGTCGTGGCCGCGCAGTCGAGCACGATGACATACTCGCGCCCGGCCTTGTCGAAGCCGCCAAGGCCGTTGAAGAACTCGAGGTCCGGCGCGGCTTGCGGCGGCACTGGCGACGAACGCGGGGCCTGGCGGCGCACGGGAGTAGCGCGCAGCGGCGCCTGCGGCAAGTGGGCGAGCTGCTCGGCGATGGCCCCCCGGCGTGCGGCCAGTACGACGCGGGCGACCGACAGGAGCAAGGCTCGCGCCTCGACGCGCATCAGGTCCGCGCGCAGCGTATAGACCGAGCCCTGCGCCAGTTCGTCGCCGAAGCGTTGCCGCGACTGGCTACTGCGCACCGCCGTCTCGATGGCGATCTGCAGGTCCTGGATATAGGAAGAGGCGCGTTCATTGACGATGACCAGGTCGACGGCCAGCCGTTTCATGCGCCAGTACTCGTGCGCGCGCAGCAGTTGGCGAACCTGCGCCAGATCGTCGATCTCGTCGATGCGCAGCAGCACGATCGGCAGGTCGCCGGAGATGGCATGCGGCCAGAGCCCGGACTGCGGCCCCGCCCCCTGGGCAATCGCCTCCGACGGGACGCGGAAACGGGCGTCGGCATAGAGGATCGGCGCCGCCAGGCGCTGGAAATCCGCCGCCTCATCGGCCTTGACGTCGAGATGGCGCAACTGGACCTGGGCCTGTGTCCAGGCCAGGGTCTTGGCCCGTTCGAACGCGCTGCGGTCATGATGCTTGTCGATCTGGTCCAGCAGCGCGGCACGCGACGGCGCCACCAGCGTCCAGAAGGCAATCCGGGCAACTCCGCCCGGTGCGACACGCACGCGCTGCCGGAGCGAGAAGATCGCGTCGAGCACCGTGCCGGCGGTGTCCGAGAGGGGGTGGCCATCGCGGATACCATCCACGATCCTGCCGGCACGCCCCTGTCCGAGGAAATGCGCCCGGTCGGTCTCGTACTGGGGATCCGCAACCACCTCGCCTTCGACCACCGTGAAATGCGCGGCCCAGATCTCCGGCTCGGTGGGTGAGCGCGGACGGCGCGTGGCCACCAGCGCGCCGAACTCGGCCAGGTATTCGGTCTGGACAAACAGCTTGGAAAAGGCCGGATGCGCGACGTCGGCGGCCTGCACGGCCAGGACGAGTTCCGCATAGGAAGTCAACTCGATCTCGCGCGCACGGCGCCCGCTGTTTGCCAGCGAGACACGCCGGACTTCCCCGTCGTCCTCTCCCGAGACCAGGATGGAGAGCGTGGTGGTCAGACTGCCATCCCGCCGGATGAACTCCGCGTGGTCTTCCGCGAAGACCACTTCACTGCCCGGCCCGCTCTCGTCCGCGTCCCCGCCGGCGAATTGCGCGCCGGCCGGCCAGACGCTGCGGCTCTGCGTGTCGCGCAGGAAGATAAAGCTGCCAGCGTCATCTCGAGTTGCGTCCTCGCGCCAGCGCGTCACGGCAAGATCGCGCCAGCGGCTGTAGCCCGCGCCAGCCGCGGTCAGCATCACCGCGTAGCGCCCGTTCGACAGCAGATGCGTGACCGGCGCGCCAGCCGGCGCCCCCGAGAGCCTGCGCACCGTGGCATCCTCGTTGCCGGCTTCCACCGTGGAAGCCTTTACCTCTTCGGCGCGTGGATGCGCAATGGCGACATTGCGCGGCATGCGCTCCTGCAGCAGCAGCTCGGCGGCCTGGATCATCGGCTCGCGATGGAAGCGCTCCCGCATCTGCCCGCCGTGCAGGCTATTGGCGATGGCCACAATGGTCATGCCCTGGTGATGGGCCATGTAGCTGCGAATGATGGCGAACTCCTCGTCTTCCGGCAGCCGGGAGCGGGTGAAATCCAGGGCTTCATAGAAGCCGTAACGCCCTTTTGCCCCGATCTGCGCCAGACGGGCGTAGTTCTGCTGCGCGCCCTGTGGGTCCACCATGGTCGCGAGGCCGGTCGCATACGGAGCGATCACGACGTTGTCGGAAAGCCCGCGCTTCAGGCCCAGTCCCGGCACGCCGAAGTTGGAGTACTGGTACGTAAACTCCATGTCGCGGGCGTTGTACGCCGATTCGGACACGCCCCATGGCACGCCCAGCGAGCGGCCGTAGGCCTGCTGGCGTTCCACCACCAGCCGGTTGGTCTGCTCGAGCAGGCTGCCTGCCGGCGCGCGCATGATCAGCGAGGGCATCAGGTACTCGAACATGGACCCGGACCACGAAATCAACGCCGATCCATTGCCCAGCGGCGTGGCAGTCCGGCCAAGGCGGAACCAGTGGCGCGTGGACACATCGCCCTTGGCGATGGCAAACAGGCTGGCGAGCCGCGCTTCCGACGCCAGCAGGTCATAGCAACTGACGTCGAGGCGGTTGGCGTCCTGCGAATACCCGATCGACAGCAGCTTGCGCTCCTCGTCGATGAGAAACGCGAAGTCCATCCCCAGCGCCATCTCGCGCGCCAGCCCGGCCAGCGCGTTCAGGCGCGTGCGGAGCAAGTCCGGCGATTCGATACGCTGAACCCGGTCTTGTTCATGTTCGGCCACGGTCTTGCGCAGGGCTTCCACCCAGAACGCCAGGTCCCCGAGGCTGTCATCGCCTGTCGCGGGCAGCATGTCGTGGACGATGCCCGCGCATTTCTCGGTCAGCCGCTTGAGCGCGGGCATCAGCATGGCCATTGCCTGCGTGCCATCGAGCTGGGTTTCGACCTGTTCAAGCAGTTCACTGAGTTTGCCGGCGCGCTCGCTGCCGGCAATGGCCAGTCCGGCTATGGCCTCGCGCGCCAGTCTGACGGTGTCCATCATGCCAGGCCGGAACTCCGGCGCCGCCGCGCCATCGGACCATTCTTCGCAGGCGTTGGCCAGCGCGATCAGGTGGCCGGCCAGGTTGCCGCTGTCCACCGATGAGACATAGGCAGGCGTCAGCGCGCGCAGATCCTGCGTTCCGTACCAGTTGTAGAAGTGGCCATGGGAACGCGGCAGCTTGCGCATGGCGGTGAACGCCGCTTCCAGCCGCTCGACCGTCGCCGCCGTTCCGCTCCAGCCAAAGTCGCGCGCGGCAATGGTGGAAAGCAGGTACAGGCCGATATTGGTGGGAGAGGTCCGGTGCGCGATGACCGGTCTTGGCTGCTCCTGGAAATTGTCGGGCGGAAGCATGTTGTCCGCCGGCGTCACCATGGTCTCGAAGTAGCGCCAGGTGCGGCGCGCGGTCAGGCGCAGCTCGCGCGCGTCGGCGTCCGACACTATCAGCCGCCTGCCAACCTTCGGCGCCCGGCTTGCCCACAGCGCAAGCACGGGCGCCGTCAGCCAGAGCAGTCCCATGGGCAGCGCAAGCGGCCAGGAAGCAGGGGCGAAGGCAAGCGTGCCGGCCAGCGCCGCCAGCGTCAGCGATACCCCACCCGCCATCTGCCGGTAAGAGCCGCCCAGGTCGAGCCGTGGACTGGTCATCGACTGGGCGGCCGTGGTCCATTCCAGCAGGTGGCGGCGCGTGAAGCGCAGCCGCGCCGCCGTCCTGGCGACGGCATCGGCCATCCGCCAGGCCACGTCGGGCAGGAACGCGAGCGTCAGCAGGACCTGCGTGGCAGCGCCGCGCAGATCGCTGGCCAGCATCCCGACGTGATTGCGCAGACGGATGCCGGCGCGGTGGGGAATCACGGAGAACATACCGGGAAAGAAGACTGGAATGACCATGGCCGCAAGCAAGAGCAGCGTGCCGCGCAAGGCGGCGCCCGGCGGCAGCAGCCAGCACGCGGCAAAGCCCAGCAGCAGCGAAGGCGCTAGCAGCGAGCGCCTCAGGTTGTCCAGCATCTTCCAGCGGCCCAGCATCGGTACCGCAGCGCTGCCCGTACGGCCCCGGAAAATCCAGTCGACAAGTTGCCAGTCGCCGCGCGTCCAGCGATGCTGGCGCTTGGCCGCGACGTCATAGCGCGCAGGGTAATCCTCGATGACTTCGATATCCGAGGCCAGGCCGGCCCGGGCGAACGTGCCTTCGAAGAGATCATGGCTGAGCACCGCATTCTCGGGAACGCGGCCGCGCAGCGCGGCCTCGAAGGCGTCGACGTCATAGATGCCCTTGCCGGTGTACGAACCTTCTCCGAAGATGTCCTGGTAGACGTCCGATGCGGCTGCCGCGTAAGGATCGATACCGCCCGGCGCCGAGAATATGCGCTGGTACAGCGAACCTTCGCTGCCAACCGGCAGCGAAGGCGTGACGCGCGGCTGCAGGATGGCGTAGCCGCCGGTGACGCGCTGCAACTGTTCGTCGAACCGTGGCCGGTTCAGCGGGTGGGCCATCTTGCCGATCAGCCGCAGCGCCGCGTCGCGCGGCAGGCGCGTGTCGGCGTCGAGCGTGATCACGTAGCGCACGCCGGGCGGTACCTGGGGCGGCAGGCCGTCGAGAGGGACAAAGCTCGTGTCCGTGGCGCCGCGCAGCAGCCGGTTGAGTTCATGGAGCTTGCCGCGCTTGCGCTCCCAGCCCATCCACACGCCTTCGCCCGCGTTGAAGACGCGGCGCCGGTGTAGCAGCAGGAAGCGATCGCCGGCGGGGCCCGGCCAGTAGCGGCGATTCAGCTCGCCGATCGCCTCGACGGCTACGGCCAGCAGCGCGGCGTCGCCCGGCATGGTCTCCTGGGCGGCATCGGTCCCATCGGTCAGCAGCGCAAAGGTCAGGTCGCCGCCGGCGCCGGCGAGGTGATGGACTTCAAGACGCTCGATCTGCTCGCGCAGGCTGGCTTCGCTCGACAACAGCGTGGGGACGGCGACCAGCGTACGCAGCGAACTTGGCACGCCTTCGGTCAGTTCAAGTCCGGGCAGGATGGATGCGCCAAAGGTCCAGCCGATCCCGCGATTGACCAGTGCCGTCGCCACCTCGCTCGCCGGCACAAGGCCTAGCAGGCCCACCAGCGCAAGCCAGCCGCCGGAGAGCGCGGGAAGCGCGGCCGCGGCGAGCAACCAGAGCGAAGCGGCGAGCAAGCCGACGCTGACGAGCAGGATCGCGCCGGCATAGCCGCCGATCCCAAGCGCGATATTGATGCGGCTAAACCGCAGCCGCGCCGGGGGACGGAAGCCGATCAATGCCTCAAAGGCACGCCTGCCCTCGGCGATCAGGTGATATCCCGGATCCCCGATGCGCTCCGCATGTGCCGCATCTGCGCTACCGGCGGACGCGGCGCGCGCGGTGGCCAGCGCAAGATCGGCGATCTCGAGTTCCGAAGCCGGCGAGCCCCGGGCGAGTTGCTCGATGGCGCTGCGGTACAGATTACGGGTGGCGAAATCCATCGCGGCATAACCGCTGCCCGCGCGCAACCGCTCGTCGACCAGGCTCACGCTCTCGAACAGTTCTGCCCAGTCGATGTCGGAAATCAAGCGCATACTGGTGATGACATTGCGCACGGTGACGTTCGATGCGCCCTGGCGCTGCTGGGCGTGCCGCACCACGTCGTCGATCGATGCGCCCTGCAGCCCGAGCCGCTCCTCCAGCCAGCCGAGCGTCGGCGTAGTACGCGGGTCCTGGTCCCTGAGCCGCTTCGCCAGTTGCGCGGCGAACAGCTCCGACAAGGGCGCCACCGCGCGCGAGGCGATATCCATATCGAGCGCGGAGCGGGCGCAGCCCGATTTGAGAAGCCGCTTCGACAGGGCGTCCGCGTCCGCGCGTGCGATGCGCCCGGCCGTGATCTGCTCCGCCAGCCGCCGCAGGTTTTCGATCAGGACAATGCGCAGCGTGATGGCCACCGCCCACAGCTCACCGATGGTCAGGGGCTGCACACGCTGGTAGGCGGCAATGAACCGCCGCAGGGTGCCAGGATCGACATGGCTGTCGGTATGTGCGACGAAGGCCCAGGCAAGGCCGAAGACGCGCGGATAGCCGGCGAATGGCCCCTCGCCAAGCTTGGGCAACTGGCGATAGTAACCAGGGGGCAGGTCGTCGCGTATCTCGCGGATCTGCGCCTCCACCAGGTGATAGTTGTCAAGCAGCCATTCGGCGGCGGGCACAACCGCCCTGCCGCTTTCAAGCTCCGCCGCGCTGGCCCGGTAGGCTGCCAGCAAGACCTCGGCATTGTCATTGAGGCGGCTGCGCAGGGACCGGACACGCGGCGGCTTCGCCGTGACGGGCTGGGCGGCGGCAAGGCTTTGCGCATGCTGCTCCAGCCGCTCGATGCCGAACAGTTCCTCCCGTACGGGTGCCTTGTCGTCCCACGGCGAAGGCGTGCGGGAATACTCGAACGTACGGCCTAGAGCTGAATACATGCGCGCCTTGGTTGTCGACGTGTCGACGTGGATCGGGAGGCGGGCTCGCCTCCTTGAAAAACGGCTGGCCGGCAAGCTCTGCGCCTGCCGGCCATCACGCGATCGCTTCGCGGACTGTTGCGCTCAGGAGAACGTTATCGCTTACGTTATCGCCTATAAGCGGCCCAGAAGTAACAACACCACCACCACAAGCAACAGCACGCCTAGCACGCCGCTGGGCATATAGCCCCAGGAACGGCTGTGCGGCCAGGTCGGCATGGCGCCGAGCAAAACAACCACAAGCACGACCAGCAATACGGTTCCTAACATGGAACGCTCCTTTCCCGACTCCGCGTTTCGGCCAGGCCGCCACGCCTATCTCGCCAGGGGGCCGGAATCTTCGAGCCCGATGCAAAGGTAGCTGCGCCACTTCGCGTCACTTGGCATGGACCTGACCGCTGACGTCACCTTGCCATTGATTGGGTACGTTGTCGGTACGATGACGGACATTGCTGGCCGTGCGCGGCCACGCCGCACAACGGATCCGCTGCGGATTCGTTGCGGCAAGAGACGCCGCGACAGGCGCCGCGATGAGAATGGCATGACAACCATCGGCAACCCGGGACCCCGGGTGACGGCAGCATGCTTCGGGGAAGCACTGGAACCGAGGACAAGGCCACTGGTGGAAAGAAAGGAGTGTGGCGCGAATGAAGACCCGGTCCTGAGACAGCCTGGCGCGCACATTTGGCGCGCCGCTGTGCCTTCATCTTCGCATACTCTGCCCCTGTTGCCCGCCCTATTTTTTTGCGGGAACGTTTCCTGATGCCGGCGGCGCGGGCGCGGGGCTTTGGCGCCGCCTGGCGAGTGCCGGTTCGGGCCAGGTCCGGCCGCCGCGCTTAGCGCGCCATCAGTTTCGCGGCAATGCCAGCCACATGCCTTCCCTGGTAACGCGCGATCGCCAGTTCGTTCTCGCTGGGCTGGCGCGAGCCATCGGCCGCGGTCAGGGTAGACGCGCCATAAGGCGTGCCGCCGGTGATCTGGCTCATGTCGAGCAGGCGGGCCTCGGTGTACGGAACGCCCACGATCACCATCCCCTGGTGCAACAGCGTGGTGTGGAAGCTGGTGATGGTGGTTTCCTGCCCGCCATGCTGGGTCGCCGTGCTGGTAAAGACACTCCCCACTTTGCCGACCAGCCCGCCGCTCATCCACAGCCCGCCGGTCTGGTCGAGAAAATTGCGCATCTGCGCGCACATATTGCCAAAGCGCGTCGGCGTGCCGAACAAGATGGCATCGGCGTCGGCCAGTTTTTCCGGCACGGCCATCGGCACATGGGAGAAAGCCGCGCGGGCGGCCTTGGCGCCACTCTTTTCCAGCACGGCGTCAGGCACCAGTTCCGGCACCTGCAACAGCGCCACCTCGGCGCCGTCAACTTCGCGCGCGCCTGCCGCCACGGCTTCGGCCATCTTGTAGACGTGTCCGTACATGCTGTAGAAGACCACCTGAATCTTGCAGGTCATGACGATGCTCCTGAATGAGGGAGGGAGCAGGCGTCCGGAGGACGTCCGCGACAAAACTGGCCAGCACCGATCATCGCCGGCGCGGGGCGCGCACATACGGCATGCGTGCCGCCCATCTGCTTGAGTCTAGGCGACGACAGCGCGCCGCGCGACGGCGCCGCCCTTCCCTTCGCACCCGCGCCGCCTACAATGAAATACCCTGGGATGTCCCCGTGCCGCGCGGCACGGGTCTGCCGGGCCTGCGTCAACGAGGGAGATTCGCGATGACAACCGCGTGTCCGCATCTTGCGCTGAGCCACCCTGTCACGCCAAGCGCAAGCGGCTGCGAGGAATGCCTGCGCAGCGGCGACGAATGGGTGCACTTGCGCCTGTGCCTGTGCTGCGGCCACGTCGGCTGCTGCGACGATTCTCCCAACCGGCATGCCACCCGGCATTTCCTCGCCACCGAGCATCCGGTGATCCAGTCGTTCGAGCCGGGCGAATCCTGGCGATGGTGCTATATCGACAAGCTGTTCATCCCTTGAAGAGCGTCGGCTAACGCGCGGCAACGCCGCTGAAGTCGACGAAGGCGATGAAGGCGATGAAGGCGATGAAGGCGATGAAGGCGCCCCCGCAAGCCGGTCCAGACACGCCAATTCCGGAAGGAGAATGCCATGCTGTCGACTCCCGTTGACCAGACCGATCACGTACTGGGGCGCGCAGCGGCCCACGTCACCGTGGTCGAGTACGGCGACTTCGAATGCCAGTATTGCCACTTGGCCTATGGCGGCGTGAAGATCCTGCTCAGCCGTTACCACGACCGCGTGCGCTTTGTGTACCGCCATTTCCCGCTGACCGCCTGGCACCAGCTGGCCGAGGGCGCCGCCGAAGCGGCCGAGGCGGCCGGGGCCCAGCACAAGTTCTGGCCGATGCACCAGCAAATGTTCGAGCAGCATCACGGACTCAAGCCCGCGGCCTTGCGGCAGTACGCCGCCGCGCTGGAACTGGATCTTGAGCGCTTTGACTACGACATGAAGTCCCACTCCTACCTCCAGCGTGTGCGCGAGCACCAGCAGAGCGGGATCGCCAGCCATGTGCGCGGCACGCCGGCCTTCTTCGTCAACGGGGTGATACAGGATGTGACCTTCGGCATCGAGCATCTCGACCACGCCATCGCCGCAGCGCTGCACCGCTGAGGGGCTGGCTAGCCGCCGGCGGGCGTTGCCGCCTCCGCGGCGCTATAGACGTGCCGCGTGGCCAGCAGCGATGCAAGATCGGCATCGCCGGCAATCACTGCTTTCAGGATCTGCGCGTGCTCGTCCCAGTTCTGCTGGGCGCGCAGGTGGTGAGCCGGCGCGAATACCAGCCCGGTGCGCTCGCGCAGCGAGCGCATCATGTCTTGCAGCACGCTGTTGGCGGCGATGGTGCCCAGCACTTCATGAAAACGGAAGTTGAGCGCGAGCAGGCGCTCGGCCTCGTCCTCGCGGGCAGCCGCGCTACCCTGGCGCAGGACCTCCTGCAACTCGGCGACCAGCCGCGGGTCGCGCCGCTGCGCGGCCAGCCTGGCATTGAGGCCCTCCAGGGTGGCGCGCACTTCGACCATTTCCCTGGCGACATGCTCCGACAGGCAAGCCACCGAGGCGCCGCGGCGTGGCTCGATGCTGACCAGCCCTTCGGCCGCCAGCGCGCGCAGCGCCTCGCGCACCGGCACGCGCGACACGCCCAGCTCGGCCGACAGTGTGTGCTCCACCAGCCGGTCGCCCTGGCGGTAGACGCCGCCGACGATGCGCTGGCGCAGCGTATCGGTCACCAGCGCGAACAGCGGCGAATGGCGCGCGCCGAGGTTATTGCCGGGAGGCGCCGGATCGGCGCCCGGTGGAACACTGCCGGGTTGGTCGGACATGTTCGTCATATGGCCGCGCGGCATGACGAGCGCCTGGCCCGCCACGTGCGCATGGGTTCAGCTGCGTTGGAAGGTGAAGCTGTCCGCGTAGATATGCGCGCCGCTGGCACCGAGCGCGAGGAAAGTCTCGCGCGCGTCGCGGATCATGTCCGGCGAGCCGCACAGGTAGATCGCATGTTCGGACAGGTCCGGCAGGTCGGCGGCGACGGCGTGCTGCACATGGCCGCGCCGGCCGTTCCATGCATCGTCCGCGCGCGACAGCACTGGTACGTACTGGAAATCGTAGAGTCGCGCGCCCCACGCCTGGATCTGCTCGTGCATGTAGAGATCCGCCGCGGTGCGCATGCCCCAGTACAGCGAGACCGGCGGGCAGTCCGGATCGTCCATCAGCGATTCAAGGATGCTCTTGATCGGGGCGAGGCCGGTGCCGGTGGCCACCATCACCAGCGGACGATAGTCGTCCTTGCGGAAATAGAAGCCGCCCAGTGGCAGTTCCACGTCGAGCCGGTCGTCCGAGCGCAAGCTGGCCAGCAGGCGTTCGGTAAAGTAGCCGCCGGGAATGCGGCGCACGTGCAGGTCCACCGTGCGGTCTCTCGGCACCGACGCCATCGAGAAGCTGCGCGCGATGCCGTCGCCGGTGAAGATCTTCAGGTACTGGCCGGGGCGGTAGTCGAGCGTTTCCGCCTGCGGCAGTTCCAGCGTCAGGTGCACCACGTCGGCGCTGAGCGGCGCGATATTGCGGATCACGGCGGTATGCCGCGCGGGCTCGGCGCATGGCTCGCCTGGCCGCGCGGTGCTGATCACCAGGTCGCTGGTGGGCCGGGCCTGGCATGCCAGCGCAAAGCCTTCGGCCTCTTCTTCCGGGGTCAGGCCCATGGGGCATTCGTCATAGGCCACCGCGCCTTCAACCAGCCTGACTCGGCACGTGGCGCAGCCGCCGAAGCGGCAGTCGTGCGCCATCTGCACGTTGGCGCGCAGGGCACCGTCCAGGACCGTTTCGCCGGCGGCGGCTTCGAATGATTGTTGGGATTCGAGGAGATGGATGCGGTAGGACATGGCTGATTCGGAATGCGTGAGGATTTGGGCTTTGAAACCTGAAACCTGAAACCTGAAACCTAAAACCTAAGACCTAAAGTCAAAGGCGGTTTCACCCCCCTGCGGGGGGCGACCTACTTTCTTGTCTTGCCAAGAAAGTAGGCAAAGAAGGCGCGCCGGATGGGGCGACACCCCCTCGGGATCCGGTGAAAAGAGCGGCCGGGACCCAAACTCGCATCGCCTTAAGGCGATACTCAAACATGGGTCCCTCTTTTCCGCTCTTTTCACCGGATCCCGAGGCGCCCCATACGGCCTGGTACACCTTCACGGCTCGCTTCGCATCGCTTGGGGGCTCGCTTCGCATCGCGCTGGGGTGTGCACCCAAACTCGCATCGCCTTATCGCGATACTCAAACATGGGTCCCTCTTTTCCGCTCTTTTCACCGGATCCCGAGGCGCCCCATACGGCCTGGTACACCCTCACGGCTCGCTTCGCATCGCTTGGGGGGCTCGCTTCGCATCGCGTGATCTGCGCGGTCTGCGGGGGGGCGCCGGGTTCTGGATTTACTTCTTGATATCGGCTTCGGCCAGTACCTTCAGGTCGTCGCCGGCAAGCAGTTCCTGCAGGGCCTGCAGTGCTGCCACGCCAGCGGCGGTGTCCTGCTCGCCGTTGCCGCCGCTCAGGCCGATGCCGCCGATCACTTCGCCGTTGACCACGATCGGGAAGCCGCCCACGAATACCGCGAACTTGCCCTCGAAGCTCCACTGGATGCCGAAGGCTTCATTGCCCGGCAGCGCGGGGCCGTTCGGCGCCTGGTTGAACAGGTGGGTCGAGCGCTTGTGGCCGGCGGCCGTGAAGGCTTTGTTCCAGGCGATCTGCGGGCCGGTGATGCGTGCGCCGTCCATGCGCTCCAGCACCAGCGGGTAGCCGCCGTCGTCGACCACGCAGATCGATTCCAGCACGCCGATTTCCTCGGACTTGCGGATGGCTGCCGCCACCATGTGACGGGCTTCCTTCAGTTCCAGCTTGATGGCTTTTCTCATGTCCTGCTCCTGCTTGATGCGTGAATGCTGCGTGAATGCTGCGTGAATGCTGCGTGAATGCCGGTTGGTTTGCGGGCGCGCTGGTTCAGCAGCCGCGGTAGACGGTCTTGATTTGCGTGTAGAACTCCAGCCCTGCCCGGCCCGACTCGCGGAAGGTGGAGGTGCTGGATTGCTTGAGCCCGCCGAACGGCGCGTTGATCAGGTTGCCGGTAGTGGTGCGGTTGATCTTGACCGTGCCCGACTGGATGTCGTGCGCGAAGTCATGCGCATAGCGCGGGTTGCTGGTCACGATGGCGGCCGACAAACCGTATTCGGTGTCGTTTGCCTTGGCAATGGCATCGGCGTAGCTGCTGGCTTCGATGATGGCGATCACCGGCCCGAAGATTTCCTCGCGGGCAATGCGCATCTGCTGCGTGACGTCGGTGAAGATCGCCGGCGAGACATAGAAGCCCTTGTCGTATTGCTCGCCACCCAGACGGTCGCCGCCGCACAGGTGCGTGGCTTCGGCCTTGCCGGCCTCGACAAAGCCGAGCACGGTTTCCAGTTGCTTGCGCGTGGCGAGCGGGCCGACGTCCATGCCCGGCGTCATGCCGCTGCCGATCTTCAGCGTCCTGACCTTGGCCAGCAGCTTCTCGGTAAAGGCTGCCTTGACCGATGCCATGACCAGCACGCGGCTGGTGCCGGTGCAGGCTTGTCCGCTCAGCGACAGGCCACCCTTGATGGTGAGATCCACGGCGCGGTCCAGGTCGGCGTCTTCCATCACGATCAGCGGATTCTTGCCGCCGAGCTCCATCTGCGTGCGCGTGCTCAGCGACACCGAGCGATGGATGTGCTGGCCGGCGGCGGTGGAGCCTGTAAAGGAAATCGCCCGCACCGCCGGTGCTTCGGTGATCGCCGCGCCCACGTCGCCGGCACGGCCAGTGATGAAGTTGAGCACGCCCTTGGGGATGCCGGCTTCGACAAAAGCCTGCGCCAGCCGGTAGCCGCTCAGCGGCGCATCCGACGAGGGCTTGAACACCACCGTGTTGCCGGCGATCAGCGCCGGGGCAATCTTGCGCGCCGGAATCGAGACCGGGAAATTCCACGGCGAGATCACGGTCACCACGCCCAGCGGCTCGCGCTGGCTGTAGACGATCATGTCGGGATCGTCCTGGGGATAGGTCTCACCCGAGAACGACTGCCCCTCCACCGCGTAGAAGCGGATGGTCTGCGCCGAGCGCAGGACTTCGTCCTTGCTCAGGTTGAGCGCCTTGCCCTCTTCGCGGGTGAGTTCCTCGGCAATCTGGTCGGCGTGCGCTTCGAGGTAATCGGCGGCGCTATTGAGGATCCTGGCGCGCCTGGTGATCGGCGTTTTCTTCCAAGCGTCGAACGCGGCCGCGGCGGCGGCCACGGCGGCCTGCGCGTCTTGCGCCGTCGAGGCCTGGAAGCGGCCCACGATGTCGCCGGTATCGGCCGGGTTGACGTTGTCGAAGGTGCGGCCGCTGGCGCTCTTCGACCACTCGCCGTTGATGTAATTGGTGAACTCGTCTGTCTTTGCCACTGCCATGATGTCCAAGCCTTTATCCGGTCGGGCCCCGGGCGGGGCCGTCCATTGCCAATGCGATGCTGCTTTTCCGTCCAGGGGCGGGATCAGGCGGCCATGCCGAGTTCAGGCAGGGAGATCTCCTGGGCGACGTAGTCGTGGTAGAGCGCGGTGGTGTAGAGCAGGCGCATCTGTGCGCCGATCTCGCAGATTTTCAGGCAGCGCTGCTGCAGCTCGGGCGTGTTGGCGTGTTCCAGCACGATCTGGTAGCCGCGTTCGCCGTGGATCTCGTCGGAGACGATATGCAGGTCGA
>Ga0255338_1001539_pt1 | contig 42346 bp, 38 predicted proteins | sample MeOH1_35cm_T4_19_FD_203715 | JGI IMG/M metagenome (GOLD analysis project Ga0255338, IMG submission 203715) | Sandy soil microbial communities from University of British Columbia, Vancouver, Canada - MeOH1_35cm_T4_195 | ecosystem: Engineered > Artificial ecosystem > Sand microcosm > Unclassified ... | reverse complement strand
TTGACGAACTGGTCGACCAGTTCCTTGGGAATGGTGGGCAGCTCCCTCAGTGGCGTCTTCGGTTTGCGTGGCATACGGCCTCCTTGGCTACATGGTATGCCCTGCACACAAAAATACGGATAGGCCCATGGGGGCCACCACGCCCACCACGAAACCAGCACCGCCCCTATGACGATCCCCTCCGCCCCGGTCGCGGCAGCAGCCTGAAGGGCCAGGACCAACGCCATCATGCAGCGCCACCACGAATCGAACACCACCCGAGAGAACGTGGCCACCAAAACCGGTACCGGCAGAATCCCTGCAGAACGGCCAACCCCACCACGAAACCACCAACAACCAGCATCCCTGTTCGGCTCTGCCCCTGCCGGCCAGGCAGCCCGCTTTCTTTGCCTACTTTCTTTTCGGGGAAAAGAAAGTAGGTCGCTCCGGGGGAGCGAAAGCCTTTGACTTTGAAGTTGACTTTGACTTTGACGTTCAGCCGTTGACGTTCAGCAGTTGACTTTGACGTTCAACAGTCCCCGTTCAACAGTCACCCTTGACCCTCAACAGTCAACCAAGAAACCAAACGAACACCCCCCCGCCGCCGCCAGGCCCCCAGAAGCCCCCCCACTCCCACCCCATCTCTGCGAAAATAGACCAAATCACGATAAGAACCCCCTGTGGAGAAGAAATGAAGCTGCAGTTGTACGTGCCCGACGGCCGCTACCAACCCTGGATCGACGGCTTCTCCGAAGCCCTGCCGGAGGCACAATGCCTGACCTGGGAAGACAGCAAATCCGAACGCGCCGACTACGCCGTGGTGTGGCGCCCGCCGCTGGAGATGCTGCGCGGGCGCACCGACCTCAAGGCGGTGTTCAACCTCGGCGCCGGCGTGGACGGCATCCTGCGCCTGCGTGACGACGATCCGCGCGCGCTGCCGGACGGCGTGCCCATCGTGCGCCTGGACGATGCCGGCATGGCCGCGCAGATGATCGAGTACGTGACGCACGCGGTACTGCGCTATTTCCGCCGCCTGGACGAATACGCGCTGGCGCAGCAGGCCGGCAACTGGCGCTTTCTCAAGCCGCATCGCCGCGCGGGTTTCAGCGTGGGCGTGATGGGCGTGGGCACGCTCGGCGCGCAGATCGCGCGGGCGCTGGCGGGTTTCGGGTTTCCGGTGCGCGGCTGGAGCCGCACGCCGCGCGAGATCGAGGGTGTGCAGGGGTTTGCCGGCGAGACCGGGCAGGCCGCGTTCCTCGACGGGCTGCACGTGCTGGTCAACGTGCTGCCGCTGACGCCGCAGACCGAGAACATGCTCGACGCGGCTCTGTTCGGCAAGCTGGCCAAGGGCGCTTATCTGGTCAACGTGGCGCGCGGGCAGCATCTGGTCGAGGAAGACCTGCTGGCGGCGGTGCAGTCCGGCCAGATTGCCGGCGCCACGCTGGACGTGTTCCGCACCGAGCCACTGCCGGCCGAGCATCCGTTCTGGGGCGAGCCGCGCATCACCATCACGCCGCACATCGCCGCGCTGACGCTGCGCGAGGACAGCATCGCCCAGATCGCCGGCAAGATCCGCGCGCTCGGGGCGGGCCAGCCGATTGCCGGCGTGGTCGACCTGCAGCGCGGTTACTGAACGCAGACACAGCAAGCAGACACAGCCGCCGCGGCGTGCGCGCCGCGGCGGCAGGACACGGAGGAGACGCCATGACACTGCCCAACTATGTGAAGATCGTCGAGGTCGGCCCGCGCGACGGGCTGCAGAACGAAAAGGCGCTGGTGCCGACCGAGGTCAAGGTCGAGCTGGTCAACCGCCTGAGCGACGCCGGTTTCGTCAACATCGAGTCGGCCTCGTTCGTCTCGCCCAAGTGGGTGCCGCAGATGGCCGACGGCGCCGAGGTGATGGCGCGCATCCAGCGCCGCCCGGGCACGCTGTACTCGGTGCTCACGCCCAACATGAAGGGCTTCGAGGGCGCGGTGGCCGCCGGCGCCGACGAGGTGGTGATCTTCGGCGCGGCCAGCGAGGCGTTCTCGCAGAAGAACATCAACTGCTCGATCGCCGAATCCATCGCGCGCTTCGAGCCGGTGGCCGCGGCGGCCAAGGAAAAGGGCCTGCGCCTGCGCGCGAGCCTCTCGTGCGCGCTGGGCTGCCCCTACCAGGGCGAGGTGCCGGTGCGCGCCGTGGTGGACGTGGTGCGCCGCATGCGCGACCTCGGCTGCGACGAGATCGACATTGCCGACACCATCGGCGTGGGCACGCCCGTGCGCGTGCAGGAAGTGATGCGCGCGGCCGCGGCGGAATTCCCGATGGACCGCCTCTCCGGCCATTTCCACGATACCTACGGCCAGGCGCTGTCCAACATCCTGGCCAGCCTGGAAGTGGGCATCTCGATCTTCCACGCCTCCGTCGCGGGCCTGGGCGGCTGCCCGTATGCCAAGGGCGCGACCGGCAACGTCGCCACCGAGGACGTGCTGTACATGCTGCACGGCATGGGCCTGCACACCGGCGTGGACCTGGATCAGGTGGTGCGCGCCGGCGACTTCATCTCGCAGGCCATCGGCCGCGCCAACAGCTCGCGCGTGGGCCGCGCGCTGCTGACCAAGTGGGCGAGCGCCGCCGAGGCGGCGCCGGCCTGCGTGTGAACCCGCACCGGAAAGAAGACATGAACGACCGTTCCGTGAACGACGACGAGGCCGCGGCGCCCCTGCCCGAGGCCGCGCAGCGCGTGGCCGGGCTGCTGGCCGGCCTGGGCCATGCCAAGCCGGTGGTGATGCTGCCGGCGACCGGCAAGACCTCGGCCGAGGCCGCGGCGGGCCTGGGCTGCTCGGTGGCCGAGATCGCCAAGTCCATCATCTTCCGCCGCGTGGCGGACGACGCGCCGGTGCTGGTGATCGCCAGCGGCAGCAACCGCGTCGACGAAGCCAAGGTGGCGGCGGTGGTCGGGCCGCTCGGCAAGGCCGACGCGAAATTCGTGCGCGAGAAGACCGGCTACGCCATCGGCGGGGTCTGCCCGATCGGCCATGCGGTGGCGCCGGTGATGCTGCTCGACAGCGACCTGTTCCGCTACGACAGCCTGTGGGCCGCCGCCGGCCATCCGCACGCGGTGTTCAACCTCACCCCGCACGAGCTGCAGCGCATGACCGGCGCCCCGGTGGCCGACGTGGCGCAGCGGGCCGGGGACTGAGGCCGTGTCGCGGCTGTCCCGCCTGGCCGCGGACCTGACGCGCGGCGCGCAGGCCGCGCAGCATGCGCTGCCGGTGCCGTCGCCATGCCGCAACGTGTGCCGCATGGACGCGGCCAGCGGCTATTGCGAGGGCTGCCTGCGCACCATCGACGAAATCGCCGCGTGGTCCGGCAGCGACGACGCCGCGCGGCGCGCCATCTGGGCGCGGCTGCCGGCGCGCGCCGCGCAACTGGCCGCGCAGGCCGCGCGGCCCGGCACGGAGTGAGGCTGCCATGACCGCCGCCGATTCTGCTACCGATTTCGCCACCAGCCCCGCCACCGATTTCGTCGCCGATTTCGCCACCGATCCCGCTGTCGCTCCCGCCGCCATCGACTGGTACTTCGACCCGATCTCGCCATTCTCCTACCTCGCCTTCGAGCGGCTGCCGCAGGTCCTGCCGGCCGCCACGCGCGTGCGCTACGTGCCGGTGCTGTTCGCCGGCCTGCTGCGGCACTGGGGCAACGTCGGCCCGGCGGAGATCCCGCCCAAGCGCCGCTTCACCTTCGAGCACGTCGCCTGGATCGCGCACCGCGACGAGGTGCCGCTGGCCATGCCGGCGGCGCACCCGTTCAATCCGCTGCCGCTGTTGCGGCTGGCCGTGGCGCTGGAACTGGAGGGCCGGCTCTCGCGCGAGACGCTGGCGCCGCTGCTGCATTTCGTCTGGCGGCACGGCCACGTGCCGCAGCGGCAGGCCGAATTCGCGGCGCTGTGCGGCGCGCTGGGCGTACCCGCCGCTGCGCTGGCGCGGGAGCCGGTGAAGGCGCGCCTGCGCGAGCACGGCGACGAGGCCGTGGCGCGCGGCGTGTTCGGCGTGCCGACCGCGGTGCTGCCGGGCGACCCCGCCGGCCAGCTGTTCTGGGGCCTCGACGCGCTCGACATGCTGGCCGCGCGCCTGCGGCGGGACCCGTTCTTCGCCTCCGGCGCCTTCCGCGCGGCCGGCGCGCTGCCGCCCGGCGAAGGCCGCGCGGATGCGCCGAAGCCGGCCGGCCCCTAGTCGGCGCGGGCCAGAATCAGAAAACCGGAAAAACCAGAAAAACACAGAGACAAACGCCGATGCCCGATGCCTTTACCCCGCCGGTCCTGCCCTCCACCATGCGCGTGTTCGAGCGCGGCTGGCTGTCGGCCAACAACATCCTGTTCGTCGACGGCGACGACACCGCGCTGGTCGATTCCGGTTATGTCACGCACGCGCCGCAGACGCTGGCGCTGGCCGAGGCCGGCCTGGGCGGAAAACCGCTGCGGCGGCTGGTGAACACCCACCTGCACTCCGACCATTGCGGCGGCAACGCCATCCTGCAGCGGCGCTGGCAGCCGCGCACGCTGATCCCGGCGGCCGAGGCCGCGGCCGTGCGGAGCTGGGACGACGACCTGCTCAGCTACCGCGCCACCGGTCAGCAGTGCGACCGCTTCGCCTTCGACGGCGTGGTGCAGGACGGCGACGCGCTGCGCCTGGGCGGCATCGACTGGCAGGTGGTGGCCGCGCCCGGGCACGACCCGCACGCGGTGATGCTGTTCGCGCCGCACGAGCGCATCCTGATCTCGGGCGACGCGCTGTGGGAGAACGGCTTCGGCGTGATCTTCCCCGAACTCGACGGCGAAAGCGGCTTCGCCGAGCAGGCCGCGGTGCTGGCGCGCATCGCCACGCTCGGCGCGCGCGTGGTGATTCCCGGCCACGGCCGGCCCTTCACCGACGTCGACGCGGCGCTCGAGGTGGCCGGCGGCCGGCTGGCCTACCTGAGCGCCGACCCCGCGCGCAACGCCGCGCACGCGGTCAAGGTGCTGCTCAAGTTCAAGCTGCTCGAGCAGCAGCGCATGTCCCACGCGGCGCTGCTGGCGTGGGTCGGGCAGACCCCGCTGATGCGGCGCATCCATGCGCGCTTCCTGGCCGGCGAGGATTTCGGCGCCATGCTCGCGCGCATGCTGGCGTCGCTGGCGAAGGCCGGCGCGGTGGCGGTGGAAGGCGACGAAGTCCATAACCGGGATTAAGGACGGACAACCGGGGGCGGGCGACGGAGCGTGGGCGGCCGGCGGCGGTTCCCCTCGTTTTCCGTTTGATCGCGCCCGCCGGACGCCGTAGCATGTAGGCACGTTGCGCCCCCCGAACCGTCCGCGAGGAAGCCGCCGATGCCTGTCTTTCCCGTCGCATTGCTCCAGCCCCTGGTTGCCCATCTCACCCCCTCGTCCATCCGCGCGCACGGCGCCGACCTGCTGGTCGAGCTCGCGCCGTTCCCGCTCGGCGGCGCGCAGGTGCGCACGGCGCTCCGCCTCGACGGCGTGAGCCTGCCCAGCCTCAGCCTGGCGCGGCTCGCCGGCCGGCGCCTGCGCTTCCCGCTCAACCCGGAGCCGGGTTATATCGACGGCTCGCTCTATCTCGACGGCCGGCACCATGCCGTGGACGTCGGCGCGCTGCGCTTCGGCGAGCTCGACCCGCAGGGCCTCGACGTGGAGATCGAAGGCCGCATCCATTTCGACGACGGCGCCGGTTTCGACGACACCGCGCTGCATCTGGCCGCGCGCATCGCCGCGCCGCTGTCCGAGTGCGAGCTCGACGCCGCCATCGACCGCGCCGCGGCCGAGGCGGGCGCCGCCGGCGCGCGGCAGGCCGGCAAGGCAATGGCCATCCTCAGCCGCGACCCGCGCCTGCGCCATGCCGACATGGCCCTGCTGCACGCGCGCGTGCAGGCCCGCCTGCTGATCGCCGGGGCGATGGCGCGCGGCGGCAGGGCGCTGCGCTGAGTGCGGCGAAGCACGAGGCGCGGCAAGCGCAGGCGAAGCGGAACCCGCCGCGAGAAACCGAGGACCAGAACACTTTGAGGACACGAGGCCCCATCATGCAAGCGCTCCACGGCCAGGGTTTCCTGCTGCGCCCGTTCCGCTACACGGACGTGCCGCAGTTCGTCGCGGCCGTGCACGAATCGCTCGACACCGTGGGCAAGTGGATGCCCTGGTGCCACGCCGGCTACAACGTGCGCGACGCCGAAAGCTGGTTCGACATGTGCGCGGAAAGCATGAGCAGCGGCGAAGCCTACGACATCGGCGTGTTCGCGCCGGACGGCCGCGAGCTGTACGGCGGCGTCTCCATCAACCAGATCAACCGCGACTACAACTTCGGCAACCTCGGCTACTGGATCCGGCAAAGCCGCCAGCGCCAGGGCATCGGCGCGCGCGCGGCCGACATGATGGCGTGTTATGGATTTCACTGGCTGGGGTTGACGCGGCTCGAGGTGGTGGCCGCGGAGAACAACGCGGTCAGCCGCGCGGTGGCGGAGAAGATCGGCGCGCGTTTCGAGTGCGTTGCGCGGAACCGGCTGGTGTTGCATGGGGTGCCGTGTGCGGCGGCTATGTATTCGTTGGTGCCGCCTTGGTATGAGGGGGAGTAGGTTTTGGTTGAAGGTTTTTGATTCGAATTCAGCTTTAAAAGCTTTAAAGGATTGAGGTCAACGTCAACTTCTTAACGTCCACTTCTTAACATCAAAGTCAAAGGCTTTCGCTCCCCCGGAGCGACCTACTTTCTTTTCCCCGAAAAGAAAGTAGGCAAAGAAAGCGGGCTGCCTGGCCGGCAGGGGCAGAAACGTTGGGGTTTCTAGTTGTTGGTGGTTTCGTGGTGGGGCCTGCGGTTCTGCTGGCATCCTGCCGTTACCGGTTCAGCTCACCACGAACTTGCTGGCGGTGGTGGTCACGGGGTCAGACCTATGATGGCGGGCGCACTGCTGGTTCGGGCATCTGCCGTTACCGGTTTTGGCCACCGCTACATAGCACCCTTATGGTTTCGTGGTGGGCGTGGTGGACCCGGTGCGAGTGTGTTGGGTTTCGGTCAGCGTTGAGGTTCTCGTGCCGGGCGCATTTCAATCCGGGGCCACCGTGCCCACCACGAAACCAGTGCCGCTCCCATGACGTGCCCATTCGCTTCGGTCGCGGCAGCAGCCTGAAGGGCCTGGGCCGCCGCCATCATGCAGCGCCACCACGAATCCAATTTCGTTTGCGACGCCGCAGGCAAGTAAACCGGTAGCGTCAGCAGCCTCATCGAAGCCAACGCCCGCACCACGAATCCAGCACCAGCGATAAAGTCTGAGCGCCCAGCCCCCCTGCAAGGGGTCTGCTTTCTTTGGTTACTTTCTTTTCAGACAAAAGAAAGTGACTGGCAGCCCCGCGCAGCGGGGATGTCATACGGCTTTTGGGTTCAAGCGCCAACAACCGCCCAAGCCTCAAGGCCCACAACAGCCAGAACAAGAAACCTAAAAAATACCAAAAAACTACTTGGAAATCGCAAACGCATGAGTCCTCTCATCCTGCCGAGGCACCACGTTATATCCCTTCCTCGCCGCCCAAACATTGATCTGAAAATAAAGCGGAATCACCCCATAATCCTTTATCCCGATCTCCGTCGCATCCTGCAACAGCTTCTCGCGCGCGCGATCGTCAATCGTGGTCAGCGCCGCGCTCAGCTTGGCATCGAGCGCCGCATTGCTGTAGCGCCCGCGATTGGACGCCCCCCACCCCTTGGCCGGATCATAGGTCGCCAGCAATGACTTGAGCGAGGACCCGGCCTCGCCGGTGTCTGCCCCCCATCCGGCCAGCATGAACGAGAAGTCGAGCTTGTTGGCGCGCGTGAAGAAGGTGGCCGACGGCATGGCTTCCACGCGGGTCTGGATGCCGATGCGCGAGAGCATCGAGGCGATGGCCTGGGCGACCTGTTCGTCGTTGACGTAGCGGTTGTTGGGCGCGTGCAGCGTGAGCTGGAAGCCGTCCGGGTAGCCGGCGTCGGCCAGCAGCTTCCTGGCCGCGGCGGCGTCGAAGGTGTCGGGCTTGAGCGACGGCGCGTAGCCGAACAGCGTGGAGTTGACCAACTGGCCGGTGGGCTCGGCGGCGCCTTCCATCACGCGGTCGACGATGGCCTGGCGCGAGATCGCGTGCGAGATGGCGGCGCGCACGCGCGGATCCTTGAGCGGGTTCTTCGCCAGCGGCTTGCCGGCCTTGTCGGCGGCGAACGGGGTGACGTCGCGGTTGCTGTCCAGGTGCAGGTACATCAGGCGGAAGGTGGGCACCTTGAACACGCTCACGCCCGGGTCGGCGGACAGCTTGCGGATGTCGGAGGTGGGCACGTTCTCGATGACCTGCACGTCGCCGGCCAGCAGCGCGGCCACGCGCGGCGCGTCGTTGGTGAGGATGCGCAGCGAGACGGTGTCCCACTCGGGCCTGGGCCCCCAGTAGCTGTCGTTGCGCACGAGCTCGACGCGGTCGCCCTTGCGGAAGCTGGCGAACTTGTAGGGGCCGGTGCCGACCATCGCGCGGCCGCTGTTGAAGTCGTCGCTGCTGGCATTCTCGGCGACCTTCTTCGATACCATGTAGATGGTGGACAGGTCGTTGGGCACCAGCGGGTACGGGCCGTTGGTGGTGATGCGCACGGTCAGCTTGTCGATGGCGACGATGTCCTTGAAGCCCTTGGTGTAGATGGTGTACGGCGACGGGCTGTTCTTGACGGTGGCGGGGCGGTTGAGCGAGTAGACCACGTCGGCCGAGGTGAACTCGCTGCCGTCGTGGAACTTCACGCCGGGGCGCAGCCTGATTTCCCAGGTGGTGTCGTCGAGCGGCTTCCACGACAGCGCCAGCGCGGGCTTGAAGCGCATCTTCTCGTCCTTGGCGATGAGCGCCTCGAACATGTGCTCGGCGACGTTCGCGTTGGGCGTGACGTTGTGATAGTGCGGGTCGAGCGAGGTGATGTCGCCGGACAGCCCGATGGTGAGGCCGGCGGCCACGGCGGCCGGGGAGGACATGGCGCAGGCCAGGCTCGTGGCGAGGGCTGCACAGGCAAGGGCGCGGCGAATGAGGGTCATCGGGTGGTCCGTGGTTGTCCTGCGATGCAGGCATTGTCAGGACTCGCCCATGCCCGGTCAAGGCGGGCCGACCCGCGGCGCGCGATGCACCGCGCCGAGGCGGGATGCACGGCGGGCGGGCGCGATGCTGGCGCCCGCCGCCGCGCTTTCACCACGGCAAGGCATGGGCGGCGGCGCTCAGAACGTGGTGCGCAGGCCGATCTTGACGTTGCGCCCGGCCAGCGGCGCGATGTCGCGCAGGATCGAGGTCGAGCTGCGGGCGTCCTGGTTGGTCAGGTTGTCGCCGCGCAGGTAGACCAGCGTCTGCATGCCGGCCAGCTTGAACTTGTAGGTGATGGACAGGCCGAGCAGGGTGTAGCCGTCGGTGGGCGTGTCGTTGGCCGGCACGCGCGACTGGCGCGCGGCGTAGGTCACGTCGGCGCGCGCGCCCCACGGCCCGGCGCCGTACACCACCGCGCCGCCGAGGCGCAGCGGCGACAGGCGCGGCAGCGGCTCGCCGGTGGTGCGGTTCTGGCCGTGCACGTAGTCGGCGCGCGCTTCCAGGTCGAGCGTGTCGCTGCCGGTCAGCAGTTTCTGCGCCACGCGCGCGCGGCCCTCGGCCTCGAAGCCGTACAGCGTGGCGGCCACGCCCTGGTACTGGAACTCGGGCAGCGCGCCGGCGGCGCCGGGCGCCACCACGTTGCCTTCTGCGTCGCGCGCGTTGCCGGTGGCCGACAGCGCCAGGTAGTTCGAGAAGCGGCTGTAGTAGCCCGACAGGCTGGCGCTGTGCGGGCCGGACTTGAAGCGCACGCCGAGATCGAGCGAGGTGGCGCGTTCCTTGGACGCATCCGGGTTGCCCTGTTCCCACGCGCCGGTGGCCACGTGGGGGCCGTTGGCGTAGAGCTCGTAGAAGGTCGGCGCGCGTTCGGTGTAGGCCAGGTTGGAGGTCAGCGACAGGGCCGGCGCGAGCTTGTAGAGCAGTCCGGCCGAGGCGCTGCCGGCATTGAAGCTGCGGCTGGCGTCCGAGAAGCGCTCGTTGCCGTCGGCGCGCGCCTTCAGGCTGGTGTGGTCCATGCGCGCGCCGAGGTTGAGCTTGAGGTCGCCGCTGGCGGTCAGCGGCATTTCCTCGAAGATGAACAGCGCGGCGTTGTCGGTGTCGGTGCTCGGCACGAAGGCTTCCTCGCCCAGCGCCGAGAAGCGCGTCGAGCCGAACTGGGTGCCGATCACGCCGGTCATGTTGCCGATGCGCGCGTGCTTCGCCTCGAAGCGCGCGTCCCAGCCGTGGTTCTTGAAGACGGTGCCGGTCTGGCCGGACTCGATTTCCTTGTGCTCGTAGTCGGTGTAGCTGAACTTGCCCTTGACCGATTCGATGAAGCCGCCGGTGCGCCCGGCCAGGTTGCGCGCCTCGCCTTCGAGCGCGAAGCGCTGCTGGCGCATCTGCAGGCGCACGTCGTCCTCGGCCGGGGTGCCGTATTCGTTGTGGTACTCGCTGTAGTTGGCGCCGACGAAGCCGTCGGCCCAGGTGTAGGCGCCGCCCAGCGAGCCGCCCTGCTGCTGCGCGCTGCTGTTGGGCAGGCGGCCGTAGGCCTCGGATTCGCCTTCGGGCAGCGGCTGGCTGTTGCGCAGGCTGGCGCTGCGCGCGTAGCCGGGAATGCGCAGGTCGCTGGTCTTGCGCACGAAGCCGTCGGCGTGCACGGCGAACTGCCCGTTGCCGGCCTCGACCAGGCCGCTGGCGCCGCGCGCGGTGTCGCCGCCGGCGGTGGCGCTGGCGTCCACCGCGCCGCCCACGCCGTGGATCGGCTCCTTGGGGATGCGGTTGTCGATCACGTTGACCACGCCGCCGATGGCGTTGCCGCCGTACATCAGCGCGGCCGGCCCGCGCACCACCTCGATGCGCTCGGCCACCAGCGGGTCGACCGGCACCGCGTGGTCGTTGGAGAGGGTGGAGGCGTCGATGGTGCTGCCGCCGTTCTGCAGCACCTTGATGCGGTCGCCGTCGAGGCCGCGGATGATCGGGCGGCTGGCGTTGGGGCCGAAGTAGCTGGACGACACGCCGGGCAGCCGGTCGAGCGTCTCGCCCAGCGTGCTGGCCTGGCGCACCGCGAGGGCGTCGCCGCCGAGGCTGGACACCGGCGCGACCAGGTCGGTGAGCTCGCTGCCGAGCGGGTTGGCGGTGACGACCACCTCGCGCAGCGTGGCGGCCGGTGCGGCCGGTGCGGCCGATGCCGCCGGGGCGGGGGCCGCAGCGGAAGCCGCGGGCGCGCCCTGCGCGAAGGCGCCGGCGGGGGCGGAGGCGATCAGGGCGGCGATGGCGGCCAGCGGGGTGCGGCGCAGCAGGGATTCGGGTTGGAAGCGGTAAGACAAGGACATGGCTCGCGTTGCTTTTTTATCTGCGGTCGGGCGCGCGGCGCCGGCGGCCGCGCACGCGCGCCGCGCCGCCGGGCGCGTACAGGCCAGTGCGGGCATGTACGGGCGCGGGGTGGCACGGCAAGCGGCGTGGCAGGCTGCGTGTGTGGCGCGGTGCGTCAGGAAGCGGGCGGCGGCACGGCGGCCGCGGCCCGGATGTCAGGCGAGGGCGGAGGCGGTGGGCGGGGCGCGCGGGTGGAAGGGCCGGGCCGGAGGCAGGTCAGGCTTGCGCCAGCCCTTGGCGGGCGGCAGCGGGGACTGGAGATGGGTCAGCGCCGGCAGGGCCGGCGTGCCGCAATGACTGGCGGCCACGGTGGCGCCGTCGAACAGGACGCAGAAGTGTCCCGCCGCGCCGGCGGACAGCGGGACGGCGGGTTCGGGCTGGAGGTCGTCGTCCGTGTCCATGTCCGTGTCCGCGGCCAGTTCGGCGGCGGCCAGGGCGGAGCCGGCGGCGTCATTGATGGCGTCGGCGGATGCCTGCGCCGGCAGGTACGGCATCGCGCCGTGGTGGACGCGGTGGGTCAGCCCGGCGTGCTGGGCCAGCAGCAGGCACAGCGCGAGCCATAGCGCCGGCCACAGGCCGAGGCCGCGCGCGCGGCGGCGCTGCAGGCGCCGCCAGGGCGGGACCGGCCTAGCGGGCATGCCCGCCGTGACCATCGTCGCCATCGTCGTCGTCGCCGTGATCGTGCGCGTGGCCATGATGGTGGCCGTGGTCGCCGCAGCCGCAGTCGTCGCCGTGCACGTGGTCGTCGTCGAGTCCGTCTTCCCAGGACGGGAACGGGTCGGGATAGCTCGCCCAGGCCGCCGGGCCGGCCGCCATTTCGGCGTCGGTCAGCAGGCAGGCATCGAGCAGCGCCTCGAGCGCGGGGCGGTCGAGGTCCTGGCCGATCAGCACCAGTTCCTGGCGGCGGTCGCCGAACGGGGCGGGCTGGCCGTCCACGGTCATGTCGGCCTCGATCCCGGCGCGGCTGTCGTCGTCGTCGGGCCATTCGGACGCATCCAGCGCGGCCCACCAGGCGCCGGCGCCGCCGTGGCGGCACACGCCGCCGGCCTGGCCCCAGGTGCCGGCCGTGTCCATGCGCGTGGCCAGCCAGAAGAAGCCCTTGGAGCGCAGCACGCTGCCGTGCTCGCGCAGCCATTCGGTGTGGATCAGGTCGGCGAAGCGCTGCGGGTGGAACGGGCGGCGGCGCCGGTAGACGAAGCTGCCGATGCCGTAGGCCTCGCTCTCCGGCACGTGCTCGCCGCGCAGCTCGGCCAGCCAGCCGGGCGCCGCGGCGGCGGCGTCGAAGTCGAAGCGGCCGGTGTCGAGCACGCTGTCCAGCGGCACCTTGCCGAAGCTGGCCGGCACGATGGCCGCGCGCGGGTTGAGCGAGCGCAGGATGCCGGTCAGGCGCGCGCGCTCGGCGTCGCCGACGAGGTCGAGCTTGTTGAGCACGATCACGTCGCAGAACTCGACCTGCTCGATCAGCAGGTCGACCACGGTGCGGTCGTCGTCCTCGTCGCGCGCCTGGCCGCGGTCCTGGAGGAAATCGGCTTCGTTGAAGTCCTGCAGGAAGTGCGCGGCGTCGACCACCGTCACCAGGGTGTCGAGGCGCGCCAGGCTGTCCAGCGCCACGCCCTGCTCGTCGGCGAAGGTGAAGGTCTCGGCCACCGGCAGCGGCTCGGCCACGCCGGTCGATTCCACCAGCAGGTAGTCGAAGCGGCCTTCGCGCGCGAGCTTGGCCACCTCGACCAGCAGGTCCTCGCGCAGCGTGCAGCAGATGCAGCCGTTGGACAGCTCCACCAGGCGCTCGCCGCTCTGCGCCACCATGCCGTCGGCAACCAGGCGGGCATCGATGTTCACGTCCGCGAGGTCGTTGACGATCACGGCCACGCGCCTGCCTTCGCGGTTGGCGAGGATGTGGTTCAGCAGGGTGGTCTTGCCGGCACCGAGGAATCCGGACAGCACGGTGACGGGCAGGCGATCGGCCATGACGGGAAGGCGCGCCCGGCGAGGTGCGCGCATGTTATTGCAACAAAGTTGCGACTGTATCAGAAAGCGGGTGTTTCGGGGCCGCCGCGGCCGATATTGCGCCCGGCCATGCCGGGGCGGCGGGCGGCAGTTCTCCCGCCGTGCCTAATGATAGGCCGGTGACGTGACACCGCAAAGACGTGCCGGACAGGGCACCGGCGCGGCGGCGCGCGGCCAAGCAAAACGGCCCGGGGAACCGGGCCGTCTGGGAGCGCGCCGGCGGGTTCGGCTCAGTCGCCGAACAGCTTCTGGCGCAATTCGCGGCGCTGCTGGGCTTCCAGCGAGAGCGTGGCGGTGGGGCGCGCCAGCAGGCGCGGCACGCCGATCGGCTCGCCGGTTTCCTCGCACCAGCCGTAGTCGCCGGACTCGATGCGGGCCAGCGACTGCTCCACCTTCTTGAGCAGCTTGCGTTCGCGGTCGCGCGTGCGCAGCTCCAGGGCGTGCTCTTCCTCGATGGTGGCGCGGTCGGCCGGATCGGGCACGATCACCGTTTCGCGCAGGTGCTCGGTGGTCTGATCGGCGTTCTTCAGGATGTCGTCGCGCAGCTGCTCAAGGCGATTCTTGAAAAAGGCCAGTTGCGCCTCGTTCATGTAATCCTTGTCGCCCATCTTCAGGATTTCAGCTTCAGTCAGAAGTTTATTGCTGCTCATGGTTGCTGCTGATTCTCTTGTTGATGCGACCGGCGGCGTCTTGGTCCGCTCGGGTGCAGTGTCCTGCCGCTTGCGCGGCGTGGACGTTTCGCTCTGGCTGGCTGCAGTCTTGCTGCTTTGCGTGCCCCCCTTGGCCTCGCCCGCACCGGCGTGCACCGTACTGCCGCGGGGAGCGGGCGCAGCCTTGGTGGGCCGCGCCTTCAGCGTCTCGGCCGCAGCGCTACCGTTCTTGCTGCGGCTTTCTTTCGTTTTCGTTGCGGCTACCATGGGACACCTCTTTTCTCGCGTCGGTCGATATCGGCGCGGAACCTGTGCCCCAAGCGGAGGGCGGTCTCCGCACGAAGCACTGCGACCGCACCTGCCGGCAGCCCGCCTCATGCTGACGACGACCGCCGCCCTGCATTGCGCGGGCGCCGCCGCCGAGGCTGCGTAACCCGCACTAAATCCAGACTATTGTACTTGAACAAAAATTTTGGAGATATGGGGGAAAAGCGGGGAGTTTTCCCTGAGTTCCCGACCCCCCTTGCCGGCGGGGGCGGGCGGGGCGGGCGGAGGGCGCCCGCCGCGGGGTCAGGCCAGGCAGGTCGCCAGGCCCTTCAGGATGGCGTCCTTGGGCAGGTCGACGCCGATGAAGACCATCTTGGTGCCGGGGGTCTCGTCGCCCCACTTGGCGCCGATGTCGCTGCCCATGAGCTGGTGCACGCCCTGGAACACCACCTTGCGGTCGACCGCGTCCATGTACAGCACGCCCTTGTAGCGCAGCAGGTTCTCGCCGTAGACCGAGAGGATGCCGGACAGGAATTCCTCCAGCTTGGCGTAGTTGAACGGCCGCTCGCTGCGGAACACGAACGAGCCGATGCGGTCGGTGTGGTGATGATGGTGGTGGTGATCGTGGCCGTGATGATGGTCGTGGTGGTCGTGGCCGCAGTCGTCGCCGCAGTGCTCGCCGTGCGCGTGGTCGTGATCGTGATCGTGTTCCTCGGCCTCGGCGCGCAGGAAATCGGGGTCGATCTCGAGCTTTTCGTTCAGGTTGAAGCCGCGCAGGTCGAAGATGGTCTCGATCGGCGCCTCGCCGAAATGCGCCGTGCGCACCGGCGCGCGCGGGTTCATGTGCAGCAGGCGGTGGCGCAGCTCGGCCACGTCGGCTTCGTCCACCAGGTCCGCCTTGGTGATGAAGATGGCGTCGGCGAAGCCCACCTGGCGCTGCGCCTCCTCCTGCTTGTCGAGCTGCAGGTTGGCGTGCTTGGCGTCCACCAGCGTGATCACGGCGTCGAGCAGGTAGCGCGAGGCGATCTCGTCGTCCATGAAGAAGGTCTGCGCCACCGGGCCGGGGTTGGCCACGCCGGTGGTCTCGATCACCACGCGGTCGAAGCCGATCTCGCCGGCGTCGCGCTGCGTCATCAACTGCGACAGCGCGGCCACGAGGTCGCCGCGGATGGTGCAGCAGATGCAGCCGTTGCTCATCTGCACGATCTGCTCGCGGCCATCCTGGACCAGGATCTCGTTGTCGATGTTTTCCTCGCCGAACTCGTTCTCGATCACGGCGATCTTCATGCCGTGCTGCTCGTTCAGGATGCGCTTGAGCAAGGTGGTCTTGCCGCTGCCGAGGAAGCCGGTCAGGATGGTGACCGGGGTCAGTTTGGACATTGTTGTTTCTCCGGGAAGGGAATACCGCAGGCCTGCCGTGCACGGGGCCGGTGTGATTGGGGTGATGCCGGCGGCATGTGCCGGGCGGCGCGGGCGCTCATTGGCCGCGCTCGGTCGTGTGCGCGCCGCATTCGGCGCAGACGCCGTTGACGGTGAGTTCCACGTGCTCCACGGCGAAGCCGCTCGGCACCTTGGGCGCGGCCTGGGCCGGCACGCTGGCGCCGTCCAGGCAGAAGGTGCGGTCGCAGCGGCTGCAATGGAAATGGCTGTGCTGGCGGTGCGCCTGCGCGCGCGCGGCCTCGTGCTCGACCAGGCTGAAGCGGAACACGCGGTCGTGGCCGGCGCGCTTTTGCGCCAGGCCCTGCTCGACCAGCCAGTCCAGCACGCGGTAGACGGTCACGCGGTCCACCGCCTCGCCGTTGGCCGGCATGCGGTCGATCACCGCCTGGTGGGTCAGCGCCTCGCTGCTCTCCATCAGGCAGGCCAGGATGCCCAGGCGCGGCTGGGTGACGCGGGCGCCCAGCTCGCGCAGGCGCTCGTGGGCGGCGTCCAGGGTGGTCGCCGCCGGCGTCATGCCGGGGGCCGGCGCGGCCAGGTTGGGGGTGGGGCTGCTGCTCATGGGCCGATTTAACCATAGCGCCGGTACTGATGCAATTCAGTTGCGTCAACTGCGCTTGGGCGGATAGTGTGGGCGGCCGTCTTCCGGAGGTATCCATCATCGACAACAACGGGCTGTGGGGTTTATCCCGCGGTATCCCGATGCATATGTTGCCGTTCCCCGATTTCGCGCCGTCTTGCCTGCAATTGGGCGAGGTGCCGGTCGCCGACAAGTGGGGTTGCTATCGCCGTCGCGGAGGAAATGTTGAACTTCTTCCGCTGAACCGTTGGTTATGGAGATAAAAGTGCATCTTTTCACACTTCTTGGTCGTTTCAAAAAGAATCTGGCGTCGTTGCACAGCCTTGCCGTATCGCTTGTACTGTCTGCGGCCGTGCGCTTGGCCAGGACCGCTTCGCTTCATTTTGAAACAGCCACTAAGCAGGTCGTGGAGAAAGTGTCTTGGGCGCGCATGGGTCCGGCTCGGTCCGTAGCACATCACTGTCGCGTGGCATGCGCCTGTACGAGGCGCCGCGGTCTTGATGCCGATGCGGGCAAAACCCACGACGATTGCTTACTTGCGAACAGCGGTGCCAGAGTCACATGAAACGGCACTAAGGTGTCACCGGCAACAATGCCCCGTGCTGACCGTGAAAAGCATGGGGTAGGACTGGGCGGTCAAGGAAGCTTTCTGCGAGCCAGCGGCATTTGGCTTGATGCTGGCAGTCATTGCGCCAAATCATCATGGTCTGGGCACGTCTGTACTTTCCTGGAAACGGGTGGCACTTAACCCGATGCTTGGACCCAAGATTTTCAATGATCGCGCTTGGCATGAGTGTGACGCCCAATCCAGCAGCGACGCAGCCGACGACGGCCTCGGTAGTCTCGAACTCAAGCGTGCGATGAACCGGGATGTTTGCTTCCGCCATCCAGCGTAGTAAGTTGTCACGGTAGAAGCAACCCTCGGGAAACCCGATCAATATTGTGCTGGCCAGATCCTTCGCGGAACGAAGCAGGCGGCGCCCACAATTGGTCACCAGGGTTAGCTCGTCGTCGTCGATCTCAACCTGCTGCAAATCAGGATGCGACATTGCTCCGATGATGATGCCGATGTCGAGATCCTGCGCAAGGACGTCACGCACAATGCTGTCGGTGGTGGCCACATTGACATGCAGTTGGACCGTGGGATGAGAACGATGGAAGTCGGTCAGTGGCCCCGGCAAATGCTGTATTGCGGCCGTCGCTGTCGCGCCGATGCGCAACTCCGCACCTGGTGTTCCGGGCCCTCTCACAACCTGCCTCGCCTCGTCTGCGAGTTGCAGTAGGCGCCCCGCGTAACTGTGCAGCACCATTCCGCGAGGCGTAACTGTCAAACGTTTGCCGACGCGTTCAAAAAGACGTGTGCCGAGCATGTCTTCCAGTTGCCGGATGCGTATGGAGACGTTCGACTGCACGCAATGCAAACGCTCGGCGGCGCGTGCCACGCCGCCTTCGTCAACCACCGCTTTGAAAATCTGTAGTGCCCTTAGATCCACTTGACGTCCCTCCCTTATGCCGCACACATCATGTCTGCTTGATTTCACCCAAAAAATACATTGGGATGATTAGTATCTCTTTTCTATATTTTTTTGTGAACTAATTCAAGAAAATAGAATTGATTATAAAAAATATTAATTATATATCTGTGGCTGGAGGAAAGTAGACTCCATTCGAGCAGTCGGATTTGCAGCGATTTATACAAGTTATTCCGGCGATCGCTATGTTGCTGGTGGCTATTTTGTGGGTCACGAGTGACTGCTTGTGTCGACTGCCTTGGGGCGTTATATGCGGTGATCAAACGGTCTGGGATTGAATATGAAGAATATTAATGTCGTCATTGTTGGTATGGGGCAACGAGGATTGACGGTGCTCGAGCGATTGCGCGCAGTGCTCTCAGAAAGGAGACTGGGTACGGGAATGGATTTGCACTTGGTCGATCCGTCGACGCCGGGGCAAGGTATCCATGAGTGGAGTCAACCCGAGCATCTGCTGGTGAATACCATTGCCGCCCAGATCACGATGTATTGCGATGAATCCGTTGTTGACTCCGGCCCAGTACTTCCCGGCCTGTCCTTTCTAGAGTGGGCACATGAACGGGGCTATAAGAAGCTAGGCAGTCGCTTTGTCATTTCCGACGAGGGCGAGCCAGTGGAAGAGAACACCTATTTGCCGCGCGCAGTGCTCGGGGAGTACCTGACCTGGGTGTACGACCAACTGCTCGAAGATATGCCGGACTATGTCAACGTGATCAATCATCGCAGGGCTGCCGTCGATATCAGCCCGGTTGCTGACAATCGGATTGACGTAACTCTCGAAGGTGGATTCAAGATCGACGCAGACTATGTTTTCATGACAATGGGGCACAGTCTAGGCGGCAAGGATTCGTTCGACCGCAAAGTGGAGAACTGGGTGGTCTCGGCCAGGGCCGGAAACAGTCATATGGCGTATTTCAGAACTCCATATCCGATCTCGTCGCTAAATTCCATCAGCGCGCAGGCAAAGGTTGCAATTTGCGGGACCGGGCTTACGGCAGCGGACGCAATCTCGGCGTTGACGATCGGGCTGGGCGGTCGTTTCGAGAAATTGTCCTTTGATCGGTATCGCTACATTCCCTGTGGGCGAGAGCCGCGAATCACCATGTTTTCGCGCCAAGGTCTACCGGCTGGCGGGCGAGCAGTGAACCAGAAGGGCACATATGGTCAGTACAAGGCGAAGTTCTTCACGCGTGATTTCGTAGATGCGTGCTGCTCGAAGAACCAGATTGACCGCGGCAACGCGCAGCTCGATTTCGATCGTGACTTGTGGCCGACGCTCAAGAAGGAAATGGCCTATGTGTATTCGAGCTCAGTCTCCGGCGAGTGGGCCGACCCGACCACCTATCAGGTTGAGCCGGAAGTCGACGCGGCAATTGACCTACTGATGGTGCCCGCCGAGCACCTCACATTTGCCGACCAAAAAGAATACAAAAATTTCATCCGCCAGCACTTGGTCGAGGACATCGCCGATTGCTTCGGCGGAAATGTGGACAACCCGCGCAAGGCAGCAGCGGACATACTCAGAGATATCCGCGACAACATTCGGCACGCGGTGGACTACTGCCGACTGACACCCGCATCACACCAGCGTTTCCTGTCCTACTGGTGCTCCATCAGCAATCGAATTGCAAGCGGGCCACCCAAGGAGCGGAACATGGAGATGCTTGCTCTCATCGATGCAGGGATTCTGACATTCTTCGGTCCCAAGCCCGAACTTGGTTATGACGAGAAAAACCAGCGCTTTACATTGTCGACTGACAGGTTCGGGCACCCGGCAAGCGAGGCATTCGATGTGTTGATCCGCGCCAAGGTCGATCTGTTTGAACCTGAAGCAAGTCCATCTCCGTTGATTAGAAGCATGATCGCATCCGGCGCTATTACGCCGTTTAGAAACGGCGCATTCAAGCCGAGCGGTATCGATATCACTCCCGAAGTGAATGTGATCCAACGCGATGGCGAAGTAATTCGGAATCTCTGGGCCCTCGGCTATGTAGTGGAGGGCGCTCACTTCTACACCTACGTGCTACCGCGGCCGTATTCAAACTCCCGCGGTCTCCAGGACGCAGGGCGTGCGGTTATCGCAATGGTAGATGACATCGCAGTATGCCACGGCGAAGATCAATCGCCCAACGTTGCCGTAGCCTGATAGGAGATCGGGAAAATGGATCGTCGCAAATTCAACATTGGGGCACTGAGCCTCGCAATGGGTGCACTGGCCACACAGCAGGTCAATGCGCAAGGCTCACCGAGGATATCGAAAGCTCAGACGTTTGTCCTCGTTCACGGCGCATGGTATGGCGGTTGGTGTTGGAAAAAGGTCGCCCTTGAACTGCGCGCGGCAGGGCACTACGTGTCCGCGCCGACATTGCCGGGGGTCGGTGAGGCCAAACATCTCTTGTCCAGGGAAATTGATCTCACCACTCATATTACAAGCATCGTCAACCACATTCAGTACGAGGGACTTAGTGATGTCGTCCTGGTCGGTAGTGGCTTTTCTGGCCTCATCATTAGTGGCGTGGCCGACCGAATCCCACAGACGCTCAGGACACTCATCTATCTCGATGCGCTCGTGGTACCAAACGGCGTGTCAGCGTTCGAGGCGCAGCCAGCCGAAATCACAAGGAAGCGGCTGGAGCAGGTCGCACGAGAGGGCAACGGAGTTGCAATTCCGCCTCCCCCACTTAGCAGCTACGGCATCGATACCGAGGAAGACAAAGCGTGGGTCGGGTCTTTACTGACACCGCATCCGGTCGGTCCATACCAGGAGAGATTCCATATCCAGAACCCCCTCGGGAACGGTGTGCCGCGTATGTACGTCGACTGTGTCGCTCATTCGTTCGCACCGCTCGCGAAGCTCAAAAAAGATATCCGCTCGCAGTCAGGCTGGATCTGGCGAGAGCTGGACGCGCGACATGATCCGATGGTAACCGAACCGCATCTGCTCACAGAGTTTCTGCAATCCATCTGACACCACGGGAGGATGAATATGCTGCATGGTTGGCAGAAAATTAGTGCGCTGATGTTGGTATCGACACTGCTGCTTGCAGCGACGTCGTTTTCCGCGGTGCTACCGAAGATTGCATCGAATCTCGGGGTGATCATATGCATTCCGATCGCCATCCTATGTTTATCAAAGGAGAGTTGCAAGAAGCAGACTTTATGGTACGCAGTGGGCATGTTCACGGTCTGCATTCCGCCGCTTGTCAATTTGGTTGACGCGCCACAACTGCTGGAGGCGATGGGCCGCTTCGCACCGGTAATGTGCCTACTCGCAGGTGTTTCGATCTTTCGGCATAGCATGACGCGATCCGGCCTTTCCTCGCTTGTCAGCAGCAGGCTGGTCAAACCGCCGGCCGGTCCCCTGAATACCGCACGTGTGGCGTTAGCCACGATGGTGCTCACCCTGTTCACCAGCCTGGGTGCGATCTCGCTGATAGGTACAGTGTGTGGGCCGCAGGTGAAGAACAGGCTGAGTATCTCGCGCATAACGATGCGATCCTTGTGTGCATCGATGTTTATCCTTCCGACGACGGTGGCGTCGGCATCAATTGCAGCGGCGATCCCGCAATTGGACACTGGTTCGGTGCTACTGGTCGGCACGCCGCTTGCACTATTCATTGTCGCGGGATCGTTGACGCCGCGTCTTGAAATTGCTGATATCGGTGGCGGGTCTCGCATCATCGGCAAGTTCAAACCTTTCTTGCTTGTGGCGGTTATGGCTGCGTCAGGCACATTCATCTACGTGATGACACGCAATTTGACCTGGTCATTTGCGTTCGCGATGATGATCGGGTACTGCATCGAATCGGTAGTGCTGGCGGGCGGCAAGGTGGCGCAGACGGTGGCGAAGGAGGTGCCAAAGAGCATAGACGGTATCGCGCCGGAACTACTGCTTCTTGCGGCGTCCAGCCTACTGATCTTCACGATCGGTCATTTTGACTTAGCTACACACCTGCCAAATTCCGTACGTGCATGGCTAGGCAACCCCTACGTGATCGCGGTACTGCTGATTTCCGTGCTGCCTGTTGTGACAATATTGGGCGTACACCCCATGATTTTATTCGGTATTTTCTTTCCGCTGGTGGACTCAAGTGTATTGGGGCCGACGTATATCCAATATCTCGCCTGGACATCGATGTTTGTGATGTCCAATCTGATGTCCCCGGTATCGATCTGCGCGATTCTCGCCGCAACGAGCCTTCACGTGTCAAGCCGCGACACCAGCTATATGTCGAACTGGCGATTCTGCACTATCGGCATGATGATTATCTATGTTTATCTGTTGACGCTATTTGGATTTCGGCAGAACGGCTGACGTGGTCTAGGCCTGAAACCAGAAAATTGGAGATGCCATCACGCCATCCGTGATCATCGAAAGATATTCCATCGGATACCACCATGAAGATACTGCTGCTAGATTTGTTGGACAAACCGCTTCAGGATTCTCTGCTTGCAGACAACGTTGTGTATCGCCCCGATTTGTTGAACAAGAGTCAGGACATGCTGGCACGCACACTCGTCGAGAGCGGGGTAGACGCGTTGATTTCGATCGGTCCTGTCCCTAGGAGGGTCGTTGATGAATGGGCTGCCGCGCGTGCATCAACCGTTTTTGTCGTACGCATCTTAGTTCCCGATCCGAATGCTCAGGACTTGCTCGACTATGCGCCTGCAGGTGAAATCGAAGTGGGAAATCAAGTAGCGCTTCAGGCGGCCGGGGCGTCCCTGGGCGACGCTTACTTGAATGCGTTCAGTCTGCTCGAGGGACGCTGGGTTCGGAAGATGTTGCGATCGAAATTCGCCGGCGTCAGAACGGCGTCGCCAATCAGGTTCGACAGTCGCAGGAAGATCCTGTTGGTCGGGGCGGGGCTAGTCAATCTCATATCAGGCTACAGATTGCAGCAGGAGGGCTACGCCGTCCATTTCATCGACGCCCGCCCGGACCCGCGCGTTGCGGAGCCGTGGACATCCTATGGCTGCAGTCACGGCGGTGATGACGCGCGGATGTTCACATTGTCAGAAATGGACAACTACAACGACCGACAGGTGTCCCTGACCATGAATAATCTGTTTCGACGCAATGTGACTGAGCTTGGATGGAACGTTCGCTGGCAGGAGTCGCTCTCAGAAAACGAGCTGCGCTGGGTCAGGGAGTTTGAGGGTATTCCCACTTGGCTGGCAGACAAGTACAACGACGACATCTTCGCGCTAACCCGCGCGAGCTATCCGAAGTGGATGCGCTGGATCGAGCGCGATCCGGAGCTATTCACAGCTGCGATGCTGCGTGAAGGTATCTTACGGCTCTACTCGGAAAAGTCGCATTTTAAGGCTGCAGTGCTGCGCCAAGATCGCATCGGCGCCACTCGGTCCGTGCTGACTCCGCAGGAAATCGCGCGGGATCATCCTGCGCTGGCCGACGCCGTGCGCGGAGGTCATATCGCCGGCGGAATCCATGTGGTGGGCTTTACAGTAAATTCGCACAAGTTCGCTCGACAACTGCTACAGCGCCTGAGCGCACACGGTGCCGAGTTCACATGGGCACGCGGCGCGGAGCGAATTGTGCTGGACCAATCGCAGCTTGTCCGTGGTGTGCAGATCGACGGCGAACTGCTGGAGGCCGATCACTACGTGCTGTCGACCGGTGCATATGGCGACGCGCTCCTGACTGGCACTGAAACGAAGGAGAAGATTCACGGCGTACTTGGCGCTTGGATGCGGATTCCAAACATCGAGCCTGATCTTAGGCATTCGTTGAAGTTGGCTAGAAGGGGGCACATCACGGAGGACGCCAACGTGACGGTAGCGTTGGATGAGGGCGGCAGGCCGATTCTGGTAATCGGATCAGGATATGGCCATACCGGAATCGATCCGTGCAACATCGATAATGATCTGTTGCAGAAGATCTACCAGGGACTCGTCGACACTGCGACCAAGTACTTCCCAGCGTCGTACCGCGCAGCGGAGGAGGCAGGTACGCTGCGGGACAATTTCAAATACTGCGTACGTCCCTGGACCTCGTCAGGTCTTGGCGTATTCGAGATTCTGCCCGGCGCGCAGGGTGGGTGCTGCGTTATCACGGGAGGCCACAATACCGGCGGATTCGCACAGGCACCGGAAATCGCGCAGGCTGTGCTCGATGCGATCGAGTGCCGTGAGCACCCGATGCACCTGGCCTATCACCCGAACCGTCCGAGCGTGTTTCTGGGTACCGCCACATCGCCGCTGCACACCGCGCATTTTTCCGAGGCGATGTTCGGCTAATGCGATCCTCTCCAATCATTTCATCCAGACATGCCTCAGTATGGAAACTTCCAACACGAAGCCGGTTCCGCACGTGTCCGAGCAAGACATGCAGGCTCTTGATGCGACCAAGGATATGCAGCAGCAGAGAGCCAGGGCGCAGACACTGCCAACGCTGAAGGCGGCCGCTGTAGCGGCCCCCGATGTCCACAGTGCGAACGAGGCTGGGGCCGTACTGGCCGAAGGCGGCAATGCTATTGACGCCGCAGTCGCGGCGGCATTCGTGCTGGCCGTTACTTATCCGGAAGCGGGAAATATCGGTGGTGGCGGGTTTATGAATATCCATTGCGATGGTTTGCCGTACTTCCTCGACTATCGCGAATGCGCTCCTGCGAATGCGCGACACGATATGTATCTTGACGATACGGGGGAAGTGGTGCCAGACATGTGCATAGTCGGTAATCATTCGGTGGCAGTACCTGGTACCGTCCGTGGACTCTGGGATGCGCACCGCCGCTTTGGCACATTACCGTGGCGGCGGCTGGTGGAACCCGCGATTCGCTACGCAAGGCAGGGCTTCATCGTGCATAGCCAACTGATCGAGCGTCGCGACGTGATGTTGGCCGATTTCGAGGGTAAGACGAACTTCACGCGATTCTTCGGAAAGATGAAAGAGGGACGCGTGTTTCGTCAGCCGGATCTTGGCAGCACACTCGAACGGATTGCACGATTCGGCGTCGACGAGTTCTATCTCGGTACCACTGCGGGTTTGCTCGTCAGGCAATTGACCGACAGAGACATGTCGCTTACTCATGCCGATTTGCGCGACTATCGCGCGATCTGGCGCGAGCCACTCGTCGAGAGCTGGAATGGACACAATATCGTGACCGCGCCGCCGCCCAGTTCCGGTGGGGTCGGCTTGATCCAGTTGCTAAGGATGAGGACTGAGCTTGGGGCCGCGTTCGCGGGTGTTGTTCACAATTCGACCCAGTACGTCCACCTCGTCGCAGAGATGCTGAAGCGTGTGTTTGCTGACCGTGCCGAGTATCTGGGCGACCCCGACTTTCATACCATGCCGGTCGATTCGTTGCTGTCTTCCGCATACATCCGAAGGCGCGCAGCGGAAATAGATCTCGCGTTACCGTCGCTGGTGAACGTCGTCAAGCCAGGGTTCGAGGAAAGCGAGGAAACTACACACTTCTCGATCATAGATAAGTTTGGCAACGCGGTGTCCAATACCTACACTCTGAATTCGAAATTCGGTAGTGGGGTTGTGGTGGAAGGTGCTGGCTTCCTGCTCAATAACGGCATGGACGACTTCTCCGCAAAGCCTGGTGCGGCTAACCGGTTTGGTGTCGTTGGCGCGGATGCCAACGCGATCGCGCCGGGCAAGCGCATGTTGTCGTCAATGACGCCCACGATCTTGACGAAGAACGGTCGGGTGGAACTTGTTATCGGCACTCCGGGAGGTTCGAGGATATTCGGGTCTATCTTCCAAGTGATCAGCAACATCTATGATTTCGACATGCCGTTGACAACGGCCATCGCGAAGATGCGCGTACATCATCAACTGCTGCCCGTCAACACGGTGTACTGGGAACCTTACGCACCGATCGAGGGCGCGTTAGCAGAGGAGCTCATCACGCGCGGTTACAACCTGCAGCCGCGCTTCACCAACGGAGACGTGCAAGTAATCCGCGTCAGAGGCGACATGCCAGAAGCGGCTTCCGATCCGCGTGCACGTGGCACGGTCCGCTTCGTTTGTTAACTGATACAGCCGAAAGGCCTCGCCATGAGAATCATTGATTTTTCGCGCGGCGTACCCGATCCGCGATCATTCCCGTCCGACTCATTGCGCTCAATGACAGCCACGGCTCTCGCGCGTGATGCCGCCCGAATGCTGCAGTATGGTTCGCCTGCCGGATATCCGCCGCTACGCGAATACATTGCATCATGGTTCAACTGTGCGATAGCAAATGTGCTGATCGGTCACGGCTCGCTGGAGATTTTCAAGTTCATCTGCGATGCGTATCTTGAGCCCGGCGATGTCGTTTTCGTCGAACGTCCGACCTATGACCGCGCCATCACGACCCTACGGCAGCATGGCGTGGAGATAGTTGGCATCGACATTGACGAGCACGGAATCTGCGTCGATGTGTTCGAGCATGAGTTGCATCGGCACGTGCCAAAGTTGGTGTACCTCATTCCGGATTTCCATAATCCGACAGGGGCGTGCATGAGTCTCGATGTGAGGCGGGCGATGGTTCGCTTGGCACGCGAGCACCAATTCCTGATTGTCGAGGACGGGCCATACTGCTGCTTGCGGTATACGGGAATACCAATTCCGTCGATCCGCAGCATGGCTCCGGAACTGACGCTGCATTTGAGTTCGTTCACTAAGCTGATCAGTCCTGGCGTGAGGACCGGATTCTTGGTTGCGCCTGATGAGGTCGTAAAGCGAGTTACGAGTGTCGCCGAGCGAAATTACATTGCGCCGTGCTTCTTCGCGCAGGGCGTCGTGGCTGCTTGGTGCGCAGATGGTCAATTACCATTGCAGCTTGACCGATTGAGGCAACTCTATCGTCCGAGGCTCGACGCCTGTGTACAAGCAATCGACGACTCCCTTCCTGGGCGTCTGTTCACCCATCCGGAAGGCGGCTTCTTTGTGGCGCTGAGGCTCGGTAATCTTATTGAAGAGAAATCATTGCAAGTCGCGGCGCGCGGCGTGGGGCTCATCCTATCGTCGGGGAGTGCGTTTTTCGATATCGATCCCGGCTATCAATTTCTGCGCGTGCCGTTCTGTGCGCTACCTCCCGGGGACATCATCGAAGGCATTCGCCGACTCGGCAATGTGGTCGACCATCTGAACGAGGTGGGGCTTCGCGGTAAAACACTCCCACTAACTGACACAAAGGAAGCGTCGTGTTGAGGCAAAGCGAGTCTCATTCGATGGAGGGGCGGATGCCGACGAGTGTCCAATACGTTTTGGTTGCATCTTTCCCGGCGCTGCGAGGTGTGTTTCACCAGGTGTCTAGTCTGTTGACAGAACTACATGGGCACATACTGGAATCAGCACAATTCTCTGATTCATCATCGCAACGCCTCTTCATGCGGATCGTCTTTGTTGTGGACAATGGGGACATTTCGGAGAAGGCGTTGCGTGCCGGTATTACTCTACTGGGCCATTCGCCGAGCGTGCAGTGGCAACTGTTCACGACGCCGCACCGTCTGCGAGTGCTACTGTTAGCCTCGAGGCTTGGACATTGTATAAATGATCTATTGTTCCGACACGCGAGTGGTACCTTGCCGGTTGAGGTCTGCGGCGTCGTATCAAATCATCGCGACCTCAACCGGCTCGTTGATGGGTACAGTCTGCCGTTCTACCATCTACCGCTTTCCCCTTGCGGGGGAGCCGAGAATCGGGCTTTGCAGGAGCAGGCTATTTTGGAGCTCGTGGAGGCGCAGGGCATTGAACTAATGGTGCTGGCACGGTACATGCAGATTCTGTCAGGAGAATTCTGCGATGCAATGAAAGGCCGAATTATCAATATTCATCACTCATTCCTGCCTAGTTTCAAGGGCGCACGGCCCTACGTCCAAGCACATACACGCGGCGTAAAGCTGATCGGCGCGACAGCGCATTTCGTAACGCGCGATTTGGATGAGGGGCCGATCATTGAGCAGGACGTAGCGCGGATCGATCATGCGATGTCGCCCGAGGCGCTGTCGGAGGTCGGGCAGGATACGGAATGCGTTGTGCTGGCACGGGCAGTTAAGTGGTTTGCGGAGCGCCGTCTCTTGCTGAATGGCAACAAGACCGTGGTGTTCAAGTAGGTTCGAAGCACGTCATCGTTGACGCCGCGCTTCGATCTGTAGCATACGGGCGGGGCCCGCTTCTGTGGTGGAGGTCAACCAAATGCGGCGATTGTTTCTTTAGCCAGTGTATTCACTAGCGTGGCGGCTGAAACTCCATCGTCGCGCGACCGGCTCATTCCTGCGGCCTGGCCGGCCCAAAGCGACATCAAGTCCGAACGGTTTGCTACCCCAGCCGCCTTGCGAATTTCCATCGTAAGCGCATTCTGGATGGGGTATGAGGGGATGTCCTGCTCATGCTCGGCCATGCGTGTCATGTAGTCGTTGGTGATGCCGCGTGCGGCGCGGCCGGTGAATGTCCGACTGGTCCGGGTTGACGTGTCAGTCGAAAGACGGATCTCCTTCCTCCAGGCCGGATGGATTGGCGATTCGGCGCTTGTTAGGAACGCCGTTCCGAGTTGCGCAGCTTGGGCTCCAAGCGTCAGTGCGGCGGCGATGCCGCGTCCATCCATAATGCCGCCCGCCGCGATCACCGGTAGCGCGACAGCGTCGACGATTTGCGGAATCAGCGCGAGTGAACCGATCATGCTGTTGTCAGGGTGGCCGAGGAACGTGCCACGATGACCTCCGGCCTCGGTGCCCTGCGCGCAAATGATGTCGGCGCCGCTGGCTTCCCATGCAAGGGCTTCCGCGATACTCGTGGCCGTGCCGATGACAAGGCTGCCCGCTTTGTGCAGGCGCTGGACAGACGGTGCATCAAGTAGACCGAACGTGAAACTTACCACTGGCACCCTCAGATCCACGAGCGTGTCAAATTGTTGCTGAAAATCCTCGCAGTAGAACTCCTGCGGCTGGCCTGGCACGAGGCCTAGCTCGGCACGTATTGGCTGCAACTGATCGAGCGCGCAACGAACCTCTTCGTCGGTCGGCGTGGGCTTGTCAAGCACGAACAGGTTGATGTTGAACGGGTTGGACGTTTGCGCTCGGATAGAGGCGACTTGTGAGCGTATCTCGTTGGGGGCGAGGCCACCAGCGGCAAGCGAGCCGAGGCCGCCTGCATTGGAGACAGCGGCAACCATCGCGGGCGTCGAGCCGCCGTTCATCGGACCCTGCACAATCGGGAAGGCGATACCGAGTCGTTGAGTCAGTGGAGTAGATAGCGAGCGTGGCATTGATTGTTTCTCCAAAGTGAAGCAAGTTCCTGGTCCCGTGCGGCGAGAGCATTCCGCCGCGCCGCGGGGCACAGGTGGGAACGCCATTCGGTTGCGGGCATAACCAGACCCCGCTTGGACGGACGGCGCGTGCGTTTGCCACAGGACTATGTGGCGCAATTGCCGCTTTTCTTTCGGCGCGCGGCGGTGTGCTGATGGGCTTGATTGAGCAATAGGATAATCTTGTAGAGCGAAGAGAGCGTCACTACCACAACACCCAAGGTGATGAGAATGACATCAAGCATTAGAAATCTTCCCCTTTGTCGTTTGGATGTTGCCTCATATAACGACCACCACCTAGTATTCGGGGGAGGGTCAGTGCCCCTTTAGGCAGCGGATGAACTCGTCCCGTGCGCGGTGCCGGACAATTTCCTTGCGCCAAGCAATCCGCACCGGGTCGCTCGCGATGTCTGCCGGCAGCGTGTGGCATTTAATGAGGCTAGCTAGGTTTCTGCTCTCAATGAGGGAGCGCGGTATCAGGGAAACTCCCATACCAGCACCCACGCATGCGATGATGACCTCGAGCGCGCTGAACTCAAGGGTGATCTTTGGCTTGACTCCAGCCAACCAGTTCTCGAAACGTGCCCGGTGGAAGCCATCCTGGCGAAATGCGAGAAAGCTGCAATCCTTGAGATCTGCTGTCGACAGGACGGCCGGATGATTGCTGTCGGTGATCAGCAGGAGTTCATCGTCGAATGCCTCCTCCTCGGCCAATTCGCCTGTCATGACCCTGGAAGGCAGGAGCGCGATATCCAGGCGGTCGGCGAGGATCGCCTTCATGACTTGTTCGATCGACCCAGTCTCAATTGTCATCTCGACTTTGGGAAAGCGCCGATGGAAACTTGCCAGCAGGCGCGGCAGGTGGGCGGTGACAGTAACCTCAGTGGCGCCAATCCGAAGTTTGCCCGCGGGCTCTCCGCCACCCCTGACGACTGATTGCGCTTCGTCTGCAAGTTTGAGTATCCGCTCCGCATAGTCGAGCAATTGCAGCCCTTCGCTGGTGATAACGAGACGCCCGTTCCGGCGGTGAAAGAGCTGAATGCCCAGTCGACTCTCGAGTTGTCGCAGCCGCGTAGAAACATTAGATTGGACGCAGTTCAACACGTTGGCGGCGCGAGCGATACCGCCTTCGTTTGCTACGGCCTTAAATATCTTCAGCGCCTGCAAATCCATTCTGGCTCCTCCCTGGCCGTGTTCGCAACACGTATCGGTTTCCTATGGGCTGAATGTGCTCACAAAACTATCTAATAAGAGATTTTTTCAGGATTACTGAGGTGGTCATGTCTTATTAAATATGAGGGCGAATTATTCGTGAGTAATTGGTTTTATGGGATCCAAGTTCTGTGATGGTGATTGAGAAATTTGGATAAAATTCGATCTTGTTTGTGTAGATATCAATGGCGCTTCCAGATCGTTTGTCAGTTCTGTTTGGTTGAATGCAAATTCAAAATTTGATGTCATGTCTTGAGTGGGTATTTGTCCATTTGTTTTTGATTTTAATGAGGCGTTTTCTGTTTTGGTTTGTCGGGGGTAACGGGGGGCGATGGGTTTGATGGGGTCATGAATCATATTTTTATCATGAACTCGTGATCATGTATTTAGTACGAGTACGGGTTTCTGATGAATATATTTAATATCAGAATTTATTTATTATGGCCTCATGCCCAATGGCGGGGAGAGTAATGAGGGGGGGGGGGAACGTAGTAGATGCCTCCAATCCGTCAAGGGACCGATGTAAAGGAACGGTACGCGCCATCTTGATCCGTTGCCGCACTTGCGCTGGGGTTCTCGGGACCTCGTCGCAATGGCGGGCGGAGTGCGACCACAGACGGCCGAACCGTTAGCGGCTCAAAAGCAGGCTAGCCGGTCCCCTCGCCATACTTGAATCGCAAGTTTGCGTCCATCCATTGATCAATTCTCTACTGAGGTCGTCAGATCATCGATTTGTGACTAAAGAGTCATAAATGAGCTTCAGTGCATTCCCTTGGCTGTGAAACCGCTTAGCGCGTCGCACCGACAATCACGAATCCCTCTTTGCTCTGGTCTGCCTCGTGTGCCGCTGCCCTCTTCAATGCGAGAAAAATTCCTCTTGGAAAGAGTTTTTAGCGGGTTTTTCCGAGTATTTAAGACTTTTCTTAATTGATAGCATTGCGCTCCGGTTGCGCGGCCCTTGCCGCGGGCCGGTGCGCCGTGCCCGTGTCATGGTCGGCGCCGCCGTCGGGATCGCTCGGATCGGGACGGCGGCGCGGGAACGGCCGCGCTCCGTCCGCGAGGACGGGCGCGCCGCTCCGGCCGGGACGGCGCCAAACGGGGAATGAGGCGGGTATCCAGGAGATAGCATGAAACGAGTTGCACAATTTGTCGCAGCCGCGCTGGCGGTGGGCGTGATGGGCACGCAGGCGGGCGCGCAGGCGCAGGAATTCCCGGGCAGCAAGCCGGTCTCGGCCGTGGTGCCGTTCGCGGCGGGCGGCCCGACCGACAAGGTCGCGCGCGAGCTGGTGATGATCATGTCCAAGCACCTGGGCACCACGATGGTGATCGAGAACCTCGGCGGCGCCGGCGGCACCATCGGCGCCAAGAAGGTCGCCCAGTCCAAGAACGACGGCTACACCATCCTGATCCACCACATCGGCATGTCGACGGCGCCGGCGCTGTACCGCAACCTCGGCTTCGATCCGCTCAAGGACTTCGAGACCGTGGGCGAGATCGCCGACGTGCCGATGGTGATGGTTGGCAACAAGAACCTGCCGCCGAACAACTTCAAGGACCTGCTGCCGTACATCAAGGCCAACGCCGCCAAGCTGTCGCTGGCCAACGCCGGCATCGGCTCGGCCTCGCACCTGTGCGGCCTGCTGTTCCAGAGCGCGATCCAGACCGAGCTGACCACGGTGCCCTACAAGGGCACGGCGCCGGCACTGACCGACATCCTGGGCGGGCAGGTCAACCTGATGTGCGACCAGACCACCAATATCGCCGGCCAGCTCAAGGCCGGTTCGCTCAAGCCCTACGCCGCCATGCAGAGCCGCCGCGTGGAAGCGTTCAAGGACATCCCGACCGCGGCCGAGCAGGGCCTGCCCGGCGTGGAAGTGAAGATCTGGCACGCCATGTACGCGCCCAAGGGCACGCCCAAGCCGGTGGTGGACAAGCTGTCCGCCGCGCTGCAGAAGGCCGTGACCGACCCCAACTTCCGCGCCAAGATGGCCGAGCTGGGCGCCGAGGCGGTGCCGGCCCAGCGCGCCACGCCGGATTCGCTCAAGACCTTCCTGACCGCCGAAATCGGCAAGTGGACGCCGGTCATCAAGAAGGCCGGGGTGTACGCCGACTGAGCCTCCGGCCAGCCGGAATGAAGAAAAGGCCACGCGCGACGCGTGGCCTTTTTGCTTTTGCGCCGCTTCTGCGCCGTTTCTGCACCGCTCTTGCGCCGCTCTTGCGCCGCTTCTGCGCCGTTCCCGCGCGGCCGGCCGGCATCCCGCCGGGTCTGCCGGGCTGGCCCGTTGGCGGCCCGGCCTGTCCGCTGCGCCGCGCGGCGCTCGTCTATATTGGTCTGGTGCCGCCGTCCGGCAGCCGGTCGGGGCGTCGCCGCCGCGGCCCTTGAATTCGTTGCTACCGTCGCCAAGTAGCCCCCAGACATATTCTCGCGAAGGCATCATGGAACAGTATCACGGCACTACCATCGTCAGCGTGCGGCGCGGCAACCAGGTTGCGCTCGGCGGTGACGGTCAGGTCACTCTCGGCAATGTCGTCATGAAGGGCACGGCGCGCAAGGTGCGCCGCATCTATAACGGCAAGGTCCTGGTCGGCTTCGCCGGCAGCACGGCCGACGCGTTCTCGCTGCTCGACCGCTTCGAGGCCAAGCTCGAGAAATACCAGGGCAACCTGACCCGCGCCGCCGTCGACCTCGCCAAGGACTGGCGCTCGGACCGCGCGCTGCGCCGGCTCGAAGCCATGCTCATCACCGCGGACCGCGACACCACGCTGGTCATCACCGGCAACGGCGACGTGCTCGACCCCGAAGGCGGCATCGCCGCGATCGGCTCGGGTGGCGTCTACGCCCAGTCGGCGGCCAAGGCCCTGGTGGAGAACACCGACCTCGGGCCCAGGGACATCGTGGAAAAGTCGCTCGGCATCGCCGGCGAGCTCTGCATCTACACCAACACCAACTTCGTCATCGAGACGCTGGAATAAGCGTCGGCCGGCTCCCGCGCCGCCGCCGGCGCGAGGCCTGCGCGTCTCCTTTCTTGAACGGATACCATGCCGCATACCATGACCCCGTCGGAAATCGTTTCCGAACTCGACAAGCACATCATCGGCCAGAACAAGGCCAAGAAGGCGGTGGCCGTCGCGCTGCGCAACCGCTGGCGCCGCCAGCAGGTGGAAGAACCCCTGCGCCAGGAAATCACCCCGAAGAACATCCTCATGATCGGGCCGACCGGCGTCGGCAAGACCGAGATCGCGCGCCGCCTGGCCAAGCTGGCCGACGCGCCCTTCATCAAGATCGAGGCGACCAAGTTCACGGAAGTGGGCTACGTCGGCCGCGACGTGGACACCATCGTGCGCGATCTCGCCGAGATGGCGGTCAAGCAGGCGCGCGAGTCCGAGATGAAGAAGGTGCGCACCAAGGCCGAGGAAGCCGCCGAGGACCGCCTGCTCGACGTGCTGCTGCCGCCGCCGCGCGACATCGGCTTCAACCAGCCCGAGGAAAAGGATTCCAACACCCGCCAGGTGTTCCGCAAGAAGCTGCGCGAAGGCCAGCTCGACGACAAGGAAATCGAGCTCGAGGTCTCCGCCGGCACGCCCAGCATGGACATCATGGGCCCGCCGGGCATGGAAGACATGACCGAGCAGATCCGCACCATGTTCGCGGGCCTGGGCCAGGGCAAGAAGGCGCGCCGCAAGATGAAGGTGGCCGAAGCGTTCAAGCTGCTGATCGACGAGGAAGCCGCCAAGCTGCTCAACGACGAGGAGCTCAAGCACAAGGCGGTGGCCAACGTGGAGCAGAACGGCATCGTGTTCCTGGACGAGATCGACAAGATCGCCAGCCGCAGCGAAGTGGGCGGCGGAGAAGTGTCGCGCCAGGGCGTGCAGCGCGACCTGCTGCCGCTGGTCGAGGGCACCACGGTGAACACCAAGTACGGCATGATCAAGACCGATCACATCCTGTTCATCGCCTCCGGCGCGTTCCACCTGTCCAAGCCGAGCGACCTGATCCCGGAACTGCAGGGCCGCTTCCCGATCCGCGTCGAGCTGGAGTCGCTGTCGGTGTCCGACTTCGAAGCCATCCTGACGCAGACCGACGCTAGCCTGACCAAGCAGTACCAGGCGCTGCTCGGCACCGAGCAGGTCCAGCTCGTGTTCGCGCCGGACGGCATCCGCCGCCTCGCGGAGATCGCGTTCTCGGTCAACGAGAAGGTCGAGAACATCGGCGCGCGCCGCCTGTACACGGTGATGGAGCGGCTGCTGGAGGACCTGTCCTTCCACGCCGCCAAGTCGTCGGGCGAGACCGTCACCATCGACGCCGCCTATGTCGATGAGCGGCTCGGCGACCTCGCCGGCAACGAGGACCTGTCGCGCTACGTGCTGTAAGCCGCCGCCCCGGCAGCCAGCCCCGATCGCCCCGCGTGGACACGCTCCACGCGGGGCGATCGGCATTTGAGGCCTGCTTATGCCAACTGTGGGAATCGTCTGACGCGGCTTTCGGAGCCGCACGCCTGCTTGCGCGCGGGCTTGCTGCGTAACCTGTTCATACGGTGTGGGCCAGAGCGGACCGCAGGCCGGAGCCGCCATCCACGCCATGCCGTCACTGAAAAGGAGCATGACATGATGAAGAAATGGCTGATTGCCACAGCATGTTCGATGATGATCGCCGCCCCCGCCGGTCATGCGCTGGCCCAGGGCGCGCCGGGATCCAGGGCGGACTATGACGCCGCCGTGAAGACGGCCAACGCCGGCTACAAGGCCGCGCGGGCCCGCTGCGACAGCCTCAAGGACAACGCCCGGGACGTGTGCGTGAAGGAGGCCAGGCGCGACCAGGACGTGGCCAAGGCCAACGCCGAAGCCACCCGCGACGGCACCGCGAAGGCCCGCGCCAAGGCCGAGAAGGTCAAGGCCGACGCCGACTACGACGTCGCCAAGGAAAAGTGCGACGACCGCAAGGGCAACGACAAGGACGTGTGCGTGAAGGAAGCCAAGGCCGCCCACGAGCAGGCGCTCGGCGCGGCCAAGGTCGACAAGGCCGCCGCCACCGGCACCAGTACCGACGTGGCCGAGGCGCGCCGCGACGCCAGGAAGGACACCGTCGACGCCAGCTACAAGGCCGACAAGGAAAAGTGCGACGCGCTGTCCGGCGACGCCAAGGACAAGTGCCAGGCCAACGTGCAGGCCAGGTACGCCAAGTAACCTGAAACCAGCGCCGAAACCAGCAGCAACCGGGCCGGCCAGCCGCGCCGCGGCGCCCCCGTCCACCGCAATCGCGACCAAGGAGCAACCATGAACTGGGATCAGATCGAAGGCAAGTGGGATCAGGCCAAGGGCAAGATCAAGGAGAAGTGGGGCCAGCTCACCGACGACGACCTCACGCAGATCCAGGGCAAGCGCGACCAGCTTGCCGGCCGCATCCAGGAACGGTACGGCTATACCAAGGAACGTGTCGAGGATGAAATGAAAGCGTGGGAGCGTGACACGCGCTGGTAAGGACCGTAAGCATTGGTAAGCGCGCTGGCAAGCGCTACCGTGCGATGACAAAGTGGCGGCCGGCTCTCCCCCTGGGGAGCCGGCTTGCCGCTCTCACCAGCCATCCGCGCCGCGCTCCGGCCGGCGGGGACTTGACGGTGCAGCGGCGCAGGTCATCTCCACGGCCCCGCGGCGGGTCGTTCCACGGAGGCATGCCGGCCATGCCGCCGGCGGCCTTCATGACAACAACCGCAAACCGATCAGGCAGGAGGACCGAAATGAAACGCGAGCTGCTGTCCTATTTCGCCGTGCTGGGCGGCATGGCCGCCGCCACCCTGTTCCTGTGCGCGCGCCCCGATGTCGCGCCACACGCGGCGCTGGCCACGCCCGCCGCGATCCGCGCCGCCGCCGACACACGCACCGGCACGCGCACCGACACACGCACTGAAACGCGCACTGAAACGCGCACCGAGACACAAGCCGGCACGCGCGCCGACGCCGTGCCGCCCGCCGCCGAACTGGCGGTCGAGGCCGGCGACCTCGGCTCGCGCGCCGACCGCCATGCCAGCGACGCGCTGCGCGTGGCGCAGCAGCCGGTGCGGGAAGACGATCTCGACTGGGACTACGTCCAGCTGCGGCTCTGACGATGCCGCGCGCGGCCCGCGCGCCGCGCTAGCGCGAGACCGGCCGCTTGCCCAGCTTGCGCTGCAGCGTGCGCCGGTGCATGTTGAGCGCGCGCGCGGTGGCCGAGATATTGCCGTCGTGCTCGGCCAGCACGCGCTGGATGTGTTCCCACTCCAGGCGCGCCACCGACAGCGGCACCGGCTCTTCCATCGCGGCTTCGGCCGCGTCTTCCGATACCCCCGCCATCAGCGCGGTCAGGATCGAATCCACATTGGCCGGCTTGGCCAGGTACTCGTCGGCGCCATGCTTGACCGCCGCCACCGCGGTGGCGATGCTGGCGTAGCCGGTCAGCACCAGGATGCGCGCGTCCGGCAGGGCCGCGCGCAGCGGCCCGACCAGGTGCAGGCCGGATTCCGCCGGCGCGGTGCTGCCGGCCTCGGGCGGCGCGCTCAGATGCAGGTCCAGCGTGATGTAGGCGAACGGCGTCTGCGCGGCCAGCGCGAGCGCCTGCGCGCCGGTGTGCGCGATCTGCACCGCGTAGCCGCGGCGCGTGAGCGCGCGCGCCAGCGCGCCGGCGAACACGGCATCGTCGTCGATGACCAGGAAGGGGCCGGCATCGCCGGTGCCGGGCTGCTGCGTGGCGGCGGGGTCGTGGGAGGCGTCGGTCATGGCTGGCTCGTTGTCGTGGGTGCGGCCGTGGATGGGGCCGTGGGTGAGGCAATCGGTTGGGCTTCGGGCGGCGCGGCGGCGGGCTCGGGCAGGTGCAGCTCGGCCACGGTGCCGCCTTCGTGGTGGTCGTGCCAGGCCAGCCAGCCGCCCATCTGCAGCGCGGCGCTCTGCGCCAGGTAGGCGCCGATGCCCTGGCCGCCGTGCATGCTGCTCATGGGCGCCTCGCCGAGCCGCGCGCGCTGCGCCGGCGGGATGCCGAGGCCGCGGTCGGTGACGCGGAAGGTCAGCGTGGGCTGGCCCTCCTGCTTGTCGAGCACGATGGCCAGGCGCAGCGGCACCTGCGCGTGGCCGGCGGCGAGCTGGCTGCGCGCGGCGTTGTCGAGCAGGATGGTCAGTATCTGGCCCACGCGCGCGGCTTCCACCGGCAGCGCGGCGGCCTCGCCGATGGCGCTGGCTTCCAGGCGCGCATGCGGGTGGCGCAACTGCCAGCGCTCGACGAAGCCGTCCAGCCACGCGTCCACGCGCTGCGGCGCGGCGGTCTGGTGGTCGTCGCGCAGGCGCGCCAGGATCGACTTGCACAGGTCGAGCTGCTGCTCCACGGTCTGCAGGTCGGGCAGGTAGGCGTTGACCGGGGTGGCGCCCAGGCGCGCGTCGGCGGCGTCGGCGCGCAGCTCGCCCGCGATCACCGCGAGCGTGGCCAGCGGCGTGCCGATCTCGTGCGCCACGGCGGCGGCCTGGTCGTTGAGCGCCTCGATGCGCGCGTCGCGCAGCAATTGCTCGCGCGCGAGGTTGAGCTCGGCGTCGCGCTGGCGCAGCACGTTGGACAGGCGCGCCACGAACACCGCGATCATGGTGGCGCTGACGACGAAGTTCAGCCACATGCCGGCGAGGTGGTAGGTGATGGCGTTGTCCGGGTTGTGCAGGTTCAGCGGCACGTACTCGATCAGCATCACGCTGTAGCAGGCCATCGCGTAGAAGGCCAGCACCACCACGAGGCGCCACGGCAGCACCGCCCCGGCGATGGCCAGGCCGGGCAGGTAGAACGAGACGAACGGGTTGGTCGCGCCGCCGGTGAAGAACAGCGCGGCCGACAGCGCGGTCAGGTCGACCAGCAGCTGGCCCATCAGCTCGGCGTCGCTGGGCCGCGCGCCGCGCCCGCGCTGGTGGCGCAGGCGCAGCCCGGTCAGCAGGTTGAACAGCGTCTGCAGCGTGAGGATGGCCAGCAGCGGGCTGTAGGGCAGGATCACGCCGGCCACCGCCTCGCACGACACCAGCAGCAGCGCCTGCCCGCCGAGCAGCGCCCAGCGCAGCCAGAACAGGCGGCGCAGGCTCACCAGGTTGTGGCGCAGCGGGCCGGTGCGGGCGGAGGTCGCCGCGGCGGCAGCGGCAGCGGCGGACGCGGCGGCGGGAGAGGCCGGGCCGGGCGGCACGGCGGAGGAGGTATCCATGCCGCGAGTTTAACAATGGCGCGGCGCGGGCCCGCATTATGCGACACCGTGCCGCATTGGCCACCCCGCGGCGCGCTGCCAGACTGGTTCGTTGACCGCCGGCGCCGGCCACGCCGCCCGCGCCGGCATGGTCTAATGGCGCCTTTGCGACGCAAGTGAAGTTCAGTGGAGAAGATTCCCATGCAAGCCAGATTCCTCGCCGCCCTGCCCGCCGCCGCTGCCGTGCTGGCCGCGCTCTGTTCGGGCACGGCCTTCGCGCAGGTCGACGTCAGCAACGCCTGGGCCCGCGGCACCGTGCCGGCGCAGACCGCGACCGGCGTGTTCATGACCCTGCACGCGCACGAGACGGCCAGACTGGTCGGCGTGAGCACGCCCGCCGCGGCCACCGCCGAGGTCCATGAAATGAAGATGGACGGCAACGTCATGCGCATGCGCGCGGTCGGCGCGCTGGACCTGCCGCGCATGCAGGACGTGGAGCTCAAGCCGGGCGGCTACCACGTGATGCTGATGGGCCTCAAGGCGCCGCTCAAGAAGGGCGACACCGTGCCGCTGACGCTCAGGATCGAGCAGGGCGGCAAGGTGATCGAGGAGAAGGTGGACGCCGAGGTGCGCGACCTCGGGGCCGGCGCGCCCGCGGCCGGCGCGCACGGCGACCACAAGCACTGAAATTGAAGTCCCGGCTCCGGCCGGCGGTTCCGCGCTCCGGCGGTCCGGTCAGCGGTCCGGCGCGGCTCAGCGGCGCAGGCTGATCGCGTCGCCGGGCTCGTCGCCGGCCGCCACCGCCTTGACGCGCTCGCGCAGCCAGGTCTGGCCCGGGTCGGCGTCGGTGCGGTCGTGCCAGATCAGGCTGAAGGTGAAGCCCGGCAGCGCGAAGGGCGGCTCGAACACCGCGAAGCGCGCGTCGTCCTCGAACACGGCCAGGCTGCGGCGCGCGGTGGTCAGGACCAGGTTGGTGCCCGCGATCAGCGCCGGCGCCACGCTCCAGTGGGGCAGCACGCAGGCGATCTTGCGCCGCCCGCCGGCCTTGGCCACCGCGGCGTCGATGGCGTCCACGCGCTCGCCGTGGGCCGACACCAGCACGTGCGAGCGGGCCAGGTAAGCCACCTGGTCCAGCTTGCCCTGGCCGCGCACCGTGGCCGCATCCACCATGCAGGCATAGGCTTCCTCGAACAGCGGCGCGCCGCGCATGCCTTCGGGCGGCGCCTCGAACACGCCCAGCGCGAGGTCGATCTCGCCGTCCGCCACCTTGGCCACCATGCCTTCGCGGCTGGCCTGCGAGACCACCAGGTCGATGCCCGGCGCGGCCTTGCGCACCGCGCGCAGCAGGCCGGGCAGCAGCGCCATCGCGCCGTAGTCGGACATGGCCAGGCGGAAGCTGCGGCGCGCCGTGGCGGGCTGGAAGCCCGTCGGCCCGAGCAGGATGCGCACCTGCGCCAGCGCCTCGGCCAGCGGCCCGGCCAGCTCGTGGGCGCGCGGGCTCGGCACCAGCCCGCCCTGGCCGCGCACCAGCAGCGGGTCGTCCAGCAACTGGCGCAGGCGGCCCAGCGCGTGGCTGACGGCCGGCTGGCTCAGGTGCAGGCGCAGCGCCGCGCGCGAGATATGTCGTTCGGCCAGCAGCGCTTCCAGCACCACCAGCAGGTTCAGGTCGATTGCACGTAGATCATTCATGGGGCGAATAGTAGCCGCATGAATGGGAAATGGAAATTCGTTGTGCAATATTTTGCGCGGGGCGCCGCGGCAGGCCCGCTGCTCAGGCGGCGCCGGGCGCCGCTCCGGCGGCCGCGCGGCGCCTGGCCAGGCAGGCCGGGCACAGGCAGTGCCGGCCCGGCACGATCAGCCGCGCCGGCAGCAGCGGCTGGCTGGCGCACCAGCACTGCGGCAGGCCGGCCGCGTAGCCGCACACGAAGCCGGCGCCGCAGGCGCTGCAATGCTCGACCGGGCGCAGCTGGCCGGTCAGCACGGTGGCCGGGTCGCTCATGGCGCGGCGCCGGGCTTGCCGGCATTGTCTGCGGTGCCCGGGCGGCGCCTGTCGGTGCGCAGGGCACCGGGTTTGTCAGGGTGCAGGCTCTTTGTCATGCCGCTGTTCTAATGTGTAGCGAGACTTGTGCGCGACCGGCGGGCAGATCGCCGGCTGGACTGTTGCGTGGAGGGGACGTCATGGTGCGCCGCAGGACGCATGTGCCGGCCTTGTGCCCCCGCTGCGCCACGGTCCGCTCGCGTGCGCTCCGGTTTCTTGTAAAATCGGCGCCTGCCGCGGCCGGAGGTGGCTTGTCAGGGGCACGATGCCCATGACGCGCCTGCCTGCCGCCGGCCAGAACCGCCATGATACCTGTTGAATCTCACGGATGTCCCTTGCCATGAACGCCGACAACCCCGGGCCTGCCGCAACTGCGGTGGCCGCCATCGCCCCCGCCCTCAAGGCCGAAATCCTTGCCGAGGCGCTGCCCTATATCCGCAAGTTTCACGGCAAGACCATCGTGGTCAAGTACGGCGGCAATGCCATGACCGAGGAAAAGCTCAAGCACGGCTTCGCGCGCGACGTGATCCTGCTCAAGCTGGTCGGCATGAACCCGGTGGTGGTCCACGGCGGCGGCCCGCAGATCGACGAGGCGCTGAAGAAGGTCGGCAAGGTCGGCACCTTCATCCAGGGCATGCGCGTGACCGACGAAGAAACGATGGAAGTGGTCGAGTGGGTGCTCGGCGGCGAGGTCCAGCAGGACATCGTCATGCTGATCAACCAGTACGGCGGCCAGGCCGTGGGCCTGACCGGCAAGGACGGCGGCCTGATCCGCGCCAAGCGCCTGAAGATGCCGGACCGCGAGAACCCGGGCGCCTTCATCGACATCGGCTACGTGGGCGACATCGAGGCCATCAACCCGGCCGTGGTCAAGGCGCTGCAGGACGACGCCTTCATCCCCATCATTTCGCCGATCGGCTTCGGCGACGACGGCCAGGCCTACAACATCAATGCCGACGTGGTGGCTGGCAAGATTGCCGAAATCCTGAAGGCGGAAAAGCTGATCATGATGACCAACACGCCGGGCGTGCTGGACAAGCAGGGCGGCTTGCTGACGGACCTGTCCGCCCGCGAAATCGACGAGATGTTTGCCGACGGCACCATCTCCGGCGGCATGCTGCCAAAGATTTCGTCAGCGCTGGATGCCGCCAAGTCCGGCGTCAACACAGTGCATATCGTCGATGGCCGGATCGAGCATTCACTGCTGCTTGAAGTGCTGACCGAGCAGGCGTTCGGCACCATGATCCGTTCGCACTGATCGCCGGCATTCCGTGATGTCGAGGCGCCTGACCTGGCTGTTCGACCTCGACAATACGCTGCATGACGCGTCGCACGCGATTTTCCCGGCGATCAACGCCAACATGAACGCGTACATGGCGCGCGTGCTGGGGGACGGTGAAACGCCGGCCGACGCCGATGTCGTCAATGCGGCGCGCGTCACCTACTGGAAGCGCTACGGTGCCACTTTGCTTGGCATGGTCCGGCACCACAATGTGCGCGCCGAAGACTTCCTGCACCATGCGCACCAGTTTGACGACCTGTCCTCGATGATCCGCGCCGAGCGCGGCCTCGGCCGCCTGCTGAAGCGGCTGCCCGGCCGCAAGATCCTGCTGACCAACGCTCCGCGCCGCTACTCCCACGCAGTGGTGCGCCATCTCGGGCTGCACCGCCATTTCGCCAGGCACCTGCCGATCGAATCGATGATGGTGCATCGCCAGTTGCGGCCCAAGCCTTCACGGGCATTGTTGCGCAAGATCCTGC
>Ga0255338_1001538_pt1 | contig 42360 bp, 43 predicted proteins | sample MeOH1_35cm_T4_19_FD_203715 | JGI IMG/M metagenome (GOLD analysis project Ga0255338, IMG submission 203715) | Sandy soil microbial communities from University of British Columbia, Vancouver, Canada - MeOH1_35cm_T4_195 | ecosystem: Engineered > Artificial ecosystem > Sand microcosm > Unclassified ... | reverse complement strand
CAGCTAGTTAGGAAGAGCCGTCCATTCGATACTTTACATATCATCAGATTCAGATGCATTGATTACCGATGCTAGCCGACCGGCCGATCTCCGAGCTGTTCTCGCAACACCGCCCGTTGCGCTCATTGGAATTTTTCCCGCCCAAGGATGAGGCGGGCGTCGAAGCGTTGCGCCAGACAGCCACCACGCTGAAACGGATCAATCCCGACTTTGTTTCTGTCACCTATGGCGCGGGTGGCAGCACCCGCGAGCGCACCGCCCAGGTAAGCCAGCTCCTGCGGCAGGAGTTCGGATTTACGGTGATGCCTCATCTCACCTGCGTCGGCCACACCCGGGCCGAGCTCAACGCTGTGGCGGACCAGCTGCATGCCGGCGGCTACCGCAACATCATGACGCTCCGCGGCGACCCGCCGAAGGGTCAGGCGGAGTTCGTCCCGGACAAGGACGGCTTGCGCCATGCGAGCGACCTCGTCGCCCTGCTCAAGGCCCGTCATGCCGATTTCTGCCTCGGGGTCGGCGGCTATCCGGAGAAACACCCCGAAGCGCCCTCCCTCGAGGCGGACCTGGACAATCTCAAGCGCAAAGCTGACGCCGGCGCCGGCTTCATCACCACCCAGCTCTTTTTCGACAACGCCGTGTATTATCGCTTCGTGGAAATGTGCCGCGCGCGTGGCATCGGCGTGCCCATCGTGCCCGGCATCATGCCCGTGCTGTCGCTGAAGCAGGTCAAGCGCTTCACCGAGATGTGCGGCGCCACCTTGCCGGAAAAACTCATCAAGCGACTCGAGGCCGCCGGCGATCATCCAGAGATTGTCGAGATGCTCGGCAATGAGTGGGCGGTCACCCAGATTCGCGATCTGCTGGCGCAGGGCGCCCCCGGTTACCATCTCTACATCATGAATCGCGCCAAGAGCGCCCTCATGCTGGCTGCGGGGCTGGTAGCCTAACCCCCCGCGAACACCGGCCGGAATCCCGCGTCGGTCAGGATTTGCGCAATCTTTTCGCGCTGGTCGCCCTGGATCTCGATGTCGCCATCCTTCACCGTGCCGCCACAGCCGCAGGCCGTGCGCATTTTCTTCGCGAGTGATTCCTTTTCTGGCAGGCCGATCCCCGTGAATCCGGTTATAATGGTCACGGTCTTGCCACCGCGTCCCGCCGTGGTGCGCTTGATATCGACCCGGCCGCGGTTCTTGGGATGACTGATTTCAGATTGTGGAATGCGGATTGAGGAAAGTGGAGTCGAAGGGAGACCAGCCGGATTGAGTGCGGCAAAGGGATTTTGCCCGAGCCCCTGCCCGCCACTGGTCGGGATCTTGCCGGAATCGTTCATGCGTGCCCTCCACCGCACCCACCCGGAGGCGAAGCCGGCTTGGCCGCTAACTCTTCACCACCGCCCAACCAGGCCAGTGCCTTGGCGTAGCTGCGGCCATCCAGAAAGTGAATCAACTGGGGATGCAGTTCCGCCCGATGAATGGAAAGCAGCGCTTCCACCTCGTTGAGCGCGGCTGAAATGGCGTCCGCATCAGAGTTTTTTATCCCACAGGTGAACCGGATTAGCGCTGCTTTGATCTTAGCTTCGGTCATATCTTGTGCTTTGGTTATATTCTACTAAACAATCGTTTAGATACACATCATTCATTCGTTCGAGCCCTTGTCCGCGGCCTGAATCGCCTTGTCTCGCTCCCAGTGCGATGCTGCTATCCACATCCCGCAGTTACTAGCCGTCACCGCGCTAGGCAAGCTGTCTTCCACTTTCATCCGTCCCCTTTTCATGAATCCTGTTTCATTATCCGAAAGAGCCAACGCTGGCCTCATTGAGGAATATCACCAGCGCTGGTTGGATAATCCGGACTCCGTCGACCCGACTTGGCGCGCTTTCTTCCAGGGATTCACCTTGGGCGGCGGCCAGGTGCCGACCGCTCCCGTCGGTGCGGCAGGCGGGATCAGCATCGTCAACAGCCTCAAGCAGGCCAGCGTCCACTACCTCATCAATGCGTACCGGGCCATCGGCCACACGCAGGCGCACCTGGATCCCCTGTCCCACGCCCCCGCGGCCCAACCCAAGCTCCAACTCGCGCAGTTCAACCTCAGCGACGCCGATCTGGACACTGTGTTTGACACCGGCACTTACCTGGGTGGCGGGCAGATGAAGCTCCGCGACATCGTCGCGGCGTTGCACCAGACCTATTGCGGCCATGTGGGTGTCGAATACGCCCACATCCAGGATACCGATTGCCGCCGCTGGCTGCAGGAACGCATCGAGTCCACCAAGTTGCTGCCCACTTTCAGCAAGGCGCAGAAGATTCGCATCCTCCGCCGCGTCCACAAGGCCGAGCTGTTCGAGAAATTCCTTCATACCAAGTATGTCGGCCAGAAGCGTTTCTCCCTCGAGGGTGGCGAGACAATCATCGCGGCGCTGGACGCGGTCATCGACCACTGCCCCGCCTCGGGCATCGAGGAGATCGTCATGGGCATGGCGCACCGCGGCCGGCTCAACGTCCTGTGCAGCGTCATGCGCAAGTCATTCGACCTCCTCTTCGAGCAGTTTTCCGAGAACTACATCCCCGACACGGTGGCCGGCGACGGCGACGTGAAATATCACCTCGGTTACGAATCCATCCTGACCACCACCTCGGGGCACAAGGTCGAGGTGCGCCTCGCGTCGAATCCCTCGCACCTCGAGATCGTCAACCCGGTCGTCGAGGGCAAGGCCCGAGCCCGCCAGCGCATCCGGGGCGACGCCAAGGAACGCCGCAAGGTCATGCCCCTGCTCATCCACGGTGACGCCGCGGTGGCCGGCCAGGGCATCGTCGCCGAGACGCTGAACTTCTCCCAGCTGCCCGGCTACCGCACGGGCGGTTCGCTGCATTTCGTCATCAACAACCAGATTGGCTTCACCACCGACCCGTCCGATTCCCGCTCGACGCGCTACTGCACCGACATCGCCAAGATGATCGAGGCCCCCATTTTCCACGTGAACGGCGACGACCCCGAGGCCGTCTGCATGGTGGCGCAGCTGGCCGTGGATTTCCGCGTGGTGTTCAAGCGCGACGTGTTCATCGACATGTACTGCTACCGGAAGCACGGCCACAACGAGACCGACGAACCCTCGTTCACGCAGCCGATGCTCTACCGCAAGATCGCCGCGCACAAGCTGGTCTCCGCCCACTACACCCGCCAGCTGATCGAGGCCGGGGACATCACCGACGCCGAGGGCGAGGCCATCAAGGCGGAGTATTCCAGCGCGCTCGATGAAAACCTGGGCAAGGCCAAGGCCCGGGAGTCCGCCAAGGCCGAAAAGCGCAAGGCCGCGCTGGCCGAGGGGGCGACGACCGCGGTCTTCAAGGGTTCCAACGCCATCTTCCAGCCGGCCTTCAAGCACACCCCGGTCACCACGGCCGTCAGCGCCGCCAAGCTCAACCAGGTGGTGCACGCCCTCACCTCCGTCCCGGCCGATTTCAAGGTGCACTCCAAGATCAAGCGCTTCAACGAGGCCCGCGCCGAGGCGCACCGTAACGGCGGCCCCTATGACTGGGGCATGGGCGAGGCGCTGGCGGTGGGCACCCTGCTGCTCGACGGCACCCCCGTCCGGCTCAGCGGCCAGGATTGCGAGCGCGGCACCTTCACCCACCGGCACGCCGTCTTCAACGACATCGAGACCGGCGCAAAATTCACCCCGCTCAACCATATCACGGAGAAACAGGCGAGATTCTGCGTCTACAACTCGCTCCTATCCGAGGCCGCGGTGCTTGCCTTCGATTACGGCTACTCGCTCGACTACCCCGACATGCTGTGCCTCTGGGAGGCCCAGTTCGGCGACTTCGCCAATGGCGCCCAGGTCGTCATCGACCAGTTCATCACGAGCGCCGAGTCGAAGTGGCAGCGCAACAGCAGCATCACCCTCCTCCTGCCCCACGGCTACGAGGGCCAGGGTCCCGAGCATTCCTCGGCCCGCCTCGAGCGCTTCCTGCAGTCCTGCGCCGAGAACAACATCCAGGTGGCCAACCTCACGACCCCGGCCCAGTTCTTCCACGCCCTGCGCCGCCAGGTGATGCGCGACTTCAAGAAGCCGCTCATCGTCATGTCGCCCAAGTCGCTCCTGCGCCACCCCGGCGCCGTGTCCCATCTTGCCGACTTCATCGCCGGCTCCTTCCAGGAGATCATCGATGATCCCACGGGATCCAAGCAGACCGACCGCGTGATTCTCTGCTCGGGCAAGGTCTACTACGACTTGATCGAGCACCGGGAGAAAAAGAAGCTCGCCCACACCGCGATCCTCCGAGTCGAGCAGCTCTATCCCCTCCATCGTGACCGCCTCGCCGCGATCGCCGATGCCTACAGCCGGGACGCGCGCCTCATCTGGTGCCAGGAGGAGCCGCAGAACATGGGGGCTTGGACCTTCATCGCCCCGCAGCTCGAGGAAATCTTCGGTCGCAAGCCCGTCTATGCCGGCCGCGATGCCGCCTCCTCGCCGGCCGTGGGCCTCCTCGCCCTGCATCGCCAGCAACTCGCCAACTTCCTCCATAGCGCCTTCACCCAGTAGGAGCCGGCTTGCACGCGCTCCCATCCTCTCCTTCTATTCCATCCTCTCCTCCGCATGGCCCTTGACGTCAAAATCCCCCCGATGGGCGAATCCATCACTTCCGGCGTGCTCGCCAAGTGGCACGTCAAGGACGGCGACCTTGTGAAGAAGGACCAGCCGCTTTTCGAACTCGAGACCGACAAGATCACCTCCGAGGGCACGGCTGAGGCGGCGGGCAAGATCAGTTTCAAGGTCACCGCCGGAACCGAGGTGAAGATCGGTCAGGTCGTGGCCATGATCGATACAGAAGTCAGCAGTCAGAAGGCAGAAGTCAGCCCGGCTCCGATCTCTGACCTCCGACCTCTGACCTCTTCTGAGGTCTCGCCCGCCGTCCGCCGTCTCGCCGCCGAGACGGGAATCGATCCCGCGACAATCTCCGGCACGGGCAAGGCCGGCCGGGTCACCAAGGGAGACATGCTGGCCGCCTCGGCGAGCAAGCCTCCTTTTGCGCCGTCGGTCGCACCTGCTGCCGCTCCTGTGGCGGCACCCTCCGTAGCTTTAGCGAAGGAGGGTCGCCAGACTCGCACCAAGATGTCGAAGCTGCGCCAGACCATTGCGACACGTCTGGTCGCCGCCCAGCACGAGGCGGCCATGCTCACCACCTTCAACGAGTGCGACATGTCCGCCGTCATGGCCCTGCGGGCCAAGTATCAGGATGACTTCGTGAAGAAGCACGGCGTGAAGCTCGGTTTCATGTCCTTCTTCACCAAGGCCGTCGTGCAGGCCCTGCAGGAGGTGCCCGCCCTCAATGCCCAGCTTGACGGCGACGAGATCGTCCAGAACCACTTCTTCGACATCGGCATGGCCGTATCGACCGACAAGGGCCTCATGGTCCCGGTCATCAGGCAGTGCGACCGGATCAGCATGGCCGACATCGAGAAAGCCATCGCCGACGCCGCCAAGCGCGCCCGCGAGGGCAAGATCACCCTCACGGACCTCGAGGGCGGCGTCTTCTCCATCACCAACGGCGGCATATTCGGCTCGATGCTGTCGACGCCGATCCTCAATGCCCCGCAAAGCGCCATTCTCGGCCTGCACGCCATCAACGAGCGTCCCGTCGCCGTCAACGGCCAGGTCGTGATCCGGCCGATGATGTATCTTGCCCTGAGCTACGATCACCGCCTGGTCGATGGCAAACAGGCCGTGACCTTCCTCGTGAAGATCAAGCAGCTCATCGAGGATCCCGCGCGTCTCGCCATCGGCATCTGATCAATTTGCCCATGGATTCCTTTGATGTGATCGTCATTGGCGCCGGCCCCGGCGGCTATGTGTGCGCTTTCCGCGCCGCACAACTCGGCCTCAAGGTCGCTCTCGTCGAAAAGCGCGCCACGCTGGGCGGCACCTGCCTCAACGTCGGCTGCATTCCCAGCAAGGCCTTACTGCACACCAGCGAGCAGTATGCCTGGGCGAAACACCATGCCGCCGAATCCGGCGTGAAGCTGGGTTCCGTCGAGGCCGATTTGCCCACAATCCTACGGAAAAAGGATGCCGTCGTCACCAAGCTGGTCGGTGGCGTCGCCTTGCTGGCCAAGGCACGCAAGATTCCGACCTTCACTGGCACGGCTACCTTCACTTCCCCGACCCAGATCGAGGTCAAGGGGAGCAAGGAGACCACCCGGCTCTCCGCCAAGCACTTCGTCATCGCCACCGGTTCGGCCCCGGTCGAGCTACCGTTCATGCCGTTCGATGGCCAGACCGTCGTATCCAGCGACCATGCCATTGCCTTCACCGAGGTGCCGCAGAAGCTCGTCGTGGTCGGCGGCGGGGCCATCGGCCTCGAACTCGGTTCCGTCTGGGCGCGCCTCGGCAGCGAGGTCACGGTGGTCGAGTTCCTGCCCAAGATCGTCGCCACGCTCGATGACGACATCGTCCGCCACTTCACTCGCCTGCTGCAGAAGCAGGGCCTCAGGATAGAGGTCGGCGCCAAGGTCACCCGCTTCGCACAGGGCGTGCTAACGGCCGAGCGCAGCACAGAGAAACTTTCCTTCACCGCTGACAAGGTCCTCGTGGCAGTCGGACGCCGTCCCTACACCGACGGCTTGGGACTCGACAAAGCCGGGGTGCAGCTCGACGACAAGAAACGGGTCAAGGTCGACGACCACCTGCGCACTTCCGCCAAGAACATCTGGGCCATCGGCGACGTGGTCGCCGGCCCCATGCTCGCGCACAAGGCCGAGGAGGACGGCGTCGCCGTCGCCGAGTGGATCGCCGGCAAGGCGGGTCACGTCAATTGGGACCTCGTGCCCGCGATCGTCTACACGGACCCGGAGGTCGCCAACGTCGGCCTCGGTGAGGATGCGGCCAAGGCCGCCGGCCGCGCCGTCAATGTGGGCAAATTCAACTTTGCGGCCAACGGCCGGGCCATTGCTGCCGACGCGACGGACGGCTTTGTGAAGATCATCGCCGACGCCAAGACGGACAAGATCCTGGGCGCACAGATCCTCGGCAAGGGCGCGGGCGAGCTCATCAGCGAAGTCGTAACCCACATGGAGTATGGCGGCAGCGCCGAGGATCTCGGTCGCACCATCCACGCGCATCCGACCATGAGCGAGGCGGTCAAGGAGGCCGGCCTCGCCGTCAACAAGTCGGCGATTCACGCGCTGTGAAGAAACTCATCCTCTGGGACATCGACGGGACGATCATCGTTTCCCACGGCGCCGGTTTCCGGGCCATGGCCCGCGCCCTGACCGAGCGGTTCGGCCGGACGGTGGACATGGGCACCATCGACTGGGCCGGCCGCACCGACTCGTGGATCGCGGGGGAAGTCCTCCGGGTAACCGGCCTGCCGGACACCCCCGGCAACATCCATGATTTTCTGGAAGCATATCTCGCGATCCTGCCCAAGGAACTGAGCGCCGGCCGGCCGGGCCAGGTGCTGCCCGGGATCCTGGAACTGTTGGAGACGCTGCGCACGCGGCCGGATGTCGTGCAGGGCCTCCTGACCGGCAACTTGGAGCGGGGCGCGAAGGTAAAGCTCACCCACCACAAGGTCTGGCACTACTTTGAGTTCGGGGCCTATGCCGACGACAGTCCGCGCCGCAACGACCTCGGGCCGCATGCGTTGCGCCGGGCCAAGGAGCGGCATGCGATCGATTTCTCCCCGCAGCGCACCTTTATTATCGGTGATACGCCGCACGACATCGAGTGCGGCAAGGTCATCGGCGCCCAGACCATCGCCGTGGCCACCGGCAAATACAGCGTCGCCGAGCTGGCGGTGCACCAGCCCACGGCCGTTTTCCAGGATTTCGCCGACACGGCGGCCTTCCTGCGGGTGATCGATCCGGCCTAGCTCAGTGCTTGCGGTATTCGATCTCGGTCACGTGGCCATCGCGAAAGGCCACACGCACGCGTTCATCGCGATCATAGTCTCCCGTCGAGGTTGCGACCCCGACACTGGTGGCGGAGTGGCGCCCGTAGGAACCGATCCCGAAGCCGATGCTGAAACGCGGGCTGGTGTCATGATAAACCCAAACCTCCGTGCTGCCGTTTTCGGTTTGCCGGCTGAATTCACGGTTCGGCGCGCCGAGGGCCATGCGCACCATCTCGGGCGTAAAGCCCACGTCGACCATCCCGGCACTGATCATGCGCTGAACATTCGAGGGAAAACGACTGTAGGCCTCGTGATTTTTGCTGATGCGACTCTGGGGCGTGGAACTGACACAACCGGTGGTCAACAGAATGGCGGCCATGAGCAGAATTGAGGCATAGCGGAGGTGCATGGTGGAATTTTGTTTGCGGGAAGAGAGAGTGACCGGAATAAGGACAGCCGCAACCTCCGGGGGTTCACCTGCACCACGCCGTTATGAAAAAATTCACTATCGCCATCGGTTCCGACCACGCCGGCTTCGCCTACAAGGAGAAGATCAAGGCCTTGCTGCTCGCAGAAGGCCACACCGTGCGCGACTACGGGACATCTTCCGATGCGCCCTGCGACTATCCCGATTTCATCCGGCCGGTGGCCGAGGCGGTCGCCCGCGGCGAATACGAGCGCGGCATCGTGCTGGGTGGCTCGGGCAACGGAGAAGCGATCGTCGCCAACCGGATCAAAGGTATCCGCTGCGGACTCTGTTGGAACGAGCAGGTCGCCATCTGGAATCGGTCGCACAACGACGGGAATTGCCTCTCGCTCGGCCAACGCACAATTTCCGAGGAAGAAGCCATCAAGATCGTCAAAGTCTGGCTCGCGACACCTTTCGAGGGAGGCAGACATTTGACTAGGATTTCTAAAATCGATAAGGCGTAAGCATTTACGGCATATATTTGTGAATCTACAAATATACTTTGACATGCTATCATATATCATCAAAGCAACTGCTCATGGGAACCAGACATCGCGGTGCAATCGAAGAGATCAACGCCCTCAACGCGTTTATCAAGCTGCAGCGCGCCAGCGAATCTGTCTCCGCCCGCGTACACACTGTTCTGCCTGAGGATCTGACCATCACCCAATTTGGTGTCCTGGACGCGCTCCATCATATCGGACCCCTCTGCCAGAGCGAACTCGCCGAGAAGCTGCTCAAGAGTGGCGGCAATCTCACTCTCGTCGTGGACAACCTGGAGAAGGCCGGCCACGTGCAACGCGAGCGCGACCCCGCCGACCGCCGCTTCGTGGTCGTGAAGCTCACCCCGAAGGGCCTGGCGTTCATCGCCGCCCTCTTTCCCAAGGTCGTCGCCAATGTCACCCGCGAGATGGCTGTACTGTCCTCAACCGAGCTCTCCGACCTCGGTCGTCTTTGCAAAAAGATTGGCCGTCAGGGCTGAATTCTATTTTACCATATACTTTAACATCAAACCATAATCAAAATATGCAAGCCAACCTAGCCGGTCTCCATCACATCACGGCCATCTCGTCCGACGTTAAGCGCAATATGCAGTTCTACACCCAGGTACTTGGCCTGCGATTCGTGAAGAAGTCAGTCAACCAGGACGACACTGGCACCTATCACCTCTACTATGGCAATTACACCGGTGCGCCGGGCACGGCCCTCACCTTCTTCCCGTGGGCCGGCCTACCGCGCGGTCGCCCGGGCAAGGGACAGTCCTACGCCACCGCCTTCTCCGTCCCGGCAGGTTCGCTGGCCTTCTGGCAGCAGCGCCTGAGCCAGTTGAAGGTGACCACTTTCCCCGTGGAGACGCGGTTCAACGACCAAGTGCTGACTTTTCTCGATCACGACGGACTCCGTCTTGAACTCGTGGCCACGTCTGAACCTGATCCCCGGCCGGCCACTCCGTCGACCGTGATTCCCGCCGAGCACGCCATCCGTGGATTTCACAGCTCCACGCTCGCCCTCCAGGAGTCGGCCCCGACCGCAGCGGTTCTTACCGGACCGATGGGCTACCGCCTGCAAGCCACCTCGGGCCATCGTACCCGCTATACCGTCGCGGAGGGCGGTCCCGGAACCTACGTGGATTTGCTCACCGATCCTGCCCTGCCCCGCGGTCTGAATGGCGCCGGCACGATCCACCATGTCGCTTTTCGCGTGTCAGATGACGCCGCGCAGGTGACTGCGCGGCAGGTTCTCCTTGATGACTCCCTGCAGGTCAGCCCGGTCATCGATCGCGCCTACTTCAAGTCCATTTACTACCGCGAGCCGGGTGGCGTCCTCTTTGAAATCGCCACCGACCAGCCGGGTTTCGCCATCGATGAACCGGTGGAAACGCTCGGTACGAAGCTCTCGCTGCCGCCCCATCTCGAGCCCCACCGGGCGGAGATCGAGGCGTCTCTCCCCAAGCTCACCTGACATGCCCTCCCTGTCCTACATCCACCGTTTCGAGCCAGGCGCCAAGGCCGGTGCCGCGCCGTTGCTGCTCCTGCACGGGACCGGCGGCAACGAAAGCGACCTGCTGGAAATCGGCCGGCAAGTCGCACCCGGCTCGGCGCTGTTGAGTCCGCGCGGAAACGTGATCGAGCACGGCATGCCGCGCTTTTTCCGCCGCTTCGCCGAGGGCGTCTTTGACTTGGAAGACGTGGCCCGGCGGACCCATGAACTCGCCGATTTCATCACAGCCGCCGCCACCCAATACGGCTTCGACGCCGGACAGTTGACCGCGCTGGGGTATTCCAATGGGGCGAACATCGCCGCTTCCTTGCTGCTCCTAAGGCCCGAAGTCCTCACCCGGGCGGTGCTGCTGCGGCCGATGGTGGTCCTGCAGCCCGAGCGCGTGCCTGACCTGGCGGGCAAGCGCATCTGCCTGAGCTCCGGTCGGCTCGATCCCATCGTGCCGGTTGATCACCCGCCGCGACTTGCCGCACTGTTGCGCCAAGCCGGGGCCCAAGTTGACCTGCAATGGCTGGAAACCGGTCACCAGCTGACCGGAGCGGACCTGTCCTTGGCGCACACCTTCCTGGCCCGGGCCTGAGCCACGCTTCGCCGGAAAGAATTGCGGATTTCGGATTGGCGATGGCGGATTGGCCACCCAAGCTTGCGGCCGTGGCGAAGTCCAAATCCGCAGTCCCCAGACGCAAATCAGCAATTCCGCCCCGGGCCTGGGCCGGCATCCGCCTGTTTGCCATGGATGTGGACGGCGTGCTGACCGATGGCACCGTCGAAATCCACTCGGACGGCACCGAATCGAAGCGTTTTTCCATCCTCGACGGCATGGGGCTGGTCCGGCTGCACAAGGCCGGGGTCGCGGTGGCGTGGATCTCGGGCCGCCCCTCGGAAGCGACCGCGGCCCGGGCCGCCGAATTGAAGATTGTCCACGTGATCCAGGGTCGCACCGACAAGCTCATGGCCCTGCAGGAGCTGGTCAGCCAGCTCGGCCTCACGGCCAGCCAGGTCTGTTACATGGGGGATGATGACATCGATGCCCCGGCCATCGACTGGGCCGGCATCGGCGTGGCCCCCGCCGCTTCGATGGCCGCCGCCCTCGCGGTGGCCGCCCTCGTGCCCAAGCGCCCGGCCGGCCACGGCGCCGTGCGCGAAGTCTGTGAACATATCCTGGCCAATCGCGGTCAATAGCACCGCCATGCCCCGCTTGCCCAAGTTCGCCCTGTGCCTCCTGTTGACGGCCGCCCTCGCCCAGGGAGCCAACACCCAGGTCGCCCCGGACCAGCCCATCGTGAACTTCCGCCTGCCCGACTTCACCCCCGAGGGGAACCGTTCGTGGCTGCTGCGCGGATCCGAGGCCCGCTACGCCACTGAGGGCCAGGTGGACATCAAGGGCCTCAATCTCTCGATCTTCACGGGGCTGCCCGACGGCAAGGTCGAGACCCTGATCCTGAGCCCGACCGCCCAGGTGCGCCCCGGCGAGATGCTGGTCCGCGGCTCCGATCCCATCCGGATCATCAATGACCGCTTCGAGGCCACCGGCTCGGACTGGAACTACAGCCACCGAGATAAAAAGGTTTCCATCGGCAAAAACGTGCACGTAGTTTTGCACACCCAGCTTAAGGCCCTGCTCCAATGAAATTCCTCCGTCCCCTCCTCTCCCTGCTGGCCTGCTGGTTCGCGGCGCCGCTCCACGCCCAGAATGCCGAGCCACAGAACACGGTCATCGAGAGCGAGCAGTTTGACTGGCGCAGCACCGACACCGAGACCACCTCTGTCTTCACGGGCCGCGTGGTGGTCACTGGCACCAACCTCAAGCTCACCTGCGACCGCCTGGAGATCGTCGCCACCCGCAAGGGCGATCCCGCCGCCACGATCGGCAAGATTGAGAGCTTCAAGTCCTTTGTGGCCACGGGCAACGTGCGGATCATGCAGGGCGACCGCGAGGCCGCCTGCGGACGCGCCGAGGTTCTGCCCGGCGATGACAAGATCATCCTGACTGGCCAGCCCGTCGTGGTGGATCACTCCGTCAACTGGACCTGGACCGGCGACGAGCTGGAGATGCTCCGCGGCGAGCGCCAGATCCGCGGCAAGAACGCCCGCTTCACCGGCCCGCCGATCAAGGATCTCGGCATCGACAAGCCGAAGCCCGCCACCCCCGCCGCCACCGAGGCCCCCAAGCAACCGTGAGCATGGCCCCCACGAAGGAAATCCGCACGGAGGGCCTGGTGAAGGTGTATGGCCAGCGCCCGGTGGTGAACGGTGTCAATGTCCGCATCCGGGCCGGCGAGATCGTCGGCCTGCTCGGCCCCAACGGGGCGGGCAAGACCACCACCTTCTACATGGTCGTGGGCCTCGTGCCTGCCACCGCCGGCAGCGTCTTCATCGACGAGCAGGACGCCACGCACCTGCGCATGCACCGCCGGGCCCGCCTCGGCGTCGGCTACCTGCCGCAGGAGCCCTCCATTTTCCGCAAGCTCACCGTCGAGGAAAACATCCTCGCCATCGTCGAGACCCTGCGCGTCAAGTCCTCCGACCGCCCCGCCCTCGTCCGGCACCACCTCGAAGAACTCAGCCTCGGCCACCTCGCGAAGCAAAAGGCCTACACCCTGTCCGGGGGCGAGCGCCGCCGGTTGGAAATCGCCCGGGCGCTGGTCAGCCGCCCCCAGTTCCTGCTGATGGACGAACCCTTTGCCGGCGTCGATCCCATCTCCGTCGCCGAGGTCCAGAAGATCATCCTCCAGCTCAAGCAGCGCGGCATCGGCGTGCTGATCACCGACCACAACGTGCGCGAGACCCTCCGCATCGTCGACCGCGGCTACATCATCCACAAGGGCAAAGTCATGACCGAGGGCAGCGGCGACTTCCTCATCAACGACGCGCAGGCCCGCGAAATCTACCTGGGCAAGGACTTCAACCTGTAGGGAAGCCCCAAGCCTGCTACGGCAGCTTTAAGCTTCCGCCTTGGGGACCTTCGCTTATAGCTTGTTGCTTTAAGCACACCGCCTTCCCGCCCCATGCCCACCAAAGCCATCCACGGCATCACCGTGGCCCACTTCTACGAGACGTATAAGGACAAGCTGCAGCTGGAACTGTTGAACGGGTCGGCGGGCCTGCACCGGCTCATTCGCGAGGGCTCCATCAACCGCCCGTCGCTCGCCCTCACCGGCTTCTTCAAGTATTTCGCGAACAAGCGCATCCAAGTCTTCGGCGCGGCCGAAATGACCTTCCTCAAGACCCTGTCCCAGAAGCAGCAGATCACGATCTTCGCCGAGATGACGAAGCGCGGCATCCCGGCCATCGTCCTCACCCGCAACTACACCGCCACCCACCCGCTGCTGGCCGTGTCGGAGGAGATGCATCTCCCCCTCTTCCGCACGCCACTCATCACGATGCACTTCGTCAATGCGGCGACGCTGTGCATCGACAACGAGTTCGCCCCCAGCTCCACCGAGCACGCCACCACCCTCGACGTGAAGGGCATCGGCGTGATGATCCGTGGTGACAGCGGCATCGGCAAGTCCGAGTGCGCCCTCGCCCTCATCGAGCGCGGCCACTCCCTTGTTTCCGACGACCTGACCTGCATCCGCCTGCTCGACGAGCGCGAGCTCTCCGCCAGCTCCCGCCCCCTCAACCGCGGCTACATGGAATGCCGCGGCATCGGCATCATCAACATCGCCGAGATGTTCGGCGTGAAGAGCATCCGCCTGGAGAAACGCATCGACCTCGTCGTCTCCCTGCGCGAATGGTCGCCCGATGTCATCGAGGAGCGCACCGGCCTCGAGGAGAACTACTACAACATCCTTGGCGTGAAGGTGCCGCACATCGAGTTCTACGTCCGCCCGGGCCGCGACATCGCCCGCCTCGTCGAGGTCGCCGCCATGGTGCAGGCGCTCAAGAACATGGGGCACGACCCGGCCAAGACCTTCAACGAGCGCCTCATCGCCCACATGGCCGAGCAGAAGCCCGCCAAGGCCACTTCCCACAAGATTTCCTCGCATCCCCCGTTCCCCGATGAAGAGGAAACGGCCGCGGAAGATCACTGAGTTTCATGCCCGTCCAACGTTCCGACTCCCGCCACGCCGCCCAGCTCCGCCCCCTCACCCTCGAGGCCAACATCGCCCCGCATGCCTCGGGCTCGGTGCTCATCGGCTTCGGCGCCACGCGCGTCATCTGCGCCGCCACCATCGAGGCCAAGGTGCCCTCGTGGATGAAGCAGCAGGGCGTCAAGGGCGGCTGGCTGACCGCCGAGTACTCCATGCTGCCGTACAGCACCCTCGACCGGAAGCCGCGCGACATCAGCAAGGGCAAGATCGACGGCCGCACCGTAGAGATCCAGCGCCTCATCGGCCGTTCGCTCCGCGCCGTCCTCGACCTGCAGAAACTCGGCGAGCACACCCTGTGGATCGACTGCGACGTCCTCCAGGCCGACGGCGGCACCCGGACCGCTTCCATCACCGGCGCCTACTTGGCCGCCCGCCTGGCCATCCAGAAGCTGCTCGACGCGAAGAAAATCACCGAAAATCCCCTGACCGATTCCGTCGCCGCCGTCAGCGTGGGCCTGTTCCAGGGCGACGCCTTGCTCGACTTGAACTACCTCGAGGACAAGGACGCCGAGGTGGACGCCAACGTCGTCATGACCGGCCGCGGCCAGTTCGTCGAGGTGCAGAGCAGCGGCGAAGAATCGACCTTTTCGCACGAGCAGCTGGAAACCCTCATCGGCCTCGCCAAGACCGGCCTGCAGGAGCTGACCACCATCCAGTCGGCCTTCCTCGCCCGGCAGCTGCCGGGCAGCCCGGTGATCTAGTGCGGGTGCGGGTTGTCGTGGACCACCGCGACATTCTTGATGGCGGCAAAGTTGCCCTCTTCTGAACTGTGGACAAAGCCCTCGGTCACGGATTTCAGGTCCTCCCAGCGGCGGCGGATGGCCTTGGCCTCGTCCTTGCTGATGGCGTTGTCGGCCGCGGCCACGGCGATGGCGCCGAGCATGTCGGCGAATTCCTGCACAATGTTGTTCGTGAAGGGGATCAACTGGACGGAATGGGGCTTGGACTTCGGGTTGGTGATGAAGAAACCACCCGCCTGTTCGCAGACCCATTGGGCGATCCGGGGGTCGTTGGTGATGCGTAAGAGCTGCTCGATGCGGTCCAAGGGGTTGTTGGCCCCGCTGCCGGTCTCGTCCTGGGGCGGCTCGGCCCACTTGTAGATGAGCGAAAGTGACAGGCCCATCTCCGCCGAGATTTGTTTCGCGCTGGTCTTCTTCAGCACCTCCTTGAGGACCTCATGTGATTGCATGCGGGCGGCATCGTGCCGGAAGCGGCCGGAAAGGCAATCCCGCCCTGCGTCATCCCCGCCGCGGACGCTCCGGTATCTTTTTTGTGTCAATTGCCCGGGCTTTATGGCTAAAATTTGCCCCTCTTTTCCATGAATATCCATGAGTATCAGGCCAAGGCACTGTTCGAGAAATACGGCGTCGCCGTCCCCAAGGGGATCGCCGCCCGCTCCGCCGCCGAATTCGAGCCGGCGCTGGCGCAGCTGCCCGACGCCCCCGTCGTCGTAAAATCCCAGATCCATGCCGGCGGACGCGGCAAGGGCACTTTCACCAACGGCTTCAAGGGCGGCGTCAAGTTCGCCAAGACCAAGGCAGACGCCCTCGGCTACGCCAAGGCGATGTTCAACAACACGCTCGTCACCGCCCAGACCGGCCCGGCCGGCCGCAAGGTGCAGACCATCTATTTCACCCAGGCCAGCGACATCGCCAAGGAATACTACCTCGCCATCCTCCTCGACCGCGTCACCTCGCGGCCGGTCATCGTCGCCTCGACCGAGGGCGGCGTGGAGATCGAGAAGGTCGCCCACGAGACGCCCGACAAGATCTTCAAGATCATCGTGGACCCCGCCCTCGGCCTGCAAGGCTACCAGGCCCGCGAGCTGGCCTTCCGGCTCGGCTTCAGCGGCGATGTCTTCAAGAATGCCGTCAAGCTCATCACCGCCCTCTACAAGATGTATTGGGAGACCGACGCCGCCATGGTCGAGGTCAACCCGCTCATCACCACGCCGGACAACAAGGTCATCGCGCTCGACGCCAAGGTCTCGTTCGACGACAACGCTCTCTTCCGCCACCCTGATGTCGTCGCCCTGCGTGACCTGAACGAGGAGGACTCGAAGGAGATCGAGGCCTCGAAGTTCAACCTCTCCTACATCGCCCTCGACGGCAACATCGCCTGCCTCGTCAACGGCGCCGGTCTCGCCATGAGCACGATGGACATCATCAAGCACTACGGCGGCAGCCCGGCCAACTTCCTCGACGTCGGCGGCGGCGCCTCGAAGGAGCAGGTCCAGGCCGCCTTCAAGATCATCCTCACTGACCCGAATGTGAAGGGCATCTTGGTGAACATTTTCGGCGGCATCATGGACTGCAACACCATCGCCATCGGCGTGGTCGCCGCCGCCCGCGACCTCGGCCTCCAGATCCCGCTCGTCGTCCGCCTCGAGGGCAACAACGTCGTCGCCGGCAAGAAGACCCTCGCCGAGTCCGGACTCAAGATCGAGTCCGCCACCACCATGGCCGACGCCGCGCAGAAAATCGTCAAGCTCGTCGCCTGATCCCCTCCCTCACCTCTAATTTCTCCCTTCCATGGCTATTATCGTTACCGAAAAGACCAAGGTCCTCGTCTCCGGCATCACCGGCGAGTTCGGCGGTCGTCACACCAAGCTCTCCCTCGATTACGGCACACAGATTGTTGCCGGGGTCACGCCCGGCAAGGGCGGCCAGTTCTTCGAGCACGGCACGCACCGCGTCCCGATCTTCAACACCGTCCGCGATGCGGTCGCCGCCACCGGCGCCACCGCTTCGGCCGTGTTCGTCCCACCCCCGTTCGCCGCCGACTCCATCCTGGAGAGCGTCGACGCCGACCTTGACCTCTGCGTTGCCATCACCGAGGGCATCCCGATCCGCGACATGGTTGCGGTGAAGCGCGCCATGGCGGGCCGGAGGACCCGGCTCATCGGCCCCAATTGCCCCGGGATCGTCACGCCCGGCGGCGGCAAGGACTCCGCCGGCGGCTGCCGCATCGGCATCGCCCCTGGCTACATCCACCGGAAGGGCCACGTCGGCGTCGTCTCCCGCTCCGGCACGCTCACCTACGAGGCCGTCTTTCAGCTCACTTCCAAGGGCCTCGGCCAGACCACCTCGGTCGGCATCGGTGGCGACCCGGTCAATGGCACGTCGCACCTCGACGTCATCAAGATGTTCAACGACGACCCCGAGACCTGGGGCATCATCATGATCGGCGAGATCGGCGGCAACGCCGAGGTTGAGGCCGCGCGCTGGATCAAGGCGAACTGCAAGAAGCCTGTCGCTGGCTTCATCGCAGGCGCCACGGCCCCCGCCGGCCGCCGCATGGGCCACGCCGGGGCCGTCATCGGCGGCAAGGAGGACACTGCCGCCGCCAAGATCGCCGTCTTCAAGGAGTGCGGCATCGAGAACGCCGTCACGCCCTCCGACATGGCCGACGCGCTCGTTCGCGCCGCCCAGACCCGGGGAGCCAAGCTTGCCTAAACGGCCGGAATCCGTCTCCATTCCTACATAGCCGGGCCACGCTTAGTGGTCCGGCTTTTTCATTTAACGTTACCCTATGAAAAATCAGCACCATCCCTTTCACGCCTTGCTGTTTTTGTTCGGACTAAACCTGACGCTTGCCTCCGGTTTCGCACAGGTGCCTCTTCCTCCCGCGCCAGCCGACAACGATGAACTGGCACGCATCTTCCAAGAAGACCAGTTGGCTCGCCGACCCAAAGACGGGAAAATGATGGATGGCCGCCTGATGATGGAGCAGGACGCCCAGCGCCTTTCACAAACCATGGCAATCTACCAATCTGATGGTTTGAGAACTGGGGCGGATTACTTCCACGCAGCAATGGTCCTGCAGCATGGCGGTAAGACCGAAGACTACCTCCTCGCCCACGAGTTCTGTATGGCATCCATCGCCCTTGGCTACGAACACGCACGTTGGTTGTCCGCAGCAAGTTATGACCGTTTGCTCAAATCCCTCGGCCGGCCGCAGCGCTTCGGCACTCAATATGGCAGCCAGCAACCCGGCGGCCCGATGAAATTACACGATACCGAGGATGGTGTCCGTGATTCCTTGCGTAGTGTCCTCAATGTACAGTCGCTGGCCATTTCCAAGGCCAAGGAGGCTACGATGACCAAGCTCTTCAATCGACCATATGACCCAATCCTCAGTCTCGGTGCTTTTACGCCCGGGCATGCTCCGCCCGGATTCGACATCCTGGATCTTAACGCTGGCGATATGGCACCCGAAGCCACCAACCAGCCGGCAGCTGACTACCCCGAAAGCCTGCTGTCGGAAAAGCTATCGGGTTATGCCATCGTTACCTGCATTATCGATCGCAATGGTTCAGCCTCCCAGATCAAGATCGCCAATGCCACCCATCCAGCCTTCGGTGTTTCAGCCGAGTCTGCTTTGCGAAAATGGACCTTCAAACCAGCCATCAAGCAAGGTCAACCAGCGCGCGTAATTGTGTTCGTTCAGTTTTTCTTCCAGCCTCCAAGCATGTCCCAGTGACTGAGAACCAGCGTGGGACTGAAAAGTGCAACTGGCGTCAGGTGTCAGGTTGCGGCAGTTAATGCTTTCCAGAAGTGAGTGTAATCAGCGTGGAGCGAGGAAAGCCGCGCGCAGGCGGGCCGCCTCTTCCTTGGTGACGACGAAAAACAGCTCGTTGGGCCGCGGGCCGCGGCGGTAATAATCGTAGGTCTGCCACGACTCGCGGTCGGACGCACTGACCGGCGTGCCGTCCCGCAGGTCGAAAAAGCGCAGGTCATGCATGCCTTCCAAGGCCACCAGCTTGAGCTTCTGCTCGTCGGGTGAAACGGGATGCGAGTAGATCCGATGGAAGAACAGCTCGGATCTGCTCGAAGGCGGCAGGCCGCTCATGGCGTTGCGGTCACCCAGCGGCCAGGCCTCGTTCTCCAGCGCATGGTTGGTGTACAGGCGAAGTTCGCACTTCCCCTTCCACTGCGCGAGGGCGTCGATCAACGCGATGGTCGCGAACTGGTGGTCGGGGTGGTTGTCGAGCATCGGGTGCGGGGCGAAGATGACCTCGGGCCGGACGCGCTTCAGCTCCCAGAGCAGATCGGCCACCAAGCCGTCCCAAGAGCCCTTGAAGGGCCGGTCACGCAGGGCGACATCGACATTGAATTTCCGGTAGTAGGCCGGATCGGTGAGCTTGGCCATAAGCGGGGGCAATGCGATCGTCGGCTTGGCCTGCAGATTCCGCAGGGTGGCATCATAGAAGCCCAGGTTGCGCGCCTTGCCCGGAAACACCCCGCCGTAGAAAGGGACGCTGATGCTGTCCCACGTGCGGATCCAACCCTTCAACCGGTAGTGCTCGCCAGTCTCGGTGAACAGCACCTTGAAGTTCTCCCCACCCGCGTCGCCTGACGTCACGGTGATGACGTCCGCACCGGTGCGATGATACACGCCGAATGCCGCGATTTCCGCATCGTCCGGATGCGGGGCTAGGACGAGCACACGCCGACCCGCCAGCGGGGTGTTGTGATAAACAAAAAGTCGCGCCGGACCGGTCTGCCACTGGGCCCCCTCGCCCGCCAAGGCCACCCGCGTCCCCTCCGCTGTGAGCAGCGGGCTGACATCCAGCATGCGACGGCCCTTGGAATTCTCCTCAAAAACCTGGTGCAGCGTAACGCCGCCGCGTGTGGCCGTCACTTTCGGGGCCGCCCCGGAGGTCCCGGTCAGATTGACCTCCAGAAAGGCCGTGTCGCCCGCCGCCAGACTAGCGGGCCACGCAAATCCTTGCTCCTCCAGTACGACCGCCACGGAGGCCGCATCCGTCTTCGCGAGATCATACGCATAATCATTCTGCGGGTTGAAATGCGGCCGCTGCGCGACCGCTGTCGTCACCAAGAGTAGGGTCAGGCTCAGCAGCCCGAGTTGTATTCTGAGGGGGTTGGGGCTCATGCCCTTATTCTCCCCCCGCCGGAAACGATGGCAAGGCCAAGGTCAGCGGAGGGTCGTGAGGACCAGACTCACGGCAAAGCCGAGGAAGATGACCCCCAAGGCCCGGTCGATCCAGTGGCCATGCTGGAGAAAGCTGCGGCGCACGGACTCACGCGTGAAGACCATGGACACAAAACAAAACCAGCCCGCAGTCGTCACAGTCATCCACAGGCCATACCCAGCCTGGATAAGCTTCGGGGTGTGCACGTTTACGGCCAGCGGGAAGAGCGAGATGAAGAACAGCGCCGCCTTCGGATTGAGCACATTGACGAGAAACCCAGTCAGCCAGGCCGCACCGCCGGTCGGGCCGGTGCCAGCCGCGGCCAGGTCGATGTCACCGCTGCGCGGCTGGGCGCGGATAGCCTGGATCCCGACCCAGGCGAGATAAGCCGCGCCAAGCCACTTGAAGGTGGTCAGCGCGACGGCGGAGTTTTTCAGGAAATAGCCCAGGCCGAGCAGGCTGTAGGTGATATGGACACAGATGCCGCAGCCGATGCCGATGCTGCTCCAGATCGCGGTGCGCCGGCCGTGCGCGAGGCTCTGCCGGAGCACGAGGGCAAAGTCCGGTCCCGGGCTGGCCACGGCAAGCAGATGGGCCACCATGATGGTCAGGAACTCCGTCCAGTATGCGCCCATAATTTAATTACGACAGAGGCACAGGGTTCTCAGCGCCAGGCAGGGAGAAAGGTCTCTGTGCCTCCGTGTCACTGAGGTTCGACGCAGAGTCCGATGCTTTACCGCGCCAGGGCGCCCTCCCGCAATTCCATGTCCTGCGGAACGGTGCTGAGGGCCTCGGCCAGGCTGGTCAGGCCATCCTTGACCTTGATGATGCTGTCCTGGTGGAGAGTCTTCATGCCGCCCTTCATGGCGATGCGCTTCAGCTCGGCCGTCTCGGACTCCTTGTTGATCGCCTCGATGAGCTCCTCGTTGGTGACCATGAGCTCATGGATGCCGATGCGGCCCTTGTAACCGGTGCTGTTGCACTTGGCGCAGCCCTTGGGGTTGGCCTTGTAGATCTGGCCCGACCAGCCGATCGCGCGGTGGATCACATCCTTCTCGCGACCCTCGGGTTCGTAGGCGACGCGGCAGACCTTGCAGACGCGGCGCATGAGGCGCTGGGCGCACACGCAGACCAGCGAGGAGGAAATCATGAACGGCTCGATGCCCATGTCGGTGAGGCGGGCGACGGTGCTGGGCGCGTCGTTGGTGTGGAGCGTGGAAATGAGCATGTGGCCGGTGAGGGCGGCCTCGACGGCGATGTTGGCCGTCTCCTTGTCGCGGATTTCGCCCACGAGGATGATGTCGGGGTCCTGCCGCAGGAAGGCGCGGAGCGCGGCGGCGAAGGTCAGCCCGATCTGCCGGTGCATCTGCATCTGGTTGATGCCGGGCAGCGTGTACTCGATCGGGTCCTCAGCGGTGCGGATGACGACATCGGGCGTGTTCACCTCGTTGAGGGCCGAGTAAAGCGTCATGGACTTGCCGGACCCGGTCGGGCCGCAGTGCAGGATCATGCCATAGGGCTGGCGGATGCACTCGCGATACTTGGCCAAATTCGCCTCGGTGAAGCCGAGCGCGGGCAGCGGCAGCGTGGACTTCTGCTTGTCGAGGATACGCATGACCACGCCCTCGCCGTGGTTGAGCGGCGCGGTGGAGACGCGCAGGTCGATGTCGATGTTCTTCTTGTTGTACTGCTTGAAGACGATGCGGCCGTCCTGGGGCAGGCGGCGTTCCGCGATGTCCAGGTTGCACATGATCTTGAGGCGGGCGACGAGGGCGCCGGCGACCTTGGCGGGCAGGCGGAGCTTTTCCTGCGTGAGGCCGTCGATACGGTAGCGCACCACGATCTCCTTCTCCCAGGGCTCGACATGGATGTCGGACGTACCGGCAAAATAAGCATCCTCGATGATGCGGTTGGCGAGCTGGATGATGGGCGCGGAATCCTCGTTCTCCAGGTCCTCGTCCTTGATCTCGGTCTCATCGTCGTCGAACTGCGCGCCGAGCTGATCGACCACGTCGGAAAACTGCACCTCGTCGTGGACGGCGTCCTTCTTGAGCTTCTCGCGGATGTCGGCCTCGCGGCCGAGGAGGCGCACCACGCGCTGGCCGGTCTTGTCCTGAATCTTGGCGGCGACCGTCGTGTCGAAGGGGTTGGCAAAGGCCACGAGCAGGAAGTCGCCCACCTGCCCGACCGGCAGGATCATGTTCTTCTGGCAGAATTCCAGGTCGATCTTCTCGAAGGTGGCGGAGTGGACGCGGTAGCGCGCGACGTTGTACGGGGCGAGGCCCAGCGCCCGGCACTTGGCCAGCAGCAGCTGGAACATCGTGATGTGATGGTCCGCCTGCAGGATCGTGTCGAGCTGGTCACCGGTCGGCTCGTCGGGCCGGGCCACAAGCACGGCCTTCTGGTCGGCGGTGAGCTTTCCCATCTCCTCCAGCTTGTCGATGATCTGCGTCTGGGTGCGTCCGAGGGGCATGGGCTAGAGGGTGGTCGCGGGCTTGTTGGTGCCAGGCACGGGAAACGGGATGTGGCTGCCGCTCGAGGGTGGCACGGGATTGGCCACGGGATTGGCGCTGCCGCCGGCCGCGGGCGGACGGCTGCCGGCGGCCGCTACCGGCGCGAATGGCGAGCGGGTGCCCGGCCGGCCCTTGGCACCCTCGTTGCGTTCCGCCGCCAGCCGGTCGAGGAAATCGGCGATGATGTCCATCGTCGTGGCCTGCCAGATGATCTGGCCGCCCAGCTTCTTCTCCCAGTGGCTGCGCACCGCCGGGCTCAGGTAGTAGGCGGTGGCGACAAAATGAAAGTCCTCCTCGCGGTCAAAGGGCACGCTCCACGTCGCCCAGCAGGCGTCGAGGTCGATGTCCTTCTTTACCTCCTCCGGCACCTCATATCCGCGCAGGTCCACCACCCCCACCCCGTGGTCGTCCACGACGTGGTGCAGCAGGTCCTCCTCGCGCAGGACCTTCTTCTCATAGACCAGAATGCTGAGCACCGAGCTCTGCCGCACCTGGCCGGAAGCCGCCACCTCGAGCAGACGCTCGTTGGCCGCCTCCAGGTCCTCGAATTTCACGAGGTTGTGCTCGATGAGCGCCGAACCGAGCAGCCGGTTGGCTCTCATCAGCAGGGGGCGGTATTCCGTCGGGGCCAGGCTCATACTGTTATGACATGCTACTTAGCCCGCCGGGTTTGGCGATTTCTTTTCTTTGGCCCTCATCCGGCGCACGCGCTTCAACAACTCCTTGCGCAGCTTCGGCAGGCCCTCCTCCGAGAGGCACGAAATCGGCACCACCTCCGCCTTGGGATAACGCGTCTTGAACTTCTTCAGGTTCGCGGCGGCGGCCGGTTCGTCCATCTTGTTCGCGGCAATCAGGCGGGGCTTGTCGAGCAGTTCCGGCGAGTAGAGCTCCAGTTCCTTGAGGAGCTGTTTGTAGTCATCGCGCGGGTCGCGAGTGTCGGTGCCGGCCATGTCCACGATCAGGAGCAGGAGCTTGCAGCGCTCGATGTGGCGCAGGAAACGGTGACCGAGCCCCTTGCCGTCGCTGGCCCCGGCGATGAGGCCGGGCACGTCGGCCAGCACGAGCCGGTCGTATTCCTCCTTGAACTCCATGACGCCGATCTGGGGATGCAGGGTCGTGAAGGGATACGCGGCGGTCTTGGGCCGGGCGTTGGTGATGAGGTTGGTGAGGGAGGACTTGCCGGCGTTGGGGAAACCCACGAGGCCGACGTCGGCGATGCTCTTCAACTCGAGCCGGAACTCGCCGATCTCGCCCGGCTCGCCGGGGCCGGTCTTGGTCGGGGCGCGGGTGACCGAGGTCTTGAACCGCGTGTTGCCAAAGCCGCCCTTGCCGCCCTTGAGCAACACGTATTCCTGGCCGTCCTCGAGGATCTCCACGATCTTCTCGCCGGTGTCGCGCTTGTAGACGATGGTGCCCAGCGGTACGCGCAGGAGTGCGGGCCGGCCCTCGCGGCCGTTGCAGTCCTTGCCCAACCCGTGGCCGCCACGCTCGGCGTTCCAGTGCGGCTTGTATTTGAAGTCGATCAGGTTGTTCTGATCGTCGTCGCCCCGCAGGATCACGTCCCCGCCCTTGCCGCCGTCGCCGCCATTGGGGCCGCCCCACGGCTCGTATTTCTCGCGGCGGAAGCTGGAGCAGCCCCGGCCGCCGTCGCCCGCGCGGGCCTTGATGCTGGTTTCGTCGATGAACATGAGGGAAAGTAGTTGGTGGAGGGCTGAGAGGTGAGAGTGACGGTCTGGCGGAACAGTGGTTGGACTCCCTCAACCCTCAACTCACAACCTCAAATTGCGAATCCCCGGCTCACAAGGCCACTTTTATCCCCTTCCGGAGATAAGTCGGCACGTCAAGGTCCTGGCCCTCAAAGAGGTTGCGGTCGGACTTGTCAAAGGTGCCACGGTTCTCGGCCGGTTCGCCCTGGAAGCCGAATTCGACCTGCGTGGGCTTGGTCGGATGCGTGGCCACGGTGGTGCGGGCCCCGGTCACATCGGTCGTGACCGTGGTCTTGACGTGGGTGATGTTCTCCCCCGCCGCACTGGCGGTGGCGGCCGGTTTCTCGGGCCGGCGGACAGGCACCGGGGCGGGCCGGCGGACGAAATTGCGGCCACCCACATCGGTCGTGCCCATGACACAGATCTCGACACGCCCCTGAAGGGCCTCGTCGATGGCCGCGCCCATGACCACGTGGGCCTCGGGACCGAATTGCTCGGTGACGGCCGACATGAGCTCGTTGACCTTGGTGAGGCTGAGGTCGGCGCCGCCCGTGATGTTCACCAGCAGGCGGTCGGCCTTGCGGGCATGCTCCGGGGTGTGCAGCAGCGGGCAGTTCTTCAGGTCCTCCAGCGCCGCCTCGGCGGGATTGTCCCCCGACCCGACCCCGAGACCGAAGAGCGTCTTGCCGCCGCGATGCTGGAACACCTGCCGCACGGCGGTGAAATCCACGTTGATGAGCCCGGTGCGCGAGAGCATGGCCCAGATGGACTTCACGCCCCGGCCGATCCATTCGTCGGCGCGGGCGAAGGAATCGAGCACGCTGGTCTGCTCCGTGCCTTCCTGCAGGAGCATGTCGTTCGAGAGCGGGATGACGGCATCGCACACGCGGCGTAACTCGGTCAGGGCCTCCTCGGCCTGCTTGCGGCGGCGTCCGCCTTCGAAGGTGAATGGCAGCGTGACAAACGCGATGACCACCGCGCCGGCCTCGGCAGCCAGCTGCGCGACGATGGGCGTCGCGCCGGAACCGGTGCCCCCGCCCAGGCCCGCGACGAGGAACACGAGGTCGGTGTCCTTTACGATCTCCGCGATCTTGTCGGCGTCGGCCTCGGCGGCCTTGCAGCCGAGCTCGGGGTCGCCGCCGGCGCTGAGCCCCCGGGTGAGCCCGGTGCCGATGAGGATCTTGTCCTGCACCGGGGAGGTGCCTAGCGCCTTCAGGTCGGTGTTGATGACGGCCAGCTGGAGCCGATCCAGGTTCTCCATCTTGAGGCGGTCGACGGCGTTGGAGCCGCCCCCGCCCACGCCGATGAGCTTGATGCCGACGTCGCGGTCGGTCAGGGCCTCGAGGGGCAGTTCGTTCGGGTTCTGGTCCATGGTCAGGAAGTGGCGAAGATTTTGGTGAGGTTGCTCAGGAGGCCGGGCTTGCGCCGCATGGGCAGCGCGTGCTCATGCGCGGTGCGCAGGCCGAACTGGAACACCCCCAGCACGGTGCTGAACATCGGGTCCTTCAACTCGTCCTTCACCCAGGCGGGCGACGCGCCCAGCCGGGCATTCAGCCCGAAGACCCGGGTGGCGGCGTCCTCGATGCCGGGCAGCTTGGCCGTGCCGCCGGTGAGGATCACGCCGGCACCGCAATGCTCGGGCACAAAGGCCGGGCCGAGCTTCTGGCGCACCACCTCGAGCAGTTCCATGGTCCGCGCGGCCGCAATGGTCTCAATGGCCAGCTTGGGCAGCTGCCGGTCGCCAAACGCCCCGTCGCCGTCGAGCCAGACCTTGTCGGCCTTGTCGCGGGTCTGCACCGTGCCCCGGCCATGCCGGAGCTTGAGCATCTCCGCCTGGGCGGGGGTGACGCGGAGGCCGATGCTCAGGTCGTTGGTCAGGTGATCGCCCGCCACCGGCAGCGTGCCGGTGACCAGCACATGGCCGTCGCGGTAAAGTACGTAGTCGGTCACGCCCTTGCCGATGTCGATGACGAGGGCGCCCTGCGCCCGTTCCTCGGCGGTCGTCAGCAGCGAACCACTGGCCAGGCTGCCAAGGACGAGTTCGCGGACCTCCAGGTGGTAGCCGCCCACCACGTGGATGTTGTCGCTCACCTTGCCCTCGGAACCGTGCACGATCCAATAGCCGACCTCTAGCCGGCGGCCGGTGAGATGTTCGGGGTCCGGCACGGCGCGGCCGTCGAGCCGGAACGGCCGGCGGATGTCATGGATGCGCGAGCGGCCGGCGGGCAGCTCCTTCTCCTTGGCAAGGGCGCAGACCGACTCGATGTCGAGCGCGGTCACGGTGTTGTCGGCGGACTTCACATTGACCGAGGCCTCGTTGTAGAACGCGTCGAGGTGGCCGCCACTCTGGGCCAGCCACACCTCCTCCAGCCGGACGCCAGCGCGCTGCTCGGCCATCTCGAGCGCGTGATGCGTCGCCTCGCAGGCCGCCTTGTAGTCAACGACCTCGCCCTTCATGACGCCGCGGGCCGGGGCCACGCCGACACCGATGATGTTTAGGCTGCGCCCGCGGGCGATTTCACCCACGAGGACCGCGACTTTGCCGGTGCCGATTTCGACGGCACCGATGATTCTGCTGCTGTTAGAGATCACGTTTGAGCTTACGTTGGGGAGGTTGGATGGAAAATTCGGGCCGGGAGACCGTGACCAGCTCGTCGGGCGTGCCCGACAGGCGTACCGGCACCTGGCCCTCGAGCGTCAGGTTGACCGACTGCAGGTTGGGGTCCGCAAGCACCTGGGCGGCGTCGATGACGTAGTCGAGTTGGGCCACCTGCTTGAAGAAGTCGCGTTTCCGGCTGAAGACGATCTGCGGCACCTCGCGGGCCTTGACGACGATCTCGTCGGACCCGGCCAGCCGGGCGAGCGAGACGATGAGCCAGCCGCGATAGAGGTGCGGCGCCTGCAACTGGGCGGTCGAGAGCAGCGCGGACACATCCGCCATGCCCGCGATCGGCTCATAGCCTTTGGCTGTCTTCACCAACCGGACCCCATCGAGCCACGGCAGGCTGGCGAGGAGCGGCTTGTCGTAATTCAGTCCCTCGTAAACGACGCCATCCTTGGCCACCAGCAGCACCTTCGTGCTGCCCAGGCCTTCGCTGACCTGCACCCGGACCACCGGGGAGCGCTCCTGCAGGGTGACCACCAGCGTGTCGGGAAAATTCCGGGTCAGCACCGCCGAGCGCACCTGGCCGTGGGCGAGCAGCTTGTCGCGCAGCGCGGGCAGATCGAGCGCCATCAGGCTGGCGGGCTTGGGCAGGGCCAGCACGCCGGTCGTCCATTTCTGGGTCAGCACGCCGTCGGTGATGAGCACCACATCGCGCACCGGCGCGCTGTGCACCGCCGTGGTCAGGGCCGTGCGATCGGTCGCCCAGGCATCGACCAGGGCATAAATGCCGATGCCGGCCAGGACCGTGGCGGTGGAAAGCAGCCCGATCTTCAGCCAGCCGCCCATCTGGCGCTGGCGGCCCTTCCGCGACATGGCCGGCGCGCTCACTTCCTGGCGGATGGTGCGCCAGGAACGGCCCGGGGGCTCGGCAATTTGGGCGGTGCTCGTTTTCATCGGGACAAGGCGGCGGCCGTCTGGAACCGGTCCACGGCGGGGGCCACCAGTTCGCGGCAGAGCGCCACGAAATCCAACCCCACGCAACGCGCACTCATCGGCAGCAGGCTCGTCTCCTTCATGCCGGGCAGGGTGTTGATTTCCAGCAAATAGAGCTCGTCCTCGGCGGACAGCATGAAGTCGATCCGCGCGTAGTCGCGGCAACCACAGGACCCGAAGGCCGTCTCGGCCGCCGTCCGCACCCGTTGCGCGGTCTCGGCGGAAAGCTTGGCGGGGGAAATATACTCGGTGAGGCCCTTGGTGTATTTGCTCGTGTAGTCGAACAGGCCGGATTTCGGCACGATCTCCACGATGCCCATGGCCCGGCCACGCAGCAGGCCGACCGTCAGTTCTCGGCCCAGAATGCGTTTTTCAGCCACCCAGTCGCCCTGTCGGAGGCCGCCGAGGGCGATCTCCAGCCCGGCCCGGGAGGAAACGATCTGCAGGCCGACGCTGCTGCCCTGCCGGTTGGGCTTGAGCACGACCTGGTCGCCGAGTTCCGTCGCCAGGTTCGCCGCGGTGGGCTTTTGGTTCGCCAGGAAATGCCGCCCCGGCGCAACCGCCACACCCATCGCCGAGACCGCCTGGCGCGTGCGCCACTTGTCAAAGCACAGGTCGCTGCCCCGGGCATCGCAGCCCGAGTAGGCAAAACCGGCCGCGTCGAGCAGGCGCTGCATGCCGCCGTCCTCGCCGAACACGCCATGGAGCGTCGAGCAGACCACATGGCGCGCCGGATCGAGCCCGGCGGGCAGGGCGTCGTTTTCCACGGTGAAAAACTGCGTGGGATGCGAGCAGGCCATGGCCAGCGCCACGGCCTTGCCCGAGCCGAGCGACACCTCGCGTTCCGGGGAAGTGCCCCCGGCCAGGATGGCGATCACGGGATCCTTCACAGCACATCCCCCCATTCCTGTCCGTAGAGCATCACCTCGGGTTCGAGGTCGACGCCACGGGCGCTCTTCACGCGGGCCCGGACTTTTTTGACCAGTCCGATGATGTCCGCGCTCGTGGCGTGGCCGCGATTAACGATGAAATTGGCATGGACGGTGGAGACTTCCGCGTCCCCCACCCGCTCACCCTTGAGCCCGGCCTCCTCGATCAGGCGGCCGGCGGACGTGCCGGGCGGATTCTTGAAGATGCAGCCCGCACTCGGCTCGCGCGGCTGGGACTCCACCCGCCTCTTCTGGTAGACATCAATCTGCCGGCGGATGTCGGTCGCATCCGCGCTGGCCGCCGGGCGCAGCCACGCCCCGAGCGCGATGGTGCCCTGGAGCTCCGCGCAGTGGCGGTAATCCACGTGCATCTCCGCCTTCTTCATGGCCCGGATATCGCCCGTCATCGTCATCAGGTGAACCTCCTCGACCACATCGAACATCCAGCCGCCCATCGCCCCGGCATTCATGCGGAGCGCGCCACCCACCGAGCCCGGGATGCCCTCGAGAAACTCGAAGCCCTTCAAGCCCGCCTTGGTGGCGAGGCCGCACAGGTTTTTCAGCCGCAGGCCCGCTCCGGTCCAGATGCGTCCGTCCGGGTGGGGCTCGAACTTCTGCCAGTTCTCGTGCCCCAGGCTGATCACGAGGCCGTCCACGCCCTCGTCGGGAATGATGAGGTTGGAACCGCGGCCGAGCAGCAGCACCGGCAGCTGGCGACGGCTGGTTTCCTGCAAAAGCTGGCGCAAATCCTCGGCACTGGCCGGTTCGGCGTAGACCCGGGCCGGGCCGCCCACCCGCATGGTGGTCTTGGCGGCCAGCGACTCGTGCTCCACCAGCCGGCTCTCCGCTCCGAGCCGCACCCGGGCCGCGGTGAGAAAATCATTCCAAGCCACCTCCCGTTGCTCCTCCGCCTTGAGCGTGGCCACGAACTGCCGCGCGGTCTGCTCGATGTCCCCCGCTCCGACGAAGACCAGCGTGTCGCCGGGCTGGAGGCCGGCCTTCAGCGCCCGCAAGAGGCCGGCATCGTTGCCGGGCAGGTAGGTGACATGGTCCGCCGCGCCTGTTTTCTTCAGCTCAGCGTAGATGTCGGCAGTCGTGCCACCGGCGACCGGCGACTCGCTCGCCGCGTAGACATCCATCAGGTACAGGCTGTCCGCCGGTGAGAGCGCCGCCGCGAACTCGGCCTTGAACTGCGCCGTGCGCGTGTAGCGGTGCGGCTGGAAGACAACATTGAGCCGGCCCGATCCCTCCTTGCGCAGGCTCGCCAGCAACGCGCGGATCTCCGTCGGATGATGCGCGTAGTCCTCATACACACGGATGCGGGAGGCGTGCAGCAGCGACTGGCGGCGCCGGACCCCGGCAAAGCCGGCTAGGGAGAGGGATTCAATTCGTGCGCCCAGATGCTGCCCCACCGCCAGCGCTGCACCGGCATTGATCGCGTTGAACTCTCCGTGCGCTTGAACCGTGGCCTGCTTGATGGAAAAATGTCCACCCAAAGCCAGCGTCAGCCCGGCGGCTGAATCATTTAACGGCTGGCACTGATATTCCCCGGTACGTCCGAAGGCATGGACTGGCGCGCTGAACCCCACGCGGGCCGCGATCCGGGCCGACATCTGGCAGGCATCGCTATAGAAAACCGCCCCCTTGGTCCGGGCCAGCAGCGCGGCAAAGGCCGTCTCGAGGTCGGCCAATTTCGGGTAATGATCGGCGTGATCCCAGTCGAGATTCACCACCAGCGTCACTTCCGGGCTGAACCGGTCAATGGTGCCGTCACTCTCGTCCACTTCCGCGATGACCCAGTCGCCGGTACCGACGTTGGCCGAAGGCAGGGTATCGTCATTGAAAAGCCCGCCGAGTATCCAGCCGCAGGGAAAACCAGCCCGCTGCAGCACAGTGATTAGCATCGCCGTCGTGGTCGTTTTGCCGTGCGAGCCGACCACTGCGACAAGTTTCCGGCCTTTCACCACCTCGGCCAACATCTCACCGCGCCTGACTTGGGGCAGACCGCGCGCGGCCGCCCGCCGGCGGGAATCGTGCGTCGTCGCCACCGCCGATGAATAGACCACCAGTTGCGCATCGTCGGGCAGCGCACCAGCCGCAGTCAGCGTGATTCCTGCGTGCTCCAGGAGTTCGCGCACCGCCGGATTCCAGGCGTCGTCCTCGCCACTAACCCGGTAGCCCAGCTGGCTGAGATAGAGACCCAACGGCGCCATTCCCATGCCGCCCGCACCGAGCAGATGGAGGCGTTCCGCCGCGAGACCGAAAACTGGGGGCCGGACGCTCATACGGGCTGGGCAGAGTGCCGCAACAGGCGGGGCGGCGGCGCACCCGTGGCAAGCGCCTCGAGATCCTGCACAATGTTGTCGATGCAGTTCTCCTGGGACATGCGCCGGAGGTTGGTGCGGAATTTGTTCAGCAGCCAGTCATTGAAGATCACATCAAGGATCTCCTGCCGCAGTCCCGCCAGCGCACTCTCTGCGATGACGAGTCCGCCGCCCTGCTGCTCGAAATAAGCGGCGTTGGCCCGCTGGTGGTCGTCGGCGGCATGGGGATAGGGAATGAGGATGGCGGGGGTCTCGCAGTGCACGAGCTCGGCCAGGGTGCCGGCCCCGGCCCGGCTGAGGACGAGGTCGGCCGCCGACATGAGCACACCGACCCGGTCGGAAAACTGTTCACTCCATGCCCGCACCACCTGGCCGCTCTTGCTGGGGAACTCCCGGATGCGGATTTCGCCCTTGCCCAGTCCGGTCACGCACCAGACCTGCACCCCTTCATGGGTCAGCGCAGCGAGATTGGCTTCGTTCCACTGGTTGAGCGAACCGGATCCCTGACTGCCGCCGAGCACCACCAGCAGCTTCTGGACGGGATCGACCCCGAGCCGGGACCGGGCCTCGGTCCGGGTGAGGCGGACGATCTCATTGCGCACCGGCAGGCCGGTGTGGCGGACCATGAGGCCCAGCCGGCCGGGCAGGCGCACCCCCGGCGGCAGATAAAGGCGCCGGGCGAAGCGGGACAGCACGCGGGTGGCACGACCGGGGATACGGTTGGCCTCGTGCAGAGCCACCGGCACACGGCACATCCGGCCGGCCAGCACCACGCCGGCATTGGTGAACCCGCCGAAGCCGACGATGACATCGGGCCGGACGCGCTTGATCAGGGCGAGGCTGAAGAGCAGTCCCTGCGTCTGGCGCCAGTGAAACAACAGGTGCGTGTCGGGCCGCCAACCGAACGGCGCGCTCGGCACGCGCTCGAAGGTGAGCTGCGGGTATTTCTCGCTGAGCCGCGCATCCACCTTCTTGTGGCTGATGAGCAGGGTGGCGCTGTGGCCGAGGGCGACCAGTGCCTCGGCGAGCGCGATCCCCGGGGAGAGGTGGCCGCCGGTGCCCCCGCAGGCGATGATGAAGGTGCTCATGCCGTCACCTCCGTGAGGGCGCGGCGGCGGACGAGCGGCTTGGGCCGCTCCCACGTGCGCTGGCTGTTGATGATGATACCGACAAGCAAACCCATGAGCAGGAGATTGGAGCCGCCCGCGCTGATGAAGGGCAGCGACATGCCCTTGGTCGGAAGCATGCCGGTGACGACACCGAGGTTGATGATCGCCTGCAGGCAGATGAGCAGCAGGCTGCCGGTCACGAGCAGGAACTGGAACAGGTTCGGCGCCCGGCGCACATGCATGAGGCCGGCCACGAAGATCGTGACGAACAGCGCCACGACAAGCAGCGTGAAGATCAGGCCCATCTCCTCGCCCATGATGGCGAAGATGAAATCGGTGTGCGCCTCCGGCAGGAAGGAATTCTGTTGCCGGCCCTGGCCGAGGCCGACGCCGTCCACGCCGCCGGCCGCGAAGGCGAGGATGGCCTGCCAGAGCTGGTATGCGCCGTCCCCGCGGTTGGCCTCGATGTCCATGAACGAGGTGATGCGGCGCAGGCGCACGGGATTGTGCAGCACGAGGACGGCGAAGCCCAGCAGGGCGATCGCGATCGAGGGCAGGAGGAACTTCAGCCGGGCTCCGGCGAGAAACAGCAAAATCATGCCGATGGCGCCGAGCAGGAAGGCCGTGCCGAAATCCGGCTCGGCCAACACCAGCGCGGCGAACAACCCGGTCCAGGCCGCGGGAATGACGAAGCCGCGCCAGAGGTCGTGCAACTTGCTCTGGTTGAGCGCGAGGTAGTGCGCGAGGGAGAACACGAGGGCGAGCTTGGCGAACTCCGACACCTGCAGGCGCACGCCGCCGAGGCCGAGCCAGCGGCGGCTCCCCTTCACGCTGATGCCAATCTGCGGGATCATCACCAGGACGAGCAGGACCAGCGCGACCGCCGAGGCGATCCAGGCGAACTTGCGCAACTGCTCGAGGTCAGCGATGGCCACCGCCCAGCCGGCCCCGATGGCGAGCGCGAGGAAGATGAACTGCTTCCACAGGTAGGCGTAAGGGCCGCCCTTGATGGGCGAGCTCGCGCTGAACAGCACCACCAGGCCAATCGAGACCAGCGCCGCCACGCAGACGACAATGACGCTCGCGGGGGTGATCGTGAGAGGTCGGCGGGGAAGAACAGCGCTCGTCGAGCTCACCATGGTGGTGACGGCTTAGTTCTTCGGGGGAGTGGCGGGCACGGCTTCCTCCACCTTGATGGTCGGAACCTCGGTCTCGGCGGCCTTCAGGCCGGAATCGAGATCCTGGCCGGGCGGGGGCGGGGTCAGGTCAAACTTGGGTGCCGCCACGGCCGGCTCGGCCGCCGCGGGGGCGGGAGTCGTCGCGGTCGCGGCCGGTTTCGCCGCGGGAGTCGTCGTGCCCTTGCCGGCCACGGCCTTGAAGCCCGGGATGACGAGCTGCTGGCCGGCGCGGACCTTGGAGGGATCGGTGATGTTGTTGGCCGCGGCCAGCTCGCCGACGCTCACCTGGTATTTGCGGGCGATGACGCCGAGGCTTTCGCCGACCTGCACGGTGTGCTTGACCGACTCACCATTGGCGGGACGGGCCGGCATCGCAGTCTTGTCCGCGGGCTGCGACATGGCGACGGGCGCGACAACATCCTTCGCCGCGGCCCCGGACTTGCCCGGGATGATGAGCTTGCGGCCGGGCTTGAGGGCCGTGCTGGTCGGGATGCTGTTGAGCTTGGCCAGCTCGGTGACGCTCAGGCCGTGCTTCTTGGCGATGCTCCACAGGCTGTCGCCGCGCTCCACGGTGTAGGTCGAGACCGGCGCGACATTCTCCACCGGCTTGGCGGGAATCACGGCGACGGCCGCGGCCGAACCCGGGCGGGTCGGCGTGGCGTGGCCGGAGGGCGAGGCCGGGGTGTAGACGGCCGCCGGCGTGCCGAGGTCAACGGGCTGCGGGTTGAGCGTGGTATAGGAAACGGGGGCGGCCGCCGGGGTGGTCGGGACGGTGGCATCAGGGGTCGGCATTGTGCGCGGCCCGGACTGGCAACCTGGGCTGGCAAAAATGAAGATAAACGCGAGCAGGTGCACGGCGACAACTGCTCCGAAGATCTGGAGGATTTTCATGATGGTATATGAGGGCTGAGGTTGAAGTTTTGCTATCTAAAAAACGGAGTTATTCACAGGTTTCCCACAAGGGCCTCGAACTGCCGGCCGCGGTCGTCGTAGCCGCGAAACATGTCGAAGCTGGCGAACCCGGGGCTGAGCACCACATGGTCGCCGCTGGTCGCAAGGCGGAAGGCCCCGGTCACCGCCGCCGCAAGGCTGGCACAGGCCGTGGCCGGCACGCGGGCGTCGCGGCAATGGCCGAGCAAGGCCGGCTGGGTCTCGCCGATCAGGAAAGCATGGCGGATGTGCCCCGCGATGCGGCGCACGAAGGCGGCCAGGTCGCCGCCCTTGGCCTTGCCGCCCCCGATCCACAGCACCGGGCCGGCAAAGGTCGCCAGTGCCGCCTCGACGGCATGGAAATTGGTGGCCTTGGAGTCATTCCAGAAGATCACACCGCGCTTCTCCCCCACCCGGCCCAGCCGGTGCGCACCAAGTTGGAAGGTCTGCGCCGCGGCATACAGTGAGGTCTCCGGCAGGCCGGCTTGGCGCCACCAGGCGGCCGCCAGCAGGAAGTTCTCATACTGCGGGTAGCCGGCGAAAACTGTCCCAGCCAACCGCGCATCGGCCGTCTGGCCCTCGGTGGCGAGGACGGCGGCAGTCGGCAGGGGGTGACCGGAACTGAGGGCGTGGCGTTGCACGGATGAACCCAACCAGACAGCACCCGGCGGCGTGCGTTCAACCAACCTCCACTTGGCGGCGAAATAGGCCGCCATTCCGGGATGCCGCTCGAGGTGATCCTCGGCAAAGTTGGTCCAGAGCGTCGCAGTCGGCCGCAGGTGCTGCAGGGTCTCGGCCTGGAAGGAGCTGACTTCGCACACGGCGATATCCGCCCGGCCGGCCTGTTCCACCACGAAACGACTGAAGGGATAGCCCACATTACCGGTGGCCAATGCGCGGCGGCCGGCCGCGTTGAGCGCGTGGGCAAGGAACTCCGTGAGGGTCGTCTTGCCGTTGGTGCCGGTGACGGCGACCAAGTCGCCGCGCCAGAACAGCGACGCAAAATCAAGTTCACCCAGGCAGGGGCAGCCCGCCGCGCGAGCGGCCACCAGCCACGGATGCTCCGGGGGAAAGCCCGGGCTGAAAACCACGAGGCCGTGTCCGGCCGCCTCCCGGGCGGTGAAGGTTCGCTGCGCGTTCGCGGCCTGCTCGTCGTAGAGCACGCCGTGGCCGCCGATCGCCGCCAGCAGCTCCAACACCCCCAGCCCGCTCACGCCCGCGCCGAGGACGGCGACGGGCCGGGCGAGCAAGGTGCTGAAGGTGGCCGGAGGCGCTGGGATCATGGAGGGAAAGGAGCAGGTGTCCGCTGACAGTGATAGATAAGGTTCCGCGATTAGTGGATGGTATAAAGAACCTATCAGCGAACTCCTGCGAAAGTCTTGGCGGTGCGCAGCGCCGGGCCCTCTGGCACGGAGCGACCCGAACGGAGGCGGCGCAACTTGGCCAGCGACCGGACCACCGGCTGCTGCAGCAGCACGAGGCTGGTGCGGGTGAGGTCACGGAAGCTGGGCGTGTGCTCGAAATTGTAGTCGATGGGCATGGGGAAAGGGGGTGAAGGGTCAGCGACGGAGCCCGAGGGCGACGAAGGCGGTGAAGGCACAGGCCCACAGGGCCGCGATGAGCAGCGTCGTGCGGGAGAACGGCAGGCGGGCGTCGAGCTGCTTCGAGAGGGCTTTGATCATGGCGGACATAGGCGTGGGGGTTCGTGGATTTGGGTTTTTACCGGAGCTTGAGCGTGGCCAGGCCCGCGAGGGCGAAGCCGAGGGAAAGGACCCAGAAGCGCAGGACGACCTTGGTCTCCGGCCAGCCCTTCTTCTGGAAATGGTGGTGGATCGGCGCCATGAGGAAGAGCCGCCGGCCCGCGCCGGTGCGGCGCTTGGTGTACTTGAACCAGCCGACCTGGAAGATGACGGAGAGCGCCTCCATGACGAAAACGCCGCCGACAATCACCAGCGTGAACGGCTGGTGGATCATGAAGGCCATGACGCCGATGAGACCGCCGAGCGCGAGCGAGCCGGTGTCGCCCATGAAGACCTCGGCCGGGTGCGAGTTGTACCAGAGAAACGCCATGCACGCGCCGATGAGCGCCGCGCACACCACCGTCAGCTCGCCCGTGCCGGGCACGTAGCTGATGAGGAGGTACTGCGCCATGATGCTGTTGCCCGCCGCATAGGCCATGATGCCAAACACCAGCGCCACCGTGATGGTGCAACCGACGGCGAGGCCGTCGAGGCCGTCGGTCAGGTTGATTGCGTTGCTGAAACCGACGATCCACAGGTAGATCAGCACCAGCAGCATCGACCAGTGCATGTGCGGAATGATCGCCGTCTTGAGGAACGGCACCCAGAGCTCGCGGATCTTGGCCGCGCTCTGCGGGTGCCAGAGGAGGATGCCAAGGGCCGCGACGGTGGCGAACGACTGCCAGGCGATCTTCTCCCACGACTTGATCCCGTCCTTGTTCTTGTGGACCACCTTCAGGTAGTCGTCGCGCCAGCCGGGCACCGTGAGCGCGGTGTAGACGAACAGCGCAACGACGGTCCAGACGTTGGGCTCGGCCCAGAGCACGACGCTGAAAAAGACCGACATGAAGATGATGAGGCCGCCCATGGTCGGGGTGTGCTTCTTGTCGAAGTAGGTCGCCCCGAGCTCGCCCGTCCGTTCGTCGATGTACCCGTGGCCGAATTTCAGCTCGCGGAAGCGCCGGATGAAGACCGGGCCGATGACAAAGCCGATGAACAGGGCCGTGACGGCCGCGCCGACCGAGCGCACGGTGATGTAGTGCAGCAGGCGCAGCGGCCCGAAGACATGCTCGTACTGGGAGAGGTAGCTAAGCATGGCGCATCTGGATTTCCTGCAACGCCCGCCAGATCCCGGCGCGGGGCGAGGCCGCCGCCATCCGGCGCGGCCATTCGCACCACCGCTCCTCCTTGACCGGGACGGGCGCCGGGGTCGCCTTCGCCGGGATCGGAGGAGCCGAGTGCCGGCGGGCGGCCTCGAGCGTGGGGCTGAAATTAGTGCGCATGGGCGCCTCCCTTTCCGGCCTTGTTGCCCGCACCATCAGCTGACGGCCGGCGCTCGATGTCATTTTGAGCAGTGCGAAGGATCCAGTCTGACGCCTGACATCCTGCGGGATTCTTCGCTCCGCTCGGGATGACACGATGGCGGGAAGAACTGTATTGCGAAGCTCCGCCCAGGAAGATCCGCGTGGAGAAACTGTGCTGAAACGTGAGCATGTCAGTGGGCGGCAGCCTGCGGTTCGAGCACGGTTTCGAGCTGGTAGCGACGGCTGCCCTTGAGGAAGACGGCGCCCGTGAATCCGCCGAGCCGCTCCCGGACCGGGGCCAAATCCTTGATCACCTCGATCTGGGCGGGGTCGTTGCCGTTCTCGAGCAGACCCTCGCGCAACGCCGCCGCCTGGCCGCCGAGCACATACAGGTGGTCGCCGCGCCGCAGATGGAGGGTGCGCCCGAACAGGCGGTGATACTCGGCCGACTCCGCGCCGAGTTCCTCCATGCAGCCGAGCACATAGACCCGCGGCAAATCGGCCGGCACGGCGCCATTGAAGGCGTCGATCGCGTCGCTCATGGAGGCGGGGTTGGCGTTGTAGAAATCGGAATATACCGTGAGCCCGCCCAGGGTGCGGAGCTCCCCGCGCCACCGGGAGGGCTGCCAGGGCTCAAGCCGGGATTGGAGGACGGCGTCCCCCACCCCGAGTTCGGAAGCCAGCGCGAGCGCCAGCGCGGTGTTTTGCGCCATGCCCGAGGAGACCCGGCGCAGGATGAAGGTGCGCCGGCCCTCGAAGCGCACCTCGGTGCGGTCCGGCCGGTGAAAGACGTTGAATTTCAGGGTGCGGCCGGTGACACGGACCATGCCCTCGTTCTCGGGCACCAGCACCAGCGGGTTCGGGAGGTCACGGAAGGGGGCGTGCTGCCAGCAGGAGACGGGAAATACCTGCAGGCCGTCACTGCGCACCCCGCGCAGCAGCGTGGCTTTCTCCGTCGCGACTCCCTCGAGGGTCACGAGCCTTTCCAGGTGGGCCGGCGCCACGAGCGTCACGATGGCGTGGTCGGGCTCGATCATCCCGGCAAGCGAAGCCATTTCCCCCGGCGTGTTGATGCCTGCCTCGACCACCGCGGCGAGGTGGATCGCCGGGTCCAGCCGGGTGAGGGTGAGCGGGACGCCGAGGTGATTGTTCAGGTTGCCCACGGTCGCGAGCACGGCCGGCTCGCCGCCCAGCAACAGGGCCAGCAGGTCCTTCGTCGAGGTCTTGCCGACGCTGCCGGTCACCCCGACGACGGTGCCGTGGAATTCCCGCCGGTGCTCGCGCGCGATGCGCTGGAAGGCGGCCAGCGGGTCATCCACGATGAGCTGCGGCAGCGCCTCGCCGGAAACAGCCCGGCTGACGAGGGCCGCGGCGGCGCCCCTCTTGCGGGCCTCCCCGAGGAAATCATGGCCGTCGCGCTTCTCCGTCCTCAGCGCGACAAACACCTGCCCCGCGCTCAGCGTGCGCGTGTCCTGATTGAAACCCGTGACCGCAGTCCCCGGTAATGGGGACCAGCTGCCACCGGTCCAGGTGGCGAGCTTTTCTGCGGCGAAGGTTGGCATGGCAAAGTCTTCAGGCGGGCTTGATTGACTTGATGCCGATCAGCTCGCGCACGACCTGGCGGTCGTCGAAGGGCACGATGGTGTCGGCGAATTCCTGGTAAGTCTCATGGCCCTTGCCGGCGACGAGCAGGCAGTCGCCCTCGCGGGCGGCGTCCAGCGCGAGGCTGATGGCATGGCGGCGGTCCTCGACAAAGGTGATCTTCTCCGGGGTCTTCACGCCGGTCTTCATGTCGGTGAAGATCTGGGCCAGCGCCTCGTTGCGCGGGTTGTCGGCGGTGGCCCAGGCAAAGTCGGCGAACTCCTGCACGGCCGCGGTCATGAGCGGCCGCTTGGTGCGGTCACGGTTGCCGCCGCAGCCGAAGACGACGAACAGGCGGCCGGGCGTGACGGCGCGGAGCATCCCGAGGGCGTTGCGCAGGGCGTCGTCGGTGTGGGCGTAGTCCACGAGCACGTTGTAGGGCTGGCCCTCGTCGATCCGCTCCATGCGGCCGGAGACGCCGCCAAAGCTCTTCAGGCGCAGGGCGATGACCGAGGGATCGCGGCCCAGCGCGTAGCAGGCGGCGAAGGCGGCCAGCAGATTGCTCACGTTGTAGCGGCCGATGAAGGGGCTCTCGATCTCCACCCGACCCTCGGGCCAGACCAGCGTGAGCGAGGTGCCGCGGAAATTCAGGCGGACATTCTCGGCACGGACCAAAGCCTCGGGCGCCTCGCCAAAGGTGATAACGCGGACGTGCTTGGGCATCTCCGCGGCCAGCCGCCGGCCATAGGGATCGTCGAGATTAATCACCGCGGTGCGCGGGGAACCGCCCGTGCCGCCGTTGAACAGGCGGGACTTCACCTCGAAGTAGGCCTCGAGAGTCTTGTGGTAGTCGAGGTGGTCGCGGGTCAGGTTGGTGAAGACGGCGACCCCGAACTGCATGCCGAGCACGCGCTGCTGGTCGATGCCGTGCGAGCTGACCTCCATGGCCGCCTGGCGGCAGCCGGCGTCGCGCATCTGGGCGAGCATGCCGAAAAGCTCGAGCGACTCGGGCGTCGTGCGGTAGGAGGGCACGATGCGGGCGCCAAGGTCGTAGTTCACCGTGCCGACGAGGCCGACGCGCTGCGTGCCCGTGGACAGCAGGTGCTTGATCAGGTTGGTCACGGTGGTCTTGCCGTTGGTGCCGGTGACGGCGACCAGTTCGAGCGACTTGTCGGGAAACTTGTAATACCGCTGCGCCACCTGCGCCAGAGCCCGGCGGGCATCGGCGACCTGCACGTAGGTCACGCGCGCGGCCGTGCCGGAGGGGATCTTCTCGCCCACGATGGCAACGGCGCCGCGCTGGATGGCCTCGTCCACGAAGGAATTGCCGTCCGCCCGGCGGCCCGGAAGCGCGAAGAAGAGGTTGCCCGGCATCACGCGGCGGCTGTCCATCGCGAGGCCCGAGATGGGCCGGTCGAGGTCGCCCTTGCTGGCGCGGATTTCACCTTCGGAGAAATAGTCGGAAAGCTTGGGGGCCATTTTGAAAATTTGCCGGGTTAGGGGGTCGGCGGGGCGGGTGCGGGTCTTGGGCAGGGAGCGGAACGCGGCGACGAGGGGATAGTTGGGTGTGAGATAGCCGATCACCGGGCACCTCCCTGCATGGCGACGAGGCTGCGCGCGAGCGGCAGCGAGGCGGGCTTGATGTCGAGATACTGGATGAGCTGCTCGGCGACGTGCTTGAACGAGGGCGCGGCCACGGCGCGGCCCGAGGCCAGCGTCCCGGTGGCGAGCTTGGCGTCGTCCACGATCACCGAGATCACCAGCTCGGGGCGGCTCGCCGGGAAGAAGCCCACGAAGGAGGCCACGTGACGGTTGTTCACATACTTGCCGTCAATGATCTTCTGCGTCGTGCCGGTCTTGCCGGCGAACTCGAAGCCGGGCAGGTCGAAGCCGTCGGCCGTCCCGCCCGGGCCCACCACCCCGTGGAGCAACTGGGCGAGCAGCACCGCCGTGCTGGGCTTGAGGACCTGTTCCACCTTCTCCGGCTGGAAGGCGCGCACCACCTGGCCGTTGCTGTCCCGGATTTCCTGGATGATCTGCGGCCGGAGCCGGGCCCCGCCGTTGGCAACCGTGCTCATCGCCATGTGCACCTGCAGGGGGGTGGCCGCCACGGCATGGCCCATCGGCATGCGGGTGATGGTCAGCCCATCCCAGCGCGCCGGCGTTTCCAAGATGCCGCGGATCTCGCCGCCCAGCTGGAACCGGGTGCTCTGGCCAAAGCCGTATCTCCGGGCATATTCGTAGAATTTGTCCTCGCCCATGAGCATCGCGAGCTGCGCGGCGCCGCGGTTGCTGGAGTGGCTGATGATCTCGGCCACGGTCAATTGGCCGAAGGGATGGTCCTCCTTGGGCAGCTTGAGGTCGCGGCCCTTGAAATTGATCGACGTGATGCCGCAGTCGAAGGTCGTGGAGGGCAGCACGAGGCCCTGGTCAAGCGCGGCGCCGGCCGCCACGATCTTGAAGGTCGAGCCGGGCTCGATGAGGTCGGTGACGGCGTAGTTCCGCTGCGCTTCGAGCGGCGCCTTGCTGTAATTGTTCAGGTCGTAGGTCGGCCAGTTCGCCATCCCGAGGATGCGGCCGGTCCGCGGGTCGCTCACGATGATGGTGGCAAAGTTCGGGTCGAACTTCGCCGCGATGGTGCGCAGCTCGTTCTCGATGATGTGCTGCACGACCGAGTCGATGGTCAGCACGACGTCGTTGCCGTCCTGCACGGGTACCTCGCGCGAGCGGAACTGGGCCAGCTCGCGGCGGGCGCCGTCCTGCTCGGACTCGATCCAACCGTCCTCGCCCTTGAGGTAGAGGTCGAAATGCCGCTCGGCCCCGGTGACCGAGGTGCCTTCCTTGTTCAGGTAACCGATGAGGTTCGCGGCCAGTCCCCCACCCGGATAAACCCGGCGGTAGATGCGCTCATGCGTCAGGCCGCGGATTTTCAGGGCCGCGATCCGGTCAAAGGTGGGCTCGTCCAAGCCTTCGCGGAGCTTGACCCAGCGGTCCCGGGTCTGGCCGTCCACCTTCCCGTCGCGGTGGTCCGCCTCGATCTTGATCGGGCGCATGG
>Ga0255338_1001537_pt1 | contig 42368 bp, 34 predicted proteins | sample MeOH1_35cm_T4_19_FD_203715 | JGI IMG/M metagenome (GOLD analysis project Ga0255338, IMG submission 203715) | Sandy soil microbial communities from University of British Columbia, Vancouver, Canada - MeOH1_35cm_T4_195 | ecosystem: Engineered > Artificial ecosystem > Sand microcosm > Unclassified ... | reverse complement strand
CTGCCCTGGACCCTGGGCTTTCTCGGCTCCGTCTCGCTCTCGATGGGCCTGCTCGAAGTCGCGGCGCGGTCGATCCCGATGGGGACGGCCTATATCGTCTGGGGCGGAATCGGCGCGCTCGGCACGGTCGTCGTCGGAATCGCCTGGTATGGTGAATCGGCCGGGCTGGTGCGGCTGCTGCTGATGCTCGGTGTCGTGGCGTGCATCGCCGGCCTCAAGCTGACGGCGAGCAGCTGATGGCGTTCGACCAGGGGCTCGTCGACTGGATCACCGAGGCGCTCGAGCCCGTCGGCAGCGTCACGCTGCGCAAGATGATGGGCGGGGCGACGCTGTATTGCGACGGCACGATCTTCGCGATCGTCGCGGACGATGCGGTCTGGTTCAAGGCCGATGCCGTCAGCGATGCCGATTGGGATGCGGCCGGTTGCGCGCGCTTCACCTTCACGATGGGGGACGGGCGGGTCGAGACGATGAACTACCGCCGCGCGCCCGACGACGTGTATGACGATGCCGATGCGATGCGCGACTGGGCTTCTCTGGGGATCGCTGCCGGGATCAGGAACCCGACGAAAAAACGCGCGGCCAGAAAGAAGCCGTAAGCGCGGCGAGCAGCAGCACGGTCCAGCCGACCAGGAAGCCCTGCATCATCAGGCTGCTGCCGACGAGCAGGCAGAGCAGCGCGACGCCGCCCCCGAGCAGGATGACGGCGCCGACGATCCGCCCCGGCCATGACCCCGCAGCGAGCGCGCCGCCGATTTGAATCGTGCCGAGCGCGAGGAGGAGGAACTTGGCATGCACCGCCCACCACAGGGCGTGGAGGAGCGCCGGGGTGCCGGGCAGGCGATCCAGGATCGCGTTGAGCAGGAAGCCCTCGATCTCGTCGGCAAGGCCGGCGACGAGCAGCGCGGCGACCGCCGTCGTGCGCCACCATCCGCGCGTGCCGGCGGCGAGCACCGCCAGGACGAGGAAGCCCGTATAACTGGGGATGAAGCCGAGCCCGTCGAGCAACAGGCCGGTCTTCTGCGCGGCGACCAAGGTCGCGGTGCAGGGGGCAGTGCCGAACAGCGCGGCGACATCGGCCGGGGTGCGGGCGAACTCGAACGCGATGATCGGCCCGAGATCGCCCGCGGGCCCGCAGGCTACGAGGCCGGGGATCTGGCCGAACGCCCAGGAGCAGACAAAGGCGACGATCCCCGCCGCCGCGCATCCCGTCCAGGTCGTCCGCATCCTCACCCCCCGGCACTCATGCTATTTCTTCGACTTCTTCACCTTCTTGGCGGCCTTGGCTGCCTTGGCCGCGGCAATCGCCTCGACCACGACGCGCTTGGCTTCCTCGGCATCGCCCCACTGGCCGATGCGCACCCACTTCTCGGATTCCAGATCCTTGTAGTGCTTGAAGAAGTGCTCGATCTGCTGGAGCACGATCGAGGGAAGGTCGCCGCGCTCGCCGACATCGGAATAATAAGGGAAGGTGGTGTCGACCGGCACGCAGACCAGCTTCTCGTCGCCGCCGGCCTCGTCTTCCAGCTTCAGCACGCCGATCGGCCGGGCGCGCACGACGCAGCCGGGAACGAAGGGCGAGCGCGCCACGACCAGCGCGTCGAGCGGGTCGCCGTCGGGCGACAGGGTGTGCGGCACGAAGCCGTAATTGGCCGGGTAGCGCATCGGCGTGTGCAGGATGCGATCGACGAACAGGGCGCCCGACTTCTTGTCGAACTCATATTTCACCGGTTCGCCGCCGACGGGCACTTCGATGATGACGTTCAGGCTGTTGGGGGGATCGTCGCCGACAGGAATCAAATCGATGTTCATGGGGTTCCTTGCAGTGGCTGCACGGCCCCGGCCCGCCCCTGGCCGGGGGCGCGCCGATGCCGCTTCCCCGCTCAGCGGGGCGTCAGAAGCTTATCCAGGCCACCCTCTCCGGTGCCGATCTTTTCGAGGTGCGGATAGCGCAGGCCGTCGTGATAGTCGATGCTCACCGGCTCGATCCGGTCATTTGCCTTCACCAGCAGGACGATCGGTTCCTTGCCGGCCTTGGCGGCGGTGACCGCCTCCTTGAGTACCTGCCCGGAAAAGGCCGTGCCGTTGACGGCGATGATCGTGTCGCTGACCGTCATCCCCACCTTGAACGCCGGGCCGTCCCACTGGACGGCGGTGACGGCGCCCTCGTTGTTGACGGCAAGCCCGATCGAATAGCTGAGATCGGTGCGCTTGGCGGTCGTCTCGGCCTGCTTGGTCGAAGGCGACGGCTCCTCGGTATAGACCAGCCTGTAGCCATTGGCGGCGAAGCCCGAGATCGGCGCCGGGGCCCCGACCTCGGTGATCCGCTTCTGCAGCAGCCCGGCCCAGTCATAGGGCACGATGCTGTTGAGCGTCGCGGCGACATCGTCGAAGGTGTAGGTCACTTCGCCATAATCGCCGTCGGTCAGGCCGAAGAACTTGCTCGCGAAATCGTCGATCGAGCGGGTGCCGCCCGATTGCTTGCGCAGGATCGAATCGACCTCCATCCAGATCAGCAGGCCCTCATTGTAATAATCCTCGGAGCGCTGATAGCTCAGCCAGCCCTTGGGCCGGCGCAGCGAGATCGTCGGATCATTGGTCGTATCGATCATCGGGCGCCAGTTGCGCGCCGGGCGGTTGTCGAGCTGCGCCATGATGCTGGCATATTGATCGAGCGTATCCTGCTTCGACACGAGGCCCGACCGCGCCTGGAGCACATAGCCCCAGAACTGGGTCTGGCCCTCATAGACCCAGAGCAGCGAATCGCGCATCGGCGTGCGGAAGTCGGGCGTCCACAGATCCGCCCCGCGGCGGAACTTGCCGTCCCAGCTATGGGTATATTCGTGCGGCAGCAGGTTGCGCGATCCGGGGCCATCCTTCCATTTCAGGAAGTAGCCGGGCTTCACCCCGTCTTCGGAGCTGCGATGATGCTCCAGGCCGGCGCCGGCGATCTGGTCCGAAAAGGCGAGCAGGAAGACATATTTGTCGTAATGCTGCGCGCCGAACAGCTTCACCGCCTGATCGACCAGCTTTTTGTGCGCATCGATCTGCTCCGGCGTCGCGGCCAGTTCCTCGGCCTTGTCGGCATAGACGTCGAGATCGACCCGGGGGCTCAGTTCCCATCGCTTGAAATAGCGGCCGGCGAGCACGGGCGAATCGACCAGGATCTCGTAATTGGTCGGCGTATAGCTGTAGGTCGATCCGACCGCCTTTGACGGGAGGCCCGACGAGGCATGCCAGCCATCGGGGTATTTCACCGTCGCCTTGACCGGGATCTGCCGGGTGAAATAGCCGGCCGGATAGAGGCTCATCGAATTCCACTGCAGCCGCATGATATCCGGGCCGACCACGACGGTGCCCTGGTCCGGTGCAGTGGCCGAGGCGAATTGCAGATCGATATCGAGCGCCCTGGCGCCCGCCGGCACCTCGATATGGAAGGCGTAGACATCGACCGGATCGCGCGTCCAGGCGATCTCCTTGCCGCCCGCACGGATGTGCAGGCCGACGACCTTGTCAAGTTGCCCCGTCGGCGAATGATTGCCCGGCAGCCATTTCGGGAAGAGCAGCACCATATGCCCGGCTTCCTTGACCGGGATGGTTTCCTTGGTGGTGAAGATGCCGCGTGCCGTGTCGGTCGCGTCGATGTCGAGCGTGATCGTGCCGGGATAGGGAATGTCGCGCGCCGCAGGGATGGTGTCGACCCATGGCACGGGCTGCGGCTTCGAATTCTCGGCCAGCGCAGGCATGGCGGCGGAGGCGAGCAGCGAGACGGTGAGGGACAGGCGCGCGACGGTACGGATCATGCGGGAATGGCCTTTCGGCGGGAGATGAGGATGGCGGTGGCTTAAGAGGGCAAACCACCCCGAGTCCAGCGTCGGGCCGGCCGCGGGGCCGGAAATCCGCAATAAATCCGGGGCGATTCGAACGGCCTGTAATTTTGTGCCCGAGCCCGCTTCTCCGGCGACATTTTCAGTGGTGGCGGCGGTGGCTGCTGCCCCGCCTACGCCTCGCCGCGCCGAAATCGCTGCCGCCCGCCCGCGCCCCTGTCCTAGCGATCGTCGGCTGCCCCGATCCGGTCGAGCTCGCCAAGCGTCGCCTCCGGGAGGATGAGGTCGGCGGCGGCCAGATTTTCGCGCAGGTGCTGCGGCGAGGACGTGCCCGGGATCAGCAGGATGTTCGGCGCCCGCCGCAGCAGCCAGGCCAGTGCGACCTGCATCGGCGTCGCGCCGAGCCGCGTCGCCACCGCCGACAGGGTGGAGGATTGCAGCGGGGTGAAGCCGCCGAGCGGGAAGAAGGGCACATAGGCGATGCCCGAGGACTGCAGCTCGTCGATCAGCGGATCGTCGGCGCGGTGGACGAGGTTGTAATGATTCTGGACGCAGACGACCGTGCCGATCGCGCGTGCTGCGGCGACCTGGGCCGATGTCACGTTGCTCAGGCCGAGGTGGCGGATCAGGCCCTGGCGCTGCAGCTCGGCCAGCGCCCCGAACTGTTCCTCGATCGGGCCATCGGCCGGGGCTGCGAGCCCCCCGACGCGCAGGTTGACCACGTCGAGGGCGTCGACGCCGAGATGGCGCAGATTGTCGTGCACCGCGCTGACGAGGTCGGCGGGCGCCAGGGCCGGCAGCCACGACCCGTCCGCGCCGCGCACGGCGCCGACCTTGGTCACGATCACGAGATCCTCCGGATAGGGATGAAGCGCCGCGCGGATCAGCTGATTGGTGACGTGCGGGCCATAGAAATCGCTGGTGTCGATATGGTTGACGCCCTGGGCGATCGCCTCGCGGAGCACCGCGAGCGCCATCGCGCGGTCGCGCGGGGGGCCGAATACGCCCGGTCCGGCAAGCTGCATCGCGCCATAGCCCATGCGGTTCACGGTGCGGTCGGCGAGGGGAAAGGTGGAATGGGGGGCTGAGTCGGTCATGCTGGGTCTCCGGGTTGCGGCACAGGCGATATGGCGTCCGGCGTGATGCGCGATAAGGCGTTGCAATCGGCACGGGTCGTGCGAGATATCGTACAATGGCGACTGAACTGGACGATCTTGCAACTTATGTGGCCGTCGTCCGGGCCGGCGGCTTCCGCGATGCGGCGCGCGTCAGCGGCGCATCGGCCTCCGGGCTGAGCGAGGCGGTCCGCCGGCTCGAGGCGCGGCTCGGCGTGCGGCTGCTCAACCGGACCACGCGCAGCGTGACCCCGACCGAGGCCGGCGCACGCCTGTTCGAGCGGCTCGGGCCGGCGCTGGGCGAGGTGGCGGCGGCGCTCGACGTGGTCAATGCCTTTCGGGACCGGCCGGCGGGGACGCTGCGGCTCAACGTGCCGGCGAATGTCGCCCGGATCGTGCTGCCCGGGATCGTCGCCCCCTTCCTGCAGGCCTATCCCGACATCCGGCTCGAAGTGACGGTGGAAGACGGATTCGTGGACGTGCTGGCGGCCGGGTTCGACGCGGGCATCCGCTATGACGAGCGCCTCGAGCAGGACATGATCGCGGTGCCGATCGGCCCGCGGATCCAGCGCTTCGCCACCGCGGCCTCCCCCGCCTATCTCGATGCGCGCGGCCGGCCCGAGCATCCGCGCGACCTGCTTGCCCATGCCTGCCTGCGCGGCCGCTTTGCCGGCGGCGCGACGCCGGCCTGGGAATTCGAGCGCGTGGGCGAGATCGTGCGGATCGACGCCGCGGGACCGTTGCTGGTGCAGCCCGGGGCGGCCTCGGACCTGATGGTCAGCGCAGCGGTGGCCGGGCTTGGCGTGGTGTCGCTGTTCGAGGACTGGCTGCAGCCGCATTTCGCGAGCGGGGCGCTGGAACCGGTGCTCGAACCCTGGTGGCAGAGTTTTTCGGGCCCGCTGCTCTATTATGCCGGCCACCGCTACCTGCCGGCGCCGCTCCGGGCCTTCATCGATTTCATCAGGAGCGATGCGGGGCGGGGCGTCCGGCAAGGGTGACGCCGTCCCGGTCCATCCCCAGCGCATGGCGCGGGATACGCAGCAGCGCCACCAGCCGCTGTGCCCCGCGCGCCAGCGCTTCGTCGATCCAGCCCGGGCCGAAATGGCGCGAGCCCTTGAACACCGCCACGGTGATCGCCGCCCAGAGCGCCTGGTGTGCCAGCGCGGAGAGAATCGGGACGGAGCTCAGGTTGCGCTCGACAAAGGCGGTCGAGCGGAGGTTGATGACGATCAGGATCACGCCGAGCAGGAGCGCCGCGCCGCCGGCCTGGCGCTTGGGCGGCACCCCGAAGGCGAAGCCGAACCAGGGCAGCATCAGGCAGAAGGTCGCGCTTTGCAGGCGCGCGAGCAGCGCGGCCGTGGCGGGCTCGGCAACGCCATGGGTCCTCGCCTCGGCCCTGACCAGCGGCAGCAGCTCGGCGAGCCGCAGGCGATCGTTGCGATCGGCGGCGCTGCGGTGGCGCGCCGCGGCCTGTGCCGCCGGCAGGTTCATGCTGTAGCGGGCGAAGGTGAGCGTCCGGAAATGGCCGTCGCTGCGGTGCTCCACCAGCGTGCCGTTCCACAGGGTGAAGCCGATCCCGCCGGCCACGTCGCGCGTGACGGTCGCCCGCTCGGCCGTCGCAACGTCCTTGCGGTGCCGGATGATGACATTGGCAAGCGTCCCCGGCGCGGCATCGGCTGGCCGCTCGGCGAAGACAGTCGTCAGTGCATCGACCGCGACGATCTCGCCGGGCTTGAAGGTCATGCCGTGCAACCCCCGGCGCACCTCGGACAGGAGCCGGTCGAGCGTGCGCTCCCCGACCGGCTGGACGTCGAGCCGGATGGTCAGCTGCGCCCCCGCGGACAGCAAGGCGAGGGTCATCGGCATCATCATCATGCGGGCGGGCGAAAGCCCGGTGGCCTCGAAGATCTGCCATTCCCCCGCCAGGCTGAGCCGCCGCACGGCCATCGCCGTCGCGAGATAGGTGGCGACGGGAATCGCGATGCCGAGATATTCCGGCACGAGCGTGCTCATCAGACGGACGAGCAGCAGCACCGGCGAATCGGTGTCGATGATCGCCGCGGTCAGCCGCGAGACATTCTCGAGCGACATGATCGTGACCAGCGCCACCACGACCAGCAGATAGCCGCCGACCATCTGGCGAAACAGATAGCGGTCGACGATGCGCAGGGCGGGCATTGCCGCTCAGGCGGCCTTGCGACGCGGCACGGCGAAGCCCGCATAGAGCCCGAACAGCTGCTCGAAATGCTCGTCCATGGTGCGGATGCGGGGCAGGGCGCGCGGCACCGGATCGCGGCGTTCGGCCGCGACGGCGAGGATCGCGTCGCGCAGCGCGATCGGATCGGCGGCACGGTAGCGCCGGCCGGGCGCCGCACCGGCATGATCGGCCGCGCCGCCGCGATCCGGCGCGATGACCGGCAGGCCGCTGGCGCGGGCCTCGGCCGCCACCATGCAGAAGGTCTCCGCCTCGCAGCCATGCACCAACGCATCGCAGCTCGCCATGGTCGTGGCCAGCGCCCCCCGATCGCGGATCGGCGCGCCGACCACGATGTGCGGCGAGCCGCCGGCCCGGGCGACCAGCGCGCGACGGATGCGTCCGTCGCCGACGAGCAGCAGTCCGGTGGGCGTGCGCGCGCCGGCCGACAGCGCTGCGTCGATCACCATGGTCCAGCGCTTTTCGGAGGAATAGCGGCCGGCGCCGAGCAGCAGCGTCGCCTCCGGGCCGAGGCCGCATAAGGCCAGCAGCCGCGCGCGCAGGGCAGGATCGCGATGCGCGGGGGAGAAGATGCCAGGTTCCACGCCCATCGCGACGGTGGTGGCGCCGCGCAGGCCCCCCGCCGCGAGCCGCGCCGTAAGGTTCGGGCTGGCGCTGACCACGCAATCAAAGGCGCGGTCGAGCCGGCGCAGATGCTGCCAGAAGCGATCGAACCCACGATCGATCGTGGCGATATCGGCGACCCCGCCGAACCAGCGATAGGCATAGGCGGAGAGCGGATCGGCATGCATCACGAGCGAGCGTGGCACCGAAGCGTTCCAGCGTGCAACCATCGAGGCGCTCGACCAGGGCGAGGAGGCCTCGACGAGATCGGGCCGCCAGGCGTCGAGCGTCCGGTGCAGCGCGATTTCGTCGGCGAAGTAGCGGTAGCGCCGGTCGAGCAGCAGCTGGGGCGACGCAAGCGTGACGAGGCGCGCGCCGGGGCCGCGAATCTCCACGCCGTCGCGTTCGCCCGGCGCGATCACGATCATCTCGTGCCCGGCAGCAGCCGCGGCGGCGAACTTGCGGTCGACATAGGTTTTCACGCCCCCGCCATGCGGCGTGTAGAAGGCGCAGACGTCGACAATCCTCATTGCGGACGGACCCCGGCGGAATCGGGACGCCCCGGGGGCGCAGCAGGGGAAATCGTCATCGCGGAGGCTCCTTTGTCGACAAGACGATGCCGGGTGCCGCGCACCGCAGTCCGTCGTGCCGGAACCGGCCGGGCCGCTCCATCCGGATAGTGCCTATCTTGCCCGGCCCGCCAAAGGGGAGCACAGGCGCGGTCGTCGTCGCCGAAGGATCCCGACCGTTCACGCCCAGGCATCCGGACTATCGCAACTCTACCAGCAATACCGGGCGGAGTTGCTGCGCTTCCTGGTCGCGCGCACCGGGGACCGGGCCGAGGCGGAAGACGTGCTGCAGGAACTGTGGATCCGGGTGCGCTCGGTCGATGCCGGGCCGCTCGGCAATGGCCGCGCCTATCTCTATCGCGCGGCGCAGAATCTGGTGCTGGACGGCGCCCGGGCGCGGCAGCGGCGCACGCAGCGCGAAGCGGACTGGGTCGCGTCCGGGCTGGACGCGCCGGGAGCTGCAGAGCCGGCCGATCCGCGCCCCGATGCCGAAGCCGAGATGCTTGCGCGCGAGGATGCGGCGGCGCTGGCGTCCGCCATCGCCGCGCTGCCCGAGGGGGCCGGGCGGGCGTTCCGGCTCCACAAGATCGAGGGACTGTCGCATGGCGAGGTGGCCGCGCGGCTGGGCATCAGCCGCAGCGGCGTGGAAAAGCATATGGCGGTGGCGATGGCGCATCTGCGCCGCGCGCTGCAGGACTGAGGTATGGCGAATCGGCGGCGTCTCAGGGGTGAACAGGGACGATGGGCCGGCGACGGCGCATCGATGGACGCAACATGAGCGACGAGATCGACGATATCGACCAGGCGGCGGCGCGGTGGCATCTGGGGCAGGCCGACGACGCCATGGACTGGGACGGCTTCACCGCGTGGCTGGAGGCGGATCCGCGCCATCGCCGGGCCTATGACTCGATCGCGCGGCTCGATGCGCGGATCGCGGCGGCGCAGCCGATCCTGCGGCAGATCGTGCCGGCGGAGCTCGCCGAGCCGGCCCGGCGTACCGCGCGGTGGGGCTGGAGTGTCGCCGCGGCTGCCGCGGCTGCCGCGGCGGTCGCGGCGATCGGGCTGGGCATCACGCAATTCCCGGCGAAACGGCAGGATCAGGCAGAGATCGCCTATCGCGCGCCCGCGGGGCAGGGCCGCACCGTCCGGCTGGCGGACGGATCGACCGCCGCGCTGGCGCCGGGCAGCGTGCTGCGCGCCGGATCGTCGCGCGGCACGCCGCTGGCGCTGGAGGGCAGCGCCTTTTTCGACGTGCGCCACGATCCAGCGCATCCGCTGGTCGTCCAGGCGGGCGGATATGAGATCCGCGATGTCGGCACGCGCTTCGAGGTCATGTCGGGCGGCGGCATGCTGCGCGTGGCGGTGGCCGAGGGCCGCGTGGCGATCCGCTCGCCGCATGTCGCCGGCGAGGTCGCGCTGGCGGCCGGCAAGGTGCTGACCGCCTATGGCGATGATGGCACGGTGGAGGTGCGCGCTGCCCGCACGACGGCGACCGGCACCTGGCGTGGCGGCCGGCTGGTCTATGACGATGTACCGCTCGGCTTGGTCGTGGCGGATATCGCGCGCTATGGCGGCGTGCCTGTCGAGATCGATCCCGGGGTCGCGCGCCGCCGCTTCTCCGGCGTGATCGCGCCGGGCAAGCCAGCTGCGATGGTCGCGGCGCTGGCGCAACTGACGGGGCTGGATGTTCGAACGGACGGGAATGCGACACGCCTTGGCGACCGCGCTGGTCGCTAGTGCCGCGCTATGGTCGCCCGCCGCGCAGGCGCGGGACACGAAATACCGGATCGACATCGGTGCCGGCGACCTGACCGACGCGCTGGCGTCGCTGTCGGCGCAGACGGGGATTTCGCTGGCCATGACGGGCCCCTTGCCGCGCATCGCGTCGCGCGCGGTGCGCGGCGAGATGACGGCGCGCGAGGCGCTCGAGCGCCTGCTGCACGCGACGAAGCTGCGTGCGGTACGCGCCGGGCCGCTCACCTATCGGCTGGTGCCACGCCGGCCGGCGACGGAGGTCCCGTCCGCCGAACCCGAGGACGCGCAGCCGGCGAGCGACATCGTGGTCACGGCGCGCAAGCAGTCCGAGGCGCTGTCGGCGGTCGCGGCGCCGATTGCCGTCTATGCCCCCGAAGCGGGCGGGCGCCCGGGCGGTCGCAGCGACGCGCACGACGCCGCCGCCGGCGTCGAGGGACTGGTGCTGACGCATCTCGGCGCGGGCCGTGACCGGCTGTTCATCCGGGGCATCGCCGACAGCCCGTTCAACGGATTCAGCCAGTCGACCGTCAGCGTGCAGGTGGACGATGCCCGTGTGACCTATGATGCGGCCGAGCCCGGGCTGCGGCTGGCTGACATCGCGCGAGTCGAGATATTGAAGGGGCCGCAGGGCCCGCTCTACGGCACCGGCGCGCTGGGCGGGGTCTATCGCATCGTCACCAACCGGCCGGTGCTGGGATCGGTCGACGGCTATGCCGCCGGCGGAACCAGCGTGCTGCCGGGCGGCGGGACCGGCGCGCAGGCGGAAGCGATGGCCAATATCCCGCTGGTCGACGATCGCGTGGCGATCCGCGCGGTCGGCTATATCGCGCTCGATCCCGGCTGGATCAACGATGTGTCGGGCGCGCGTGCCGTCAATCGCGGGGTGACGCGCGGCGGGCGCCTCTCGCTGCGGATCGCGCCGGCCGCCGGCTGGACGATCGACCTGGCGGGCACCGCGCAATCGATCGGGCTGCGCGACAGCCAGTATGTCGACCGCGCCGGCGAGGACCTGACCCGGGACGTTTCCATCCGCGAGCCGCGCGATTCGAGCCTGCGCCTGGCCCAGGCGACCGTGGCGGGGCCGGTCGGCGCACTGCAATTGACGATCGCGACGAGCAACACGTGGCAGAACCAGACCGATCTCTATGACGCGTCGGCATCGGCGGTGGCACTCGGCGTGTCGGGCGCCGCGACCTATCGCGACCGCCGCCGCTACGGCGTGTTCGACCAGGAGGTCCGGCTGGGTTCGGCCCCGGGCAGCCGCTTCACCTGGACGGCGGGCGCCTCCTATCTGTCCGCCACGACTCATGCGCTGGGCGAACTGAGCAGCGCCGACACCAGCTGGAGCCCGCTGTTCGTGCTCAACCGGCGCGCGACCGAGACGGCGCTGTTCGCCGACGGTGCCGCCCCGCTGGCCGACCGCCTGCGCCTCGCGATCGGCGTGCGCGTGTTCCGCGCGACGACCGAGGACGAGCGACAGGAGGACCAGAGCCAGGCCTTCACCGCGCGCGCCTCGCTGGGCGTGACGCCGAGTGCGTCGCTGTCCTACGAGATCGCGCCGGATCGCCTGATCTATATCCGCTTCGGCACAGCTTTCCGGTCGGGCGGCATCGATCCGGCCAACACCACCACCGGGCGCTACGACGCCGATGAGGTGCGCAGCTTCGATCTTGGCGGGCGGCTCCGCCTCGACGGGGGACGGCTGTCGATCAATGGCGGCCTGTTCCTGACCAGCTGGGCGCATGTGCAATCGGACTATCTCGAAGCGAACGGGCTGATCGCGACCCGCAATGTCGGCAGCGCGATGATCCCGGGGGGCGAGGTCGCGGCCGATTGGCGCCCGGGCGGCGGCTGGCGGCTGAAGGCCGGCGCGACCCTGCAGCACCCGCGCCTGATTCGTGCCGAGGACGGCACCAAGCTTCCCGCCGACCTGCGCCTGCCGCTGCAACCCGATGTCACCGCGCGGCTCGAACTGGCGCGGGACATCCCCTTCCACGCCTGGCGGCTCGCTCCCTATCTCTCGGGCAACCTCGTCGGCGCGGCGCGGCTCAGTTTCGACGACGGGCTCGATCGCTCGATGCCGGGCTATGTGGTGGCGCGCGCCGGGATCGCCGCGACCTCGGGCGCGTTGAGCGCCCGCCTCGACATCGACAATCTGCTCGACGCGCGGGCCGATACCTTCGCCTTCGGCAATCCCTTTTCAGTGCGCAGCATCCGGCAATATACCCCGGCACGGCCGCGCACGATCAGCATCTCGGTGTCGCACCGATTCTGAGCCGGAAATAATTTGCGGGAAGCGACTGCGGTTGGCGGCGTTTGGCGGCGTCTAGCCGCCAATGACGTTTTCCGTTGCCGAGCCGCGCCCGCCGCGGCGCCTTGTCCTGTCGATCCATGACGTCTCGCCGCGCCACGAAGGCGCTGTCGACCGGTTGCGCGACCTGCTCGCCGCCAACGGCGGCGAGCGCATGGCGATGCTGGTGGTGCCCAATTTCTGGGGCGAGGCGCCGATCCTGCGCGGATCGCCTTTTGCCGCCCGGCTGCGGTGCTGGGCGGAGGCGGGGGTGGAGATGTTCCTGCACGGATCGCTGCACCGCGACGACAGCACGCACGGATCAGCGGTCGACCGCTTCAAGGCGCGCCGGATGACCGCGGGGGAGGGCGAGTTTCTCGGGCTCGACCGGGCCGAAGCCGCGCGGCGGATCGCGGCAGGCCGCAGCCTGATCGAGGATGTGACGGGCCGGCCGGTTGCCGGCTTCGTGGCGCCGGCCTGGCTCTATGGCCCGGGCGCGCTGGCCGCGATGACCGAGGCCCGGATCGGACTGGCCGAGGATCACTGGAAGATATGGGATGCGGCGAGCGGCGCGATCGTGGCGCGCTCGCCGGTCATCACCTGGGCGAGCCGGACGCCGGCGCGGATGGCGTCGTCGCTGGCGGTGGCGTCGGCCGCCCGGGCGGCCGCCCGGCTCGTGCCGGGGCCGCGCGTGCTGCGCGTGGCGGTTCATCCGGGCGATGTGACGGCGCCGCCGCTCGTGCGCAGCATCACCGCGACCGTCGCCGCGCTCGGCCGTGGTCGCATGGTCAGCCGCTATGAAGATCTTGTCGGAGATGCCGGATGCAGGCGCTGAATACTGCCCCTTGCCCGAGCGGCAGCATGCGGCTGATCGATCCGCCGCATGGCGGCGATCCGATGGGACGTGCCGCTTCGGGCACGGCGGCCTCGGCCGCGACGGCGGCGACCGCCATCGACCCGCTGCTGGTCGCGGTCGACCGCCATCCGCTGCGGGAGCGGGTGATCGGCTGGCTCGGCATCGCGCTGTCGATCGCGATCCTCGCCGCGGTGGTGAGCCAGTTGCGGGGCTTCGACCTGGCCAGGATGGTGGCGCTGGCACCGCGCTCGCCGCTCTTCTGGCTGGTGTTTCTCGCCTGGTACCCGGTCTCGCCGCTGTTCGAATGGCTGATCTATCGCCGGATCTGGTCGTTGCCGCGGGCCGGCATCGTCCCGCTGCTGCGCAAGCTGGTGTCGAACGAGATCGTGCTCGGCTATTCGGGCGACGCGCATTTCTATCTGTGGGCGCGCCGCCATGCCGGCATCACCGGATCGCCGTTCGGCGCGGTGAAGGATGTCGCGATGCTGTCGGCCGTGGCGGGCAACCTCTCCACGCTGGCGATGATGCTGGCGATGGCGCCGGTGCTGGCGGTGTTCATGACCGGGGCGCTGGCGCGGACCTTCGCCGTGTCGATCGCGGTCGTCGTCGTCACCTCGCTGACCCTGTTCCTGTTCCGGCGCACGCTGTTCTCGCTGCCGCGGCGCGATCTCCAGATGATCTTCGCGGTGCACATGGCGCGGATCGGCACGAACCTCGTGCTCACCGCGGCGCTCTGGCACCTGTTGCTGCCCGACGTTTCGCTTGGCTGGTGGATGGCGCTGGCGACGCTGCGGATGATGCTGTCGCGCCTGCCGCTGCTGCCCAACAAGGACGTGCTGTTCGCCGGGCTGGCGATCCTGCTGCTCGGCCGCGACGCGCAGATCACCGCGGTGATGGCGTTCATGGCAAGCCTGACCCTGGCCACGCACCTGCTCGTCGGTGCGATCACCGGCGCGGCGGCGCTGGCCGAAGGCCGCGGCCGGCCTCGGCGACGCGCATCCTATCCGGCGCCCCAGAGCGCGGCCGGGACCATGATTTCGCCGTCGCGGTAGAGCCCGGCCGCGAGCGGATCGTCCGCGAGGAACCAGGGGCCGTCGAGGTCGACGATGTCGCACAACTGGGCGAGGACGAAGGCGGGGGCGGCCGACAGGGTCGCGCCGGCCATGTTGCCGACCATGACCTTGAGTCCGAGCCGGCGGGCGTGATCGGCCATCATCAGCGCCTCGGTGAGCCCGCCGCACTTGTCGAGCTTGATGTTGATCACCTGGAAGCGGTGGCGATGGAGGTCGATCTCGGCGAGATCGAGCACGCTTTCGTCGGCGGCGACCGGGATCGGTGAATGCCAGCCGTCGAGCAGCGCCTCGTCCCCACGGCGGATCGGCTGTTCGAGCAGCGCCACGCGCTGGTCCACCAGCATCGCCACGAGGCCGTCGAGATCGTCGCCGCCATAGCCCTGGTTGGCGTCGACCCCGAGCCAGACATGTGGGAGGGTGTCGCGCACGGCCCTGACGCGTTCGGCGTCCGCGGCGAGATCGCCCTCCAGCTTGAGCTTGATCGCCTTGACTGCCGGCAGGCCGGCGAGGCGCCGGAGAATCTCGGCCGGCTCGTCGGCCGGAAGCGTGAAGGTCGTGACCAGCGGCTTCGGTCGGCCGACTCCGGCGAGCTGCCACACCGGCACGCCCGCGCGCAGCGATTCGAGCTCCCAGAGCGCACAGTCGAGTGCGTTGCGGGCGCCGCCGGGCGGTAGCAGCGCGCGCAGCGCCTCGCGATCGATTCCCGCCTCGATCGCCGTGCGGCAGCGCTCGATCTCTGCTTCCATATGGGCTGAATCGTCGTCGAGATAATAGACGCCGGCGGCCTCGCCACGGCCCGTGAGCGCGCCGTCAGAAAGGGTCGCGATCACCGCCGGCATCGACTCGAAGAGATAGCCCGAGATGCGGAAGGGCTCCCGAAAGACCATCGCATCGCGAAAATGGGTGAGCGTGAGCGGGTGAACGAGCGTTTGGGCGGTCTTCATGACCGCTCACATCACATGGATGAGATCACGTTTCAATATGAGAAACATCGTTTCCGGATCATGATCGCGAATCTTAGGAGTCGGCCGAATTCGAACTGCGATGCGCGAATTCAGCGAACCGTTGCATTCCCGGGCCCGCGCAGACCGACAAAACCTGGCACGGTGCCTCGCCGACCAGGACATAGCAGTGCGCCATGCCGCTATCGAAATAGACCGAGTCGCCCTGGGCGAGCGGGAGCGGGGCGTAGAGATCGGAATGGAGTTCCATCGCGCCCGACAGGACGTAGAGATATTCCTCGCCCGAGTGCCGGACCAGGCCGCCAATCTCGTCGACGCTGCGCGCCGTCACGTCGATGATGATCGGGATCATCATCTTGTCCAGCAGGTCACCCGCCGGATAGAGGTGACGGTAGCGTTCCGTGGTGGCGCCCTGCCATTTCCCGGCGCGCTCCACGCTGCGGCGGCCGAGCGCGGCGGGCGGCTTTTCAGCCGGCGGCGCGCCGGAAACGAGGCTGCCGATGTCCATGCCGAGCCCCTGGGCGAGCCGGACGAGCTTGTCGTAGGTCATCGCCATCTTGCCGTTCTCGAGCTTCGAGAGCGTCGAGAACGGCATGTCGAGGCGCGCCGCGAGCGCCCGGAGCGTCAGTCCCTGCTCGAGCCGCGCCGCGCGCAACGCAATGCCGGGATGCGACGTTGTGGTCTTGGTGGTTTTCTTGGCCATGGTCCCTCTCGCCCAAGGCTAGCGCAAAGCAGGCCCCGAGGAAACCGTCGTGCCTGTTTGAGAAAACAGTTGCCATAAATGAAACATGCGTCATGATGGCGTCGCATTTCAGGGGATATGGCGATGGCGATCGTGTTTCGATCAAGGGCGTTGTGGCTGGTTTCCACGGCAATGGCGGCCTGGATCCCGGCGGCGCAGGCGCAGCAGGCGGCGGGGCCGGCTGCGGCCGACACCGTGCAGGCCGATGGCCGGTATGACGACGATATCGTGGTGACCGCGCAGAAGCGCAGCCAGAATCTGATCGACGTGCCGCAATCCATTTCGGTCGTGTCGAGCAAGGTGCTCGAGCAACGCCATGCCACCAGCCTGGTCGATTATGCCGCGCTCGTTCCCGGCCTCAGCCTCCAGCAGCAGAATGCCGGCGAGGCCCGCGTGATCCTGCGCGGCATCAACACCGGCGGGTCCAGCCCGACGGTCGCCATCTATATTGACGACACGCCGTTCGGATCGAGCACGGGCCAGACCAACGCCGCGCACCTGGCGGGCGACATCGATCCCTTCGACGTCGAGCGGATCGAGGTGCTGCGCGGGCCGCAGGGCACGCTCTACGGCGCGAACTCGCTGGGCGGGCTGCTCAAATATGTGACGGTGGCGCCGAAGTTCGATCGGTTCTCGATCCGCGGCCAGGCCGGTGTCGAGACCGTCGACGGCGGGGGCACGGGCTGGTCGGGCAACGGCGTGGTCAATGTGCCGTTGAGCGACACGCTGGCGATCCGCGCCAGCGGCTTCTACCGCAACACGCCCGGCTATATCGATGCCGTCGGCATCGCCGGCCGCGACATCAATCATTCGGACAATTATGGCGGACGGGCGTCCCTCCTGTTCAAGCCGAGCGATCGCTTCTCGATCCGGCTCACCGCGATCGCGCAGAATATCCGCGCCTATGGCCGCGACACGGTCGACGTCGACCCGCAGACGCTCAAGCCGATTACCGCCGATCCCTTCACCGGCGCGCCGGGCACCGGCCTGCTGCGCTACCAGACCCTGTCGGAGCGGAACCGGGTGGACTACCGGCTCTATTCCGGCACGGTGGATTATGATTTCGGCCCGGTCAGCCTGACCTCGGTCACCAGCTATGCCACGCTGCGCCAGCACGAGGATATCGACGCGACGCCGCTGCTGGGCGATATCAGCCCCTTCTACGGCGCGTCGACGCCCTATGGTACGGACGAACCCTCGAACATCAGCCAGAAGAAATTCGCGCAGGAAGTGCGCCTGACCTCGGCCAAATCGGACCGGTTCGAATGGCTGATCGGCGGCTATTACACGCGCGAGCCCGGCCAGATCTATCAGCTCTACCGGCCGTTCGATCCCGCGACCGGCGCCTTCCTGCCCGAGGCCGGCACCATCCCGCAGGACCTGCTCGGCCCGGGGACGCCCGCCGCGCCCTTTCCCTTCAGCCATTTCCTGACGGCCCAGCTGGATTCGGTGTACAAGGAATATGCGGGTTTCGGCAGCGCGACATGGCATCTGACGCCGGCCTTCGATATCACCGGCGGCGTCCGCTACAGCCATAACGAGCAGCGCACGACGCAGAGCCTGGGCGGCGGGTTCGTCGTGGTCCAGGGCGCCGACGGGACGCTGCTGGGGCACTCGTCGGAAGGCGTGTGGACCTGGTCGGTTTCGCCGCGCTACGAGATCAACAATCGGGTCGCGGTCTATGCCCGCGTGGCCAAGGGCTACCGTCCCGGCGGCCCCAACGTCGTCCCGCCCGGCGCGCCCGCCGATTATCCCGCGCAGTTCCGGGCTGATACGCTGATCAGCTACGAAGCCGGCGTGCGCGCCGAGACGGCCGACCGGACCTTCGGCATCGATGCCTCGGTCTATTATCTCGACTGGAAGGACACCCAGATCACCACGACCTTCCAGACCGCGGTCGGCCCGGTGACCGCGGACGGCAACGGTGAAGGCGCAAAGAGCTATGGCGCCGAGGTGACGGCCACGCTCCGCCCGGTCCATGGCTTCGTCGTGCTGGCCTCGGCCGCCTATAATCACACCGCGCTCAAGGGTAATATCCTGGTCGGCGGGTCGGACGGGGACCAACTGCCCTATGCGCCGCGCTGGACCGCCAGCGTCTCGGCGGATTACGACTGGGCGCTCAGCGCACGGATGAACGCCTTTGTGGGCGGATCGATCATGGCGGTCAGCGACCGCCCGGCCGATTTCGATTCCGGCTATCAGGGCAGTTTCGGGCACCGGCTCATGCTCGATGGCTATCAGAGCGTCGATCTGCGTGCCGGCATCGAGATGAAGCCGGTAACGCTGAGCATCTACGCCAGGAACCTCACCAATGCACGCGGGCAGACCTATGCGGGCGTCTATGGCGGTCGCTATGCGGGGCTGATCGACGTCGCGATGATCCGCCCCCGCACGATTGGCCTCACAGCAGGATTCGAATTCTGATGCGCACCGGATTGATCGACACCGCCACGCGCCTGCTCCGGCTCGTCCTGCCCTCGCTGCTGCTGGTGGCCGTGCCGATCACGGCGCAGGCCCCGAAAAAGCTCGCCCCGGCCGGGCCGCCCGCATCGTCCACCGCACCGCAACCGGCGCCCGCGACCGGCTCCCCCCCATTGACCAAGGCGGATGTCGACAGCTGGCTCGACGGGCTGATTCCCTATGGCCTCGATACCGGCAACATCGCCGGTGCGGTCGTGGTGGTGGTGAAGGACGGCAAGGTCGTGACCCAGCGCGGCTATGGCTATGCCGACATGAAGACGCGCAAGCCGGTCGATCCCGACAACACGCTGTTTCGGCCGGGCTCGATCTCCAAGCTCTTCACCTGGACCGCCGTCATGCAGCAGGTCCAGGCCGGCAAGCTCGATCTCGACCGCGACATCAACGACTATCTCGATTTCAGGATTCCGCCCGCCTTCGGCAAGCCGATCACGCTGCGCAACCTCATGACGCATACCGGCGGGTTCGAGGAGACGGCGAAATATCTGATCGCCACCGATCCGGCACAGATGAAATCGCTCGAGGCGTCGCTCAAGCGCTCGGTGCCGACCCGCATCTATGCGCCGGGCAGCACGGCGTCCTATTCCAACTATGGCGCATCGCTTGCCGGCTATATCGTCCAGCGTGTGTCGGGCGAGCCGTTCGAGGCCTATGTCCAGCGCCACATCTTCGCCCCGCTCGGCATGGCGCAGTCGAGCTTCGTGCAGCCCCTGCCGGCGGCGCTCGCGCCGAAGCTGTCCAAGGGCTATATCGTCGCTTCGGGCGATCCCCAGGCCTATGAGATCATCCCGATGTCACCCGCCGGGGCCTTGTCGGCGACCGGCGCGGACATGGCGAAGTTCATGATCGCGCATCTCTCCGCGAACAATCCGCTGCTGGACCACAAGACGGCGGCCCTGATGTATGCGACCGCCAATACCCCGATCCCCGGCATGCCCGGCATGGCGCTCGGCTTCTATCATGAGGACCGCAACGGCCTGAACATCATCGGCCATGGCGGGGATACCGACTGGTTCCATTCGGACCTGCACCTCTATCTCGACAAGGGCGTCGGGCTGTACCTGTCGTTCAACAGCGCGGGCAAGGACGGTGCGGCGCACATCCTGCGCGAGCGCATGTTCGACAGCTTCACCGATCGCTATTTCCCGCAAAATCCGCCTCCGCTCCCGACGCTTGCCACCGCGGCGGAACATGGCCGTGCGATGGCCGGCCATTATGTCAGCAGCCGCGGCTCGACCACCAACTGGCTGCGGATCGTCAATCTGATCGGCCAGGCCGATGTGACGGTGAATGACGACGGCACGATCACCGTTTCTGCCCTGACCAACGCCGCCGGCGTGCCCAAGCGCTGGCGCGAGACGGCGCCGTGGCAATGGCAGGAAGTCGGGGGTGAGGATCGCCTCGGCGCCATGGTGCAGGACGGCAAGGTAACGGCCTTCGCGCCGCGCGGCTTTGCCCCGATCATCCTGTTCGTGCCCGCCTCGACCGGCATGAACGCGGGCTGGATCATGCCCGTCCTGCTGGCGGCGCTGGCGGTGATGCTGGTGGCGGCACTGGGCTGGCCGGTGGTGGCGCTGACCCGCCGTCTCTACAAATATCGCCCGGCGATCGCCGGACGGCCGCTGCTGCTGTACCGTGCGACCCGCCTCACCGCCTGGCTCATGCTGATCGTGGCCGCCGGCTGGATGGGCATGATCGCGGCACTGAGCGCCGATGTCGCCAATTTCGACGGGCGGCTCGATATCTGGATGCGCGTGCTGCAATTGCTGTCGCTTGCCGCCATTGTCGGCACCGCGCTGGCGGTCTGGAATGTCCGCGTGGTCGCGACGGGCCCCGAGCGGCGGCGGCTCGCGACGGCCTGGGCGGCGATCATCGCCCTTTCCGCGCTGTTCCTCGTCTGGGTGATGATCGACATGCGCACGCTGACGCTCAGCCTGAACTTCTGACCGGCATGACATCCGGCACGCCTGCCGTACGGACGGAATCGCCGGTGCGGCAGGCGCGGACGCTGTTCGGCCACCCGCCCGGCCTGACCGTGCTGTTCATGACCCAGATGTGGGCGGAGTTCTCCTATTTCGGGCTGCAGGCGCTGCTCGTCTATTACATGACGCAGCATCTCGGATTCGGTCAGGCCAAATCGTCGCTGATCTACGGCGCCTATGGGGCGGCGGCCTTCTTCAGCCCGTTCTTCGGCGGGATTGTCGCTGATCGCTGGCTGGGCCGCACCCGCAGCGTCGTGATCGGCGGGCTGCTCATGATGTGCGGCCATTTCGCGATGGCGTTCGAGGCCCTGCTGTTCCCGGCGCTGGCGCTGGTCGCGATCGGCAACGGGCTGTTCATCCCGCCGCTGGCGGTGCAGGTCGGCGACCTCTACGCCGACAGTGATCCGCGCCAGGCCCAGGCATTCAGCGCCTATTATATGGGCATCAACCTTGGCGGGCTGCTCGCGCCGCTGGTGTGCGGCACGCTCGGCGAACTCTATGGCTGGCATTGGGGCTTCGCCGCGGCGGGCTTCGGGATGCTCGCCGGGCTGGCGGTGTACCTCCGCTTCCGGCACCTGCTGCCGAAGGATCCGCCGAGCCGGTCGCAGACCCGGCCGGGCGCGCGCATCGGCCTGAGCGCGCCGGACTGGCGCAACCTGCGCCTGCTGGTCGCGATCATCGCCGTCGTGGTGATGTTCCGGGTCGGCTACGAGCAGAGCGGCAACGTCATCGCGCTCTGGGTCGAGCACCAGACCGATCGGCACATTGCGATCCTCGGCTCCCGTCTCGAGGTTCCCGCGACCTGGTTCCAGTCGATCAACCCGTTGCTGATCATCCTGCTGACGCCGCTGCTGATGCGCTTCTGGGCGCGGCGCGCGGCCCGGCGCGGCCCGGCCAATCTGCTCGCGCGGATGAGCCTGGGGTGCCTGATCGCGAGCCTGTCGATGGTCGTGATGGTCGTCGCGGCCATGGTGCATGCAGCGAGCGGCCAGCCGGTCGGGGCCGGATGGGTGACGACCTATTTCATCCTGCTGACGATCGGCGAGCTGCTGGTGATCCCGGTCGGCCTGACGCTGGTCGGCGCGCTTTCCCCGGTGCAGGTCGCGGCGATGGCGATGGGCGCCTGGTATATCGCCAAGTTCCTCGGCAGCCTGCTCGCCGGGGCGATGGGCGCCTATTGGGGCGTGATCCCCGCGGCATGGTTCTTCGGGATCGGGGCGCTGTCCGTGCTGGTCGCCGCGCTGTTCCTGTTCGGGCTGAGCAGGGCGCGGCCGATCAGGATCGGCTGATCGATCACGGCGAAGCGAAGTTCGCGGCTATGGCGCGCGCGACGCGCCCACGCTACAGATCAGATAGGAGATCAGATAGGATCCTGGGAGCGCTGAAGCGATGACGATTTGGGCATATCGGGCGACGGCCGTTTCGGCGGCGCTGTTTCTGGGCGGGAGCGCCATGGCGGCACCGCAGGCAGCGGATTGCCGGGCGATCGCCGACCCGACCGCACGGCTGGCCTGTTACGACCGGCAGGCCGGAACCTATCCCAGCGCCGAGGCAGCCGACCGCGCCGAGCCCGAACCATACCGGCGCCCCACGACCGGCCCGTCGGCGCTGGCCCCGACCCCGGGATCACCGGCTGCGGCGCCGGCCGCGGTCCAGATCGATCCGAATCGCGACTTCAACAGCAGCATCGTTTCGGTATCGCGGCTGTCCAACGGGTTCTACGCGCTCGGCCTCGCCAATGGCAGCGTGTGGCATATGACCGCGATCGGCCAGCCGCCCAAGGTCGGCGAGGCGATCCATCACCGGCGCACCTTTGTCGGCACGCATTATTTCGACATCAAGTCGCGTGCCCGCCCGCTGACGGTGCGGCCGACCAACTGACGGCGGGGCGGCGTCGAAGCGACGCCATGGTGAACACCCCATGCACCTGACTATAGGTGCAAATCCGGCGCCATCTCGGTTTGCGCGCCCACCGGGGCGGACGTAGCGTCGAGGCCAGGGCAGCGCGCCGCGCGACGGCATCCGCACGGCCCGATCGGTGGGGATACCGGCGCCGGCGCGGTACCATCCGTGGCGGCCGGCGGGGGCCGGATCATGACACTCGACGAGATCAAGCAAGCCTTGCAGCCCTGTTTCTTGGGCACTGTCTTCACCGGGCCGGACACGCTCTTCGGATCGGCGACGCTGAAGAGCGTCTTCGACACCGCGCTGCCCGGGGCGCAGCTGGTCATCGACGGCACGCTGACCGAAACCGCCACCGACGTGGTGATCAGCGGCACCGGGCAGGGGCCGTTCGCCGGGATGCAGGTGACGGCGACCTTCACCCCGTCCGGCAGCGACGTCGCGCTGGTCGCGACCGGCACCAGCGCGGGCGACGGCGACTGGGCCTTCGCCGCTGCCTATCCGAGCCTCGCCGGCAGCGTGCTCGCCGACCTGACCGTGCTCGCCGGCGCCTCGCTGATCCTCACCACCATCACCAGCAGCCAGCATCCGGCCGGCCTCGGCTTCATGGGCAATGTATCGGTCGGGGGTGCACTGCTGCAGGCGGCGAAGTTCGTCGGATCGGTGCCGAGCCTCGCCTTTGCCGGGCCGATCACCATGGCTGCGGACGCGCCGGTCTTCACGCTGGTCGCGCCGATCGCCCAACCCTTCACGCTCGGGCCGCTCGTCAGCCTGGCGCTCACCGCCAACCTCGATGCGTCCAAGACGCCGGCAGTGGCGATCGTCACCACCGTGGCGGTGACGGTGAACGGCAACGCGACCAACCTGCCGGCCGCGATCGTCTTCAATGGGGATCCGACGCTGCACCTGATCGTGACTGCGCCCGGCGGCGCGAGCGTCGCGATCGCCGATCTCGTGCCGCTCGCGCTGGGCGGCGCGCTCGATGCGCTGCTGCCGCCGGTGAGCCAATATGACCCGACCGGTGCGATCGCGCTGCAGACGATCGATTTCGCCGTGGTGCCGACCACGCCCGCGCTGACCGGCGTGACCTTCTCGCTCGGCTCGACCAAGCCCTGGACGATCGGATCGCAGTTCGCGGTGACCGATGTCGCCATGGAACTGGTCGTTGCGACCACCGGCGGCGTCTCCGCATCGGGCACCATCTCGGGCGATCTGCAGATCGGGCCCGGCGGATCGGTCTGCACGCTCGACGCGAGCGCGGCGCTGCCCGACGGGAGCTTCTCGGCAACGCTCGATCCCCATGGCGCCAAGCCCAGTGTCTCCGACCTGGTCACCTATCTCGCGGGTGATTTCGGGTTGCCGGCAATCACCGTCTCGAGCCTCGACCTGGCGCTTGATCCGTCCAAGTCGACCTACAGCCTGACGGCGGGTTTCTCGACTGACTGGACACTGAACCTGGGCGCGTTCGGCCTGTCGATCTCCGGCGCCTCGATCGCGCTGGCCGACACCGCCGGCACGCCGAGCGGCACGGTGACGGGTACCTTGCTGCTCGACAAGACCAACAGCTTCGCACTCACCTATGCCGTCCCGGGCGGCTTCAAGCTGTTCGCGCAGGTCCCGTCGATCTCGCTCAGCGCGCTGGTCGGCGCGCTGTGCAGTTCCTTCGGCGCCGCCCCGCCCTCGTTCGATTTCACCCTCACCGATTCGACCATCCTGATCACCGAGGATTCGGGCAATTTCACCTTCAACTTCGGCACCCAGCTCGATGCCTATGGCAGCGCGTCGCTGGTGGTGCAGAACGCGAGCGGCTGGGGCTTCGCCTTCGGCCTGCTGCTCGACACGACCAAGCTGGGATCGCTGCCGGGCCTCGGCCTGCTGGCGGCGTTCGATTCGATCTTCGGGCTGGAGGAGATCGCGGTCGTGTTCGGCACGCTGGCCGAATCGACCTTCGCCTTTCCGAAACTGTCCGATTTCGACAATCCGAAGATCACGGCGCCGGCCATCGCCTCGCCGGCGTGGAACGGCACGCTGGTGCCGGGCCTCAACATCTACGCGATGCTCGATCCGGCCAACAGCGCGGCATTCGGCTGGCTGTGCAAGCTGGTCGGCTTTACCGGCCAGGTCGCTGCCGTGGTGACCGTCCCGGCGGATCCGACCACCGGCACGCAACTCGCGGCGATCGTCTCCGGCCCGGTCAATTCGAACATGACGCTGAGCGGGGCGTTCGTCGCCAAGCTGGTCGGCGGACTGCCCGTGCTGTCGCTGATCGGGACGATCCCGACGACGATCGCCGGCAGTCCCGTGACCTTCTCGATCGCGGTGGATTTCGAGACCAACGGCGTGTTCGTTTCAGGCAGCACGCCCGACACGATCGATTTCGGCCCGGTCCAGCTCGGCGGGCTGGCGATCGAGCTGGGCGTCGATGCGGCGGGGGTGCCGAGCATCGGGGTGGCGGCGACGATCCAGGTGAAGACCTTCGATTCGTCGATCGCGATCTTCTTCAACAGCGCGGTGCCCTCGCAAAGCCTGTTCGCCGGCGCGATCAGCGACGTGACGCTGGACGAAGTACTGGGCCCGATCGTCGGGCTGGCCGCCGGGTCGGTGCCGCAGCCGGTGACGGATCTGCTCGAGCAATTCTCGCTGCAGGGCACGCTGACCGTATCGGTGCCGGCCAGCCTCTCGACCGCGCTGGACGCGCGCGACGCAGCGCCGGTGATCGCCGCCTTCGCCACGGCCGGGATCACGCTCAATTCCAACCCGGCCAATATCTCGATCCTCGGCGGCTCCTCGTCGGGCGCCTGGGCGGTCACTGACCTGTCGACCCTGAGCCATTACCACCTGGCGTCGGCGGGCACGACGATCACGGTCGAGAAGGAAGCGCAGGTCAAGGTCGTTCCGCAGGCGACTCAGCTGGGCAATCTGCCGCCGGTCCAGGCCGGCTATGCGATGTCGGGCACCCTCTCGGTGTTCGGCTTGGTCGGTATTGTCGACATCGATTTCCAGCCGACCGTCGGCCTGTCGGTCGAGGCCTATCTGTCCCCGCTGCAGTTGCTCAACGGTCAGCTGCTGACCATCACGGCGGACGGCGACTCGACCAAGGGCGCCTATCTGTCGCTGTCGAGCTATACCCAGGGCAGCACCCCGCCGCACGCGACCGCATCGGGCACCGTCACGCTGCTCGGGCTGGTCGGCACCAGCATCTCGATCGACATCTCGCCGAGCGGCGGCACTTTCCAGCTGTCCTCGACCAACCCGGTCTATGGCTATTCGATCGACGTGACGCTCAACGGCAGCGGCTTCGTCGCGAACGGGTCGGCGACGCTCGGCTTCAACCAGACCGTCGATCTGGGCATGCTCGGCAACCTGCCGCTGAACGTGTCGGTCGCGGGCGCGATCCTCGTCACGCTGACCGGCTCGAACGCGAGCGCCGGCTTCTCGGGAAGCTTCTCGTTCGAAGGGCAGAATTTCTCGACCGGGCAGGTCTCGCTCGACGTGACCAGCGCGAGCCTCGCGAATCTGGCCGATTCGATCGCGTCGGCGATCGCCGGGGCGATCAAGACCTATCTGCTCGCCAATCTCGATCCGACCGTCTGGCTGAACTGGGTCAAGGGCAACATCATCCCGAACGTCGCGCAGGATGCGCAGCTGGTCGGGCAGGTGCTCGGCGCTACCTTCCACCAGAGCGCCGACCAGATCGCCAATGCGGTCGACGACGTGCTCGGCTATTCGGCCGATGCAGCGGCGGTCGCGCTGGCCGCGGCGAACGTCACCGCGAATGCGGCGGCCGATGCCCTGGCGGACGCGGGCTATGCCGCGAACGACATCGCCAATGCGATCAAGAACGCCTTCACCAACACCCATGCCGATACCAGTGTCCATATCGACACGCCGGGCGGGCCGCATGCCGATACCAGCCCGCATCTCGATACGCCGGCGGGGCCGCACACCGACACGGCGGTTCCGCCGCACGGCGATGCGAGCACGCATGTCGATACCAGCGGCCCGCATGTCGATGCGGGTAAATGGGGCGTGCATGCCGACAGTTCGCCGCACATCGATTCGAGCCCCCATGTCGACACGCCGTCCGGCCCGCATGCGGATACGGCGACGCCGCCGCATGTCGACACCACCCAGCATGCCGATACCCAGGTCCCGCCGCACGGCGATACCAGCCCGCATATCGACGTGACCGGCTGATGGGCGTCGAGCTCCGTCCGTTCGGCGTCGCCTGCAACCTGTCGTGCCGCTATTGCTACCAGAACCCGATGCGCGAGGCCGGGAATCTGCGCCAGCAGCACGACATGGCGCGGATGAAGGCAGCGCTCGACAAGGCAGGCGAGCCCTTCACCCTGTTCGGCGGGGAGCCCCTGCTGATGCGGGTTGCCGACCTGGAAGAATTGTTCGCCTATGGCCATGCCCGCCATGGCGGCAGCAGCGTGCAGACCAATGGCGTGCTGATCACTGACGCGCATATCGACCTTTTCCGGCGCTACCGGGTGAATGTGGGCGTCTCGATCGACGGGCCCGGCGCGCTCAACGATGCGCGGCTGGACCGCAAGGCGAGCAAGACCCGGGCGAGCACGGCGGCGGCCGAGGCGAATATCGCGCGGCTGTGCCGCGAGCATCAGCCGCCGGGGCTGATCGTGACGCTCCACCGCGGCAACGCGGCGGCCGCGCACCTGCCGGCGATGATGGCGTGGATGCGCTCGCTCGATGCGCTCGGAATCAGAAGCGTGCGGCTGCACGTGCTCGAGGTCGACGATCCGGCGGTCGGGGCCGATCTTGCGCTGAGCGCGCGCGAGAATGTCGCGGTGATCCTCGCCTTCGCCGAGCTGCAGGCCGACCTGACTCAGCTGCGCTTCGATCTGGTCGACGAGATGAAGAAGCTGCTGCTCGGCAACGACCGCCAGACGACCTGTGTGTGGAACGCCTGCGATCCCTATGCGACCCGCGCAGTGCGCGGGATCGAGGGCAATGGCCAGTCGAGCAATTGCGGGCGCACCAACAAGGACGGGGTCGATTACGTCCAGGCCGACCGCCATGGCCATGAGCGCACGGTCGCGCTGTGGCACACGCCGCAGGCCGAGGGCGGCTGTGGTGGCTGCCGCTTCTTCCTGATGTGCAAGGGCCAGTGTCCGGGGACGGCGATCGATGGCGACTGGCGCAATCGCTCCGAGCAGTGCGACATCTGGATGCACCTCTTCGCGGTGCTGGAGAACCAGTTGCTCCGCGACGGCGCGACTCCGCTGTCGATCGATCCGTTGCGCGGCGAGCGCGAGGCGGCCGCGGTGGCGCGCTGGGCGGCGACCGCCTCAGTGGAGGTCGGATGATGGCCGCCTGGACGCCGCCGGCCTTTTGCCGTTCGTCCTGGGCGAGCGAGTCGGCCCGGGCGCTGTGGGAGCCGCGTTTCAGGGCAGCACGCACCGCGTGCGAGGACCTGGCCGTGCTGCAGGTCGCGGAGGGCGCGGGCGGGCGGGTCGCGGTGATCCGGCCGGCGTCGCTGGCGCGGGTCACCCGGCTAGCCGCCGATCATGGGGTAGCGCTGCGCTCGCTCGACGCCGCGCCGGCGACCGCGCATGCCGTGGCGGCGGGTCGGCTCGGGCGGCTGCTGGTCGCGATCGGCGACACGGCGTTGCCCATTCCCGATCCGATCGAGGACCGGGCGGAGGTCGACCCGGTCTGGCGGCTGGCCGGGGTGGCGGGCGCGGCGACCGTGTCGGTCGCGGGCGACTGGGCGGCCAATCCGTTGCTCGCGCCGGTCGGCCTTGTCGTCCAGCCGCTCTGGCCCGGCGGCTTCGATTGCCCGGACGCGGCGGCGCGCGGTGCGGCCCTGGTCGCGGCGGCAGGACGGCATGGGCGGGAGGAAGCAATCGGCTGGCTGCACGCCGCGCTGTCCTGGCCGGTCGCCTGGAGCGCGCTCCACGGCATCGCCGAGGTGAAGACGCCGGTGTTCCGCTTCATCCGCACGACACCGCCGACGCCGGGCGTACTGGCCGTGCGGCGCGAAGGCGCCGCGATGCCTGAAGGCGCGGCGCGGGGGCTCGGCTTTCCCTTCGCCGCACCGCGCCTCTCGGCCCCCCGGGCGGCATGAACGTCGCGGTCGCGATCGAGCCGGACTGGGCGCGGATGGCGCGACCCCAGGCCGATGGCTATGACACGAGGGCGATCCTTGATCTCGTGGCGCAGCGACGCGATCCCTGGCGGCGGCGCGATGCCGGCGGTGCGCCGACTTTGTTCGGCGGGCGGGTCGCGGTGCGCAACCGGGACTTTGCCGGCTTCGCACCGCCCCAGTTCGTGCCGGCACCGCCCGACCATCCGCACCTTGCCGAAGCCGAGGCGATCCTTTCGGCCTGGCCCGAGGTCGCGACGCAGTTTCCCGAGCTGGTCGATACGGTCCAGGTGTGGAGCGATACGACCCAGACGGCGGCGGTCACGGCGCTGCGGCCGGGATCGTCCAGCCATTCGATCGAGGAGGAGTTCGGCACCGTGATGGTGACGATCGACAGCCCGTTCGGCACTGCCCAGGCGCTGGTCCACGAAATGGCGCATCACAAGCTGCGGGCGCTGGGGGTGTCGATCGAGCGGGCGCGCCGGCTGGTCGCGAACGATCCGGCCGATCGCTATCGCAGCCCGATCATCGTCGGGCGGCTGCGGCCGATGACGGCGGTGCTGCATGCGCAATATTCGTTCATGCACGTGACCCGGCTCGACGTGGCGGTGCACGATGCGCCCGGGACGCCGGATCGGCTGCGCGCCCAGGCGGTGTACCTGCTCGCGCGCAACGTGCCGCGGATGGAGGCGGGCGACGAGGAACTGCGCCGCTATCTCGTCACCGATGCGGCCGGCGCGCGCTTTGCCGGCGCGTTCCTCGACTGGTCGGCCGAGGTGCTCGGGCGGGGCAGGGCGATCCTGGATGCGGCGGGCTACGGCATTCCGCCGCTCTAGCTGCTGCCGCCCAGGACGTTGATCGAGAAGGCCAGCACGCCGATGTTGAAGACGAAGGCGGCGAGGCAATGGCCGATCGAGACGCGCCTGATCCGCCGGGAGGTGATGTCGGTGTCCGACGTCTGGAAGGTCATGCCGAGCGTGAAGCTGAAATAGACGAAATCCCAGTAATCGGGCTCGGGGCATCCCTTGATGTCGAGCCCGCCCGCGTCGCCGCCGCCGCCGGACCGGGAATAGAACATATGCGCATAGTGGAGCGCGTAGACGCTGTTGGAGAAGAGCCAGGCCAGCACGAGCGTGACGATCAGCAGCGCCGTCGTCAGGGCATCGCCCTTGCCGCCGTGCATCTCGCTCGCGACCGAGACGAGCACCACCATGGAGACGAGCGCGGTGAGCGCGAGCAGCAGGGCGCGGTTGGCGTCATTCTCCTTGGCGTGGGCGCGCATGTCGTCCGCGGTGTCGCGCAGCAGCGGTGCGATCAGCAGCAGGAACAGGGCGCTGGCGATGTCGAACGCCGCCATGGTGCCGACGCCCATGCCGATCCACGGGATGAGCACCGCGAGCCCGATCGCGAACACAAGGGCAAAGGCGACGAAACGCGCCGGCGCGATCTTCCTGCCAAGCTGCATGGCATCATCCTCGATAGGTACAGGGACAGGGTATGGGGGGCTGGTTGGGGCCGCGTTATCCAAAGGCTAGCGCTTCATGTCTTGCTCGCATAGATAGCGCGCCTTCATGGCACGTGTAGAAACCCCCAATCGCATCCGCGGCACGCAGGATATCTTCGGTGACGAGCAACGCCGCTTCGCGCGCGTGCTTGCCGCTTTCGAGAACGTCCGCCGGCTCTATTGTTTCCAGCGGGTCGAGATTCCCGTGTTCGAGGCGACTGCGGTGTTCGCGCGCTCGCTCGGCGAGACGACCGACGTCGTCTCGAAGGAGATGTACACGTTCGAGGATCGCGGCGGCGATTCGATCACGCTCCGGCCTGAATTCACTGCCGGTATCGCGCGCGCCTATCTGACCGAGGGCTGGCAGCAGCATGCGCCGCTCAAGCTCGTGACCGCCGGCCCGGTGTTCCGCTACGAACGGCCGCAAAAGGGCCGCTTCCGCCAGTTCCACCAGATCGATGCCGAGGTGATCGGCGCGGCCGAGCCGGCGGCGGATGTGGAACTGCTGGTGCTCGCCGACCAGCTGCTGCGCGAGCTCGGCGTTCACGCGGGCGTGACGCTGCAGCTCAACACGCTCGGCGATGCGGCGACGCGCGAGGCATGGCGCGCTGCGCTTGTTACCCATTTCGGGCAGCATCGCGCTGATTTGTCTGCGGAAAGTCAAGATCGCCTGGAGCGCAATCCGCTACGGATCCTGGACAGCAAGGATCCGAAGGACCGACCGATCGCCGACGCCGCCCCCGATATCGACGCCTATCTGACGAGCGAGGCCGGCGCATTCTTCGAGAGCGTGACCAAAGGCCTCGATGCGGCGGGGGTGGCGTGGACGCGCAATGCGCGGCTGGTGCGCGGGCTCGATTATTATCGCCACACTGCGTTCGAGTTCGTCACTGACCGGCTGGGCGCGCAGGGCACGGTGCTGGCCGGCGGGCGCTATGACGGGCTGATCGGCGCGCTGGGCGGCAACGAGACGCCGGGCGTGGGCTGGGCGGCGGGCGTCGAGCGGCTGGCGATGCTGCTCGACGAGCCGGCGGCCGAAACGATCGATGCCGTCCTGATCCCGATGGGCGAGGCGGCCGAGGCACGCGCGACCGCCTTGCTCGCGGACCTGCGGCGCGCCGGGGTCGCCGCCGATATGGCATTTCGCGGCAACATGAAGCGGCGGCTGGCCAAGGCCGATGCGCAGGGCGCGCGGTTCGCGATCATCCTCGGCGACAATGAGCTGGCCAAAGGCGTCGCCTCGGTCAAGGCGCTCGGCCCGGGCACGCAGAGCGAGGTTGCGCTCGACGATCTGCTGGGGGTGTTGAAAGCCGGATGAGCGTGATCTCGGGGGAGCGGATCGCGCAGATCGAGGCGCGCAGGGACGAGTTGCAGGCGCTGATGGCGACCGGCGACCTGCCGTCGGATCGCTTCGTCGCGGTCTCCAAGGAATATGCCGAGCTCGAGCCGGTCGCGCGCGCCGCCGGCGAGGTGCGCCGGCTGCGCGCCGAACTGAGCGTCCTTGCCGGGATGGAAGCCGATGCCGATCCGGAGATCCGGACGATGGCGCGCGAGGAGATCGAGGCGATTCGCGGCACGCTGCCCCAGGCCGAGCGGGCGCTGGCGCTGTCGCTGCTGCCGCGCGATGCGGCCGACGAGCGCGCCGCGATGCTCGAGATCCGCGCCGGCACGGGCGGCGACGAGGCCGCCCTGTTCGCCGGCGACCTGTTCCGCATGTACCAGCGCTATGCCGAATCGCAGGGCTGGAAGGTCGAACTGATCTCGGCCTCCTCATCCGAGTCCGGCGGGTTCAAGGAAGCGATCGCCTCGGTCGAGGGCAAGGGCGTGTTCGCCAAGCTGAAGTTCGAAAGCGGCGTCCATCGCGTGCAGCGCGTGCCCGTCACCGAGGCGGGCGGGCGCATCCATACCTCCGCCGCGACGGTCGCGGTGCTGCCCGAGGCAGAGGAGGTCGACGTCAAGATCGACGACAAGGACCTGCGGATCGACATCTACCGCTCGTCCGGCCCGGGCGGCCAATCAGTCAACACGACCGATTCGGCGGTGCGCATCGTGCATATTCCGACTGGCCTCGTCGTGATCCAGCAGGACGAGAAATCGCAGCACAAGAACAAGGCCAAGGCGATGAAGGTGTTGCGCACCCGCCTGTACGAGGCCGAGCGCGAGCGGCTGCACAACGAGCGGGCGGGTGCGCGCAAATCCATGGTCGGGTCGGGCGACCGCTCGGAGCGGATCCGGACCTATAATTTCCCGCAGGGCCGGGTGACCGACCATCGCATCAACCTGACGCTGCACCGGCTGCCCGAAATCCTGCAGGGCGACATGGACGAACTGATCGGCGCGCTGATCGCCGAGGACGAGGCCGAACGGCTGGCGAGCCTCGATGGCTGACCGGCGCGCGGCGATCAACCGGGCCGCCGCCGCCTTCGCCACGATCAGCGCGACGCCCCGGCTCGATGCCGAGCTGCTGATGGCGCATGCGCTGGGAATCAGCCGCGAGGCGCTGCTCCTGGGCCAGCTGGATGGCCCGGCCCCGGAAGGCTTTGCCGCGCTCGTCGCCCGCCGCCTCGACCATGAGCCGATCGCCTATATCACCGGCACCCGCGCTTTCTGGACGATCGAGCTGCAGGTCGGCCCCGGCGCGCTGGTGCCGCGCGCCGACAGCGAGACCCTGATCGAAGCGGCGGTTGCCCATTTCGGCGCGCGCGCGCCGGCCACGATCCTCGATCTCGGCACCGGGCCCGGAACGCTGCTCCTCGCCGCGCTCGATCAATGGCCCCGGGCCCATGGCCTCGGCATCGACGAGTCCGAGCGGGCGCTGTCCTATGCCGAGATCAATGCGGAGGATCTCGGCATGGCGGAACGCGCCCGGTTCAGGCGCGGCGACTGGGCGGCCGACCTGCAGGGGCAGTTCGACCTCATCCTCGCCAACCCGCCCTATATCGGCGCCGGCGAGTCGCTGCCGCGCGAAGTCAGCGATCATGAGCCCGCCGGCGCGCTGTTCGCGGGTGCCGACGGGCTCGACGATTACCGGATCATCATGCCGCAAGTGCCGGCGCTGCTGGCGCCTGGCGGGATCGCCTGTATCGAGGTCGGGGCGGGCCAGGCCGACGCCGTGGCGGCGCTGGTCGCGGCGCAGGGGCTGCGCCCCGGCCGCCGCGCCGACCTCGCCGGGATCGATCGCTGCGTCACCGCGTCCCATTAGAACCGTAATGGCATGTTTTCGCCGTATGGAAGGCGGCAGAACCCGCATTTGATCTTGGCGCCCCGCTGCCGGAACGTCCGCCCCTGAAGCGCACGCGAAAAGGGGTTGCGACATGACTGGGCCATGCACTGTTACGCTGACGTTCGAGAATCGTACCGACAAGGCCTTCTACAGCGGGACGGGGGGCGGTTTAGCGCTGAGCCCGGCCAATGTGACGATCGCCCCCGGCAAGACCGTGACGCTCAAGGCCTCCGGGCCGATCGAGGTGAAGGGCAGCCTGCTGCTCCATCTCGGCAGCTCCTCCGCCAAAACCTGCTTCCAGATCGATTTCGACGTGTTGCAGCCGATCGCCAGCGCGGGGCACCGGCTCCCGTCGCTGACGATCGCGGCTCCGGCGGGATATGCGCTTGGTCCCCAGCGCAGCCATGTCGACTTCTTTGCGATCGATGCGGTGTTCACCATCTATGACGGCGTGGCGTTGTCCAGCGACTCGGCGGTCACGGTAGTGGACCTGACGGATGACCCCATGGCGCGCGCAGGCGCCGTACCGCACCTGTTCGCCGACTTCGTCAATGCGATGTTCGATCCGACGCTGCGATCGGCCGCGTCGATCGGGGCGCTTGTCGCGGCCGCGACCAAGACGATCACCAACACGTGGAAGTCGAGCGAGGCACCGCCCGTCTTCTACGCGGATTTCACCGGCGGCCAATTGCCGGCGATCGTCGCGATGTGGGCGACCTACTGGCTGAAGGGCGGCAAGGGCTCCTGCCCACCGACCGACGCCGTACTGATCGACCAGATCAAGGCGTTCATCGGCACGGCGACGCCGCCCGACCTGTGGATTCCCCGCCTGAGCGTTCACGCGGAAGGGCCGCCCGCGGTGCTCAACCTGAAGGGGTACGACAAGATCGGCTTCTACAAGGGCAGTGCCGGCAAGGACGGCAAGCCGCAGTGGAGCGAGAGTACCGTCACGCGGTTCCTCACCCTGTTGGCGTCCGGCGCCCATATGGTCTCCATCTGCGCGGCCGACGACCTGTCCGCCGTCGGCAAGGACTATGATCCAGCGGGCGATTTCTATGCCGGCTTCGCGCAGGCCACGATCGAGCGCGGCAACGAACTGGGCAATTCGCATTATGTCGGATCGCCGGGCCTGAACGTGTCCGGCTGGTATTTCCTCGATATCGACGGCGAGGACATGCCGGCGACGATCGCGGCGGTGCCGGGCGGAGGATCGCAGGATGCCGGCCTGCTCGATGCCTTCATGACGAGCGCGACCGTCACCGATGCCGGCGGCGCCCTGGCCCCGGGGCTCTACAACGCCTTCTTCCAGCTCGAAGGCTGGCAGCAACAGGGCTTGACCGGCGGCCGTCGCCACATGGCCGACTATGACAGCTACAAGGCGGTGCTCTGGAACATCGCTACGTTCGGCGCCTCGCCCTACAGCGAGAAGCGCGGCACCACGGTGTTCCTCGCCCCCCAGGGCTGGACGCCGGAGGTGACGCAGGTCACCTGCATGATGCCCTATGTCGGCGCCTATGCGGTCAGGAGTGGACCCAAGGATTCCGATGTCGCCGCGCAGGGCTGGCTGAACACCGATCTCGTCCGGATCGACACCGGCAGCGCGCGCAAGCTCAACGCCCGCTATATCCTGGATGCGTAGAACGACCGCGCTTGAACCGCGCGCGTCCTTGAACGACCCATACTTCGTCACAATATTCTTCTTGGAGATTGGCTCGCCAACCGCTATTGAGCGGGGCAGGGGCACGCATTTTCATCGTAACCGGTTGAAAATGGGCTGTTGCCCGTCTCCTTCGTCATGAAGTCGCTGTCGTCCGGCGGCCGTGGCAGGCTCGTTTCGCCGAAGGTCGGCGCGCACGAGCCAAGGAGCATGCATCCACATTTCTGGAGCACACGCCGGTTGGTTTCGAAGGACAGGACAACAGCACTTGATCAATAATCGTCAGGCCGGCCGCCGTCGCGGCCGTGGCGGGCAGCAACAGCGCCCGCAGGGTAATACGGGCCGCCAGGACAATGGCAACCGCATCGACAATCGGGCGCGTGGCAACGCCGCCCAGTTGCTCGAGAAATACAAGACCCTTGCGCGTGACGCGCAAATGCAGGGCGATCGGGTGAACACCGAATATTATCTGCAGTTCGCGGATCATTATTTCCGCGTGCTCGCCGAGACGCGCTCGCGCTTCGAGGAAAACCGCCGCCAGAATGGCGGCGCGGCCTATGAGGAAGACGAGCAGGAATATGACGACGACGGCGAGCCGATCGTCCGCGAGCCGGTGGCCCGCGAACCGCGTCAGGTCAACGGTAACGGCAATGGCCAGGATCGCGGTCAGGACCGGAACCAGGATCGCGGCCCGAGCCAGGGCTATCGCCAGAATGAAGGCCAGAACGGCAATCAGGCCAGCCAGTATGACGACGAGCGCCCGCGTTCGCGCGGCAACGGCAATGGCGGCAACAACGGCAACGGTTATGGCGATGGCGGCACGGAGCGCGCTGCCCGCGACGACCGCGGTGAGCGCAACGGCAATGAGCGTGCCGAACGCCCCGCCCGCGAGGATCGCAGCGGCAACGAGCGCCCTGATCGCACCGCCGCTCGCGGCGAGGATCACGGCAACCGCGCTCCGGCGCGCCGCGCGGTCGAGACCGAGGAAGCCGCCCCCGTCGTGGAGCAGGCAGCCCCGGCGCAGGAAGTCGCTGCCGAGGCACCGGCCGAGCGCCCGCGCCGCGGCCGTCCGCCGCGCCGCGTGGTGCAGGAGGAGCCCGCCGAGCTGTTCGAGGCGGATCGCCTGCCCCCGTCGCTGAGCATCTCCGCGGTCGTCGCCGACGAGCCGGAAGAGAAGCCGAAGCGCCGCCGCGGCCGCCCGCCCGTGACGGAGACCACGCCGGCGAGCTGAGCCCGCCCACGGCACCGAGAAGAAGGGGCCGGTCCTGCCACGCGGGGCCGGCCCCTTTTCTTTTTCTTTTTGCGCCAAAACCGAGCGGGATGATTGACCCCCGGTCTGCGCCCCCTAGCATGGCCCGACATAAGCTATCGGGAGGACGGGGATGCGCTTCTGGACCATGCTGGCGCTGACGGCGCTGCCCACCGCCGTTGCCGCGCAGACCGTGCCGGCCGACCCGGTCGGGCCGAGCGCGCAGGGTGATGTCGCGGTCACCATCTATCAGAACGGCCAGTCGCTGGTGCAGGACGTGCGCCAGCTCGATCTGCCGGCGGGGCGCACGCGGCAGGAATTCCCGGACGTCTCGGCGCAGATCCGGTCGGAGACGGTGACGCTGTCCGGCCCCGGCATCGGCATCGTCGAGCAGAATTTCGATTTCGACCTGCTCTCGCCCGACAAGCTGATGGAGAAGGCGGTCGGCTCGGTCGTCACCATCGTGCGCACCAACCCGGCGACCGGCGCGGAGACGCGCGAACAGGCCAGGGTGCTGGCCGCCAATGGCGGCATCGTGCTGCAGATCGGCAGCCGGATCGAGGTGCTGCGCGACGACGGGCTGCCGGTGCGGGTGGTGTTCGACAAGGTGCCGGAGAATCTGCGCGCCCGGCCGACCCTGTCGGTGACGCTGCAATCGGCGCGTGCCGGGCGCGTGCCGGCGACGCTGACCTATCTCACCCCCGGTCTCGGCTGGACCAGCGACTATGTCATGCTGTTCGACGAGGCGAAGGGCGCAATCGACGTGCAGGGCTGGGTCACGCTCACCAACAGCACCGGGACGACCTATCGCAATGCCGATGTGCTGCTCGTCGCGGGCAATCCCAATCGCGGCGCGGGGGGCTTTTCGCGGCTGGCGGGCGGCTCGATCGAGCAGGCGGGCACCGAGACGGGCACGCGCGAGCGGCTCGGCGATTATTATCTCTATCCGCTGGGCGAGCGCACCACGATCGCCAATGCGCAGCAGAAGCAGGTGAGCTTTCTCGACGTGAAGGGCGCCCCGGCGCGCAAGGCCTATGAATGGAGCAATGACTGGCTCGGCACCACGTCCGATCCGCGCAGCGCTTCCACCGTGCTCAAATTCTCCACGTCGAAGAGCGGCGGGCTGGGCGACCAGCTGCCGGCCGGCACGGTCCGCGTCTATATGCGCGATGCGCGGGGCGATCCGCAATTCATCGGCGAGAACCGGATCGAGGCAGCGCCGATGGGATCGCAGATGTCGATCCGCACCGGCGACGCGTTCGACGTGAAGGGCACGGCGGTGATCGTCGAGCGCAAGCGCCTGTCGTCGAGCCGCTGGCGCACCAGCATGCGCTACGACTTCACCAATGCGCGGCCCGAGCCGGTGACGGTCGACCTCGCCCAGAACGGGCTATGGGGCGATGTCCGCATCCCCGAGCAGGCGATCACCGGCGAACGCGTCTCGGCCGACCGGGTGGAATGGAAAGTGCCGGTGCCGGCCAATGGCAAGGCGTCGCTGAGCGTGGTGTTCGACTCGCGGTACTGAGGATGCGGCGGATTGCCATCCTGCTCGCGCTCCTGCCCGCCTGGCCCGCGGCCGCGCAGACGATCGTCGAATCGGACCGGATCGACGGGGTCTCCGTCACGCTCTACCGCGATCCCGGACGGGGCGAGGGGGCGATCCGGCCGGGCTGGCCGGGCGGCTATGCGCTGATCACCGAGACGCGGACGATCAGCGTGCCGGCCGGCCGGTCGGTGATCCGGTTCGAGGGCGTGTCCGAAGGGATGTTGCCGGAAAGCGCGATCGTCACCGGCCTGCCGAAGCGGGTCAATGAGAAGAACCGCGATGCGCGGCTCCTCTCCCCCGCGTCGCTGATCAACGCCTATCTGAAACGCAGGGTCAGCATCACCCGCACCGACCGCGTGACCGGGAAGACGAAGACCGCGGATGCGGTGATCCAGGCGGGCCCGGCCGGCGGCGTGCTGCTGACCACGGCCGAAGGCGTCGAGGCGCTCGGCTGCTCGGGCCTGCCCGAGTCGCTCTCCTATCCCGGCGTGCCCGCGGACCTGTCCGCCCGGCCGACGCTCTCCGTGGTGACTGACAGCGACGCAGCGGCGACCGCGACGGTGCAGCTTTCCTATCTCTCGCAGGGGTTCGACTGGGCGGCGAATTACGTCGCCCGCGTCAATGAGGACGGGAAGACGCTCGACCTGTTCGCCTGGCTGACGGTCGCGAACGGCGGGAGCCAGGGCTTTGCCGATGCCCGCACCCAGGCGGTCGCGGGCGGGCTGCACCGCGAGGCGGCGGCGCGATTGCCCAAGGGGCCGCCGCCCGAGCTGGACCTGCGATGCTGGCCGATGGACATCACCAGCACGCATCCGGCATGGAGCATCGCGCGGGCGCTCCCCGAAACGCTGGGCTATCTGGCAGGCGTCGCCGATGGTGAGCTCCGCGTGCGCAGCAACGACATGATGATGATGGCGCCCCCGCCGCCGCCCCCGCCTGCGCCGGCGATGATGGCGCAGCAGGAGGATCTGGGCGATCTCAAGCTCTACCGCGTCCCCGAGCCGGTCACCGTCGCCGCGCTGAGCCGCAAGCAGGTGGCGATGATCGATCGCAAGGGCGTGAGCTTCGACCGCGTCTATACCGGCGACTTCAACGGATCGCTCTACACGCCGCCCGGCATGCTGCCGAGTGTCCCGGCGGCGCTGATCCTGCGCACCGAGAATCGCGAGAAGAACGGGCTTGGCCTGCCCCTCCCGGCGGGCGCGGTGGCGGTGTTCGAGCCGGCACGGGACAAGGCGATGCTGGTCGGCGAGAGCAATCTCAAGGATCGCGCGATCGGCGAGGAGGTGGAGTTCGGCGCGGGACGGAGCCCCGATGTGCGCTACGTCACCGTCGCCCGCCCCAGGACGCGCAAGGCCGCACCGTTCACCGTCACCGTCACCAACGCGCGGGCGACGCCCGAGACGTTCGAACTGGCTCTGCCCTACAAGGTCGCCTCCGCCAGCGGCACGTTGATCCAGCGCAAGGGGCGCAAGGTCTGGCGGGTGGAGGTGCCTGCGAACGGGACGGTGTCGCTGAACGTGACCTTCGCGATGGGCGCCTGACGATGCGGGGCGTGGCCCTGCTTGCGCTGGCGGCGATCGCTGCGCCGGCCGGCGCGCAGACGATCGTCGAGTCGGACCGGATCGATGCCGTTTCGGTCACGCTGTATCGCGATCCCGCCGGCGATCAGGACAGGATCGAGCCGGGCTGGCCGAGCGGTTACGCGCTGATCACCGAGACCCGGACGATCGGCGTCCCCGCCGGACGATCGGTGATCCGGTTCGCCGGCGTGTCGCAGGGGATGATGCCGGAGACCGCGATCGTCACCGGCCTGCCGAGGCGGGTCGACGAAAAGAACCGCGACGCGCGGCTGCTTTCGCCGGCGGCGCTGATCGATGCCTATCTGAAACGCCGCGTCACCATCCGGCGCACCAACCGCAAGACGGGCAGGACGACTGAGGGAGAGGCGGTGATCCAGTCCGGCCCGGGCGGAGGCGTCCTGCTCACCACCGCGGAGGGAGTGGAAGCGCTGGGCTGCTCGGGCCTGCCCGAATCGCTGTCCTTTCCGGGCGTGCCGGCGGACCTGTCCGCCAAGCCGACGCTCTCGGTGGTGACGGACAGCGCCGCGCCGGCGACGGCGACGGTGCAGCTCTCCTATCTGGCGCAGGGGTTCGACTGGGGCGCCGATTATGTCGCGCAGGTTTCCGAGGACGGGACGACGCTCGATCTGTTCGCCTGGATGACGATCGCCAATGGCGGGAGCCAGGGCTTTGCCGGTGCCCGCACCCAGGCGGTCGCCGGCGCGCCCAACAAGGAAGCGGCGCAGCGCCTGCCCGAGGGGCCGCCGCCCGAGCTCCATCTGCAATGCTGGCCGATGGATATCACCAGCACCCATCCGCGCTGGGGGGTGGAGCGCCCGCCGCCGCCCGAGCCGGTGGCGGAATCGCAAGGGGAGGCTTCCGACATCGTGGTGACGGCTGGCCGGCGCACGCGGTCGTCGATGGAAATGGCGTCGCCGGTGGCGGTGGTGATGGCGCAACAGGAGGAACTGGGCGACCTCAAGCTCTACCGCATCCCGGAGCCCGTCACCCTCGCCGCGCAGAGCCGCAAGCAGGTGGCGATGATCGATCGCCACAAGATTCGCTTCGAACGGATATATTCTGCGGCGTTCGACGAATCCGACTATGCGAACGAGGCTGAAGCGGGGAGCGAATCCGCCGCGCTCGTCCTGCGCACCGAGAATCGCGCTGCGAACGGGCTCGGCCTCGCGCTGCCGGCCGGGCGCGTCGCGTTGTTCGAGGCAGCGGGCGATGCCTCGCTGCTGGTCGCCGAAAGCCGGCTGAAGGATCGGGCGGTCGGGGAAGAGGTGGAGATCGGCGCCGGGGAAAGCAGTGATGTGCGATACCGGATCGTGCCGCGCCGCGCCTCGGAAGAGCGCAAATCCTATGCGGTGCGCGTCACCAATGCCCGCGCTACGCCGGAGACGTTCGAACTCACCATCCCCTACCGGATCGCCTCGGCGAAAGGCGCCTTGATCGAACGCAAGGGGCAGAAGGTCTGGCGCGTCACCGTTCCGGCCAACGGTTCGGCGACCTTCGATTTCGCCCTGAAGCTGGAAAGCGCGCGCGAGGCGGCGGCGACTCGGCTCATTCGTCGAGCCGGGTGACTGCCTCGTCATGCCCGCTGCCCGAGCTCAGGAACACCAGGCCCATCAGCGCCGAGGCCATCAGCACTGATCCGCCGATCCCGCCGATGGCGGCGGCGATCGCCACCCAGGAGAGCGGGCCGTAGAAATATTCCAGCCCGAAGACCGCGACCAGGCCGCACGCGAGCGACAGGAGCGTCATCCACGCCATGATCCTGCGATACCGGGCCCAGGCGAATGCGGCATATTCCGGGTCGTCGAGTCCAGTCGGATGTTCGGTCATGCTTCCCATTGCGCGCCAAACGTGGAATCCTCAAGCGCCTCAGAGACTCGCCAGAACGAGCCACCGACGAGGAGACGAATCATGACGATTGCAGCGATCCTGAACGGGAAGGGGCGCGACGTGATCTCGATCACCGCGCATCAGAGTCTTGGCGACGCGGTGGCGCTGCTCGCGACGCGCCGCATCGGTGCAGTGCCCGTGATGGACGGGCCCGCAGTCGTCGGCATCTTTTCCGAACGCGACGTGATTCATGCGCTGAGCGAGCATGGCGCGGCCGCGCTCGATCGCAAGGTCGGCGACGTGATGACGGCGCCGGCGATCACGGTCGGGCCGTCCGAGGCGGTGATCGGTGCGCTGTCGCTGATGACGCGCCGCCGCATCCGCCATCTCCCCGTGCTCGAGGCGGGCCGGGTCATCGGCGTCGTCTCGATCGGCGATCTCGTCAAATACCGCATCGACCGGATCGAAGCCGATGCCGAGGCGATGCGCAGCTATATCCAGTCGGCCTGACGTCCGGATGGCGCCGACTCCGCCTGTTGGTGCTCCAAAAAGCGGGTGTTGCGGGTGTCCGGCGCCGGCCGAATCGCGATTCGGCCGGCCTCGGGGGCGGGGCGGGGCATCCGGCAGGGCCGGTTTCAGCCCGAAATCGGCAGAAAAGCGCGGGTTTTGCGATTGAGTGTAAGAAAATTGCAAAGAGGTGTTGACGGTCTGAAAAGCCTCACCTAAATGCACCTCACCGCAGCGACGGACCACACGGTTCGCTTCTACGGTCACCAGAAACCAGGCGCCGGACCGCCCCACTAAAAAGGGGTTTGGTAAGGCGTCGGGCTTTTGCGCTCTTTGACATTGTCGGTTAAGATGAAGGGACATGTGGGCGGCGGCCCCGGGTCTGGCATTCAAGGTGTCAGGGGCTCGGTTAAATTAGGCCGTTACTCACAAGTCCTTCACGTATCCATACGTAATTGATTTGTGCAGGAACGGCTCCTTGAAATGAGCGTATCTGTCGGGGTTATTCCACCTCGTCGGGTATGAACATCAAACTTGAGAGTTTGATCCTGGCTCAGAATGAACGCTGGCGGCATGCCTAACACATGCAAGTCGAACGAAGGCTTCGGCCTTAGTGGCGCACGGGTGCGTAACGCGTGGGAATCTGCCCCTGGGTTCGGAATAACAGCGAGAAATTGCTGCTAATACCGGATGATGACGAAAGTCCAAAGATTTATCGCCCAGGGATGAGCCCGCGTAGGATTAGCTAGTTGGTGAGGTAAAGGCTCACCAAGGCGACGATCCTTAGCTGGTCT
>Ga0255338_1001536_pt1 | contig 42399 bp, 41 predicted proteins | sample MeOH1_35cm_T4_19_FD_203715 | JGI IMG/M metagenome (GOLD analysis project Ga0255338, IMG submission 203715) | Sandy soil microbial communities from University of British Columbia, Vancouver, Canada - MeOH1_35cm_T4_195 | ecosystem: Engineered > Artificial ecosystem > Sand microcosm > Unclassified ... | reverse complement strand
CGCAAGGATACCCAATGCGACCGCACCCGGTGGGTGAACAGCTGTGTCTGCTGCTCGACGCTCTTGACGGGCACGCGCCGCACGTCCTTGAGCGCGGCGGTGATCCAGATGGCACGCGCGTCGCGCGAATCGTCCTTGTTGCCGCTGGCGCTTTCCTTGACCTTGTGCGGCGGCAGCAACTCGACCTGGTGGCCCAGTTTGGCCAGCTCGCGGCCCCAGTGGTGGGCGCCACCGCAGGCCTCCAGGATGCCGCCCAATCGCTGCGAAGCAAGCCGTACAAGCCGGAATCGCTGATCTCGCCCTTGCTGTCCCATCGCTGCCGCAAATGCCCCTCTTTGACGAAACTCAAGCGCTCCAGCAGCCGCGCCGATGCTTCGTTGCGTGGATCGATTTGCGCTTCCAGGCGCCGCAGGCCCACAGTGCCGAACGCGAAGTCGACCAGCGCCGCCGCCGCTTCCTGCATGTAGCCGGCGCCCCAATGCTCGCGTCCCAGCAGATAGCCCAGTTCGGCTCGCCCGTTAGGCAGGTCGAAGTGAAACAGCAGGCACGAGCCGATGACGCGCCCAGACGCGCGTTGCACGATCACGAACTGCCATGCCTCGCCGGCGGCGAGGCGCGCCACCGCGCGGCCCAGCCACTCCTGCGCGTCCGCCATGCCTCGCCAGCTTTCATACGGGAGATAGCGCGTGACTGCGTCGTCCGCGTTCATCTCGAGCAGTGACGGTAAATCCTCTTCGCGCACGAGTCGGATCGCCAGGCGCGCCGTCGTGATCTCGTGGTCGGCGGACGGTGCTTGCATGGGCGGGGCGGCGTTCACGCTTCGGGCATGCTGTGCCACCACAGCCGGCAGGTGCTGCACAGGCCGCCGTCGAACTGCGCGCTCAGCACGCCATCGAGCACCATGCGGGGCAGCGGATCGCCGGGCTTGCGCGCCGGCAAGGGCGTGCCCGTTGACTTCGCCCAGATATGGAACAGCTCTTCGGAGGCCACCTGGTAGGTGACATGCCAGTGCGCGATGCCGCCTGTCGCGGTGGCGGCGAGCACTTCATAGCTGAGGCGAACGTCCTCTTGCAACTTGACGCGCTGCCAGTAGGCCGCAAGCTGCTCGTGCCCGCGCTGCACGGCGAAAGGTGTGTTGTGGTACTGGCCATCCGCGGTGAACAGGGCGCAGAACAGACGCTCATCGCGCCCCTCCCAGGCGGCCTTGTAGCCCTGCATGAATTGATCGATGTCCATCAGCTTGTCCTTGGGTGTCATGCGAGGGACTTCGCGAGGAAGACCCGCGGGTAACCGTCGACCAGGCGGTGATCGTATTCGACGTAGCCGATGCGCGTGTACAGGCTGCGGTTTTCGGTCATCAGCTCGTGGGTCGCGAGGTAGAGTGAATGGTAGCCCCTGCGCCTGGCTTCGGCCTCGGCGAGTTCGAGCAGCACGCGGCCGGCGCCCTGGCCCCTGACTGCGGGGCGCACCGCAACGTTGTCGATGTAGAAGCCTTCGTCCGTCGTCTTCATCACGATCGCGCCCACCACCTTTCCGTCGCTGACGGCCACGTGGACGTGGAAGTCTTCGATGACCTTCGAGTAGTCCTCGAGCATCGGGCCGGGTTGCTTGCCGATCCGTTCGATGTAATGCACATAAGCCTCACAGACGCAAGCCGTGACGGCCGGTGCGTCCTCGGGTCGTGCCGGTCGCGTTGTGACCTCTGGCATGGCGGGCTCCATTGGATTGGCGGGGTGCCGAGAGCCGGATGGTAAGCCAGCCTGGGCGCTCAGGTCTTGCGCGCGATGTAGTGGAACCACCAGATGCCGCTGGTGTCCGCGTCGTCGGCCACGGCCTGACCGGCGACATTGTCGAAGACCATCTCGACCTCGAACCCGGCGGCGCGAAGCTGCCGCTTCTGTTCGGCCAGCGTCGTGTACACGACGACGATGCCGAAATCGTGCGCGCCGCAATTCATGATCGACCAGTCGTCGTGGGTCTCGTTCAGGGCGCGCAGGCGGCGCGCGTTGCGCACCGAGCGCGGCAGCGAGCGGGCGAGCTTCAGCGTGCGCCACCCCAGCTTGAGCGGGTTCCAGGTGAAGTCCAGGTGCAGTCGCGGCCGCTCGCCATGGCCCGGTCCATGCCGGTTGTGCGCGGAGACGATGAACACCCCACCGGGCTGCAGCACGCGGTGAACTTCGCGCAGCACCTGGTGCCGGTCGTCGACGTGGACGGCATCGATTCCATTGAACGAGAACACCGCCAGCGCGAACTGGCCGTCCCCGAAGCGACCCAGGTCGCGCGCGTCCATCTGCTCGATGCGCGCTTCCGGATGACGCGCGCGGCAGGCAGCCACCATCTCCGCCGTGTAGTCGATGCCGACGTAGTCGGGGCTGATCGCGCGCAGCAGGGGCGTGGTCCGCCCGGCGCCGACGCCAATGTCCAGGATAGGTTTGCCACGGGCTTCAGCGGCAACATACTCCAGCGCCGCGCGCTCGCCGGGGTCGGTCCAGCCTTCGAGATGCTCGTACACGCGCACCGTGCTGGGCAGCTTCCAGGTGTTGCGATTGATCGTGTCCAGCTCTGTGGCCCTGCCGCCATTCACAGCACTTCTCCCAGCGTGGCCATGCCCCGGTCCCAGGCTTGTGCCATCTCCCGCACCAGCGGCGCCGCGTCCAGCGGCCGGCCGGAGTTGACGGCTCGCGCGCCCTTGAGGATCAGCGCCTTGTTGCCTTGCGCGATGGCTTCGAAGCTGTCGGCCGCCGGCAGCAACCCGGCCCCCCCGAAGCCTGCAAGCCAGCGCAGGTGCGCCGCCGCCAGCTCGAAGGCCGATCCCGCCTGCCGAATGCCGGCGAACGCCCATGCGTGGTAGGTCGGCAGGCCCGCCGATTGCAGCGCGGGGAGATCGCGCGCTAACCGTTCGCCGAATCGCTCGAACGGATTGGAGGCTGGCCTGCGCGCGTAATGCTTGCGCAGCAGGGCGAGCGAGCAGGCCGCAAGATCATCCTCAGTGCGTCTGGTAAGCCGGTCGATGCGAACCAGTTCCGCGAAGAGCGGCATGAAGGCCGGGTCCGCCGGCGCGCCGATGCGAAAGAGGCTGCGGAAGTCTTCACCCGACAGCTCGAAGTAGCCCGCATTGTGAAAGTAGCCGAGCCATTCCGCTTCGACATCCAGGTTGGCAAGCGCGATCGTGGTCTTTGTGTGCTGCTGGCGATAGTCGGTGGCGGCGGTGTCCGGCAGCCAGTAGGCATCGGCTTCCGTGCAGATGATCTTGCCCGCGGCCAGCTGCTCCACCGCGTGCTCGATGAGCGGGCGCCACACGGACATCTCCTGCACGTCGATGCCGTACAACTCACGCAGCTCATCCAGCGGCGGCTTGAAGAACGTCCATTGGTCGCCCTCGAAATCCACGCCCAGCGTGAAGGGCAGCATCGCGCGCGGCTCCAGCCCCAGCGCGTGCACCAGTTCGATCCACAGGTCGCCGTAGCAGTTTTTCTCGAGCCAACTGGCGTCGTCGCCGTGCAGCGCATGGGGGGTGTAGCTGGCAGCATCGAACCCGGGGAACACACGCGGCATCGTCTTACAACTCGGAGCAGGGGTTACAGATATTCTGGCAGCGCCACTGGCTCATGTGTGGAGCGCACGATCTTGATTTGTTCCAGCTTGAAACCGGGCGGTGGTCGCCAACCGCTGCCGGCGAACTGGGCGATTCGCGAATGCGCGCCCGGCACGGCTGTGGCCGCGTTGGCCGATTCGCGTGACGAGTGGATCGAGATCGGTGAAGCCTTGCCCGTCGCCGCCGCGTTGCGCGCGCGCGGTGATTGGACGCTCGATGGTGCGGCCCGCGATTTCGATGCACGCGACTGGTGGTATCGCCTGCACTTCGACAGCCCCGCGCGCAGTGCGGATGAGCGCGTCGTGCTCGGCTTCGACGGGCTCGCGACACTGGCCACGGTCTGGCTCAACGGCCGGCAACTGCTGGAAAGCGACAACATGTTCGTGCCGCATGAGTGCGACGTCACCGATGCACTGCGGCCGGGAGGCAATGAGTTGCTGATCCGCATCGCCGGGTTGTCAGGCGAGCTTGCGCGCCGCCGCCCGCGCCCCCGCTGGCGCACGCCCATGCTGCTTCACCAGCAATTGCGATGGCTGCGCACCACGATGCTGGGCCGCACGCCGGGCTGGTCGCCGCCTTGCGCCGTCGCGGGACCTTGGCGCGATGTGTGGCTGGAGCGGCGCGATGTATTGCACGTCGGTGATGTCCGCATCGACGTTTCTGTGAGTGGCTCCGACGGCGTCGTTACTTGTAGCCTCGAAGTGCCCACGGGTGGGGCCGTGGAGTCCCACCTGCGGCTGGAACGCGGCGGGCGCAGTCATGTCGTGCAACTGGCGGGCGATCGGAGTTCGCGCCGACTGGGTGGTGAACTGAAGATTCCCGATGTCGAGTTGTGGTGGCCGCATACGCATGGCGAGCCGGCGCTATACACGGCGAGCCTGACCTTGTCCGATCAGGCAGGGAAGGCGGAGTTCTCCCTCGGCGCGCTCGGGTTTCGCACCATCGAGCTCGACACCACCGGCGGCGACTTTCGCATCAAGGTCAACGGTGCGCCGGTGTTCTGTCGCGGCGCCTGCTGGACACCGCTGGACCCGGTGAGCCTGCGCACGACGCCTGACGCGTGCCGCGCTGCAGTAGGCCAGGCACGCGAGGCGGGCATGAACATGCTGCGCGTCACCGGCCCGACGGTGTACGAGGAAGATCACTTCTACGCCGCCTGCGACGAGATGGGCATCCTCGTGTGGCAGGACTTGATGTTCGCCAACATGGACTACCCGTCGCATGACGAGGCCTTCATGCGATCCGTCACCGCCGAAGCCACCCAGCAGTTGCGGCGCCTGCAGCCGCACCCCTGCCTCGCGGTCCTGTGCGGCAACAGCGAGGCCGAACAGCAGGCGGCGATGTGGGGCGCGCCACGCGAGCAATGGTCGTCACCGCTATTCGACACCGCGCTGGCTCAGTTATGCGCCGCCGAGGCCGCGCAAACACCCTACTGGCCATCGAGCGCGCATGGCGGGGCTGTGCCCCTTCAGGCTGATGTGGGCACTACCTCTTACTACGGTGTCGGCGCCTATCTGCGGCCGCTCGATGATGCGCGCCGGGCCAACGTGAAGTTCGCCACCGAATGCCTGGCTTTCGCGAACGTGCCTTCCGACGCCACGATTGCGCGCATGCCCGGCGGCCTCGCGACACGCGTGCACCACCCGCAATGGAAGGCGCGCTCGCCGCGCGACCTGGGCGCGGGCTGGGACTTCGACGATGTGCGCGACCACTATCTTCGAACCCTGTTCGGCGTTGACCCGCAAAAACTTCGCTACACCGATCACGAGCGCTACCTGGCCTTGAGCCGCGTCGTCACCGGCGAAATCATGGCAGCGACCTATGCCGAATGGCGCCGGCCGGCTTCGCAGTGTGGCGGTGCGATGGTGCTCTTCCTGCGCGACTTGTGGGCGGGTGCGGGCTGGGGCGTCGTTGACCATGCCGGTTCACCCAAGGCCTGCTGGCATTACCTCCGGCGCGCGCTGCAGCCGGTAACCTTGCTTCTGACGGACGAGGGCGGCAATGGATTGTTCGTTCACGTGATCAACGAGCGCGACCTCGAGGCGCGGTTCGACATCGAAATCAAAGCCTGGCAGCACGGCGAAACGGAAATCGCGAGTGGCAGCCTCGGGGTCACTGTGCCGGCGCGGGGCGCGCGCACCGTTCCTACGCTCGATCTTCTGGATCGCTTCGTCGACCTGACATACGCCTATCGATTCGGCCCGCCGCCCTGCGATACGGTGGCTGTGACGCTGAAGGACGCGCAGGGTCGGGCGATTGCGACGGCGTTCCACTTCCCGGCCGGCATGCCGGCGCTGTTCGGCGTGGACCCGGCGCTCAACGCCACCGCGACCAGGCTCGATGAACGCACGGCCGAAGTGACGGTGGCCACGCGCAAGACCGCATTGGCCGTGCACTTCGACATCCCGGGCTTCGAGGCAGTGGACGAATACTTCCACATGGCACCCGGGTCGCAGGCCCGCGTTGTGCTGCGCGCCCGCCAACCGGCCCAACTGCAGGGCAGCGTCCGGGCCCTCAACGCAACGGCGGCTGTCACGATCCGGCCCGGGGAAGCTACCAGCCGCTGACCATTCCCGCCGCCCGCGTCGACGCCTTCGCAAAGTGTGCGGCCAGGAAATCGACGAAGGTGCGCACGCGCGCTGACGCGTGGTGACGTTGTGGGTACACGGCGTGGATGTCGGCGGGCGGCGTCTTCCAGTTCTCGAGCACCTGCTTGAGCCGGCCGCTGCGCAAGTAGCGCGCGACATCCCATTCGGCGCGCATGACGATGCCGTGCCCCGCGAGCGCCCAACTCACCGCGATCTCGCCGTCGTTGCTGCTCAGGTTGCCTCGCACCTTCACGGCCTCCGATCGCCGGCCCGCGCTCAGGCGCCATAGGCCGTACGCCTGGTCGCCCTGGCGGATGCCGATGCAGTTGTGCTGCGCCAGGTCGCCCGGCGATTTGGGCGCGCCGTTTCGCTCGAGGTACGCGGGCGAGGCGCACAGCAACCGGCGGTTGGGCGCAAGCAGGCGCGCCACCACCCGCGCATCGGGCGGTTCGCCGAAACGCACGCAGACATCGAACGCATCTTCGGTGAGCGCCGGCGGATCGACCGTGAGCTGTAGCTGCACTTCGATACGAGGATGCGTCTTCGCGAACTGCGAGACCAGCGGTGCGATGTGGCTGCGGCCGAACCCGAGAGTGGTGTTCACGCGCAGCAGGCCCGTGGGCGCGGCCATGGCGCCGGCCAGCTGCCGCTCCACATCGTCGATGTCGGTCAGGATGCGCCGAGCGTTGTCCAGATACAACTCACCTTCCGGCGTCAGGCTGACGCGCCGCGTGGTACGGGCCAGCAGGCGCACGCCCAGGCGCGACTCGAGCTGGGCCAGCCGCTTGCTCACGGCAGGCGTGGAGACGCCGAGCTCCCGGCCGGCTGCGGACAGGCTGCCGCATCGCGCGAGCAGGCTGAAGAAAATCATCTCTGACGAGGCGGCGGGTGGGGCTGACATCTTGTTACTCCGTGGCGATGGGGTCGATTCTCACCCTGAAGAGTTAAAGTCGGATGCCTCAACAATGGGGAGCGGAATGTCCACTGCGAAAACTGCCGCGCGGCCCATGACTGCGTCCGACAGGAAAGAACTGGAGAGCGCCATCGACAAGATCGGCTGGCGCATCAAGGAGCTGCGCACGTTCGACCTCGGAGGTATCCAGGAACGCTGGGACCCGCGGCTCGAAAGCCTGCAAACCCAGGTCAACACGCTGCTGTCCGACGCGCTCGGCCCGCGCTCGGCGGAATACAAGCAATACGCGGTCGCCCCGATGGGCGCGGAGCTCGACACGGCGTTCGGCGACCGTTACTCGCCCGATGAACTTCGCGACGCGGTGCGCAAGAGCATCGACCAGGCAGTGGCCAACCTCAACGCGGTGAAGAAGCTGTTGACCGAGCGGCTGGAAGCGAAGGAGGCCGCCGCGCCGCCACCGCCGCCAACCGCGGCGCCCACACCGGCCCCGACGGCGGCACCGACCCCCGCGCCCACTGCTGCGCCTACGCCGGCCCCCACAACTGCCCCTACGCCTGCACCGACGCCTGCACCGACACCGAAGCCAACCCCCGAACCGAAAGCCCTCACCATGTCCGCACCCGCACCTGCCCCTGTGTCAGCGACTGCCCAACGCCCGGCCGGCCGGCGGGTCGCCCTCATCTGCCGGCTCGACGCGTCGACCGGCGACGCGCTCACCGCATTCCTGACCCAGCTCGGCCTGGACCCCGTCGCGGTAGCTCCGGCCGGAAGCGGCACCCTGATCGCGCGCGTCGACGCGCTGCGCGACCTGGATTTCGCCGTGGTGGCGATGTCGGCCGACGATACGGGCGGCGGCACGGGCGACCTGCTGGAAATCGGCTACCTGCTCGGCGCGCTGGGCCGCGCGCGCGTGTGTTTCGTCCTCGACGGCAAGGCCGCGGCAGCGACTTCCATCGACGGCTTCCCGCGCCATGCCATGGACGAGGGTGGTGTGTGGCGGCTGCTGCTCGCGCGCGAGATGAAGCAGTCCGGGCTCGACGTGGACCTGAATCGAGCGCTCTGACCGGCTCCGCATTGTTGAGGCCCAGGTTCACAATGATGTGAATCCGGGGCGTTATCGATGGGGCCTGCCGGCCGTAAAGTCGCCCTGTATTGACATGACAGGACGATTTCCATGAAGAGCTACAAGATCGCGTGCATCCCCGGTGACGGCATCGGCAAGGAAGTGATTCCGGCCGGCCAGGCCGTGCTGCAGGCGCTGGCCCGCGCGCGCGGCGACTTCGCATTTGAATTCACCAGCTTCGGCTGGGGCGGCGACTGGTTTCGCGCCCATGGCGAGATGATGCCGGCCGATGGCCTCGACGCCCTGCGCGGCATGGACGCCATCCTGTTCGGCTCCGCCGGCGATCCGCACATCCCCGACCATGTGACGCTGTGGGGTCTGCGCCTGAAGATCTGCCAGGGCTTCGATCAGTACGCCAACGTGCGGCCCACGCGCATCCTGCCCGGCATCGACGGTCCGCTCAAGCGCTGCGCTCCCAAGGACCTGGACTGGGTGATCGTGCGCGAGAACTCCGAAGGCGAATACGCCGGGGTCGGCGGCCGCGCGCACCAGGGCCACCCGATCGAGGTGGCCACTGACCTGAGCGTGATGACCCGCGCCGGCGTCGAGCGCATCATGCGCTACGCCTTCCGCCTGGCCCAATCGCGGCCGCGCAAGCTGCTGACGGTGGTGACCAAATCGAACGCGCAGCGCCACGCGATGGTGATGTGGGACGAGATCGCGCTTCAGATCAGCAAGGAATTCCCCGACGTGAAGTGGGACAAGGAGCTGGTGGACGCCTGCACCGCGCGCATGGTCAACCGCCCCGCATCGCTCGACACGCTGGTGGCGACCAACCTGCACGCCGACATCCTGTCCGATCTTGCCGCCGCGCTCGCGGGTAGCCTGGGCATCGCGCCCACCGGCAACATCGATCCCGAGCGCCGCTACCCGTCGATGTTCGAGCCTATCCATGGCTCCGCCTTCGACATCATGGGCAAGGGCCTCGCCAACCCGGTGGGCACCTTCTGGAGTTGCGTGATGCTGCTGGAGCACATCGGCGAGCCCGAGGCCGCAGCGCAATTGATGGCGGCGATCGAAGCGACCACGGCCAACCCGAAACTTCACACCAAAGACCTCGGCGGCAATGCCCGTACTGAGGAAGTCACCGATGCCGTCTGCGCATTGCTTGCGCACAATGGTGCGGACCAGCGGCGTGCGGCCTGAGGCGGCGCCTTTCAATTCCAACAAGGAGACCAGCAGTATGAAAACCGGCATCAGCAAGTGGATCGGCATCCTCGCCCTCGTCGCGGCCCCGGCCGTCATGGCGCAGGCTTGCCCCGAGAAGAACGTCCTCTACTGGCAGGCCTTCCCGCCGGGCGGCGAGTCTGACCTGTCGGCGCGTCACCAGCAGATGGTGCTGCGCAAGAAGTGCCCCGGCGTGGAAACCATCATCCAGTACAAGGCCGGTGCCGGCGGCGGGCTGATGTGGTCGCAGATGAACCAGTTGCCCGGCGACGGCCTGAACATCGTCGGCGTCAACCTGCCGCACATCGTGTTCCAGCCTATCCAGGGCGACGTGCAGTACAAGACCGCCGACGTCACGCCGGTGTTCTGGTTCCACTTCACGCCCGACATCCTGGTGGTCAACGCCAAGAGCCCCATCAAGAATTTCCAGGACTTCGTGAAGGCGGCGAAGGCCGATCCGGGCAAGCTGAGCCTCGCAGGCTCCGGGCAGTACTCGGCCAACCACGCCGCGCACGAGCGCCTGGACGCGGCCTTCGGCATCAAGACGCTCTACGTGCCGTTCAAGGGAACGGGCGACATGGCCACGTCCGTACTCGGCGGCCAGGTCGACGGCGCCATGACTTACACGCCGTTCGCCATTGCCAACAAGGACAAGGGCGTGCGGCCGATCGCTGTGGCGATGGAGCAGCGTCATCCGCTGATGCCCGATGTGCCCACCTTCAAGGAGCTGGGTGTCAACTGGGTGGACGGCGCCTACCGCGGCATCGGCGTGCCGAAGTCCACACCGCCCGAGGCGCGCAAGCGCGTGTCGGACATGTGGCGCGCGCTGAACAATGACACCGAAATGAAGGAGCTCGCGGCCAAGAGCGGCTTCGAGCTGGTCAACGTGGGCGTGGAGGAGATGGACGGCTTCATGAAGGATAAGAGCAAGCTGTACACCGAAGGCGCGGCACGAATGGGGTTGGGCAAGAAGTAGGGTCACTCTCGAGCTGAATTCAGCGCGACCGATGTAAAAGCACTCGAAAGGACCGTTCCGCCGTTTCTACTTTTGACAAAGATCACATCGCGAAAAGCCAGCGTCATCGATGCTGGCTTTTCCTTTTCAACTTTGCGCGAGGTGGATCATGTCGAACCGGCGTGACTTCGTGAAGGCAGTGGCCGCGATGAGTACGGGCGCGCTGCTCGGCGGCAAGTGGCAGTCGGCATGGGCATCCAATCGAAGTCCCCGCCTCGCTAAATTCATCCAGCCCTTGCGGGGTGTGGGCAGCGGAGGAATTCCGCTGGCGGCCAGCGACGGCACCCGCACGAGGGCGGGCATCACGGCGGTGCACTATTCCCTCTCAATGGAGCAGTTCGAGGACCAGCTGCACCCAAGTCTTCCCAACCCGACGCGTTTGTGGGGCTACCGGCCGAGCAACATTTCCGCGGGCGGCATGCGCCACCTCGGCGGCATTGTCGTCGCGCAGCGCGGCGTGCCCGTGCAGGTCACCGCGACGAATGCGTTGCCTGCCACGCACATCCTGCCCGTGGACGCGAGCATCATGGGTGCCGAGAAAGGGCAGGGCGCCAATCATGCGTCGGTGCATTTGCATGGCGGCTTCGTGCCGTGGATTAGCGACGGCGGGCCGCACGCGTGGTTCGACCCGCAAGGCGGCTACGGCGTCAGCGCCATGGGCGCGCAGCCTGGGTCCACGATCTTCAAGGCCGTCAGTGCGTCGCTGGCCGCCGGTCAGGCCGAGTACTACTACCCGAACCTGCAGGGCGCACGCATGCTCTGGTACCACGATCATGCGCACGGAATCACGCGCCTGAACGCCTACGCCGGACTTGCTTCTGCGTACGTCATCACCGACAGCTACGAGAGCCAGACGATGACGATGGGTTATGGCCTGCCGGGCCCGCTCGATCCACGCACCTGCTACCTTGTCTTCCAGGACAAGGTATTCGTTGGCCCGCAGACGGAATCGCTCGACCCAACCTGGGACTTCCTGATGCCCGCATCGCGTGCCGGTGACCTCTGGTATCCGCACCTGCACGACGAAGAGCGCCTGAAAAAGTGGACGCCGCCGCCGGCGCCGAATCCTTCAGCGGTGCCGGAGCAATTCGGCGACACCATCCTGGTCAACGGCATCGTCGCACCTTACCTCGAAGTCGAGCAGCGCCAGTACCGCCTGCGGATGCTGAACGCCTGCAACTCGCGTTTCCTCAATCCCCGGCTGCTGTTTGCCAAGGGCGCGAGCGGCGTCGATGCGACGGAGGCCGACACGACCAAGGCCGGCCCCGCTTTCGTTCAGGTGGGAACCGAAGGCGGCTTCCTGCCGGCGCCCGTCATGCTGAATGGCAAGGGCCAACCGCAGCTGCTGCTGGCGCCCGCCGAGCGTGCCGACCTGATCGTCGATTTCCGGGACGTGCCGGCCGGGGCCATCCTGATCCTGTACAACGATGCGGCGGCGCCGTTCCCCGGCGGCGACTCGGCGGAAGACTACTACCCCGGCAATCCGAAGACGCCCGTGGCGGAGCCGGGCTTCACGCCCGACACGCGCACTCTCTTGCAGATCCGCGTGAAGGCCCGCACGGGCGCCGCCGATGCGTCCATCCAGCTGCCGACGACCGGCACGCAAAATCCGTTCGATGCGCCGTACCTGGTCGCGCAACAGCCGGGCGTGCCGACCGCGGTGCCGCCGGGTGTGCCGGTACGGCGGCTCACACTGAACGAAGGCTTCGATGCCTACGGCCGCTTGCTCCAGGAGATCGGCACCGACCAGCCCGTGTCCGGGTCATTCGGCCGGGGGTATCACACGGCACCGACGGAGGTCGCGAACGCGGGGTCCGTCGAAGTGTGGGAAATCCTCAACCTTTCCGCCGACACGCACCCGATGCACTTCCACCTCGTCAACGTGCAGGTGCTGTCGCGCCAGCCGATCAGCGCGAACTATGCGGGCGGAACGCCGACCTGGCTAGGCCGCCCGCAGGCGCCCGATGCCAATGAGCTGGGGTGGAAGGAGACGGTGCGCATGAACCCCGGCCGGGCCACCCGCGTGGTGATGCGCTTTGACCTGCCTGCCGGTCTGCCCTTCACCGTGCCGCCGAGCCCGCGCACCGGCGGCAACGAATACGTGTGGCATTGCCACATCCTCGAGCACGAGGAACACGACATGATGCGGCCGCTGATCGTGATGTGAGGAGTATCGAGGGCGCGACGCTGGGCAAGCGCGGTGTGTGGGCGCGGTGTGTGGGCGCGGCGGGCCGTGGATGGCGGGTGGCCGACTTCGTTCGTGTCCCCCGCCGCCGGGAGGGCGGCTCCTCCTTGACCTCACTGCGTCAGCCACCCGCCATCCACGGCCCTTAGGCAGCGTTTCTTCTCTCGACGCCTCGAACACCCTCACTGGTGGATGGATCAGGGCGGCGGGGGACAGTCGCGGAGTAGAGCGCCCCGTCGCCCTGATCCCGCCCCTAACGCAGAACTATGAGCTACCTTGACGATGTCCTGCCCCATCAGCTTGCGCTTGCCACCGCCACATGCGCGAACATCGGAAACGCCACGGCATCGGCGCTGCGATACCGGGCGATCACAGGGTCGACCTCCGCCCGCACCTTGTCGAACAGCGCTGACCGCGCGGAGCCTTCGAGCTGCGCGAAGGCCGGGATGGCGGCGGCCGAGCTCGTGGCCGCGAGCGGAACGAAACGTTGCGGCTCGGTAAAGCGCACTTCCGTCGTTTCCGGCCGGATGTCCACGCCCCCGAACCCGGCGCCTGAAAACAGCGCGCGCAGCGCGTCGGCATCTGACAGCGCGAATGGAGTTGCCAGCGCCGGCAGTGGCAGCCCGAACTGACGCGACACCGATTCCATCAGCGCCTGGAAGACGGGGTGCCGATCGAGGCCCTGCAAGACGATGGCCACCGCCCGGCCACCGGGCGCGAGGACGCGGCGCATCTCCCGCGCAGCCTGGGACCGGTCCGGGAAGAACTGCAGTCCATGCTGGCAGAGCACGGCCTCAAAGCTGCCGTCACTGAAGGGCAGGGCCTGGGCGTTGCCCTCCTGCCATTCGATGCGTGCGCCCTGCGGCGGCGCCAGCGCACGGGCCACGCCCAGCATCGCCGGATTCATATCCAGCCCGACCACCTTTCCCGTGCCTGCCACTTGAGGCGCCGCGTGACGCGCGACGACGCCTGTTCCACAGGCCACGTCGAGCACGCGCTCACCCGGCTCCAGCGCCGCGTGCCGCAGCAGGATCGTGGCCCAGGGGACGAACATCGCGGGCACGAAATACTGTTCGTAGACCTGCGCCGGGTTGGGGGCTGGCTGCTGGTTCATGGCGGGTGCTCCTGATGGCCAGCGCATTATTCACCCGCAAGGTATCCGGCGGGTCACTGGTGCGTTACGACAAGGTTCAGTACACGCCGTCGTGATCCCCGACATTGACGGGGATGATGGACTTGTCCGTGATCAGCAACTCAAGCGTGATCCGGTAGGAGAGATTGATCGATACCGAATGCAGGTCCCGGTGTTTTCCCTCCAGTGAGTGCAGTCGCAGCGAGGGGTGATGCGGATTGGCCTCCAGCAGCGCCAGCGTCTTGGCGTACTGCCGCTTGAGTTCCGGTTGGCGCCCGAGAAAGCGCAAGGCGATCCTGAGGTAGCTTTCTGTCAGAACAAGCTGGTAAGCCATGAGGCGGTGCGCTGCCGCCGCCTCAGCGGCCGGGCCGTGGCCGGCCTGCACTCTTCCCCATGGTCTTCCTGGCTGACGCCCTTGGGCGTGTGGATTTCGCGCTACCTTGGGCCACGCCACCTGCCGGCGTGAGAAGCGCGTCCAGCCGCGCGATGTGCTGCTGCGCCGATTCGACCACATAGCGGCCCGCCGCGACATCGGCCTGGCTTTGCGCCAGCGCGGCGTCGAGCTCGCATTCGCGCAGATAGTGGTACTGGGCCACTTCCATGACGACGAAACGATCTTTGCCGCGCACCGAAATGACGGCCTCGGGTTGATGAGCCAGCGATTCTTCGATCGCGGCGACGCCGCGCGTCTTCAGGTCATTGGCGGTCAGGGACGACATCACGCAATTGTCGATACCATGAATGGTACTGTCAATCGCACTGTTGAAAGTGCGCTGGGCTGGCAACCCCCGGCTAATCACCTTCTCCGGCGCCATTTCAGTTTTAACCTGCGGAGGTAGTTACCACCGGGTTACGGCGTCACAATCTCCAGTGGAGACCTACCCGAATGACGCCGAACCCAGCCACCGAGCCCCGCCGCTTTCTTGAGCACCTCTACCATGCCGCCGTGCGGCGCGCCCTGCCGCTGCACAACACGGCCGCCTTCCTGCCGCCGCCGCCCAAGGGCCGCACCATCGTGCTGGGCGCGGGAAAGGCGGGCGGCTCGATGGCGCAGGCCGTCGAAGCCTTGTGGCCCGCGGACGCGCCATTGGAGGGGCTCGTCGTCACCCGCTATCACCACATTCCGCCGCGGCCCGAAGGGCTGACGAAGCGCATCGAGATCGTCGAGGCCGCGCATCCGGTGCCGGACGCCGCCGGGCTCGAAGCGGCCCAGCGCATCCTGGCGATGGCGCATGGATTGACGCAGGATGACCTCGTGCTGTGCCTGATCTCCGGCGGCGGCTCGGCGCTGCTCACGCTGCCGGCCGAGGGCCTGACCCTGGAAGACAAGCAGCGCATCAACAAACAGCTGCTGGATTCGGGCGCCAACATCTCCGAGATGAACTGCGTGCGCAAGCACCTGTCGCGCATCAAGGGCGGGCGGCTTGCCGCGGCCTGCGCGCCGGCGAAAGTCGTCACGCTCACGATCAGCGATGTGCCGGGCGACGCGCCTTCGATCATCGCGAGCGGCCCCACCGTGCCGGATGCGACCAGCTGTGCCGAGGCCATTGCGATCCTGCAGCGCTACGGCATCGCCGTGCCGGGCGCCATCATGAGCCTGCTGGAACAGGGCGCGCTGGAAACGCCCAAGCCGGGCGACGAGATATTCGCCGGCCATGAAGTGCACATGATCGCGACACCGCAGCAGTCTCTGGAGGCCGCGGCCCGCGAAGCGCGCGCGGCCGGGCTGGAGGCGCACATCCTGAGCGATGAGATCGAGGGTGAATCGCGAGAGATCGGCAAGATGCATGCGGCGCTGGCCCGTGCCGTGGCCCATCGCGGCCAGCCCTTCCGCAAGCCCTGCGTGATCCTCTCCGGCGGCGAGACCACGGTCACGATCCGCAAGCAGCCCGAAGGAACCGCGCGCGGCCGGGGCGGCCGTGCCGGCGAGTTCTGCATGGGCCTGGCGCAGGCGCTGCAGGGGCAGGCCGGCGTGTGGGCGCTGGCGGCCGACACCGACGGCATCGACGGCGTCGAGGACAACGCCGGCGCGTTCGTCGCGCCCGAGACCCTGTCGCGCGCGCTCTCGCTGGGCATGAGGATCGATGCTTACCTGGACCGCAACGATGCCTACGGCTATTTCCGCCAGCTCGACGACCTGGTGATCACCGGCCCGACGCACACCAACGTCAACGACTTCCGGGCGATGCTGGTGCTGTGACGATGGCTGCGGCGCCGCCCTGCCGTGTCATGGCGCGCAAGACTTGCGCGAACCATGCCGTCGCGACGCACGCCGCCAATCCCACCAGCCATTGGCCCAGCCGCACCTGGTCGTCCAGCAAGTAAGCATTGCACAGGCGCACCGGCGTGTCCTGGAACAGGTGCCCCGCCACCACCGTCATCGGCAGGACGTTGCCGAGAAAGAAGCCCTGCACCAGCAATCCCGCAGCGCGCCAGGAGATACGCAGCGCGGCGCCGCACACCAGCAGCGCCAGCCACTTGGCCGCCTCGACGCGCGCGTCCACCAGCGCCAGGTCGAGCACGCGTGGGATCATCAGCACGGCCAGCACCAGCGCGGCGGCGAGCAGACCGCTGACGCCGTAGGCATTCCAGCGATTGCATCGCGCGCGCCAACGCGCAGGCAACGCATTGGCCAGGGCCGCCCCGCACAGTGCCAGCAAGGGGAACTGCACCAGCATGTGCGTTGTCATGCCGGCTTCCAATGCGTGCCGCAACGGCGGCAATCCCAGCAGGCCCAGCAGCACCAGGGCTGCCGCCGCCATGCGAGGACGAGTCAGCCAAGGCGCCTTCGTCATGGCTGCCCCGCGAGATGGCGCGCGTAATCGATCGCAAGTTGCTGCTCGGAATAGTCAAAGACGCGCACCAGCCGGCCCTGCCGGTCCACGACCAGCAAGGCGGCGTTGTGTTCGTAATCACCGCGGCCGTCGGGGACGACGACCACCTCGAATGCATTCAGCAGGCGCTGGGTGTCGAGCGGGTCGGGCACCCGTACGAAGCGCCAAATGTCGGCATCGGCATTCAGGCGCGCGGCGTAGCGCTGCAGCACCGGAGGGTCGTCGTGCGATCCGTCGAAGCTGATCGACAACAGCTTCACCGGCGCTGCGCGACTGGCGGCATCGTCCTGCCGCAACGCAGCCTGCATCTGCTGCATCACGCCGCCCAGCGACAGGCACACCGTCTGGCAGCGCGTGTACACAAAATCCACCACCGTCACCGTCCGGCCGTCCGCGAGCAGGCGGTTCAAGGGCTGCTTGACGATCTCCGGCCCGTCTATCGTCACATCCGGCGTGGCGATGGGCCGCAGCGCGACCTCGAGCCGGCGCGCGCCTTCGGCCGTCCATACCTGGAAGTCGTGCGTGAGCCAGGCGGCACTCGCGTAACCGGCGAGCGCAAGGCCCACGCAGAGCAAGGCCGTGCGGAACATCAGGCGCGCGCCTCCTTCACGCGGCGCGGCATGCGGATCACCTTCGGCGATCCGGGTGGCTGCGGCAGGATGTCGGCCAGCGTGTAGCCGTCGAGGTGCCGCATGAAGCTATTCAAAGCACCTTCGAGAACACCCGTCAGGCCGCAGTTGCCGGTCAGCATGCAGTTGCCACCGGTGGCGAAGCACTCGACCAGTGAAAAATCAGATTCCATGCTGCGCACCACGTCGCCCAACACGATGTCCCTGGGTTCCCGCGCGAGCCGCATGCCGCCGCCCTTGCCGCGTACGGTCTCGATCCAGCCGGCCAGCCCGAGCTGGTGGGTGATCTTCATCAGGTGCGCTTCGGAAATGCCGTAGACCTGCGCGATCTCGGCGATCGTGCAGAGGCGCTCGGGGTGCTGCGCCAGATGGATCAGCAGGCGCATGGAGTAATCGGTGTGGCTGGTGAGGCGCATGGGGTCTCCCTGCGGTCAGGGCGCCTTCGTGGCAAGCGCCTTGATCTCATCACCGCTCGCAAAGGGTGTGGATCGCGCTGCGGCCTTGCGTTCGGCCGCGAATACGTCGGCTCCGATGGGCGGCGCCTTGTTCGACCATTCGGCGCGCACGTAGTTCGCCACCGCGGCCAGTTCGGCGTCGCCCAGCTTCTGGAACGGGGGCATGGCGCCCTTGAACACATTTCCCGCCACGGTCATCTCGCCCGTCACGCCGTGCAGCAGGATGTTCGCGAGGATGCGGGGTTCGCCCGTCACCCATTCCGAGCCGTCCAGCGGCGGGAACACGCCGGACAGTCCCTTGCCGCTAGCCTGGTGGCAGGCCGCGCAGTTGGCCGTGAACAGCTGCTTGCCGTCGGCCGCGGCGCCCGCGGCCGGCCCGCGCAGGTCGGCGAGCGTGCGCCGGTCGCCGAGGCCGGACGCGCCGAACGGTTCGGAAAAGAAGATGTAGGAGGCCCCTGCCAGCACCATCGCCAGCGTGATGGCGGCGGCCACCAGCGGGATCGGCTGCGTTCGCTCCGACGGCTCGGCTTGCTCGCGCGCCTGTGCCGGGGTTCGCGTTTTTGTTTCAGTGGACATGGCTCGCTCAGGGTTGGGGCGCCGCGGGCAGCACCGGGTAGGTGTGGTTCAGCGACTGCAGGTACTTCACGAGATCGAGGGCCTCAGGCGTCGGCACGACGACTTGTCCGTAGTTCGGCCCATAACCTGCGGGCAGCGTGACGGCCTGTTCGCCCTCGGCCTGCGCCTCCTTGGCGTCCTTGACCGTGAACAGATAGGGGTACGACGGCATGGTCGAGTCCGGCGCATAGGCGCGCGGCTGGTAAAGATGGCCGAGGTGCCAATCCTTGCTGGGCTGGCGCGCGCCGATGTTGAACAGGTCCGGCCCGGTGCGCATGCTGCCCAGCAGGTGCGGCTTGTCGTAGTAATAGTCGCCGGGCACCGAGGCACGGCCCCATCCGCGCGCCTGGTCGGGGCCGAGGTTGCGGTCACGCGGCTGCTGGCTGTGGCAATAGACGCAGCCATTGGCGATGTACACCTCGCGCCCGCGCAGCTCCGCGCTGGTGTAGGGCTTGAGCTGCGGCGGTGGCTTGACGTCGCGCACTTCCAGGTAAGGCATCACGACCAGGGCCGCAGTGGCGACGCCCAGCGCCACCATGGCGCCCGAGGCGAGCTTGATTTCATTTTCCATAAGCCAGCTCCAGCTCGTTGTTGTGCGCGAAGAGGGCTGCGCCGGTGCGCGTCGGCCCGAAGCGCAGGGCCATCGCAAGGAAGTGGCCGACGAAGACGAGGTGGCCGAGCACCATCAGGCCGCCGCCGACCGAGCGCCACTTGAGCCAGGGCAGGGTGACGGTCACCGATTCCATGAAGGGCCGGGCGGCGTCGAGCATCGCCAGGCCCTGCAGCCAGCCGCCGATCGTGAGGCCGACGAAGTAGATCGAGACGCCGACGACGGCCAGCCAGAAGTGCAGCGAAATGAGGCGCGGGTACGGCCATTCCCAATTGAGCACGCGCGGCATCATGAAATAGATGGCCCCGAAGAGCACCATGCTCACGAAGGCGTAAGCGCCCAGGTGCGCGTGCGCGACGGTGAAGTGCGTGAAGTGCGCCACCTGGTTCACGCTGCGCAGCGCCTCGAGCGAGCCCTGCACCGAGGAAGCGAAGTACATCAGGCCGCCGAACATCATGAAGCGCAGGGTCGGCGAGTAGCGCGCCAGATGCATGCGCCCCTGCAGCGTGCCGCCCATGTTGATGCTGAAGGCGATCACCGGGATCACCATCATCAGGCTCTGCACGATGGACAGCGTGGTGAGCCAGCCGGGCACCGGCCCGCCGATCAGGTGGTGGCCGCCGACCTGGCCGTAGAAGAACGCGAGGGTCCAGAACCCCAAGATCGACAGGTTGTACGAGCGCACGGGCCGCCCGATGATCTTGGGCAGGAAGTAGTAGATGGCACCCACGCTCACCGGCGTGAACCATAGGCCCAGCACGTTGTGGCCGTACCACCAGTTGGTGGTGGCTTGCTGCACGCCGGTGTGCACGCCGGGCAGTTTGCCCACGAGGAACAGCAGCGCGATCCACAGCAATGCCGCCACCATGTACCAGACGGTCACGTAGAGGTGCTCCACCTTTCGGTTCACGAGCGTGAACAGCACCGGCAGGATGACCAGGACGAAGCCAACCAGGATGAACACCGCGATCTGCCACGGAATCTCCAGGTATTCCATGCCGTCGCTCCACCCGGCAGAGATGGCGCCGATGCCCGCCGCGATGCCGGTGTTGATCAGCGCGCCGCCGAGCATCGTCCACACGGCGCCATGCAGCCGCGTGCGCAGCAGGCGCGGCAGCAGCCACACGATCATCGCCAGCGCGGCGTTGGTGATCCAGCCGTACAGCACGGCGGTGAGGTGCACCGTGCGGATGCGTCCAAAGGTGAGCCAGGCCTGCTGCGTCAGCCAATCCGGCGCATGCAGCTTGATGGAGGAGGTCAGGCCCGCCAGCGAACCGACGATCAGCCAGAAGCAGGCGAAGGCGACGAACATGAAGACCGGGAAGGCGGTGGAGCGATCGGAATCGATTCGGTCGCGCAATTCGGCGGCGTCTCCCGCCGATGCCTTGTGATCGCCGGAAGCCGCGGCATTCTGGAGGGATTGCTGCCCCGCGCCACTGAGCGCCGGGTCGTCCACCCGCCCGATTTCGCCGTGCGCGAAAATGACCGACGCGGCGGCGGGATTCTCGATGAGCAGGCCCTTGCGCAGGGACCAGATGAAAACGAAGAGGCCGATGATCGACAACAGGAATGCGCCGAGGAGGCTGAGAATGGCGCTGTCCATCACAGCCCCGCCGTCGAGTGGTCTTCAGTGCGCGGATCGGCGGTGAGCATGGGCATTTCCTCGGTCGGGCAGGTGAATTTGAAGATGTATTGTAAATAGATCTTATAAAACCCGTCCAACCACCGGGAAACTCCGGCAGTCGGCGAACGCTGTAGATGGGCTCGTGCGGGGCCGCGGCTCCGGCGCTTCGGTGGGTTGCAATCAGCCCGCGGAACCGGGGCCTTGCAGGAAGCGGGCCTTGAACCACTCGTCGATCATCCGCTTCTCGTAGTGCAGGGATTCGGAGTTGCGCTCGCCGGTCAGGCGGCCCGAGTAGTTGAGGTCCGTCAGCCATTCATCGCCGCTGCGTTCGACCTTGCCATCCACCTCCAGCGTGTACTTGAGGTGTATGCGCGGAAAGTCCGCGCCGCCTCGCAGCACCCGGATCTCGGAGCCGCCGTGGAAGGGCCGCACCGCGCCGGCCAGGTCGACGTCCAGCACGTCCACCTTGAGCACGTGGTTGGCCGGGAGCCAGCGCTGCCCCCTCGCCTTCAGGTGCCGGTCGATCGTCTGCAGGTTGGCTTCTTCCTCCCACGCGGTGTTGCCGGCATCGGCGTACAGGCGGGTATTGACGAACCGCACGTCGACGGTGCCGGCGGCTACGGCGGACGCCGACGCGGCGAGGCAGGCGCAGATCAAGGACAGGATGGACGTACGCATGGCGGACTCCTGACAATGGAAGCGGGCGCCCTGCCGCGCGGCCTGGCGTCCCTCTGTCCATTCTGATCCCGGCCGGGGTCGGGGAGTTCAGGTCTCGCCCATCGCATACCTGCTATCAGGGTAATTTATAGCTCCCGGTGACCCGGCGACAGCCCTGGATCGTGCCCTGCCGCACCGGGGTCATCGCGCCCAGCCGCTCGATGTTCGCGCTGCCGGTGATGCCCTTGAACTTGCCGGTGCCGCCCAGCAACTCCACCGTATAGGCTTGGGGCGTCGCGGTGTCGGCGGCATGGAACTTATCGCCGCTCGCGTCCTGGAAGACACAGTAGCCCTTGTGCCGGTACACGCTGGACCGCAGCTCGAAGGTACCGATGCACTCCAGGCTCATCGAGTCGAACGCCTTGGTCGCAGATTGCGTCCCACCGGTGGTCTGGTAGGTCCCGTACCGGTCGGTGTCCGACGCGTTGACCAGATGGGCCGGACCGCCGAAGCACAGCGTCTGCTCATAGGTGCCCTCCCGGGCCATGGGAGCGGGGCTTGCTGCCTGCGCAATAGCGCCGGCGGCGGCCAGCAGCGCGAGCGCGGCAAGCGCGCCCTTCTTGGTGTTTGCCATTGTCATCTCCTGGTTTGTTGTCCCACGTCAAGGAGTCTGCCGCGCCGGCGTGTGGCGGGCGTGATTTGGCCGTGAGAAAAGCGTGACAAGGCTTGCTCGCGGCACCGAATCGCGCGATGCTCGGCGGGGCACCTTCGTTGGCGGCCCAACAAGAAAGACAGTGGCATGCAGGCTTCCAGGCTGCGACTGCTTGGCGACTTCTCCCTCGAGACGCCGTTCTCGGGCGGGCCGGTTCGCGTCGGGCGAAAGGCGCAGGCGCTGTTGGCCTTGGCGGCGATGCATGGAACATCCGGCGCCAGCCGCAGCCGGCTCGTCGCCCTCTTGTGGCCCGACCACAGCGACGAGGATGCGCGCAGCGCCCTGCGCCAGTGCCTGCACGTCCTGCGGCGCTCCCTCGGCGACGCTGCGGACGGGCTGGACAGCGACGGCGACCATATCGTTCTGAGGGCGTCGGCCTTCGAAGTGGATGTTCGCCGGTTCGAGGCTTTGGCGGGGAGCCGCCACATAGAAGCGATGCTCGCCGCTGCCGCCCTGTACCGCGGCGACTTCCTCCAGGCACTCGATGCCGGAATCGAATTCGAGCGTTGGGCGGGGAGCGAGCGCGAGCGCCTGCGCGATGTGGCGCAAGGCCTGCTTGCGCGGATGAGCGAATGCGCCGAGGGCCCGGCCGCCAACGACGCCACCGTGCAGCTCGCTCATCGCCTGCTTGCCAACGATCCGGTGCATGAGGGCTGCTATCGCGCACTGATGAGGCTGCACGCTCGCGCCGGGCTGCGCGGCAAGGCGCTGCGGCTGTGGGACGAATGCCGGAGCGTTCTCAGGCGTGAGCTCGGCGTCGCACCGAGCGCGCAGACCCTCGCGCTGGTCGATGAGCTGCGGGTCGGCGCCGATGGCCCGCGGCCGGCCTCGTCGGCCGCCGCGGGCCCGATCGTCTCGCCCCCGCGCAGCGACGAGGACGCCGCCGTGGTGGACCTGTTGCTGCGTGGCTGGCAGTTCTTCACGCTGATGACCGCCGAATCCATGGTCAAGGCGCGAGAGGCTTATGAAGCAGCAGTGGCCCTCGCCCCCGACAATGCCGAGGCCATCGCCAAGCTGGGCTGGACCCACTGGATCGACTCGCTCAGCGGATGGGTCCCCGACCCATCGGCCAGTTTCGAAAAGGCCCACGAATGCGCCTCGCGCGCGATCGCCTGCAACCCCGGAATCATGCTGCCCCACGCACTGATGGGGAAGGTGCTGTTGTGGCGCATGGAGCACGAGGCCGCGCTCGAAGAGCTGCAGCGCGCTGTAACACTCGGGCCCGAGTCAGCGTACGCGCACTTCCACCTGGCGGACGCCGCAATGTGGTGCGGCCGGTGCGACCAGTCGCTCGCGCACATCAGCCGCGCGCTGGCGCTTGACCCGAACGATCACGGAATGTTTCTCACGATCCGGGGCTACGCCTTGTGGATGCTGCGTGAGCACCACGATGCCCGGGCAGCCCTTACCAGCGCGATCACGCGCAACCCCGCTTACCTGTGGCCGCACAACGGACTGGCCGGGGTGCATTACGAACTGGGCGACCTGCGCTCGGCACGAGATTCCGTGGAGAGGGCGTGCAGCCTCAACCGCCGTGTGAGCCTGTCATTCGTGCGAGATGTGCTGCCGTTTCGCATGCCGGCGCACCGCGAAAGGTTGCTGGTCGCCTGCGAAGCCGCCGGGATGCGACCGCACGAGCAAGCGATGAGTGAAGCGCCCGCGTGACCGTTGCGGCCTTAGCTGTGCAGCGACTCGTACTTCGCCATCAGCTCTTCCGGGCTCTCCACGAAGTCCGGGTTCTGCACGATGCAGTCGGCCGGGCAGACCAGCTTGCACTGGGGCTCGTCTTCGGCGCCCACGCATTCGGTGCACTTGAGCGCGTTGATGACGTAGATCGGGTCCCCGACGCTGATTGCCTCGTTCGGGCAGGCCGGCACGCATGCGTCGCAGGCGGTGCAGTTGTCATTGATGAGCAATGCCATGATGAGTCTCCTTCTGCTCCTTATGCGGTCGCAAGCTGTTCGAGCTCCCGCAGCTTGCCGTGGCGGAATGCGCCCCAAAGCGCCGCGCCGATGGCGCCGGCGTAGATCGAATCCGGGTGGTTGATCGCCTGCACGGTCACCTTTTCGTTGACCATCTCCTCCTGGATCGCGGCCAGCAGGCCGATGTCCAGCGCCAGCCCGCCGGTGAGCAGGGCCGTGCCTTGCTTGATGCCCGTCACCTTCAGCAGCTTGACGATGCGCGAGGCCATCGACAAGTGGATGCCCTTGAGGATGTCCGGCGTGGCGATGCCGCGGCTGACCATGTTGATCACATCGGTCTCGGCCAGCACGGCGCAGATGGAACTGCATTTTTCCGGGTCTTTCGAGCTGCACGACAGCGGGCCGATTTCCTCGATCGCGACGCCGAGGTACCGGGCGATGTTCTCCAGGAACTGGCCGGAGCCGGAGGCGCACTGGCTGGTCATCTTGTACGAGAGCACCTTGCCGCGCTCGTCCACGTAGATGGCGCGGCCGTTGAGCGCGCCGACGTCCACCACCGCGCTGATGCCCGGGTGCAGGAAAACGCCGCCGCGCGCGTGCGTGGTCATCGAATAGAAGTGGCCGGTCGCGAACTTCACGTTCTCGCCCTCGCCGGTGGTGGCGATGTAGTCGACGTCATCGCGCGAGAGGCCCGCGTCGGCCAGCACGCCGTCCCGGCCTTCCTCCGCGAGCGTCATGGGGTCACGCCGGCGGATGCGCTCGCAGCGCTTGGCGAGCCACTCGGCGTGGCCGTTCTCGTCAACGCGGAAAAGCGTGCTCTTGACGGCGCCGGAGCCGATGTCGATACCGATGGTGATGGTCATGATGTCAGGCCCTCGCTTCCGATTCCACTTGCTTGCCTTCTTCGACGACCGCGCGCCAGGCGAACGTCGCGCCGCCCAATGCGCCGGTGAAAATCGAATCCGGGTCGATGTTCAGCTGCAGCTTGCCGTAGTTCTCGAACACGAGATCCTTGAGCGCCTTGACGGCTGCCTCATTCTTCGCGACGCCACCCGTGAAGGTGAACTGGTCGCGGATTCCGCCCGATCGCGCCAGGATCGACATCGCGCGCAGGATGATGGCGCGGTGCAGTCCGGCCATGATGTCCTCGCGCTTGTCGCCGAGCGACAGGCGGTCTCGCAGCTCGGCCCCGGCAAACACGGTGCAGGTCGAGTTGATGCGGATGCTCTTGGTCGATTTCATCGCCATCGGGCCGAGCTCGTGCAGGCCCATGTTCATCTCGTCGGCGATGTAGCCCAGGTAGCGCCCGCAACCGGCGGCGCAGCGGTCGTTCATCTGGAAGCTCTCCACGATGCCGGCCGGATCGACCTGGATCGCCTTGGTGTCCTGGCCGCCGATGTCCAGCACGGTGGCCGTGCCGGGATACATCACGTGCGCGCCCAGGCCATGGCACAGGATTTCGGAGCGCACATGCTCCTTCGAGAAGGGCAGGCGGGCGCGGCCGTAACCGGTGCCCACCACATAGGTCTCCTCCATCTCGGTATCCAGGATGCCCTTGATCGGCGCTTCCACCTGCGTGCGGCGCGCGGCCGTTTCGGGCAGCGCGACGAAGGTCCGCTCCAGCGCGGCCAGCAGGTGGCGACGGATCGAGTCGGCATACACGCGGTTCTCGACGTCGATGATCGAACGGTCGAACACGTTCAGCAGGAAGTCGTAGCGCGTGCCCGCTTCCTTCGACACCGTCTCGCCGATCGCCAGGTACTGGCTGCCGGCGATGTCGCGGAAGAAGTCGCTCTTGCGCTTGGCTTCGGGCGTGAAGAGGGACGGCGCTTCGGTCTTGAGCCGGCGGAACACCTCTGACAGCGATTCACCCACAGCCTCGGTAGCCGCGCCGAAATGCGCCGTGAGCAGGTTGCGCTGGCAGGTGTCTTCCAGGTCCAGCAGCTGCTCCAGGTACTGCTCGGAGCGGAAGTTGCGCTCCAGCTCGCCGATGAAGCCGTCGAGCGCGCCGTTCAGCGCCCCGGTGCTTCCCAGCGCCTGGCGAAACAGGTGGAAGCGGCCGTTGAGCAGCGCCTCCTGTTTGGCGATGGTGGCCGCCGTGTCGTAGTTGGAGCGCGAATTGGTGATGCCGCGCCCGATGATGTTGCGGTCCTCGTCCATCACCACGGCCTTGGTGGTGGTGGAGCCGAGATCGATGCCGATGAAGCAGCGCATGGTGTCCTCGCCTTCAGGTTGCGGTGATGGGAATGACCTTCGGCGCGTGCTCGCCGATGCCGGTCGTGCGCTTCTGCTTGATCATCTGGAAGTAGCTCTCCAGCCGGTTCTTGACGTTGGCCCCCGAGAAGTAGCGCGGGTCAACCAGGTCCGTCTCGATGAACGCCGCCGGCTTGCCGGTGCGCTTTTCCACTTCGCGCAGGATCAGCAACTGCCCGGCCGAGAAGCTGTTGCAGCTCTTGATCGAGTTGATCAGCAGCCCGTCGGCCTGGTACTCGTCGATGTACTTGCAGATCATGTCGATCCGAGACGGCATGTTCAGGTTGGTGTAGCAGCCCAGGCAGTAGTCGGCCAGCGACTCCAGCGGGTTCTCCGGGTCGTGGCGGAAGCCGAAGTCGTACAGGCCGCCCACCTTCGCGTAGGTGGAGGAGACCACCACCGCGCCCTCGTCGTAGAACATCTTCCAGAAGTCGCGGAAGCTCGTCCAGTTGGGCGGCCCTTCGACGATGAGGCGGTACTTCTCGTCCTTCATCTCGCCTTCGGGCGTCATCGGGCCGCGGCCCTCGCGCACGCGCTGCTCAATCTCGGCGCGCAGCATGCGATAGTAGTCCGTGGCCTGGGTCGTGCCGCGGAACGCGGTGAAGATCGGGCCGATGTAGTAAACCGCGCCGAAGTACCCGTCGATCGGCGAAGGCCGGTTCTTGGCGGACTGCAGCACCTGCACCAGGTCTTCCTCGGCCTTGGCCGATTCGCGCATGTACTGGCGCAGGCGGTCGATGTCGAACTTGATGCCGGAGATGCGCTCCAGCGTCGGGATCACGGTTTCCTTCAGCTGCTTGACCACGTACTCGCGCATGTTGGGCTGGATGCGGCCTTCGCTCTGGTAGGGAACGTGCAGCATCACGGTCTCGCAGCCGTACTTGTGGCGGATCAGCTCGAACCACTTCATGAAAGTGAAGCAGCCGGTGTACGACAGCAGCAGCACGTCCGGCTTGGGCAGCGGCTCGCCGGTGGGGCCGATCTCGCCGCCCATCATCGCGCCGAGGTCTGCCTTGACGTAGGTGCAGACGTCCTCGCTCTGGCCGTCGCGCTCGGCGTCCATGATCATCTTGCCGGACTTCTTGCGCATGCCATTTTGCAGCGCGTTGGTCTCCGGCAGGCTGCGCGCCAGGTCGAAGCACATCAGCAGCTCGTTGAGGTTGCCCGGCACGAAGGTCGCGGCCACCTTGCGGCCCTGCGAGTGCGCCATCGCGAGGTCCATGTAATTCGAGTTGATCATCTCCTTCTGGAGATTCATCGCGTCGTCCTTCTCGGCGACGGCGACTTTTTTCTTGCTCTCCGGCATCTGGATGGCGGTGTTCATTTGACGCTCCACAGCTTGATGGAATCGGCGAAAGTGCCGGCCTGCTCGCGAATCGGGGCCATCTGCCCGGTGTTTTCCGCGTACTTGAATGCGGTGTAGGGAACCTCGTGCTTCGCCAGCACGTCCTGCAACATCGGCCGCTCGAGCAGCGCCGGGTCGCAGAACGAGGGCGCCGCGAAGATCACGCCCTCGGCGCCGCGGGTCTTCACCTGCTTGAGCAGGTAGACGCCCTTCTCCGCGCGGGTGGTGTCGTACTTGGCGGCGGTGGAAGCGGAGCGGTGCAGGAAGGCCTTGGACAACTCTTCGAGCGGGTTCGCATCGGCGGGCACTTCGTCCAGCAGCCAGCGTGTCACCAGCATGAGGTCGTCGTCCACCACGTAGCAGCCCGACATCTCGATCGACTTGATGAGCGACAGCGGCGGCTGCTCGCAGAACGCGCCCGTCAGCACCACGCGCGCGTTGTCGCGCTTGGCCCGCGGCTCGGCGTCAGTCGCCTCCAGGTACTCGCGGATCAGCACCGTGTGGTCTTCCGGCGGCAGCACCATGCCGGCGCGCAGCAACACGTACACCTCCGACGTGGGCGCCTGCCAGGGCTTGGCCGCGCGGTAGGCGTACAGCTCGCGCACCGCTTCGCGGTTGTCGTTGTAGACGCGGATCGAAGCGTTGAGCTCGGCGTCGGTGATCTCCTTGCCGCGCAGCTTGCCCAGGTCTTCGCGCAGCGCCTGCATCTCCTGGATGTAGAAGTTGCCGCCGATGGAATCGATGTAGTTCTGCGGCACGTCGATGTACTTGACGTACTTGTCCGGGAACAGGATCTGCCACATGCCCGAGAGGTTGCGGATCACGTCGCAGATGGACGGGAACAGCATGCCGTCCATGCAGTCGAGTCGACCCGTGAGGCCCAGCTCGATGGTCGAGCGTGGGATGCGGCAGATGTAGCTCTGGTAGTAGGCATCCCCCTGGATCACCTCCAGCGCGTCGCCGCCACCGAGGATGCCCACGGGGAGGAAGCCGGCGGCGTGGATCAGTTCGCGCGGGACGTAGATCGGCAGGTAGCCGATGGCCTTGCGGCCGGGTTGGGCGGCCTTCCACTCCTTGACGGCGGTGAAGTCGAGATCCTCGAACAGCTGGGTGCAGCGGTCGACGATGCGTTGGACGGGGGAGAGCGTGGTCAACATGGCTGGGCTCCGGTTAGCGATGGGTCCACGCCGCAGGGCGCTTTTCCATGAAGGCCGCGAGGCCCTCGTTGGCGTCATGGGTGCGCATCAGGCGCTCGAGATAAAGGTGCTCGACTTCGGCGAGCCGGCGGCGCACATCGACCAGCATCTGGCCGCGTGCGGCAGCGAGGGCGCAGGAGAGCGCGGCGCCGCTGCGTTCCTGCAAGTTGGCTTCGAACCAGGCGAGGGCCGCGGCTTCCGGGTCATCGGCAAGGCTTTGCACCAGGCCATTGGCCAGCGCTTCCGCGCCGGAGATCGAACGGCCGCTGAAGAGCAGGTCTTCCGCCACCGGGCGTGACACGCGATACGGCAGCAGCACGGAGGCGGCGGGCGCGAACACGCCGAGCTTGATTTCCGGCTGGCCGAACTGCGCGGTGGGCGCGGCGAAGATCGGGCCCCCGGCCAACGCCACTTCTAGCCCGCCGCCAAGGCATTGCCCGCGCACGGCAACCAGGATTGGAACCGGGAACTCCAACATGCCCACCAGCAGCGCGTGCAAGGCGCCGAGCATCTTCGCGCACTTGGCGGGCAGGTGTTCCTCCACACTTGCGCCGAAGCTGAAGTGCGGGCCTTCGGCGTCCAGCAGCGCGCCGCGCAGGTGGCCAGGGTGCTTGTGGAATTCCACCAGCGCGCCGTGCAGCGCGCGGATCATCTCGGCGTCGACCAGGTTGGCCTTGGGACGCGAGAGGCGCAGGCGTAGCAGGGCGCCGTCGCGCTCGGTCCAGGCCTTGAAACAGGGGTCAGCCATCTGCGGCTCCTAGTGCTTGTTCTTCGGCTGGATGTCGTCGTGCAGCGCGCCCAGCCACGAGGCGCCCGCGGCCAGTTGCTGGCGCAGCAGGACGAAGTCGGCCTCGCGGTTGTCCTTGGTGCCTTCATTGAAGGCAGTGAAGCCGGCGCGGGCCTCCGTCATCATGTTCAGCGACAGCCAGGCGCGCGAGCTTTCCTTGTTGCGGTCCCATGCGGCGAGCTTGGGCTTGCGCAGCTCTTCCAGCGTCTTGAGCGTGCACTCGGGAAAGGTGAGCAGGATCTTGGCGCACAGCTCTTCGACTTTCGCGTCGAGCATCGACAGGTCCACCGTGCCCTTGGCCATCAGCGCTTTGCCTTCCTTGGCCGCGTCGCCGGTCTTGGAGGTGCCGTACACAAGGCGTCCGAACTCGTCGTACAGGCGCTGTGTCTCCACCATCGGGTTGGCGACGAACTTGCCGTCCACCTTCAGGGCGGGCACCACGTCGGTGAGGATGCCCATCTGGTAGGCCTGGTGCGCCGAGAAGGGCTCGCACAGCACGCAGGCCATCATCGCGCGCTCGGCGCCCACCATCAGCGGCAGGAAGTCGGTGGCGCCGCCGATCGGCGCGGAGCCATGCTTGGGGCCGGCCTGGCCGAACTTGGCCAGGTCCTGCGCCACGGAGAAGTCGCAAGCCATGCCGATTTCCTGGCCGCCGCCGATGCGCATGCCGTTCACGCGGCAGATCACGGGCTTGTCGGCCAGCAGCAGCGCGGTGACCATGTCGTTGAACAGGCGCAGGTACTGGCGGTATTCCTGCGGCTGGCCGGCGTAGTACTCGGCGTATTCCTTGGTGTTGCCGCCGGTGCAGAAGGCCTTGTCGCCCGAGCCGGTGAAGACGATGCAGTTGACGTCCCGGGCGTTGGAGGCGGCGCGCAGCGCCAGGATCACGCCCTTGACCATGTCGGTGGTGTAGGAGTTGTACTGCGCGGGGTTGTCCAGCGTGATCCACGCGTTGTACAGGCCCGGCACGACGCTGCCATCCGGCTTGCGTGCGGGCCGCTTCTCGTAGCGCACGCCGGGCTTGCTGGTGTCGTCCACCAGGTCGTGGTTCTTGAAGTCGAGCATGGGGGGAAAAGTTTCCGGGGCGTTCATGGGGTCTCCTGGGGTCGTTTCGCGGGTTGTTCTCAAAAGGGCGGTCAGGGCACGAGCACCACGCGCTTGCGAATCTCGTGGCGGTGCACGGCGGCGAACACTTCGTTGATCGTGGCCAGCGGGCGCTTCTCGACGAAGGCGGCAATCTGCACCTTGCCATCGAGCACCAGATCCAGCGCGGCGGGGTAGTATTCCGGCGGGCAGCCCCAGTTGCCGAGCGCACGCGCGTCGAAGGCCATGAGGTTGGAAAGCCGCACCTCGACCTTGTCCATGGTGAAGCCGACCACCGACAGCGTGGCGCCATGCACCAGGAGGCCGTAGGCGGTGAGCTGGCCCCCCGCGCTGCCTGAGCATTCGAAGATGAACCACTCCGTGCGCCGCAGGCCGTTGGCCTTGGCAAAATCGTTGACGGCGGCCTTGATCGCCTTGCCGTCCTGTTGCCGGCTGTTGAGCGTGAGCGCTGCGCCGTGTTCGCGGATGGCGGCAAGCTTGGCATCGTCCACGTCGATCGCGACGACCGTCGCGCCGAAGGCGCGGGCCACCTGCACGCAGTAGCCGCCGACTCCACCGGCACCGACCACGATGGCCAGGCTGCCAGGCACGACGCCCGCGCGGCGCACCGCCTGGTACGGCGTGGTGAGCGCATCGGCGACGATGGAGACCTGCGCCAGCTCGAGGCCCGCTGCCTTCAGGCGCGACAGGTCGACTTCGCACAGGCCCCGCGCCGGCACGACGATGTGCGAGGCGAAGCCACCTTCGATGTCATTGCCCGGCATCTTCTGCGCGCGGCAGATCGTGGTGAGCCCGCGCTTGCACAGGTCGCATTCACCGCAGGGCAGCACGGCCGGCACGATCACCGGCTTGCCGAGCCAGGCTTGCGCGCCATCGCCGGCTTCCACCACCACGCCGCTGATCTCATGGCCGAGGGCCAGCGGCAGCGGCTGGTTGGTGCGCACGCCGTCGTAGTAGTAGCCGAGGTCGGTGTGGCAGACGCCGCAGCCGGCGATGGCAACCACCACTTCGCCGACCTGTGCCTGCGCCTTGAACTCGCTACGCACCAGGGGTGCGTTGGGAGCCGTCATCAACCAGCGGTGGGCATCGATGCTCATGAGCCAAACCTTTCTGAAAAAAACCACTTCAGCGTCCGGGAATCCGCCTAATCTGGTAATGCAGTACCGGATTACGCATTTTGGCCATTGTGGAGAGCCTTTCGCGAGCGAACCTTGATCCACGTCAAGGTCTGTCCGGCGCGCAAACCGTTTACTGCGAGCCATGAGATGTGCAGGAGACAAAGCGTGAATGCTTCACTCGACAATGAAACCAGGCCGATGAAGGGCATGGGCCTCTCGATCGCCATCGCCGGCAGCGGCGGCAGCGGCGTCATGACGGCGGGCAATTTGCTGCTCGACGCGGCGGCGCGTGCGGGTTTGTACGGACTGATGGTCCGCACCAGCGGGCCCCAGATCCGGGGCGGCGAGGCCGCAGCCCTGCTGAGGCTGGGCACGACGCCCCTCGAATCGCTGGACGACAGCTTCGACCTTTTGCTGGCGATCGACTGGCAGAACGTGCACCGCTTCGCCGACGAGATCCCGCTGCACGCGGGCAGTGTCGTCATCGGCGACACCGACGGCGGCGAGGTGCCGCCGGTGTTCCTCGCCAGTGGCGCGCAATCGGTGGTGCTGCCGCTCAAGAAAATGACCAAGGGCATGCCCGGCAGCTGGATCAACATGCTGGCGCTGGGCTTGGCAGGAGCGCTGGCGGGCCTGCCGGCAACGGCGCTCGAAGCGGCGGTGCGCCACAGCTGGAAGCGGCCCGAAGCGTCGCTGGCGGCCAACATCAAGGCGCTGCACGAAGGCATGGCGGCCGCGGCCGACATCAAGGGCCTCGCGCCGCTGCGGACCACCGTGCAGACGCTGGGCCGCTGGACCGTCAGCGGCAACGAAGCCGCGGGCTACGGCGCGTTGCGCGGTGGCGTGCGCTTCGTCGCGGCCTACCCGATCACGCCCGCCACCGAGCTGCTGGAGTGGATGGCGCCCGCGTTGACCAAGGTTGGCGGCTCGCTGTTGCAGGCCGAGGACGAGCTGGCCTCCGTCAACATGATCATCGGCGCGTCTTACGGCGGTGTGCCGTCGCTCACCGCCACGGCGGGCCCCGGGCTTGCGTTGATGACGGAGGGCATCGGCCTGGCCGTCGCCGCTGAGGTGCCCATCGTCGTGGTCGACGTGATGCGCGGCGGCCCTTCGACCGGCATTCCCGCCAAGAGCGAGCAGAGCGACCTGTCGTTCGCCGTGAGCGGCCTGCATGGCGACGCGCCCCGGCTCGTACTCGCGCCGACGTCGATCTCCGACTGTGTGGCGACGACGCAATGGGCCGTGGAACTCGCGGAGGCCCTGCAGGCGCCGGCCATCGTGCTATCGGACCAGTTCATGGGCCAGTCGCGCGCCATCATCGACAAGCCGAAGGCCGTTCCCACCAAGGGCGGCACTCGTCTCACCGTCGAAGCGAACACGCCCGACTACAAGCGCTACCGCGACACGCCCAGCGGTGTGTCGCCGATGGCGATTCCCGGAACGCCGGGCACCGTGTACACAGCCGACGGCCTGGAGCACACGGAAGGCGCGATCCCTAGCAGCCAGTCGCGCGACCATCGCCTGCAGCTGGACAAGCGCGAGCGCAAGCTGGTGATGTTCGACTACGGCAGCCGCTGGGCGGACGTGGAGGGTGACGGCAAACTGGCCGTTGTCACCTTCGGCTCCGCCAGCGGGCCGGTGCGTGAGGCCGTGCAACGAGCCGCGGCGCGCGGGCTCGCCGTTCGCCTCATCGCGCTGCGGCTGCTCGCGCCGGTGCAGCAGGAAGCTTTCGATGCCGCGTTCGCCGGTGTCGAGCGGCTGATGGTGGTCGAGCAGAACCACGGTGCGCAGCTGCTGCGTTACCTGCGCGCCATGGTGGACCTGCCGTCGAAACCGGCCAGTTTTCATCGCCCCGGCCCGCTGCCACTGCGCCCCGGCGAAGTGTGCAAAGCGATTCTCGAATGGGCCGGCCACGCGGTGACGCAAGAGGAGCTCGTATGAACGACATGGTTCCCCCGCCGGCCGTGATGACGGCGGCGCAATACAAGTCCGGCTACAAGCCGATCTGGTGCCCCGGCTGCGGCGACTACACCGTGCTGGGCTCGCTCACCAAGGCGCTGGCGCAATTGCAGCTGCCACCGCACGAGGTGGCCGTGGTCTCCGGCATCGGCTGCTCGTCGCGCATCCCGGCGTACACCTCCTGCTACGGCTTCCATGGCGTGCATGGCCGTTCGCTCGCAGCCGCAACAGGCCTGAAAGTCGCGCGGCCCGACCTTACTGTGGTGGTGGCCAGCGGCGACGGCGACGGTTATTCGATCGGCGGCAACCACTTCCTGCACGCCTGCCGCCGCAACGTGGACCTGACCTACATCGTGATGGACAACCACGTGTACGGTATGACCAAGGGCCAGGCGTCGCCCACCACCGAACCCGATTGGGACAACAAGCTCTCGCCCGGCGGCACCGGCATCCGCTCGTTCCATCCGTTGGTGATCGCGCTGGCTTCCGGAGCCAACTTCGTGGCACGGGCCTTCTCCGGCGACCAGGCCGGCACCGCCGACATCATTGCCCAGGCGATCCGCCACCCGGGCTTCTCATTCGTCGAGATCCTGAGCCCCTGTGTCACATTCCGCCCCGAGCAGCGCGAGTGGAAGAGCATGGTACATGCAGCCGCGGTGGAGCCCACCGACGACGCGGCCCGCGCGGCGCGCCGCATCATGACCGACGACGGCTTCAACATTGGCGTGCTGTATGCGGGCGATCGCAAACCCTATCCCACGGCGCCGGTGGCGCAGCGCGCCGACGTCGCAGACCTCGAAGCGGAGTTCGAACAATGAGCACCGACAACCACCCACTGACTGTCGTACAAGGCCCGCAGACGCTGGATGAATTCATGGCCCAGGCGTTGGCCATGGAGCAGGACGCCGCCGAGCGCTACACCGAGTTCGCCGACACGCTGGAGGCGCACAACAACCACGAGGTTGCAAAGCTGTTCCGCACGATGGCCGAGCACGAAGGCAAGCATGCGCGCCGCATCATGGCCGAGATGGGCTGGAAGGAAGCGCCGCCGCTGCCTCCGCACGCCCAGAACTGGCCTGGCCGCGAATCGCCCGAGGCCGCGCCCTTCGACGAAGTGCACTACCTGATGCAGCCTTGGCACGCGCTGCAGCTTGCGCTGGCGGCAGAGCGCCGGGCCGAGGCGTTCTTCGCCGTGCTCGCGCGCCTCACCACGAACGAGGCGGTTCGCACGGCAGCGTTGGAGATGCGAGCCGAGGAGACGCACCACGTTGCGCTGGTGCAGGCCTGGATCGACAAGACACCCAAGCCCGACGCCGACTGGGCCGTGGACCCTGACCCGCCGCGCTATACCGACTAGGGCCAGTCGATGAGCGCGACTGCCAGTACCCTCGTCATGCCGAACTTGATCCGGCGCGCCTGTCATGCCGGACTCGATTCGGCATCCATGGTGGCGCGCGCTGCGGCGCGGCAGGCGGTACCCGGCAGCGGCTCATACTGTGGCGGTCGCAGCGTTGCTACGACTTCGCGAAGCGGCTTGGCCTGGGGACGGCGCCGTACAACTCGCTACGCGCCTTCGGCTCTTCGCTCAAACAGGTACGGCGAGTCAGTTACGAAGCGCTGCGCGCCCGTCCCCAGGCCAAGCCGCTTCGCCGCCACAGAAATCGCCGCCGCCGGGTACCGCCCGCCGCGCCGCCGAGGGGTTGGTATTCCACCGGGGGCGCGACACAGCCCATCCGCACGCGGATTTGCCTGCGAGGTGCAGGCGTGTAAACGACCGCCCCGTTAAAAGACTGGACCAGTGAAAACCATGAGAACCCTACTTCCTGAAGGTTGGGCGCCGCCCATCGGCTATGCCAACGGCATCGAGGCCGATGCGGGACGCGTCGTGTTCATCGCCGGCCAAGTGGGATGGGATGCGCAGCAGCGCTTCGCGTCCGAGGACATCGTGCCGCAGTTCGACCAGGCCCTCGCCAACGTGCTGGCCGTGCTGGCCGAGGCCGGGGGCGGGCCGCAGCACATCTGCCGCATGACGGCGTACTGCTGCGACAAGCCCGCTTACCTCGCGGCGCGCGGGCAACTCGGCGCGATATGGAAGCGCCACATGGGTCGGCATTACCCAGCGATGAGCATGATTTTCGTCGCGGACCTGCTCGACCACCCCGCCAAGATCGAGCTCGAGGCCACGGCGGTGCTGCCGGCGGGCGCTTGACCTCAAACGCCCAGCAGGCTTGCGAGCTTTCCGTGGTCCTTCGCCAACTCCATCGATTCGCCTGCCAGCGCCACGCGGCCTTTTTCCAGCACGACGGCGCGGTCGGTGTGGTTCAGCACGGTGCGGAAGTTGCGGTCCACCACGATGGTGCTGATGCCGCCGGCACGGATCGCCGCGATCACACGCCAGATCTCCGCCACGATGCGCGGCGCGAGCCCCTCGGTGGCTTCGTCCAGGATCATGAGCACGGGGTTGGTCATCAGCGCGCGGCCGATCGCGAGCATCTGCTGCTCGCCGCCGGACAGCTGCTGCCCGCCCATGGCAATCCGCTCGCCCAGGCGCGGAAAGGTATCCAGCACGCGGGCCATCGTCCATTCCCGGCGGCCGTCCGCGCCGGCGCGAGCGGCCATCTCAAGGTTCTCGCGTACCGACAGGTTGGCGAAGATGCCGCGGCCCTCGGGCACGTAGGCGATGCCCATGCGCGCGATCTCGTAGGGCGCGCGCCCCGTCATGTCGCAGCCCATCACCTTCACCGTGCCGGACCTCGGCTTCACCAGCCCCATCAGGCTCTTGAGCAGCGTGCTCTTTCCCATGCCGTTGCGCCCGAGCAGGCCCAGCGCGCAGCCTGTGGGCAGCTCCAGGCTCACGTCCCGCAGGATGTGGCTGTGGCCGTAGTAGGTGTTGAGCCCGTCGACGGCAAGGAGCTGGTTGATGGTGGGCATAGGTGCATCGCGAAGGCCCATGGTAGGTGCGCGCCGCACATGAACGTTGACCGGCATCAAACAAACACTCGCGGGAGCTCCGTATGAACCATGACCACGTCGGCCCCTGCCGATGCGAGGAGACATAACGTGCTGCAGATCATCATCCAGGGCCGGGGCGGGCAGGGCGCGCAGACCGCGGGCAACCTGCTGGCCATGGCGTATTTCGCGGAGGGCCGCCAGGTGCAGGCCTTCGCCAGTTACGGCGGCGCGCGGCGCGGCACGCCGGTGAGTTCCTTCCTGCGCGTGGACGACCGGCCGGTGCGGCTGCGCTGCGACATCGAGCGTGCCGACGCCATCCTGTGTTTTGACGCCAGCCTGCTGCAAGGCGCGCTGCTTGCCGCCGCGCACAGCGAGACGGTGATCGTGGTGAACTCCGCTCGAAGCGCTGCCGACTTCCGAGAGGCGCTGCCGGGTTATCGCGTGATCCCGGTGGACGGCCTTGCCATCTCGCGGCGCCAGGGGCTGGGGCGCATCGTCAACTCCGCGCTGCTGGGTGGGCTGGCCTGCGCCGTCGGCGACCCGCCGCTGGAGGTACTTGAAAATCTGCTGCGCGAGGAATCGCCCAAGCTGCGCGCGGAAAACGTCGCCGCGTGCACCGAAGGCTATCGCACGGTGGAATCGCTACTGCAGCAGGCCGCGTCATGAACAAGGTACTCATTCGCCCCACCTGGACTCACGGCACGACCGAAGTTTTCAAGACCGGCACGTGGCGCGCTTCGCTGCCGCACTACGTCAAGCCGCCGTCGCCCTGCCACCAGGCTTGCCCGGTCAATGGCGATATCGCCGAATGGATCGGCCTGGCGCGTGCGCGCGATTTTCGCGGCGCGTGGGATGTGCTGACGCGCCACAACCCGTTTCCCGCCATCGCGGGGCGCATTTGCCACCATCCGTGCGAGGCGGCGTGCAACCGCGGCGCCTACGACGAGTCGGTGTCCATCTGCAAGCTCGAGCGCGCGGTCGGCGACATGGCGCTGGAGGCGGGCTGGGCCTACGAATCCCCCGCCGCCGCGCTCAACGGGCACATCGCCATCGTGGGCGGGGGGCCGTCCGGGCTTTCGGCCGCATTCCAGCTGCGCAGGCGAGGCTGGCGCGTGACGATCTACGAATCGCAGCGCAAGCTGGGCGGGCTGATGCGCTACGGCATCCCCTCGTATCGGCTCGCACGCAAGGTGCTGGACGGTGAGATCGCGCGCATCGTCGCGCTGGGCGTGGAGGTGCAATGCGATCATGCGCTGAAGACCGCGGCCGACCTCGACAATCTGCGCGCCACCCACGATGCGGTGTACCTTGCCGTGGGTGCGAGCCGGCCGAAGCGGCTGCCGAACCTGCCAGACCGGGCGCCTTGGCTCATGGATGGCGCGGAGTACCTGGCGCGATCGGCCACGGGCACGCCGCCCGCGCTCGGCCGGCGGCTGGTGGTGGTGGGCGGTGGCAGCGCAGCGATGGACGTGGCGCGCAGTGCGCGACGCGCGGGCCATGACGTGACGATCCTTTCTCTCGAGCGCGCGGATCAGATGCCCGCACAGCGCGAGGAACTGGCCGAGGCGCTGGAGGAGGGCATCGCACTGGTGGACGGCGCCATGCTGGCGGCCGCGATGCCGAAGGTCGGCTCCGGGCTTTCGCTGTCGTGCACGCGCGTGCAGTTTGAGCCGGGCGCCACTCGCGGCCAGTTCACCGTGAAGCCGGTTGCAGGCAGCGACTTCGAACTCGCCGCCGATGCAATCGTCGTGGCCATCGGCCAGGACGCCGACCTGTCCGCATTGTCGCAACGGCTGGGCGCGGAGGGTGGCCTTCTTACGGTCGGCAACCGCCAGACCACTTCCGCGGACGGCGTCTGGGCCGGTGGCGACGTGGCCAGCATGGCTCGCTTCGTGACGGAAGCGATCGGCATGGGCAAGCGCGCCGCGCTCGATATCGACCGCGTGCTGAGCGGCGCGTCGGCCGACACCGCCGCATCCGAGCGGCCGGTCGGCATTGCGAACATCGCGACCTGGTACCACCCGAAGCATGCGCGCGCGGCCGAGCTGCTGAGGCCGGCCGCGGAACGCGTCGCGACGGGGCTGGAAGTGCAGCTGGGCCTGGAGCTGGAGCAGGCCCTCGAAGAGGCCGGCCGCTGCTTCTCCTGCGGCGAGTGCACGCATTGCGACAACTGCTTCCACTACTGCCCCGACCTCGCGATCCGGCGGGTGAACGGCGGCTATGAGGTGCTCACCGACTACTGCAAGGGTTGCGGCATCTGCGTGAAGGAATGCCCGACGGGCTCGATGACGATGCGCGAGGAGACCAAATGACTGCCGCCCAAGCTCCCATGCTGCTCACCGGCAACCACGCCGTCGCCTGGGCCGCGCGGCTCGCGCGCCCGCAGGTCGTACCGGTGTATCCCATCACGCCGCAGACGCCGATCCTGGAACTGCTGACGGATTTCCACGCCGAGGGCAACTTCGACGCCGAGATCCTGACGCCGGAATCGGAGCACTCGGTGCTGGCCGCGTGCATCCCGGCGTCGCTCGCCGGTGCGCGGGTGTTCACCGCCACGGCGTCGCAGGGCCTGTTGCTGATGCACGAGCTGCTGCACTACGCCGCCGGCGCACGCGCGCCCATCGTCATGGCCAACGTGAACCGCACGGTCGCATCCCCCTGGGCGTTCTGGCCTGACCAGACCGACAGCCTGGCACAGCGCGACACCGGCTGGATCCAGTTCTACACCGAGAGTGCGCAGGAGTCACTGGACACGGTGTTGCACGGCTTCCGCATCGCCGAGCAGGTGCTGTTGCCGGTGATGGTGAACCATGATGCCTTCTACGTCTCGCACGCGCTGGAGCCGGTGCAGGTGCCGGCGCAGGAGGTGGTGGACGGCTACCTGCCGCCGTACAAGCCCGTCAACCGGCTCGACACGGAACTCGGCTCCTCGTGGGGCAACGTGGTGTCGCAGGAGATGTTCTGCCGCCATCGGCAGGCGCTGGAACAAGGCATGGCGCAGGCGCTCGTCGCCGCGCAGGAGGCCGACCGCGAGTGGGGCGCGCTCACCGGGCGCAGCCACGGCATCGTCGAGCGCTATCGCTGCGACGGCGCGCGTGTGGTGGTCGTCACCATGGGCAGCATGTGCGGCACGGCGCGCGAAGCGGTGGACGCGATGCGTGACGCCGGCGAGGCGGTAGGGCTGCTGAAGGTGCGCCTGTTCCGGCCATTGCCGGTGCAGGCCCTGCGCGTCGCGCTGGAAGGCGTGCCCGATGTCGTCGTGCTCGACCGCAACCACTCGCCGGGCCTGGGCGGCATCCTGCACCAGGAACTGCGAGGCGCGCTGTACGGCGTCAAGTCGCCGCCGCGGGTTCACGGCATCCTGGCGGGAGTCGGCGGTGTCAACGTGTCGCCCGATGCGATCGCACAACTGGTGCATACGGCGCTGACGACACCGCCGCAACCCGAATCCGAATGGGCGAGGTGAACCGCATGGAAACCCTGGAACTCAACCAACAGCCGATGCTGTGCTCCGGCCACGCGGCCTGCCCCGGATGCGTCGAGGCACTGTCGGTGCGGCACGTGCTGGCAACGATCGGGCCCGACGCGATGGCGGTGATCCCGCCCTCGTGCATGGCAATCATCTCCGGCCCGCAGCCCTTCAGCTCGCTGCGCATTCCCGTGTACCAGCCGACGCTGGAGGCGAGCGCCGCAGCGGCCTCGGGCCTGCGCCGCGCGCTCGACGCGCAGGGCAAGCGCGATACGCACGTCATCGTGCTGGCCGGTGACGGCGGCACCTACGACATCGGCTTTCAGTGCCTGTCTTCTGCGGCCGAGCGCAACGAGAACATCCTGTACTTCTGCCTGGACAACGAGGGCTACATGAACACCGGCGCGCAGAAGTCGTCGTCCACGCCGCACTACGCGCGCACCGGCTCCACGCCCGAAGGCAAGGTGACGCGCAAGAAGAACCTGACGGAAATCATGGCCGCGCACCAGGTGCCGTACGCCGCCACGGCCAGCGTCGGCTTCCTGCCCGACCTGGTGCGCAAGGTGGAGAAAGCCAAGGCCATGCGGGGATTCCGCATCATCACGCTGCTCGTGCCCTGCATCGACGGCTGGGGCCTGTCCGACGACGGCGGCCTTGCGGCGGCACGGTACGCGGTGGAGTGCGGGGCCTTTCCCCTGTACGAAGTCGAGGATGGCAGGCGCTACACGATCAATCGCGAGCGGGGTGACCGGCCGGTTGCAGATTACCTCGCCTTGCAGCGCCGCTACAAGGACATCGATTCGATCAACGTCGCGATCCTGCAGGACGAGGTGGATGAAGGATGGCGCAGGTTGCGCAGGCAGGTGGAGATGGGCGCGGAGGCATAAAGCGCCCCTATTGGCGCGGAACGTTGGCGCGCGTGATCACCTCCGACCAGCGCCGGATCTCCGATGTGAGCAGGTCGCGCAGTTGCTCCGGCGTGCCGCCGGCGGCCGTGACGTTCAGGTCTGCAAGTTGCTTGCGCAGTCCCGCATCCGCCAAGGCCTTGTTGGCTTCGCGATTGAGCAGCGCGAGCACTTGCGGGGGCGTGCGCGCCGGCGCGGCGAGCGCGTTCCACGACGCTACGTCGAACCCGCGCACACCGCTCTCGGCGATGGTGGGCACATCGCCGAGCACCGTCGCGCGTTTGGCGCCCATCACCGCCAGCGGCCGGACTGCCTTGGAAGCGATCTGGCCCATCATCGGCCCCAGGATCTCGACGGCCGCGTCCACCTGCCCGCCGCGCAGCGCGGTGAGCACCGCAGGCGAGCCGTTGAAAGGCACCACCTGGAAGTCCACGCCCGCGCTTGTTTTGAGCAGTTCGGCCGCGAGGTGTTGCGTGCTGCCGATGTTGATGGTGGCTATGTTCAGCTTGCCGGGGTTGGCCTTCGCGTAGCCCAGCATCTCCTGCATCGACTGGAAGCGGCTGTTGGCGGCGGTGAGGACCGCGAGGTCGAAGAAGCCCAGCGTAATGACCGGCGCGAAGTCTTTCTGCGCGTCGAACGGCAGCGACTTGAACAGCCCCGCGCTGACGGCCGTGCCGTTGCTCATCAGCAGCAGCGTGTGGCCGTCAGGCTCCGCCCTGGCCACGGCCTCGCCGGCGACGACGCCGCCCGCTCCCGGCTTGTTCTCGATGATGACGCTCTGCTTGAGGCCATCGCCGAGCTTCTGCGCTACGGCCCGCGCGGTCAGGTCCGCGACGCCGCCGGCGCCGAAAGGCACAACGATGCGGATGGGTTTGGAGGGGAATGCCTGCGCCCAGGACAGGGACGGCAGGACCGCAACCACCGCACCCGCGGCCAGCAACTCTCGCCTGTTGCTCATGTGTGTTCCTTTCGTCCCCGTCGTGATGCCCTTGGGGTCAGGCCTTCAGGCGCGAGTACACGTGGTGCGCATTGCCCGAGAAGATCCGTCGGACTCGGACAGTGTGGTGGAGGCGTCGATGTAGCGCTTCGTGTCGTCGTAATGGTAGCCCGTCTCGGCAACTTGGCGAAACCGAGGCCGAACGGGCGGTCAACCTGAAGACGATCAAGGCATGGCTGGGCGAAGGCGCGTGGAACCTCAATCGCTGGAGCAAGCGCGGTGACGTGCCCGCCCTCACGAAAGAGCAGCTCGACAAGCTGAAGTTGAAGTACTGATCGGTTTGCACGGCAGGTGGAAAAGAGCTCGGACTTTTCCAGCGCCTGTGATGCCTCTGCGCGTCGTGAGAGGTGGCGGGCGCTTCGCGGCGCGGCAGGCGGTACCCGGCAGCGGCTCATACTGTGGCGGTCTTCGCTTCGCTTCGCTACGACTTCGCGAAGCGGCTCGGCCTGGGGACGGCGCCGTACAACTTATATGGACGCCTCCCATGTGGCAAGCGGGTTTTGGAAGGTCCGGGTCGGCGGGTTCATTGCGGTCTTAT
>Ga0255338_1001535_pt1 | contig 42479 bp, 37 predicted proteins | sample MeOH1_35cm_T4_19_FD_203715 | JGI IMG/M metagenome (GOLD analysis project Ga0255338, IMG submission 203715) | Sandy soil microbial communities from University of British Columbia, Vancouver, Canada - MeOH1_35cm_T4_195 | ecosystem: Engineered > Artificial ecosystem > Sand microcosm > Unclassified ... | reverse complement strand
CAGCGCCGGCATCACCATCACGCCGTCGACGCCCACCCGCGCCGCTTCGCTCACCATGTCCCGGGCGAAGGCGGTGGTGAATTCGGCAATGCCCGCGATGACCGGGATGCGGCCCTTGGCGGCGTCTTTCGCCGCTTCGATCACGGCAAGCTTTTCCCTGGTGGACATCGATGTGTTCTCGCCCACGGTGCCGCACACCACCAGGCCGGAGACCCCGTCGGCAACCAGGTTGCACATCACCTTATGGGTGGCTTCGATATCCAGCGAGTAATCGGCCTTGAATTGCGTGCTGACGGCGGGGAATACACCGGTCCAATGGATGGCGTTGCGGCTCATATCGTCTCCTTTCGTGTACGTGGGGTGTGCCGGCACGGCATCACCTGGCCACCAGCCTTCAGGTTCGCAGTTGCGCGCCGTCACGGCTTGAGACTTTCCGCAAAGAAGGTGGACGAAATCGGCACAATGCGAGCCCGCTTCGGGCGAGCCCGCGCGAGCGGGTTCGACGCGTGCGGCCTTTTGCGCAATTGCCGCTCAATCGTGCGCGCCGGGCCTGCCGGCCGGCGGCCGGAACTGCCGCGGCGTCAGCCCGGTCAGGGCCTTGAACTGCCGGCAAAAGGCGCTGTGATCGGTATAGCCGCACTCAAGCGCGATGTCGGTGATCGGCATATCGGTGGACAGTAATTCGGACGCGCGCTCCAGCCTCGCCTTGTGGATCATCTGGCGCGGCGTCAGGTGGAAGATGCGCTTGCAATAGCGCTCCAGCTGCGCCGCCGACAGGCCGGTCAGCCCCGTCAGTTCGGAAAGCAGGATGGGGCGCATGTAGTGCTCGCGGATATAGGTGTCAACCGCCGCCAGCCGCTGGTAGGCCGGATGCGTGTCCCTGGCGCACTGCAGGTCGTGGGAGATGCCGGCCATGCCGATGATGCGGCCATCGCGATCCAGCAGGGGGTGCTTGCAGGTCATGCACCAGCCCGCATCGCGCGCGGGATAGAGATGGAGCTCAAGCTGCTGCGCAATGGCGCAGCCGGTATCCAGCACGCGCCGGTCCTGCTCCGTGTAGCGCTGGCCGAGATAGGCGGGAAAGACCTCGGCTGAAGTCTTGCCAAGCAGGGGGTCGATCCGCCTGAAGCCGCAGCGGGTAGCCAGCGTCAGGTTGGCGACCAGGTAGCGCGCCTGGCGGTCCTTGATGAAGAACACCACGTTGGGGATGGCGTTCAGCAACGGCGTGATCAGCGAGATGGTATCGAGCAGGGTGGCCATGTCGCGCGGGCGCTGCTTCGATATGCCCGCGCAGATGTCGGCGAGGTGGGCGATGTTGTCGGCCTCGTGCTGGCTTGCCGGTGCCGGCGAGGGTTGCCGGGTCGGGAAGGAAGCGGCGGAGCGGGTGGGCGATGGCGGCATATTGTCTCCTGATGGCTTTTTAGTTCATCGGGCTTCCGTGTGCGTCGATCCACGGATCTACCTGTGGTCTTCTCCCCTCTCCCACTTGTGGGGGTAGCAACCGTCGGGCACTTCAAGCCGCGTTGGCGCAGCCTGTCAGCTTCGCCCGTTCTCGTCCAGCATCAATGTGCCGATCCGCGCGGGAGACAGCGGCGGGCGCGGCGTGGACCGCGTCCAGCCGAACAGGACGCGGCCGGCCGTGGCGCAGACGCGTCCCTGGCAGGCGCCCATGCCGCAGCGGCTCGGCATCCTGGCCATCCAGGCATCCGGATATGCCTGGATGGCCGATAGCGGCACATCCTCGCAGCGGCACAGCGGCGTGTCGGCGCGGGCCAGGGTCTTGAGCGCGGGGTCGAGCGCGAACGTGGTCCGCACCTGTTCCGCGAATGCATGCCAGCGGGCGCGCGTTGCGGCCAGCGCGCCAGCCCGGTCGTCGGCGCCCGCTGCCGCGTAGCCGGCGATCCTGCCTTCGAGCAGGGCCAGCTCGCTGCCGCCGATGCCAGTGCATTCCCCCGCCGCATAGACGTGGGGCAGGCCGGTGCGCTGGAGCGCATCGACGGCAATGGCATCCGATTCGGGGTCGAGCGGGCAGCCCAGCAGCGCGGCCAGCCCGCTATTCGGCACCAGCCCGAAGCCGCACGCCAGCCGGTCGCAGGCAAGCGCCACGGTACGGCCGCCCTGGCTGATGCGCACCGCGCGCAGGCGCTCGTCGCCCAGTGCCTCCACCACATGGGAGCCCGCCCGATAGTGGCCATCCAGCAGGGCGACGGCCTGTGCCGCCTTGGACGGCCAGCGCCACAGCGCGCCGGCGAAGCGCGTCAGGCGCGACAGCGGCGCCTGCTCGGCGATGCGCGCGACGTGCGCGCCGTGCCGTCGCGCCGTGGCGGCCGCCGCCAGCAGCAGCGGCCCGCTGCCGGCAATGACGATGCGCTCGCCCCTGACCGGCGTGCCCGCCTTGACCAGGGCCTGTAACCCGCCCGCTCCGGTCACGCCGGGCAGGGTCCAGCCGGGAAAAGGCAGCAGCAGTTCGCGCGCACCGGTGCACAGGATCAGGTTGCGGAATTGCAGGTGCATGGCGCTCTCGTCGCTCTCGTCGCTCTCAACCAGCAGCGTGTGGGGTGCTGGCGCGGCGATCACGCGCGTCGAGGCGTACAGCGCGATGCGGCCGTGCGCGGCGATGGCGTGGCGCAGGCTGCGCGCCTGCGCTGGCAGCCGCTCGCCCGGCCCATCGCGCCAGATCTGTCCGCCGGGCGCCGGGTTGTCGTCGATCAGCGCGACGCTGCATCCGCTCCCGGCCGCCGCGCGCGCCGCCGCCATGCCGGCGGGCCCGGCGCCAACGATCAATACGTCGTAGCGGCGCTGGCAAGCGGCAGGTGCCTGCCCGGTGCCTGTGTGCCGCGCGCTCATGGCGTGCGCTCCAGCACCATGCCCTCCCGGCACGTGATCTGGCACGCCAGCCGGCGCCGCCCGTCGATGGTCATGCGGCATTCCTGGCAAATGCCCATGCCGCAAAACGGCGTGCGCGGCTCGCCGCCGCAGGCGCGGCGGGTGAACGGCCGGTCGCTATAGGCCATGGCCGCCGCCACGGAGATGCCCGCCGGCACCCGCAGCGCGCTGCCATCCAGGAGGACGTTCACGGTCGGGTTACCGGCCCGGTTGCGTTTCATGCATGGTCTCCCTGCCGGGGCCAGAAGCGGTCTTCGTGGCTGCGGCGAAGCGGCTGAAGGAAAAAGGCGCCGGATCAATCGGGGCCCGGTGGCCCAGCAGCAGCGACGCCAGCAGGCGCGCGCTGCCGGGCGCGGTGGTCACGCCCAGCCCCTCGTGGCCCACCGCCAGCCACAGGCCCGGCTGTCCGGGGTGGGCGCCGACGATGGGCAGCCCGTCGGGCGTGGCGGCGCGAAAGCCGGTCCAGCAGCGGATCGCGTTCATGTCGGCGAGGGCGGGCAGGTAGGCGGCGGCGCGCTGGAGCATGCGGGCCATCACCTGGCTATCCACGGCAGCGTCGAGGCTGTCGAACTGGCGCGACGAGCCGATCAGCAACTGGCCCGTGGGGCGCGGCTGCACATTGAAGGCGACCGAAGTCCCATCGCTGTGGTGCGCGCTCGCGGCATAGCCGAGTTCGACCAGTTGATGGTTTACGCAGGCCGGGTAGCGGTCGGTAATGACGAGATGCCCCTTCCTGGCGCGGATCGGCAGCGCGGGCAACAGTTGCGTTGCCTGGATGCCGTTGGCGACGACGACCGCGGTGGCGGTCAGTCGCCTGCCGTCTTCCAGGGTGACATGGTTTGCCTCCACCGCGCTCACCGTGGCGTGCAGAAGGTTTATGCGCGATGCCCTCTGCGCGAGCAGCCATGGCGCCACGGCCGGGGCGTAGACGATGGCATCGCCCGCGACCTTGAGCGCGCCCGCCAGGCCCGGCCGCAGCATGGGCTCCTGGCGCGCCAGTTCGCCGGCATCCAGTGTGGCGCTCGGGATGCCCTGCGTCCGCAGCGCGTCGTGCCGCTGGCGGGCCAGGTCCATTTCCGCGGCATTGCTGGCCAGCCACAGCGTGCCGCACTGGCGATAGGCGCAGCTGGCCGGCATGTCGCGGGCGAGTTTCCGCCAGAGCCTGAGCGAGCAAGCGCACAGGTCACGCTCGGCGGCGGTGTCGTCCATCATCACCAGATGGCCCATGCCGGCGTGGGTGGCGCCGCCTGCGCGGCTGTCCAGCACGCAGACATCCAGCCCGTTCCCGGCCAGTTCGAAGGCGCAGGCCGCGCCGACGATCCCGGCGCCGATCACGATGACATCGCCGCAAGCCTGCGCGGGCCTCATGCGCCGATGCCCCAGGCGAAGGGATCGTCGTGCGCGATCAGCAGCGTGGCCTCGGCATACACATGCGCGCGGCCGTGGATGGTCGGGATGATGCGGCCGGGTTCGTCGGCGGGCGCATAGTGCGCCACGAAGCGGCTGCCGGTCACGCTGGCCTGGCGCCAGGGTGTGCCGGGCGCGAGCTTGCCGTCCGCTGCCAGGCAGGCGAGCTTGGCGCTGGTGCCGGTGCCGCACGGAGAGCGGTCGTAGGCCTTGCCCGGGCACAGCACGAAATTGCGGCTGTCGGCTTCATCGGCATCGTCGGGCGTGCAGAACAGTTCGATGTGGTCGACCGGCGCGCCGTCCGGCGCTGCGATGCCCGTCTGTTCGAGCGCCTGCCGCACGGCCCATGCGAATGCGGTCAGCGCCTCCAGGTTGTCGCGCGCGATGCGCTGGCCATGGGCTTCGATCAGGAAGAACCAGTTGCCGCCCCAGGCGATGTCGCCGGTGACGCGGCCGTGGCCCGGCACGTCGACGGCCACCGCACGCCGGTAGCGCCAGGCGGGCACGTTGCGCACGCCGACCGAGCCGTCTTCATGCAGCGTGGCCTCCACCGTGCCCACCGGCGTATCGATGCTGTGCCGGCCCGGCGCGATGCGCCCGAGATGCGCCAGCGAGGCCACCAGCCCGATGGTGCCGTGGCCGCACATGCCCAGGTAGCCGCTGTTGTTGAAGAAGATCACGCCCGCGCAGGCACCGGCGGAAACCGGCGGGCACAGCAGCGCGCCGACCATCACGTCGCTGCCGCGCGGCTCCAGCACGGTGGCGGCGCGCCAGCGGTCGTGCTCGCGCGCGAGCCGGCCCAGCCGCGCGGCCATGCCGCCGCTACCCAGATCGGGGAAACCGTCGATGACCAGCCGGGTGGGTTCGCCGCCGGTGTGGGAGTCGACCACCCTGATCTGGCGGGGAGCGGGCGGTGAAGACACCGTGGAGCTTGCGTCGGAAGGCGGGGCGCTCGGATGCATGGCGGGAATGCCCAGGGGGCCAAGTGTGGATGACCCCTACAGCGTGGCATGGCCGCCTTCTGCTGACTTGTCGTCTTTCCCCTGCGGCGATGACGAAATCGGCATAGTGGCAAGCCGCTGCCCACCGCTGCCGCCGCTTGCCGCAGGGGCCTCAGATGCCGATGAACTCGGTGAACTCGGCGAGCGGCGCGCGCGTGGCGCGCAGCTGGTTGACCGGCGCTTGCGCGTCTTCATAGCCAATCGCCATGCCGGTAAACAGCATGCGTTCGGGCGGAATGGCGAGAAAGCCCGAGATGGTTTCCGGGTAGATCGCCCAGCATTCCTGCGCGCAGCTGTCCAGCCCATGCTCGCGCAACAGCAGCATCACCGTTTGCAGGTACATGCCCAGGTCCGACCACTGCGGCGGGCCCATGCGGCGGTCCACGGTGCAGAACAAGGCCAGCGGCGCGCCGAAGAACGTGAAGTTATTGGCAAACTGGGCCATGCGCGCCCGCTTGTTCTCGCGCGGGATGCCCAGGCAGCGATAGAGGTCCTCGCCCACCTGGAAGCGGCGCTCGCGATAGGGCGAGACCAGGTCGCGCGGGTAGATGTCGTACTCGCTCCCTTCGCCGCCGGGCATGCCGGCGATGCGCTCGCGCATGGTGGCCTTGAGCCGCTCCAGCGGCTCGCCGCCCACCACGTGCAGGTGCCAGGGTTGCAGGTTGCCGCCCGACGGCGCGCGCGCGGCTTGCTCCAGCACGTCGCGAATGACCTCCGGCGGCACCGGCGTGGGAAGGAAGCCGCGTACCGATTTGCGGGTCTGGACTGCCATGCTGACTTTCACGCTGTTTTCCTTGGGGCTCGGCGGGGGATCAATGGCATCAGATAAAGGGCGGCTCGCTGCCCCAGTCGAAGAAGTCCGGCATGTCCTGCGACACGCGCTCCGGGAAGCTGGCCGGGCGTTTCTCCAGGAAGGCGCTGACGCCCTCCTTGACGTCCGCCGACTGGCCGCGCGACTGGATTGCGCGGCTGTCCAGGCGGTGCGCTTCCATCGGGTGGCTGGCGCCCGCCATGCGCCAGATCAGCTGGCGCGAGATGGCGACGGATACCGGCGCGGCGTTGTCCGCGATCTCGCGGGCCAGCGCCTGCGCGGCCGGCAGCAGGTCTTCGGGCGCGTGCAGCGAGCGCACCAGCCCGCGCTCCAGCGCTTCCTGCGCCGAGAACACGCGGCCGGTATAGCACCACTCAAGCGCCGTCGAGATGCCGACCACGCGCGACAGGAACCACGACGATGCCGCCTCCGGCGTGATGCCGCGGCGCGCGAACACAAAGCCGAACTTGGCGTCGGTGGAGGCCAGGCGGATATCCATCGGCAGTTGCATGGTCACGCCGATTCCCACCGCGGGCCCGTTGACCGCGGCGATCACCGGCTTGAGGCTGCGGAAGATACGCAGTGCCACGCGGCCGCCGCCGTCGCGGTGCGCCGCTTCCTTGCTGGCGCCGTAGCGCTTCTCGTAATCGAAGGTGGAGCCGCCCGAGGACAGGTCGGCACCGGCGCAGAAGGCGCGCCCGGAGCCGGTGACGATCACCGCGCGGACGTTGTCGTCGGCGTCGGTGGCGTCAAAGGCATCGATCAGCTCCTGCATCATCTGCGCGGTGAAGGCATTGAGCTTGTCCGGGCGGTGCAGGGTGATGGTGGCGACACCCCGGTCGACGGCGTATTGCAGGGTTTCGAAGCTGGGGGAAGTCGTGGAACTGGAATTGCTCATGGCTGGCCTTGGCTGCTCGAAAGGGTTGGTAGGTAAGGTAGTGCAGAATCGTGCGCCTGCAATCGTCGAATCCGACGAGGTAGCCGCCGCCGCCCCGCCGTAGACTGGCGCCAGGAGGCCTGGCGGCGAGATAGCGGCGAAGGGCGGCGCAAGCATGGCAGGCAAGGCAAAGAACCTGAAAGACAAGAAGCGAGAAGGAACCACATGAAGACGCGCATTACCGAATTGCTGGGTACCCGCTACCCGATCATCCAGGGCGGCATGCAGTGGGTAGGCTACGCCGAGATGGCCGCCGCGGTATCCAACGCCGGCGGGCTTGGCGTGCTGACCGCGCTGACCCAGCCCACGCCCGAGGCCCTGGCCGCCGAGATCCGCCGCACCCGCGAGCTGACCGACCAGCCCTTCGGCGTCAACCTGACGCTGCTGCCCTCGATCAACCCGCCCCCGTACGCGCGCTACCTCGACGTGATCATCGAAAGCGGCATCAAGGTGCTGGAAACCGCCGGCAACAATCCCAGGGAGCATATTGCGCGTGCCAAGGCAGCCGGTATCAAGGTGATCCACAAATGCGTGGCCATCCGCCATGCGCTGTCGGCCGAGCGCCTGGGCGTGGACGCGGTGTCGATCGACGGCTTCGAGTGCGCGGGCCATCCCGGCGAGGACGACGTGCCGGGCATGGTGCTGATCCCGCTGGCGGCGCGCCGGCTGGGCATTCCGGTGATCGCTTCCGGCGGCATCGCCGACGGGCGGGGCATGGCTGCGGCACTGGTGCTGGGCGCCGAGGGCGTCAACATGGGCACGCGCTTCTGCGCCACCCGCGAGGCGCCGATCCACCACAACGTCAAGCAGGCGCTGGTGGACGCGAGCGAGCGCGACACCAACCTGATCTTCCGCACGCTGCACAACACGGCGCGCGTGCTCAAGAATGCGGTCTCCGATGAAGTCGTCACCATCGAACGCCAGCCCGGCGGCGCCCAGTTCGAGGACGTCAAGCACCTGGTGGCGGGCGTGCGCGGCAAGGCCGCGCTCGCCGCCGGCGAGACCGATGGCGGCATCATCAGCGCCGGCCAGTGCGTGGGCCTGATCGACGATATCCCGACCTGTGCCGAGCTGATCGAGCGCATGGTGGCCGAATGCCGCGAGCAGCTCGGCGTGGCGTCGCGCTATTTCGCGGCGTGAGGCGGCGCGACAGGCATGGCTGAATCCAACCAATCCTCCGGCGCCGCTGGTGCCGATGCCGCCGACGCTGCCGACGCGATCCCTCCGGGCTTCAAGGCCATGCGTCCCAGCGGCGGCTTTCTTGCCCATCTCGGCCAGCTCTACGTGGACAGCGGGCAGCGCGCGGTGGGCGTGCGCATCGGCAAGCATCACCTCAACCCGCTCGGCATCCCGCATGGCGGCATGCTGGCCACGCTGGCCGATACCGCCATCGGCATGATGATGCTGATGGAGGGCGAGCGCATGCCGCCCGCCGTGACCGTCAATCTCAGCCTGGACTATTTCGATGCCGCCCGCCTGGGCGAGTGGATCGAGGCGCATGTCGAGTTCGACAAAATGGGTTCGCGGCTGCGCTTCGGCCATTGCCGCGTGATGGCCGGCGAGCGCTGCCTGCTGCGCGCCACGGCCATTTTCTCGGTGCTGGCGCCCCGCACCTGAAGGGCGGCAACCTGCGTTCGCGCGATCGCCGGCACCGCGCAATCGTCGCTTCCGACGACGCCGGCCGCCCGGCTGCTGCGCCAGAATCCGCAACAGGTTAGCGAGGCTTGCCGTGCCATTCCCGGCGCGCGGCCACCACGGGCGGATCCGCCCGCAACGATAAGGGGAGAACACATGGCAGAGGCATACATCGTAGCGGCCGCGCGGACCGCGGGCGGGCGCAAGGGCGGCAAGCTGGCGGGCTGGCATCCGGCCGATCTCGCCGCGCAGGTACTGAATGCGCTGGTGGAACGCAGCGGCGCGGACCCGGCGCTGATCGACGACGTGATCATGGGCTGCGTGGGCCAGGCCGGCGAACAGGCCGGCAATGTGGCGCGCAATGCCGTGCTGGCCTCGCGCCTGCCGGAAAGCGTGCCCGGCACCTCGGTCGACCGCCAGTGCGGCTCGTCGCAACAAGCCCTGCACTTCGCCGCGCAGGCGGTGATGTCGGGCACCATGGACATCGTTATCGCCGCCGGCGTGGAGAGCATGACGCGCGTGCCGATGGGGCTGCCGTCCACGCTGCCGTTCAAGAACGGCTTTGGCAGTTCGATGAGCCCGGCCATGCAGGAGCGCTATCCTGGCGTGAAGTTCAGCCAGTTCACCGGCGCCGAGATGATGTCGCGCAAGTACGGCCTCACGCGCGACGATCTTGACCGCTACGCGCTGGAAAGCCATCGCCGTGCCATCGCCGCTACGCAGGCGGGGCGCTTCAAGGACGAAATCGTGCCGGTGGCGGTGCGCGCCGCTGACGGCAGCGGCAATGGCGAGTTGCATACGGTGGATGAAGGCATTCGCTTCGAGGCCAGCCTGGAGTCTATCGGCAGCGTCAAGCTGATCGAGGAAGGTGGCACCGTTACCGCTGCCAGCGCTAGCCAGATCTGCGATGGCGCGGCCGGCCTGATGGTGGTCAGCGAAGCCGGGCTGAAGAAGCTGGGCGTCAAGCCGCTGGCACGTATTCACCATATGTCGGTGCTGGGCCATGATCCCGTGATCATGCTGGAGGCGCCGTTGCCGGCTACGCTGCGGGCGCTGGGGAAGGCTGGCATGAAGATCGGGGATATCGACCTGTTCGAGATCAATGAGGCGTTTGCGCCGGTGCCGCTGGCGTGGCTCCAGACCACGGGTGCGGATCCGGCGCGCATGAATGTGAATGGCGGGGCCATTGCGTTGGGGCATCCGCTAGGGGGGTCGGGGGCGAAGCTGATGACTACGCTTGTGCATGCGCTGCATGCGCAGGGTAAGCGGTATGGGTTGCAGACGATGTGTGAGGGGGGTGGGATGGCTAATGTGACGATCGTTGAACGGTTGTAGGTTGTTGGGCTGCCTTCGCTGTTTGTTTGAGCGGCGTTGGTTTTTGCACCCAAAGGAATACGACATCCCCCTGCGGGGGACGCCGGTCACTCTTCTTTGCTTCGGCAAAGAAGACTAACGAGAAGAAAGCCGACCCTGCCGGGGGCAGAGCAATCGCGGGCGCTAGGGGGGCTGGTTTCGTCGTGCGGCCACAGTTCTGCTGGCCTCTGCCGGTACCGGTTTGAAGGGCCACGACGCTGCCAGCCTCCGGGATGCGTAGTACGGCCCCCGGTAGCGGAACCCTTGCCCATTTGCCCATCTGCCGGTACCGGCGCGGGCCATCACGACACATCACATCGTGATGGTTTCGTGGTGGGGCGGGCGCGATGGTGAAGGCCTCGGGCATATCACCCGGTGCCACCGCGCCCACGACGGAACCGGTGCGCCAGCAACTTCGTGGCCGGCCACTCCGCGAGCGATAGACGGCTTGAAGCAAGTGATGTCTGCTACCGGGGGTCTCACCACGAATCCCGGAAGCTGGCAGGTTCGTGGTCAGTCAAGCCGGTACCGGCAGAGGCCCGCAGAACTGTGGCCGCACGACGAAACCAGCCCCCCTAGCGCCCGCGATTGCTCTGCCCCCGGCAGGGTCGGCTTTCTTCTCGTTAGTCTTCTTTGCCGAAGCAAAGAAGAGTGACCGGCGTCCCCCGCAGGGGGATGTCGTATTCCTTTGGGTGCAAAAACCAACGCCGCTCAAAAACACCAACCCCAACAGCACACCACTCCCCCCACCCCTCAAGCCAACGTAATGGCATCCCGCCGATCAACCCGATCCAAATGCGGCAAACCATTAAAACTCAGCAACCGCAGCACCCCACTCCCAGAAATAATCTCGCAAAAAGCCGTATTCCGAAACTGCAGATTCAACTCAATCGCAGTCTGCGCCGGCGCACCCGGCAAATCCGCGGTAGCCCGCCCGATAGCCCCGCCAGAACTAACAACCAACACCGCATCCTCTCGCGAAGCCCCGTCCGTGGCATGCAACAAACTATTGTTGAGCGGCTGTAGGGTTGTGGTGGTCGCTGGGGGCCTTCGCTGTTTTTTTTGCGGCGTTGGCCTTTGCACCCAACAGCATACGACATCCCCCGCAGGAGGATGTCGTATTCCTTTGGGTGCAAAGGCCAACGCCGCTCAAAAACACCAACCCCAACAGCACACCACTCCCCCCACCCCTCAAGCAAACGTAATGGCATGCCGCCGATCCTCCCGATCCAAATGCGGCAAACTATTAAAACTAAGTAACCGCTGCGTGCCACGTCCGGCAATGATTTCGCAAAAAGCCGTATTCCGAAACTGCAGATTCAACTCAATCGCAGTCTGCGCCGGTGCACCCAGCAAATCCGCGGTAGCCCGCCCGATAGCCCCGCCCGAACTCACCACCAACACCGCGTCTTCCCGTGCCGCCCCTTCCGTGGCATGGGCCAGGCTGGCGCGGATCCGTCCGCCAAAATCCGCCCAGGATTCCGGCATGCCAGCCAGTTGGTCCAGCGTCCACGCCTGGTACGCCGCGCGGAAGGTACGCCAGTAGTCGTTGTAATCGGCGTTCTGGTGGGCGCGGTGATCCGCACCGCCGGTGTGGCTGCGATACAGCGCCTCGCCGTCGTATTCGTTCAGGCCGAGATGGGTCTCGACACGTGCCGTGATCGCCGCCGGCGTACCGGACTCGACCGGCACATCGCCAGCCCCCATGCCGGCCAGGATCTCCATCGCCGTGTCCTGCTGGCGCACCAGCGAACCGGCCACCACTCGCTTGAACGCGATACCGCGCTCGCGGAAATACTCGCCCAGCCAGCGGGCTTGCTGCCGTCCGGTGTCGGAGAGGCAGTCGTAGTTGGCGGCGCCGAATGAGGCCTGACCGTGCCGTACCAGGAAGAGCGTTGCCATGCGTGATGTCGGCGCCGGAAGGCACCGCCGGAAGCGGTAATGCGGGAATCGGCACGCGGCGCGGTGGCGCCGCGCGAGGAGCAGGCATTGTATGGGCGCGGGACGTGGTGGCCAAGGGAAGCACCGGCGGATTCATAGCGGCCATTTCCGCGCTGCATTATCCCGCCGCCGGCCGGCGTTAATCCAGCGTCACCCCGGTATCGGCGGTCAGCTTGAGCACCCCCGGCAGGTAGGCCTTGTAGGCGCTCACGGCCTCGGCGGGCAGGTTGCCGATCGGCTCGGCGCCCATGTCCTCGATACGCTGGCTGATCTCCGGCGATTTCACCAGCGCGCTCACCTCGCGGCCCAGGCGCTCGACGATATCGTTCGGCGTGCGCGAGGGCACCAGCAGCGTGATGGGGCCGACCAGCCTGTACGGCTCGTCGGGGTAGCCGGCCTCGGTAAAGGTCGGCACGTCAGGCAGCGCCTTGGCGCGCCTGGTGCCGGTGACGGCCAGCGGGCGCAGCTTGCCGCTGGCGAAGTGCTGCTTCAGCGACGTCACCGAGCCGACCGTCACATTGACCTGGCCCGCCAGCAGGTCCGTCACCATCGGACCCTCGCCACGATAGGGCACGTGCAGGATATCGATGCCGTAGGTCTTGTCCAGGTAGGCCTGGATGGTGTGCGGCTGGGTGCCGGGTCCCCACGAGCCCATGCGCAGCTTGCCGGGCTCCTTCCTGGCATAGGCGATCAGCTCGGCCACCGTCTTCACCGGCAGCGCGCCGTTGACGGCTAGCACCGTGCGCGCCGTCGCCACGTCGGATACCTGCCGCAGGTCGGTGCGCGGATCGTAGGGCAGCTTCTTGTAAAGGGCCAGGTTGGCGGTGATGGGGCCGGGGATCGTCAGCAGCAGCGTGTAGCCATCGGGTGCGGACTTGGCTACATAGTCGGTGCCGATGATGCCGCCGGCGCCGCCTTTGTTCTCTACCACCACGGTCTGACCCAGCCGCTTGCCCAGGCCTTCCGCCAGCGTGCGCGAGAGCGTGTCGGTCAGGCCGCCGGCGGGGTAGGGCACGATCAGGTGAAGGGGTTTGTTGGGGTAGCCGGCCTGGGCTTGCGCGGCCAGCGGCAGCAGTGCCGCGCACGCGCACGCGAGCAGGGCAGCAGCTTTCCCGCAGAGCGGGCTGCGTAATGTCATGGTTTGTCTCCTCGGGGCTTTATTGGATCCGGCGCGCGCTCCGAGCAAGTGCGCGCGCCGTAGATGTCTTTCAGGCGGGAGTCATTGGCGGGGCGGCATGCCCGCGGAGCATCATGGCGTCAGCCGGGCATTGCCAGGTAGCCGGCCACGAGGCGGGTCATCTCGCCAGGGAGGCGCTCGTCGTCGAGCGGCAGCGGGCCGGCATCGTTGAGGATGGCATTGACCACGATGCTGAACACGGCCTGCATGGCAAAGCGCACACGCAGTTCGGCCTGCTCGGGCGGCATCGGCAGGCGCGGCACCAGCAGGGCCACCATGCGCTCCACCACCGCCTGGCCGCTTTCCCGGTGCGGCAGCCATTCCTCCGGACGGATCGAGGCATGCTTGAGCGAAGCCTTGATCACACCGCGATTGGCGTGGCAGCCCAGTACCACGTAACGCATGATTTTTTCGAGCATGACGTCGGTAGGCACTTCCTCCCAGCGCTCCACGCGCAGGTAACGCGAGACGGATTCTCCGGTTTCCCGCATCACCAGCGTACGCAGCGACTCGAAGAACGCCTGCTTGTCGCGGAAGCGGCCGTAAAAGGCCCCCACGGAGACTTCGCAGGCGGAGGCGATCTGCGCCACGGAAACCGCCGAGAAATCCCGCTGTGCCAGCAACTCGCGGCCCGCATCGAGCAGTGCTTGTTCCGTCTCGCGGGCACGCCGCTGGCGCGGCGGCTGCAGGATCGATGGGGTGGCTACGGTGGGGAACGCGGATGTCCCCTTGGAGGGCTTGGCGGGGGACGCGGCAGAGGACGAGATAGGCATGGCAAATTCCGTATGAGAATTCGGATTCGGTTTTGTGAACCATATGGTTACCACTGCGTTTCGTCAAGAGCAGGCCTATATTTCCAATATATGGAAATCAATTCCGATCTTTGACACAGAAAAAAACCGCACCCACACTGCAGTGCAAGGAGACAAGATGAACACGCCGGTCGAACAATTCATTGCCGAGCGCAGGAAAGACGACCCCTCTTTCGGCGGGCTGCTGGCCAAGGGGTTTGCCCTGCTGCGCTGCTTCATCGACGAGCCGCGGCCGCTGGGCAACGGCGAACTATCCGAACGCCTGCAACTGCCCCGCGCCACGGTGTCGCGCATCTGCCGCACCTTGTTCGAACTGGGCTACCTGGACTGGGACCCCAAACTGGACAAGTACTTCGTCGGCGCCCAGGTGCTGGCGCTGGGCTACCCCTACCTGGCCGGCCTGCAGGTGCGCCATGTGGCGCGGCCGCTGATGCAGGCGCTGGCGGACCGCATCGAGGGTGCGGTGTCGATGGGCGTGGCGCACCGGCTCGACGTGACCTACCTGCTGACCTGCACGCATAACGAGGGCACGCCCGCACGCCCTGGCGTGGGCGCGGTGCGCTCGGTGCTGAGCACCGGCATGGGCCGCGCCTTCCTGAGCACCTTGTCCAAGGCGGAATTCGAAACCCTGATGCAAGCCGCGCAGCGCGAGCGTCCCGAGGAATACGCGGCCTGCTACGACACTGTTTGCCACAACGTGGCCCACTACCCCAAGCGCGGCTTCGCCATCAACTTGGGCGACGCGGGCAGCGGCGTGCATGGCGTTGGCGTGTATTCGCGCATCGTCTACCTGAACCGCCCGCTGCTGTTCAACTGCGCCATTGCGGCGTCGCAATTGCGACGCGGCATGCTGGAGAAAAAAATCGCGCCGATGCTGATGGAGATGACGCGTTCGATCGAATCGGTGACCGGGCTGCGGCAATAGCCGCGCCGCGCGCCAGACGACACACAGGCAGCGCCGGTACAGGCGTCCATCCTGAAACAAGCCTTCAAGGCAACCCGGAGACTAAGCCATGCCCGATCTAGATTCCCTGCTGAAACCGCGTTCGGTCGCGGTCATCGGCGCGTCCACGCAGCCCGACAAAGTGGGCGGCATGCCCATCCGCCTGCTGCGCGAGCTTGGCTATGCGGGGCGCATCTATCCCGTGCACCCCAGCGCCGGCGAGATCCAGGGCTTGCCCGCGTACCCGTCGATGGGCGCCATCGGCGAGCCCGTCGACCTTGCCATCGTGGCCGTGCCGGCCGTGGCGACGGAGTCTGTGATGGCGCAACTGGCACAGAACGGTACGCGCGCCGCGATCTTCTTTACCTCGGGCTTTGCCGAAGTGGGCGAGGAAGGCCAGGCCATGCAGCTGGCGCTGGCCGACAGCGCGCGCCGGCACCGCGTGGCACTGCTGGGCCCCAATTGCCTGGGTGCGATGAACCTGCGCGCGCGCCTGTTCGCCACCTTCTCGCCGATCCCGCTGACCGGCGCGCCGCCGGTGGGGGATGTGGGCCTGGTCAGCCAGAGCGGCGCGTTCGGCGCCTATGCCTTCGCGCTGGCGCGCGAGGCCGGGCTGGGGCTGAGCCACTGGGTGACCACCGGCAACGAGGCCGGGCTGCAAGTGGCCGACGTGATCGAATGGATGGCGCAGGACGACGACACCCGCGTGATCCTGGCCTATATGGAAGGCTGCCGCGACGGCCAGCGTCTGCGCCAGGCGCTGGCCGCCGCGCGCGCCGCCGGCAAGCCGGTGGTGATCACCAAGGTGGGCACCACCGAGGCCGGCGCGCGCTCGGCGCAATCGCACACGGCCAGCCTGGCCGGCGAGGATGCGGTCTACCAGGCCGTGTTCGACGAATACGGCGTGCACCGTGCCCATACGCTGGAAGATTTCTTCCGGCTCGGCTACACCTTGTCGCGCGGGCGGCGACCGGCGCGCTGGAGCAGCCCGGGCGGCCTGGCCGCGGACGCCGTGACGCCGGTGGCCATCCTCACGGTGTCCGGCGGGGTCGGCATCATGATGGCCGATCGCGCCGAGGAGCTCGGCATGCCGATGCCACCCATGCCGGCGGCGGCCGCGCAGGCGCTGCGCAAGAGCATTCCCTTTGCCAGCACCGCCAATCCGATCGATGTCACGGGCCAGGTGGTGGCCCAGCCCGCCGTGTTGCTCGATGCGCTGGCCGGTGTGGCTACCTGCGGCGAGTACGGTTGCGTGGTGGCTTTCCTGGCCGGTGGGGCCAACGCTCCGCGCCTGTGGGAAGAACTCCAGCGCACCATCGGCGCGCTGCACGAGGACAAGCGCGCCGCGCCGCTGCTGCTGTCCGGCGTAGTTGACGACGACAAGCGCGCCTGGCTGGAAGCGCACGGCTGCCTGGTGTTCCGCGAACCGGCCCACGCCATCGAGGCCGTGGCCGCGCTGGCCCGCGCGGCGGCGTTGGAGGCGGTGGCCGCAAGCCCGCCGGCCACCGAGCGTGTCGTGCCAATGGCTCCGCTGCTGCGCGATGTGCCGGAAGACGCCAGCGCACTGTCCGAGTTCGAAGCCATGCGCCTGCTGGCGGACGCCGGCGTGCCGGTGGCCCCGCACGGCCTGGCCCGCAATGCCGAGGAGGCCGTGGCCCTGGCGCGGCGCGTCGGCTACCCGGTCGTTGTGAAGCTGTGCTCGGCGCAGGTGCTGCACAAGAGCGACGTGGGCGGCGTGGCCCTCAACCTGACGGACGACACCGCCGTGCGCCAGGCCTTTGCGCAGATGCAGGCGGCACTGGCCCGGGCCGATGCCAGCTTGCCCTTCGAGGGCGTGCTGGTGGCGCGCATGGTGCGCGGCTGGGGCGAGCTGATGGTGGGCGTGCGGCGCGATCCGGTGTTCGGGCTGGTGGTGCTGGCCGGCATCGGCGGCACCGCCGTGGAAATTTTCCGGCAGATGGCCTTCGGCCTCGCTCCGCTGTCGCCGGAGCGCGCGCTTGCCATGCTGGAGCAAAGCCGCGCGGCGGTGCTGTTCGCGGGCCATCGCGGCAACCCTGTGCTGCCGCTGGCGCAGGCTGCCGGCTTGCTGGTGCGGGTATCGCAGTTGGCCGCAGCGCTCGGGCCCCGGCTCGATACGCTGGAAATCAATCCTTTCATCGTCGGCGCCGAAGGGCCGGTCGCGGCGGATGCCGTGATCACCTTGCTGCCGGCTGGGGCACCGGCGTGAACGAGATGGCGTAGCAAGGCAACGTACCGCCACCGCGCAACCACAGACCGGCACAGACCGGGCGCGCGGATGGGCTCGGACAAAAACAGGAGACAACCATCATGCATTTGCAAGCTGCAAGGGCCGCATGCGCGCCGGCGGCCAGTATTCCCCGCACCATCGGCGCCTGCGCCATGCTGATCGCGTTCACCGCCGCACCGGCGCACGCGGCGCCAGCGGAATCCGGCAAATTCCCCGACAGGCCGATCCGCCTCGTCGTGCCTTTCCCGCCAGGCGGCGGCACCGACGTGATCGGGCGGCTGGTGGCCGCCAGGCTTTCGACCGCGCTGGGCGGTACCGTGCTGGTGGAGAACGTGGCGGGCGCCACCGGCACCATCGGCTCCGCGCAGGTCGCGCGCGCCGCGCCGGATGGCTACACGCTATTGCTAGGCATCTCCGCCACGCATGCGATCGCGCCGGCGATCTTCCCCCGGCTGCCCTACGATCCCGTGCGCGATTTCGTGCCGGTGGGGCGCCTTGCCTACGGCGGCAATGTGCTGGTGGCGGGCCCGGCCTTCACGGGCAAGGACCTGCCGGCGCTGATCGCGCAGGCCAGGCGTCCCGGCGCGGACCTGGCCTATGGCTCCTGGGGACCCGGCTCGGGCGGCCACCTGGCCGGCGAGAGCCTGAACGTGAGCAGCGGCATCCATCTGCGCCATATTCCGTACAAGGGTGTCAGCCCGATGCTGACCGACGTGATGGGCGGCACGCTGCCGGTGGCCATGTCCGACCTGGCCGGCACCTTGCCGCTGATCCGCAGCGGCAAGGTCCGGGCGCTGGCGGTCACCGGATCGGAGCGCTCGGTGGCGCTGCCCGACGTGCCGACCTTCGCCGAGTCCGGCGTGCCGTTCCGCATCGATAGCTGGTTCGCGCTGTTCGCGCCGGCCCGCACGCCGGCGGCCATCGTCGACCGGCTGGAGCACGCCGTCGACGCCATCATGGCCGAGCCCGCCATGCAGGCTCAGGCCGCAACGCTGGGCATGCGCTTCACGCCGCAGCCGCGCGCCGCCTTTGCCGCGCAAATGCAGCAAGACATCCGCGCCTGGGCCGCCCTCGTCAAGACGAGCGGCGCCGCGCTCGAATAACTTCGCCAGGAGACAAACGCATGAACATGAATCCGCCCCTCGCCCCGGCAACCCACGCCAGCCCGCAGCAGGCCCTCGTCGCCGGTGCGGCCTTTCCGCTCGCGATCTATGGCTACGCGCTGATCGAAACGCTGCGTACCTGCCGCCTGCAGACCTCGGTCGACGCGGCCACGGGCTACGGCCGCGCGCCGATGAATGCCCTGTCTGCCAGCGAGCGCCAGTGGACGCACGAGGACCGCGACATCGTCACCCCGGCCAACGACCTGCTGTACTTCTGCGGGTGGATCAACCTGGCCGAGGGCCCGGTGACGCTGCGCATCCCGCCGCTGCCCGACGCGGGGCGCTACTACGTGATCGAGCTGCTCGACGTCCACACCAACAACTTCGAGAACCTGGGCCCGCGTAACGTCGCTGCCGAAGGCGGCGAGATCGAGCTGACCGGCCCGGGCCAGCAGGCCAGCGGTAAGCATGTGGTGCAATGCCCCAGCTCGCTGGTCTGGCTGCTCGGCCGCGTGCTGGTGCAGGGGCCGCAGGACCTGCCGGCGGCGCGCGCTTTCGAGCAGGGCTTCGCGCTCACCCGCACGCCGGGCGCCGCGCGCCCGCGCTGCGTGGCGCAATGGCGCGACAGCGGCCGGCCCGCGCTGGACTTCTTCCACAACCTCTTCAATGCGCTGCGCGAGTTCCCGCCGGCGGCGGAGGAACTCGGCCTGCTGACCTTGCTGCGCAAAGTGGGTATCCGGCTGGAAGACGAGACCGACCTGGCGGCATTGCGCCCGGCCGTGGTGGCCGGGCTGGAGAGCGCCTATGCGCAGGCCATGGCCGTGATCGAGGCGCATACGCGCAGCCAGGGCCGCAAGAGCTGGGGCTACAGCCTGAAGCTCGGCATGTACGGCGACGACTGGCTGCAGCGCGCCTGCACCGCGATGAAGGGGCTCGGCGCCCTGCGTGCCGACGAGGCGATCTACGCCATGGCCGATTTCGATGCCGATGGCCAACCGCTCGATGGCCGTCACCGCTACGAGCTGCGCTTCGCGCCCGGCATGCTGCCGCCCGCGCAGGCATTCTGGTCGGTATCGCTGTATGGCGAGGACCGCTATTTCAGCGCCAACGAGATCGGGCGCTACGCGGTGGGGGACCGCACGCCGGGCCTGCGCATGGAGGCGGACGGCAGCCTGGTGCTTCCCATCTCGCATGCGCGCCCGCCGCAGGAGGACAACTGGCTGCCCGCGCCCGCGGGGCCGTTCTACCTGATCCTGCGGCTCTACCATCCGGCCCGGTCGTTCCTGGACGGCCAGTACACCATCCCGGCCGTGCGCCGCATCGACTGATAGGAGCCTGCAATGGAAGCCACCATGACCCGTGCCGGAACCGCCACGCCCGCCCATGATGCGGTGCGCTACACGCTGCCCCTCTACGAGATGGCGCGCATGCGTGCCGCCACCTGCCCGCGCCGCAACAGCGCGGGTGCATTCGCCGCGCCGCAGCCCGATGCGCCGGTGCGCTGGATCAATCATTTCATCCACACCCGCCAGCTGCTCGGCCCGCAGCATCGCCAGGTGGTTACGCCCAACAACGACACGCTTTACAGCAACGCCTGGCTCGACCTGTCGCAAGGGCCGCTGCTGCTGGACGTGCCCGACAGCGCGGGCCGCTACTACGTGCTCGGACTGCTCGACTTCTATACCAACCCCTTCGGCTACATCGGCACCCGCACCACCGGCAACGGGCGCGGGCGCTTCCTGCTGCATGGTCCGCGCTGGCACGGCGACGTGCCGGCGGGAGCCACCGCCATCGCCTGCCCGACCGACGCGGTCTGGCTGCTCGGCCGCGTGCTGGTGGACGGCGAGGCCGACCTGCCGGCCGTGCATGCGCTGCAGGACCAGTTTCGCCTGAGCACGCTCGACGGCGCGCCCGCCGCGCGGCCCTTCGATGTCGGCATGCAGCCGGGCGAGCACCTGGGCGATCCGCGCCGCTACGCTGAAGTCGTCAACCAGGCGTTGCGCGAGAATCCGCCGCCGGCGGCCGAAGCCGCGCTGGTGGCAGGCTTCGCGCAGTCCGGCATCGGCGCGGATTGCGGCGGGTCCGCGCCTGGCGACGCCGTGCTGGCGCGTCTGGGCACCGCGATCAAGGAGGTGCTCGCCGAACTGGCGGCGCCGCTGCCCTCCGACCTCGGCGGTGGCTGGACCCTGCCGGTGGAAATCCGCGAATCGTTCGGCGCGCGCTTTGCCGAGCGCGCGCTGGTGGCGCGCAACTATATTGGCGCGCTTGGCGTGGAAGAGGCGATGTACGTCATGGCCGATCGCGACAGCGAGGGCGCACCGCTCGATGGCCGCACCGGCTACGAACTGGCCTTCGCGGCGGATGCGCTGCCACAGGTAGGCGCGTTCTGGTCGCTCACCATGTACGACAAGACCGACTGCATGCTGGTGGACAACGCGCTCGGACGCTACTCGCTGGGCGACCGCTCGCCGAGCCTGCGCTACGACGCCGACGGCAGCCTGCGGCTGCACCTGTCGGCGTCGCCGCCGGCCGATCCCGCAGCGCGGGCCAACTGGCTGCCGGCGCCCGCGGGCCCGTTCTACGTGACGCTGCGGCTGTACGTGCCGCAGCCCGCGCATCTCGACAAGACCTTCGTCTATCCGCCAATCCGTCCGCTGGCTGGCGCGGCTTCGGTCGGGGAGCCATCATGAAGCCGGATCCGCAAAGGCGGCACGTGCTCAAGGTGGCGTGCAACGCCTTGGTGTTCGCGGCGGCCGGCACCATGCTGACGCCGCTGCATGCCGAGGACTATCCGTTGCGCCCGGTGCGCCTGATTTCGCCCTACGGCCCCGGTGGTTCCAACGACATCTCGGCGCGTTTGCTCGGCGAAGGGCTCAGCCGGAAGTACAAGCAACAGTTCGTGGTGGAGAACAAGCCCGGTGCCGGCACGCGCGTGGCCAACGAGCAGCTCGCCCGTGCCACGCCGGATGGCTACACACTGCTGTGGGTGGCGGCGCCGTTTGCCATCAATGCCGCAGCGGGACTCTCGCAGCACTACGACATCCACAAGGATTTCGTCGCCGTGGGGCCGCGCGTGCTGGGGCCGGTCTTCCTGATCGTCAACGCCGATTCGCCGGTGCGCACGGTGGCCGACTTTGTGCGCATGGCGCGCGAGAAGAAGGACGGCGTGACTTTCGCCTCGCCGGGCGTCGGCTCGGGCCCGCACCTGACCGCCGAACTCTTTGCGGCCCAGGCGAAATTCAAGGGCCTCAACGTACATTACCGGGGCGACTCCACCGCCTACACCGAGCTGCTGGCCGGCCGGGTCGATGCCACGCTGACCGCCATCACCACCGCGCTGCCGTTTATCAAGGCTGGCAAGCTGCGCGTGATCGCGGTGTCCGCGGAGCAGCGCACGCTGGTCTATCCGGACGCACCCACGTTTGGCGAGCAGGGATTTCCCGGCGTGGTCGGGTACGGCTGGTTCGGCCTGATGGCGCCCGCCGGCACGCCGGCGGCCGTGGTGCAGCAACTCAATCGCGACGCCAACGCGGTGCTGGCCGATGCGCAGATGCGCAGCAAGCTGCTCGGGTTGGGGTTGCAGGCGGAGGCGGGCGACAGTGCTTCGTTCGCGCGGTTTATCGATGCCGAGGTGGCGAAGTGGGGGCCGCTGATCAGGTCGGCGGGGATCAAGCTCGAATAAGGCGTGGCGTGGCGTGGCGTGGCGCGGACGCGCTGTCGCCTCAGCCGAACTGCGGGCTCAGCTCGTCCTTCATCCAGTCCACGAAAACGCGCGTGCGCGCCGGCAGCAGCCGCGCGTTCGGATAGATCAGCGACAGCGGCCAGGGCGGCTGCTCGAATGCTTCCAGTACGATGCGCAGCTTTCCCTCGGCCACCAGCGGCGCCACCTGGTAAGACAGGAAATTCCCGAAGCCCGCGCCGGCGGCGCAGGCCGCCACCGCTGGCGCCGTCTGGTTGAATTCGAGATTGCCGCTGACGGCGACGTAGAAGGGGCGCCCTTCCTGCTGGAAAGTCCACCAGTGCGCCGCATTGCCGATGAAGCGCACGCAACTGGCATGGTTCAGTGCGTCGGGGTGTGCGGGCACGCCATGCTCGCGCAGGAAGTCCGGGGTGGCTACCACCACGCGGCGGATGCGCCCGACCTGCCGGGCCACCAGCGTCGAGTCCGCGAGCGGGCCGATGCGCACGCCCACGTCGATCTCTTCCTCCAGCAGGTTGACCACGCGATCGCTGAACTCCATCCGGCAGTGCACCGCGGGGTAGCGCTGCACAAAGCGGGTTACCGCCGGCGCCACGTGCATCTGGCCGAACAGCACCGGCGCGGTCAGTACCAGTTGTCCGCTCGGCTCGACATGGCGCGCGCTCAGCACGGCCTGGGCTTCGTCGATGGTGGCGAGGATGCGGCGGCAGCTATCCAGGTAGGTGCGCCCTTCATCGGTGAGCGACTGGCGGCGCGTGGTGCGGTTGAGCAGCCGGACCTGCAGTTCCGCCTCCAGCGCGGCGAGCGTGCGCACTACCGCCGGCAGGGAAGTGTGCAGGGCGCTGGCGGCAGCGGTGAGGCTGCCTTCGTCGACCACCTTGACGAAAGTCTGCATGGCACGGAGTTTGTCCATGCGTGTCACATTACTACGGTTTGTGGAGTAGTCAACTGCATTCTGCCCCATTTATTGCATCCTGGAAGGCGCCCAGAATGATCTCCATCCCCCAACCACCAGGAACCGAGATGTCCGCCACCACCCCAGATAGCACCATGATCGCTCCCCCCGCCGAGCCGCTGGTGCTCTATCACATGTCTCTGTCCGGCCACGCACACCGGGTGCGCCTGCTGCTGTCGCTGCTGGGGCTGCCATACCGCCTCGTGGAGGTTGACCTGCGCGGCGGCGAGCATCGCCGCGAGCCCTTCCTCAAGCTCAACCCCTTTGGCCAGGTTCCGGTGCTCGACGACAACGGCACCGTGCTGGCCGACTCCAATGCCATCCTGGTCTACCTGGCTATGCGCTACGACGACGGCCGCTGGCTGCCGCGCGATCCGGTGGGCGCGGCCGCGGTGCAGCGCTGGCTGTCGGTGGCGGCGGGCGAGATCGCTTTCGGGCCTGCCCGGGCACGGCTGGCAACCTTGTTCGGTGCCCCGGTGGCGGTCGATGACGCCATTGCGCGCGCGCAGCGGCTGTTCGCGGTGATGGAGCCGATCCTGGCCGCGGCGCCGTTCCTCGCCGGCGCGTCGCCCACGCTGGCTGATGTGGCCGCCTACAGTTATATCGCGCGTGCCGAGGAGGGCAATGTCCCGCTGGCGCCGTATCCAGCGCTGGGCGCCTGGCTGCACAGGATGGAGGCGCTGCCGGGGTTTGTGCCGATGCCTGTTTCCGCGGTGGGCCTCGCGGCTGTCGCTTAGGCGCCGTGCCGCCCCGCCCTGCCCCGCACCGCACCGCACCGCAAAGGAGGATGAAATGGACCTGCAAGGATGGCCGCATGCCGAATCGCCTTTTCATGCCGGGGAGCAAGCCGCGCAGCAGCGCGCCGGCAGCCGCGAGAAGATGGAGGCGGCCGGGCGGCGAGTGGTCCGGCCCGCCATGCCGGAGCAGCATCGCCTGTTCTTCGCCCAGTTGCCTTTCGTGGTGGTGGGGGCCGTGGACGCTGCGGACATGCCCTGGGCCACCGTGCTGAGCGGCACGCCGGGCTTTATGCAGGCGCCGGATCCCGGCCACCTGCGCATTGCCGCGCGGCCGCTGGCGGACGATCCGCTGGCGCATGCCCTGGGCGCCGGCGCCGACATCGGCCTGCTCGGCATCGAGTTGCATACGCGCCGCCGCAACCGCATGAACGGCCGCATTGCGGCGGAGGACGAGACCGGCCTGACGGTGGCGGTGGAACAGAGCTTCGGCAATTGCCCGCGCTACATCCAGCTGCGGCACTGGCGCGAGGCCGGCGCGGACGAGAGCGGGACCGCTGCCGCGTGGCATGGCGACGCCCTGGATACCGGGGCGGTGGAGGCGCTGCGCGCTGCCGACACGATCTTTATTGCCACCCATCATCACGATGCCGCGTCTGGCCACAGCGGCGGGGCGGACGTGTCGCACCGGGGCGGCAAGCCGGGCTTTGTCCGGGTCGACGGCGCCCGGACCGTGACCTTTCCGGATTTCAATGGCAACAACTACTTCAATACCGTTGGCAACCTTGTGGCCAACCCGCGTGCCGGGCTGCTGGTCCCGGATTTCGAGCGCGGCGGCCTGCTGCACCTGAGCGGGCACAGCGAAATCGTCTGGGAAGGCCCGGAGGTCGAGCGCTTTGACGGTGCCGAGCGGCTGGTGCGCCTGCATGTGGAGCGCGTGGTGAGGCGCTCGGGGGTGCTGCCGCTGCGCTGGCAGTTCGAGGCTATGTCGCCGTGGGTGGCGCAAACGGGCAGCTGGGAGGCTGCGGCGGAGCACTGAGGCGGCGCATGGGGCCCTGGCGGGCTTGCCAGCGGCTCCTTTTGTTGTATCCGGCATACATTTGGCGCCCTTGCCAGGCTGTGCGCTGGTGCGCACTCCGCCTTGCTGCCGCGCGGCAGCGAGGCGGGTGCCGGCGCAAGTGTTGCAATCGCGGCACTTTCCCGGTGCATGCGCTGCTGTTCAAGCTCGGGCAATTGCCCTATCGTGACGTCCTTCCCCGCCACATCTGCGCGGCGATTTCACCGTCTTGTCCCGTTTTGCCGCGGTTTGTCCATGTCCCGCTATCTTTCACGCGTTGCCTGCCGCCTGCGCTCGCTGGCGCGCGGTTATCAGGTGCCCCCGGTGCTCCCGGTGCTGCTGGCCCTGGCCGCCGCGCTCGCCGTGGCGCCGCAGTCCGCTCCGGCCGCCGGGCATGTCGCCGAACATGCCGTCGAATCCGCCGCGATACCCGGCGTTGCCGACGCGCCCGCGCCGGGCCATCGCCCGCGCGTGTGCCTGGTGCTGTCCGGGGGCGGCGCGCGCGGCTATGCGCATATCGGCGTGATCAAGGCGCTCGAGAAGATGCAGGTGCCGATCGACTGCATCGCCGCCACCAGCATGGGCGCGGTGGTGGGCGGCTTGTACGCCAGCGGCTTGTCGGCCGACGAGTTGGAGGCGCGGTTGTCGCATATCAACCTGAGCGATATCGCTTTCGACCGCAACGAGCGTGCCGAACTGCCGCAATCGCAGCGCGAGGACGACCTGCAATACCCGATCGGGATCTCGGCCGGCTACGGCGACGGCAAGATCAAGCTGCCCACCGGCCTGGTGCAGGGCAACCGCCTGCTGGCGCTGCTGCAGAACTGGACCGTGCAGGTGCCGGCCGAAGCCAGCTTCGACAAGCTGCCGACGCCGTTTCGCACCATTGCCACCGACCTGGGCACGGGGGCCCCGGTGGTGCTCGACCATGGCTCGCTGCCGCGCGCCATCCGCGCCAGCGTGGCGGTGCCGGGATTGTTCGCGCCGATCAAGGTGAACGGGCGCACGCTGGTCGACGGCGGGCTGGTCAGCAACCTGCCGGTGCAACTGGCGCGCGACATGGGCGCGGATGTGGTCATCGCGGTCAATATCGCCTCGCCGCTCGACGACCCCGACGGCCTGGACTCGCCGGCGGCGGTGACGCAACAGATGGTCACCATCCTGATGAACCAGAACGTGGGTGCGCAGAAGGGGCAGCTCGGGCGGGGCGACGTGCTGATCGAGCCCCAGCTGGGCGACCTTTCCTTCAGCGACTTCTCGCGCGCCAACGATGGCATCCAGGGCGGCTGGAACGCTGTGCTGGCGGCCGAGCCCCGGCTGGCGTCGCTGGCGATGCCAGCCGACGCCTGGCAGGCCCACCTGGCGGCCCGCAGGGGCGCCGGGACGATGGCGGGTCCGGTGCGTATCGATGCCATCCAGATCCAGTCGCAAGGCCGCATCCCGCCAAGTTTCATTCGCAAATACCTGGGCGTGAACGAAGGTGACCACTACGACGGGGTCACGCTTAACCGCGAGATGGCGCAGCTCTCCACATCGGGCGATTTCGAAAGCGTGACGCAGGAGCTCGTCACCGAGGATGGCCGCAATGTGCTGAAGGTCGACGCGCAGCAGAAATCCTGGGGTCCGCAGTTCCTGTTGTTCGGCTTTGGCGTGTCCACCACCTTCAATGGCCAGGGCGTGTTCAACCTGCAACTGGGGCATCGCTATCCGTGGCTCACGCAAGGCGGGCTGGAGTGGCGCAATGACATCGTGCTGGGCAGCAAGCAGGCCAGGTGGCACACCGAGTTGCGCCAGCCGGTATTCGACCGGCTCGGCTTCTATCTCGCGCCCTACGCGGAATACGGGCGCAAGCACATCGATCTCTATGGCGACAGCGCGCCCAACCGCAATACCCAGCCGATCACCGCCTACCAGATCGAGACCGCCGTCGCGGGCCTGGACCTGGGCGTGCCGCTGGGCCGGCTGGGCGAGTTCCGGGCGGGCGTGAACTACCAACAGGTCTACTACTCGCCCGTCTATAACCTGCCCATCGGCAACAGCCGGCTGTTCCCTTACGCCCGCGTGCGCCAGCCCACCGTGCGTGCCCAGCTCACCATCGACCAGCTCGACGATCCGCTCTTCCCGCGCACCGGCTACTACCTGCTGGCGACCAACGAGCTGGCTTTCGGCGGCGCCGACAACCGTTTCAACGATGCCCATGCGAAGGCACTGTGGGCCACCAGCTATGGCCGCCACACCCTGAACCTGGCAGCCGAGGCCGCGGTTACCTATGGCGACCATCGCAGCGACAGCAGTTTCAGCGGCGGCCTGGGCTTTACGCTGGGCGGTTTCCAGCATCTTTCCGCCTACGCGCAAGACCAGTTTTCCGGCAACTACCTGCTGTACGGCCGCGTGACCTACCTGAACGACTTGCGGGAGTTCATCCTGCCGGGCCTGCGCACCACCGTGGTGGGCGCCAGCCTGGAGGCGGGCGATGTCTGGCTGCGGCGCCGGAATTTCGGCAACGGGCCGTTCAAGACCAGTGCCAGCCTGTTTATCGGCGGCAATAGCGTGATCGGACCGCTGTACTTCGGCTTTGCCGCGGCGCCGCAGGGCGTGTGGAACCTCTACCTGCAGCTGGGCCGCGTGTTCTAGCCCGCGCTAGCCCGCGGGCGCGGGCAGCGCTTCGGCGGCGGCTACGGTGCTATCGCTTGGCCGGAAAGTCACCGCCGAAATGCGGCCATTGCGCATGCGCAGGGTTTGCGTGCCCTGGCTGTGGCGCGCCTCGCCGTCCATGACCGAGGCGGCCTCCAAGTCGATTTCCGCGGTACTGCCCTCGATGCGCGGCGGCGCGGTGACGGCGATGCGCACCGACTTGCCGGCCAGCGCCTGCAACCTGGCGAACATGCCGATCACTGCGTCGCGGTCGTCGTAGCTGCCTGCCAGCGGATGCTCGCCGTGGTGACGCCAGCGCACGCCGGGCTCCAGCAGCGGGAAGATGGCCTCGAAGTGGCCGCTGGTAAGGGCCTGCAGGTATTCGTTGACCACAGCGGCGACGGCTTCCTCGCTCATCGGCACTTCGACCCTGGCCCGCGCGGGGCGGCGCGCCTGCGCCGGATCGAACCCGAGGAACTCCAGCACGCTGCTGACCACCTGCTCGCGGTCGTTGTCCACGCAGATCATGTGATAGCTGTTTTCCACCACCACCTTGCGCACGTCGGGGACCGCCGAATCCAGGAAGTCGGCGGAGCGCAGGCTGGTCAGCTCGTCCTCGCGGGCATTCACCACCAGCGTGGGGCAGGCAATGCGGTGGGCGCCGCGCAGCACCCAGCCGCGCAGCCGGTCGACCTGGCGGATGCAGGCCAGCGGCACCCAGCGGTAGTGGAAGTTGTCGCCGCGCTCGAACTTGGCCTTGACGATGGCGCGCACCAGGTCGTTCTTGATGCCGAACGGTTCGTCTTCCTCCACCCGCATGCGCGCGGGCAGCGTGGGGATGTGGTAGACCACGTGCCGCAGCGCGCGGTACCAGGGGGTAGACCAGCCGTCGATATACACCGGCGCGGCCAGCGCCACCAGCCGGCCCTTGCGGTGCTGGCGGCGCTCGGCCAGTGCCAGGGCCAGCAGGCCGCCCAGGCACATGCCCATGACATGGAATGTCTCGTATTGCGCGGCCAGTTCGTCGTAGGCCTGCGTGACCGTGTCGAGCCATTGCTCGGCGCGCACCGGCACCAGGTCCTCGGGCCGGCCGGCGTGGCCGGGCAGCGTCACCGCGTGGGTTTCCACCCCGGCGCGCCGCAGGGCCTTGTGCATCGGGCCGAGGTCGAACTGCGTGCCGCCCAGGCCGTGGATGAGCAGGGCACCGGTGCCGCCGCTCTTGGGAGCCGTCATGCTGCGTCGCGCTCCTCGAAGATGGCCGCGCCCTGCAGGCGCCATGCGCCGGCGATGACGGCCACGGACTCGTCGCCGTCCAGCAGGGGGCCGCTCATATCGAGCACCATGGTGCAGTCGCCGGCCGGCAGCATCAGGCGAAACTGCAGGTCGGTGCGGTTCTCGCCGTCGCTCTCGCGCAGCCAGCGGCTGCGTACCTGGGCGCGGTCGTCGGGGTGCACGTGGGCCAGCACGTCGTCGAGGCTGGCGAAGGTGTCTTCGCGTACCCCCAGCGTGCGTTCCACGTCGCCGCTCCAGCGCAGCGTGCCGCTGTGCGGGTCCAGGCAATAGACCAGCTGGCTGCTGGCTGCCAGGGCCAGCTTGACATCGTTCTGGCGCCGTGCGGATTGCGCGTGCAATTGCTCCCGGCTGGTGCGCAGCGTGCTGATCAGGAGCGTGAGCAACGCCGCCACGGCCAGGTAGAGCTGGGCTTCGAGCAGGGAGCGGCCGTGGTGAGCTGCGCTTTCCGCGAACGGGCCATCGCCCTGGCCGGTATTGACCAGCACGAAGAGCGCCAGGATCGCCACCGCCACCGAACCGCCCCGGCCTCCCCACAGCAGCGTCACCACCGCGGCAAAGAACAACGGGATATAGGTCAGCGCAAAGAGCACGCCTCTCGGTACCGGCGCCAGGATCTCCCTGTCGAAGATGAAGAAGGTGGTCAGCACCAGCGCGGCAAAGGCGCCCAGGCCGAACAGGAAATCGCCGCCGCTCATGCCACCCGAGCGCATGGCGCGAAAACGCGACCAGCCCGCCAGTACCGGCGTGACGATCAGTACGCCCACCAGGTCGGCGGCACCCCACACGCGCGCGGTGCGCCAGAACGGCACGTCCTGCATGATCGTGAACCAGCCCGCGCCGATCGCGGCGCTGACGGCGCTGCTGACCACCCCGGCGATCAGCAGCCCGCGCACGAAGGCCAGCCCTTCCAGCGAGAAGTGCGTGCGCCTGACCAGCGCCACCGCCAGCGCGGCACTGCCGATTTCGTCGAGCGAGAACAGGATCAGCCGCAAGGTGTCGCGTCCCTCCACCCAGCCCAGCAGCATCTGCGCGGCAAAGAAGGCCAGCCCGACCGCCAGCCAGCGCGGCATCGGCGTCAGCATGAATGCGGCCACGGTCACGCCGGCCGGCAGCCAGATATAGCCGGTGGCGGAGAACGGGCCATTGAGCTTGTGCGAGATGTAGCCGGAGCAGAAGTACAGCGCCGCCCACAAAAACAGGACGACGGCCCGGTTGGTCGCTCGGTTGGTTGGATTCACGTTGGCTTTCCTTGGCTGAGTCCCTGGCTCTGATGCGGCGCCAGGCCATCGGCTGGCATGGCGGCCGCACGTTGGCCGACCTGCCGGTGCGGCCGGGCAGGGGCATCATATGCGCGGACAAGGGTCTCTGGCATGGCCTGGTGTAATAAAATCGTCACAATATCGGGTGTCCGGTCACGAGCCAGGGCGGCACCGGCGGCGGTCGGTGCTGCAAGGCAAGGCCGCAATATATACGAGGAGAAATGACGAAATGACAAAGTACACCCTAAATATGGGATTCCTGCCCGGCCTGCTGGCCTGCGCCGCATTGCCACTGGCTCTGGGCGCGGCTCCCGCCGCCGCCGCCTGGCCGGAAAAGCCGATCCGCCTGGTGGTGGGCTTTCCGCCGGGCGGCCCGGTCGACACCCACGCGCGCATCCTGGCCGAAAAGCTCCAGCCTATCCTGGGCCAGTCGGTGGTGCTCGACTATAAAGCCGGCGCGGCCGGCAATATCGGCTCGGACGCTGTCGCCAAGGCGGCACCGGACGGCTACACGCTGTTGCTGGCAAATACCGGCCAGATGGCCATCAACGGCTCGCTTTATCCCAAGCTGCCGTACGCCATGCCCCGGGATTTCGCACCCGTGGCCCGCACCGCGCTGATTCCGCTGGTGATGGTGGTCAATAACAATGTGCCGGCGCGCAACCTCAAGGAGTTCATCGCCTACGCGCGCGCCAATCCGGGCAAGCTCAATTTTGCCTCAGGTGGCAACGGCGGCATCTCGCATTTGATGCCGGAGATGTTCAAGCAGGCCTCCGGCACGTTCATCGTCCACATTCCTTACAAGGGCAGCGCCCCCGCCCTGACCGACGTGATGGGCGGCCAGGCGCAGATGATGGCCGATTCGATCCCGCTTTTCACGCAGTACATCAAGGCCGGCAAGGTGCGGGCGCTGGCGGTGACCTCGAAGCACCGTTCTCCCGCGTTGCCCGATGTGCCGACCATGGAAGAGGCCGGGCTGAAGAACTTCGAGGTGGTGGGTTTCTACGGCATGCTGGCGCCGGCCGGCACGCCCAAGGACGTGGTGGCCAGGCTGTCGGGCGCGCTGCAGACGGTACTGGGCGAGGCCGACACCCGCGCCAAGCTGGAGCAGCAAGGCGCCGAGGCAGCCTGGCAGGGCCCGGACGCATTCGGGCAGACCATTGCCGCGGAGCAGAAGCGCTGGGGACAGGTGATCAAGGCTTCGGGTGCGAAGATCGACTAAGCGCGGGTGGCCGCTCCAAGACCCTACGCCGCTCGGGGTGAATGCGGTTGCGCGAATTCCGGTTTAGCATCCGGAGCTCTTTCAAGGAGCGGAAATGCATTTGTCCAACTGGCTCGTCTTTTGCGGCGTCTCGCTGTTCATGGCGTTTACGCCTGGCCCGGCGGTGCTGCTGGCGGTGTCCAATTCCGTGTCGGTGGGACCATCGCGAGCCATGCTCGGCTCCTTTGGCAATGCCGCCGGGGTGTTCATGGTGTCGGCGGTTGCCATGGCCGGCCTCGGCGTGGTGCTGACCAGTTCCGCCGCGGCATTTATCGCCTTGAAAGTGCTCGGCGCGGCTTACCTCATCTATCTCGGCGTGAAGCAGTGGCGCAGCGGCGCGAATGCGTTCGCGGTGGTCGACCGGCCCGGCCAGGCCGCGGGCTTGCGTGCATCGATGCGGCTCTTCGGCCACGGCGTGCTCGTGGCCGTGACCAATCCGAAGAGCATCCTGTTCTTCTCGGCACTGTTCCCGCAGTTCCTGACGCGCAACGCACCGGTGCTGGAGCAGTTCCTGGTACTGACCGCGACCTTCTCCGTCTGCACCTTGCTGTCGCATACCTTTTATGTGCTGGTGGCGCGCGGCATGAAGCGCGGTTTTTCCGATGTCCGCCGCGTGCGGCTGTTCAACCGTATTTCCGGTGGCGCTTTTGTCGCCCTTGGCCTGGGCATGCTCCGGCTGCGCAGCAAGGCTGCCTGAGAGACGCCCGCTACCACTGCGCAGGCGAGGCGCCCAGGCGGCCCGCCGGACGCTCCCAGTGCATCGGTGCGCCCTGCACCATGACCGGCGGCTTGATGCGTAGCGCCGGTCCCCATGCGGTTTCCTCCACGGTGTTCGCCAGATCGGCAGGCGTTTCGGCTGCCAGCGCCGCTGCTTCGGCCTGCGTGGCGCTACCCGACACCAGCAGATGCGCGGTGCGCGCCAGCGATGCCCGCACTTCGCAGCCGGCGCCTGTGGCGATGCGCTGCGCCAGACCGCGCACTGCCGCTGCCGCCATCAGGTAGCCAGTCGCGTGATCGATCGCCTGCACGGGCAGCGGCCCGGGGCGGTCCAGCCCCGCGGCGCGCATGCCCGCATCGGCAATGCCGGTGCTCATCTGCACCAGGCTGTCGAAGCCGCGCCGGCCTGTCCACGGACCGCTCCATCCATACGCATCGAGCGACACGTCTACCAGTCCGGGATTGATCTCCCTGCGCCGCCGCGCGTCCAGGCCAAGACGCGCCAGAGCCTCGCGCCGGTAGCCGTGCACGAGTACGTCGGCCTGGCTTAGCAGCCGCTCAAGCACATGCCGGTCCGCCGCGTTTTTCAGGTCGAGCCGGGCACAACGCTTGCCGGGCAAGACTTCCGGAACCGTGCCGGGCTCTTCCCAGCCGGGCGGATCGATGCGGAGAACATCGGCGCCAAATCCGGCCAGGAAGCGGGTGGCGACGGGGCCGGCCAGGATCCGGGTCAGGTCCAGCACGCGAATGCCGCGCAAGGGGCGGTCCGGCGCAATGGCCCAGTCCGGCCGGCCCGCGGCGGCGCAGGTCGTCCAGTGCAAGAGCGGTTCGCTGTTGACGGCCCTTCCCTGCGGATGCGTGGCCCATTCCGCCAGCGTATGCATCGCTGCCGAACACCCGCCGTTGCCGACGATGGCGGTTTCCAGGGCGCTGGCTTCCCATTGCGCGACGGCCCGAGCGACCGCCGCCTTGTCGGCCGGCACGCCGAGCACCGCGAGGGCGGCGTCGCGGTGATGGGGGGCGTTGGTGTGCAGCCGGATCCAGCCGTCGGCCGCCCTGTAGTCGCCGGCCACGGCATCCCATTGCGGCGGCAGTTCCCAGCCTTGCGGCCGCAGCGAAGTGCCGAACCACAGCGATGCCAGCCGCTGGTCCGCCTCGACCCGCGGCATCCTTCCGTGCGCCTGGTGGATCAATCCGGCAACAGCGAGCCCGGCGGCGCCGACGGCCGCCGTGGCCAGGGCGGTGACCGGAAAAACCGACGGCAGGTTGCCCGTACCGGTCATGGCGACGTGCTCGGGCCAAGTGGCGTCACCGTGCATGCCCTGCCAGATCTCGCGCAGGAAGTTGGTGCCTGCTTTCGCTGTGTTCCGGGCCGATGGCGGGGAGTATTCGGGGTTTGGCATGGCGGCTCTCGCTTGTCGTTCGGTGGTGGGTCAGCGGCTAAGTGCCTTGCAGGATAGGCTTCTTGTTTTAATAGTCAATATTGATTATCTTAATCAACTAGTCGCTCCTTTCCACTTGGACCGCCATGTCCCGCTACCTGAGTTCCGCCGAAGCCGCCGCTGCGCTCGGCGTGTCCCGCCAGACGCTCTACGCCTATGTCAGCCGCGGCCTGCTGCACGCGCACGACGGGGAAACCCATCGCGAAAGCCGCTATCTCGCGGAGGACGCGGAGCGCCTGGCGGGCCAGCGCACGCGCGGCCGCAAGCCCCGCGAAGTGGCCAAGGCCACGTTGAACTGGGGTTTGCCGGTGCTGGAATCGCGGATCACGCTGATCGAGGACGGGCAGCTTTACTACCGAGGCAACGATGCCGTGGCGCTCGCCGCATCTGACACGGTGGAAGCAGTGGCGGCGCGGCTTTGGCAATGTCCTGTGGAGGCCGCCTTTGGCGCCGCGCCGCCATCGCCGCCGGCGCACCTCGCCGGGATGCAGGCGGCCTTCGCCGGCCAACGCTGCGAGGAGGCGCTGCTGCCCCTGTTCACCATCGCCAGCGAGGACGACCCCACCGCGCAGTGGCAGGCATCGCCGGAGCGGCTGGCCGCGGGCTGCGGCGTCCTGGTGCGGCTGCTGGCCGCCTGCCTGCTGGGCACGGCGCCCGCCAGCACCCCCGTGCACCGGCAGTGCGCCAGTGCCTGGCAGGTGGACGACGAGGGTGCGGCGCTGATCCGCATGGCGCTGGTGCTATGCGCCGACCATGAGCTGAACGCGTCGAGCTTCACGGCCCGCTGCGTGGCGTCCACCGGCGCCAGCCTGCGCGCTTCGGTCGTGGCTGGCCTGGCCGCGCTGACCGGCGGCCGGCACGGCGGTGCAACGGCGCGCGTGGAAGCACTCTGGGATGAGCTGGGCGACCTCCGGCCCGCCGCGAAGCTGCGCGAGCGGCTCGCCCGCGGCGAGGGCCTGCCGGGTTTTGGCCATCACCTCTATCCTGCTGGCGATATCCGGGCCATTGGCCTGCTGTCGCGGATACTCCCGCATCATCCCGAATGGCAGGCACTGATCGACGTCGCTTTTTCCCTGGTGGGGCAGCGGCCATCGATCGATTTCGCGCTGGTGGCGCTGCGCAGGCATCTGGGCCTTCCGCCCGGCGCGGCTTTCGGCCTGTTTGCGCTCGGGCGGTCGGTTGGCTGGATCGCGCACGGACTGGAGCAGCGCTCCGATGACGAGCTGATCCGGCCGCGCGCGGCCTACGTCGGCCCGCGTCCGGCTCCGGCGTGAACGCCGCCTCCTGTCAGGCGGCAAGCTCCGCAATGTCGAGGCCCGGAATCGCGTCGCGCTCTGCCACCACGCGCCCGCCCACCAGCAGCGAGACGAACTCGCCGGGCTTGATCGCCAGCCTGACGCGTTCCTGCGCCACGGTGCCGTTGGGGTAGGTCTTCTCGACCTGGTTGGCGAGCAGCAGGGGCGCGCCGGCATCGCGGGCGATGCCGGACACGATGCCACCGGGGCCCGGGCCTGGGGTCGGCATGGCACTGCGAAAGAGGGCGCTCATGACGGTCTCCGTATTGAGCCTGTGCGGGGCTACCCGGTTCAGCCGCGTACCACGGGAATGCGGAACGCTTCCTTCTCACCGTGCTGCGTGAACAACGCCATCAGCATCTTGCGCATCAACAGGCCGGGCTTGTCGGACTCCATGTGGAATTCAACGCGGCGGCGCGTGTCGACGCAGGCGTCGCAGTCGGTGGCTTCCAGGATCTCGCGGTCCTCGCCGACGATGGGCGCATCCCAGTCGATCAGTTCCCGGGTCGAGCAGTCTTCCTCGCTGTCGTTGCGGTAGAGCCATTGCGACAGCATCACGCTCTTGTCGTCGATCGGCGTGGCGCAGTTGTAGATGATGTGGTGGCGCCCGCTGGCCGGATAGACGCAACCAAAGCGACGCGTGAAGGGCAGGTCCCAGCGGTTGAACATATGCCGGTGCGTGATCGGCTCGGTGGTGCCGGTAACGCGGTGGCCGGCCTCGATGTTGCGGATCGGCACCAGGGTCTCGGCCTCGAAGCCCCATTCGCGTGCCTGCAAGTTGTACTTCTCGGGCTTGGGTTGTTCGGACAGGCCAAAGTTGGCGCGGTGCACGAAGCTGAAGTGCGAGTTGTCGAAGGCGTTCTCCATCACGCGCAGCGAGCTGGTGTTCCATTTCTCGTAGAACTGGAAGATGCGGCGGTAAGCGGGATCGCCATCCTCGGGGAAATCGGGGATGGGCTGCAGCGGATCTTCCAGCGCTACCCACACGTAGCCATACTTTTCCTGCGCGTGATAGGCCTGCACCTTCGCGCCCGACGGGATGGCGTTATCCGGCGCCTGCGGAATCCGCACGCAGGCGCCGGCGCAGTTGTATTCCCAGCCGTGGTAGCCGCAGACGATGTCGCCGCGGTCGTTGACCCAGCCCTTGGAGAGACGGGCGGTGCGGTGGCAGCAACGGTCCTGCAGGGCAGCGGGCTTGCCGTCGGCACCTTTCCACAGCACCAGGTTTTCGCCCAGCAGGGTGAAGGGCCTGGGGCCGTCGTCGAGCATGGTGATGGGCATCAGGGCGTACCAGAAGCGGCGCAGGACGGGTTGTTGAGTGACCAGCATTGGAGAATCCTTGTATGGGGGTGATCTTTGATCTCGGACAGCGGTGCCGCGCAGTGCGTCACGGCATCAGGGCATGATCTTCAGGCGCGTCCTGGCGCCGGCCTTGCTGGCCAAGAACACTTCGGACGAGGCGTAGGCCTGCTGTGCCGATTGCGGGACGGCACCGGCGAGCGTGCGCGGCCCATGGCCATGCGCGGGCGCGACGCGAGCGGAGGAATTGCCGCGCAATGCGCCCGCGAAATGGACGCTATGGAACAAGGGCTTGAGGATGAGGGACATCGTGGGCGCTCTCTTTTCTCTCGTCCCGGCCTTGTGACCGGATCCAAACGCCCGGGTGTCTCGCCTGGCGAGGCAAATGGGCGTGCGACCAGATGGTCGCGAGAGCAATGTCCCACGCCGGTACGCGTTCGCCCGCTTGGGGAACGCGTCGGGGTTAACCGCTTCTACTCGACAGGTTGTTCAGCAAGGGCTGTGCCAACGTTCACAGCAGGAGAATGCACATGCTGGCTGGTGCCGCCGGATAGCCATGGTGCATCTTGGGTTGTACGCGGTGCGATTGATGCACCAGATCGGGGTGCGCCGTGCGCGGCCGCTGCTCAGCTGCCGGTGCTGTTCCTGACCAGCGCGCCGCAGCGGCCGACCATGGTGTTGAGGCAGCAGGCGTTGCCCGACCAGTCGCCGCCGATGACCATGCCGTTGGGGCCGGCGATCAGGCGGCGCTGGCACTGGCCTGGCGTCTGTAATGGTTCGGGCGACGTGGGCGCGCGCGCATCGCGCGGGCCACTGCCCGGCGCGCGAGCCGGCGGCACTTCCTCGGTCCACAGGTAAGCGGTGCCGCCCGGCACGGCCTGCACCGCCTGCGGGGGACCCCACTGGGCCTTGGCCTGCTCGATCGGCGCCGACTTCCAGGAAGCCAGCACGCGCTGCATGGCGGATTCTTCGGCGCTCGCGCAGCCGCCCAGGGCAATGGCGGCCAATGGTGTCAGCAGGAAACGAGGAGAGGCGGCGAGACGGCGGACAGCGGACATGGCGGCTCCAGAGGGGGCAACCCCCTCTGCGCAGACTATCCCAGCGCCCCGCCCCGCCGCAAGCGGCCCGGCGGCGCTTATGCGGGTTTGCCCACAGAAGGCGCCAGCACGATCTTGTCCGCGTCCGCGGACGGCTCATGCGGGTTGTCGCCGCCTCCGGCCTGGCCGAGATCCATGCCCCTGGTTTCCGGCAGCAGCAAGGCGGCGCCCATCACCATCATGTAGCCCACGCCGGCGACGATGGCGATGGCCAGCGGCAGCGAGGTACGGCCGGTGCTCAGCCATCCCACCGTCAGCGGGAAGAGCGAACCGATCACGCGCCCTATGTTGTATGACACCCCATAGCCCGTGGCGCGGATGTCGTTGGGATAAGACTCCGAGATGGTGGCGCCGATGCCGGCGAACACGCCCTGCATCAGCACGCCCAGCGGGAAACCCAGGAACAGCATCGACGTGTTCGAAACCGGGATCACCATGTAGACCAGCGCCATGACGAAGGCGCCCGCGGCAAAGGCGATGTAGGTCAGGCGGCGGCCCCAGCGGTCGGTGGCATAGGCGCCCGCCACATAACCCACCAGGGAGCCAAAGATGGTCATCGCCAGGTAGGAACTCGTGCCAAACACGGAAAGCCCGCGCTCGGTCTTGAGGAACGTTGGCAGCCAGGTGGCAATCGCATAGTAGGCGCCGAGCATGCCGCCCGACAACAGGCTGCACAACAGCGTCTTGCCCAGCAGCGGCCGGCGGCCCAGGCGCGCCAGTTGCTGCCATGCGGAAGGGGCATCGGCCGCACCGCCCGCGGCGCGTTCGGCCTGGCTCTTGATAAAGACCTCCGGCTCTTCCAGGTTGCGGCGCAGGTAGATCACCACCAGCGCCGGCAGGATGCCCAGGAAGAAACAGACGCGCCAGGCGGTTTCAGCCGGGAACAGGCTGAAGGTGATGGCGTAGGCAATCGCCGCCGCGCCCCAGCCGAAGGAATAGCTGCTGGCGGTGAAGCCGGAATACTTGCCGCGGTGCGCGGGGTTGCGGATCATCTCCGTCACCAGCACCATGCACAGAGAGGATTCGCCACCAAAGCCCAGGCCTTGCAGCATCCGGAAGACCAGCAACTGCTCGGGCGTGCTGGCCAGTCCGCACAGGAAGCAGGCCACGGCGAACACCACGATGGTCCAGCGCAGCACACGCACCCGGCCGTAGCGGTCGGCCAGGATGCCCGCACCGATGGCGCCCACCAGCGAAGACACCAGGGTCCACGTGACGATGGCGCCGGCGGTCGACTTGCTCATGCCCCACTGGGTCAGCAGGGTCGAAATCAGGAAGGAGTAGATCATGAAGTCGAACACGTCGACCGCATGACCGAGGAACGCGCCGTAAAAGCCCTTGCGCTCCATTGTCGATAAATCCTTGAACCAGGCGAACATGATCTCTCCTTCGAATCGTTTCGAATTGGGGGGCGGTGCGTTGGTTTTGTTATCGCGCCGGGGCGCGTGGCACCTTGAGGGACTGGACCGGCGGTGGCCGGAAGGCAAAACCCGCTGCTTCGAGCAACTGGGCAAAACGCAGCGAGGTCAGGTCGGCGAAGCGTCCGGCGACGATCTGCACCCCCACCGGCAGGCCGCCGCGGCCCGGGCCGACCGGTGCCACCGTCGAGGGCAGGCCGCACAGGCCGGAGTGCCCGGCCCAGAACAACTGGCTGGTGAGCGGTTGCGCCCGGCCGTTGACTTGGAGCGTGCGCTGCCACGGCTCGCCCGTCTCGTCCAGGGCAAAGGCCGTGGTGGCGGCGGCCGGACAAAGCAGCACGTCCACCTCGCCAAAGAAACGTTGCCAGGACTGCGCGAAGGTGGCCCGAGCCTGCTGCAGCTGAAGCCATTGCCGATGCCGGATGCCGGCGCCCGTGAATTGCAGCGTCGCATAGCTATGGTCTTCGGGCGCGGCGCCGGCGGCATGGGCCAGCGCGGTGTCGAAGCTGGTGTCATCCATATGGATCGACGTCGTCGCCCGCAGCATCAGCACATAGGTGTGCCACAGGGCTGCGGCATCGAAGTCCGGGCGGGCATTCCACCGTACCTGCGCGCCCTGGCTCTCCAGCCAGCGTCCCAGCCTTTCGATCTCGTCGCTGACTTCCGTGTCGGCCTCGCAAAGCGGATGGCTGGATAGCACGGCGACGCGGAAGTCGGCCAGCGTGTGCTTGTCACAGGGCGGCAACGCCAGGCGATAGGCCAGTGCGTCGCTGCCGTCCGGCCCCGCGAGTACGTGCAGCAGAAGTTCGAGATCCCGCGCGCTGCGCGCGACCGGGCCCGCCACGTTGATCTCCTGCTCGCCATAGCCGTGGCCGATGCCGTGGCCGCGTAGCGGCACCAGCCCGTGGCTGCTCTTGTGGGAGAACACGCCGCAGTAATGCGCCGGGTTGCGCAGCGAGGAGCCGATGTCGGAGCCCACGTCGAAGAAGCTCATGCCAGCGCAGACCGCCGCGGCGCTGCCGCCGGACGAGCCACCAGGGGTGCGGCCCGGATCATGCGGGTTGCGGGTGGTGCCGTAGACGGCGTTGTAGCTTTGCCAGTCGCGCAGCCCGATCGGCACATTGGTCTTGCCCAGCAGTACGGCGCCGGCCGCGCGCAAACGCTCGACGACAGCCGAGTCGCTGGCCGCGATGTTGCCGCGCTGGGCCGGGCTGCCGCATGTGGTGGGCCAGCCTGCTACGTCGAAGGACTCCTTGATGGAGAAGGGGATGCCGTCCAGATCGCCAAGCGGCGCCCCACGGCGGCGGCGCTCGTCGCTGGCCTTGGCCGCGGCGCGGGCGTTGGGGAAATCCGCCAGGATGATGGCGTTGATCTCGTGGTGCGAGGTGGTGTAGGCGGCTTCGCACCAGTTCACCAGGTCTTGCGCGCTGGCATGGCCTTTGGCCAGTAGCTCGGCGGCTTTCCACAAGGGCAGGAAACACCCTTCTGGCTGTTGGACATCGGTCGTTGGAATATCTTGCCGCGTCACGCTGGCGCTCCGTCTCGTGGGGTCCCTTGCCAACGAGGCACGGGATTGGGGGCTGTCGGGATTTCGCGAATTCGGTATACTATATTCATTTATTTGCAGGGGGCAAGGCAAATATTCAGGCGGTCACAGATCGCCGCTTTCTGGTGCAACGCAACAGAAAATGGCACAAATTCAGGGTTGTAAAGCGAGTTTGCACGGAGGGTACGCACCTGGATAGGGCGTATTTTTTACAGTATTGGTATACCGTTTTGGCCTGGGCGGTTTGAGGATGGCCGGCCCGGAGCACTACCGCTGTTCGAGCAACGCCTTCAATGCGGCAAGGTCGCGCCGGACCCACTCCGCGTCCGCTTGCAGTTGGGCATCGCTGACGCCCGGACTGCGCAGCAAGGTGAACAGCAGGGTGCTCCCGCCGCCATTGGCAATCACGCGCATCGGGATATAGATCTCCTCGCCCTGCGCCGGTTGCAAATAGTGGTCGGCGACGCCATAGGGGTTGGGGGGCGTGAACCGGACCTGCATCGGGCCTTGGGGCGTGAGCGTTGACCAGTTGCCATCCGCCTGCTGCGACAGCTCCCCTAGCCCGCTGGCCCAGCGGGGATAGTTTTCGGGGACCGCGAGGAAGGCGGAGACGGTAGCGGCAGGCAGATCGATATCGATGCCGAGGCTGAGATAGTCGCTTTGCTTGGCCATGGTCTCGCTCCGCCTTGGGGTACTGCTAGTGCTCGAAGAAGGACAGGGTTTGCTGGTCCGGGCTGGATGGCCGGCGCCGGCGCGTGCCGGTTGGGGATGCGGGGGCTGTTCGCTGCGTTTCGCGCCGCGGCATCGAGGGCGCCTGAAGCTCGAATTGCCGGACGTTTTCCAGCGGCACGGCGCCGGCCAGCAAAGCCGCCAGCCTCGGCGCCAGGATCTGGTAGGTGTCCAGGTCGAAGCGTGCGGGCGCGCACAACAGGCCGGCTGCTTCATCCAGCGTGGACACGGTGCCCAGGTAGCACCAGTCCTCGAGCACATGCCACCACGCCTTGGCGCCATCCTGCTCGCGCCACGCCACGGCACCCGCGAAAGGCCAGGGCCGCAGCGACAGGTCCGCCAGGGCCGCCACGGCACGTTCGCGGTGCGACGCCAGCGATTCGTCGCCCGTGCACGCCCCCAGGCAACGGTGCAACTGGCGGGCGAAGCAGGGCAGGCCCCGCCGCACTGTCTTTTCCAGGGCGAGCGCGGCTTGGCAGAGCTGATGGGTTTGCGCCAGTTCGGCCAGGCGCGCCTCGGCGCTCGCCCGGCTGGGAAAGGCGCCATATAAGTTAGGGTGGCGGCTGAAATCCGTGTCGCGATCCGAGCGCAGCATAGGCGCGCTCAGCCCGGGCGCCAGTTCCCAGGAAAACAACCCCGCAGTCTGCCGCAGCATCTGATTGTGCAGTGGTTGCAGCGTCTTGATCAGGTGCGCTTCCAGCAGCAGTGCTCCCGCTTCGCCACCGGTCTCCCGCCACTCGACCCGGCGTACGGCGCGCGCCAGCCGCATTTCCAGGGCGGCGCGATGATCGCCGGAAAAGTGCGCGCCGATGCGCTGGCGCAGGTGGATGCTCTTCCCTATATAGAGAGGCATATCCTGGTCGCCGTAGAAGAGATACACACCGGCGGTATCGGGCACGTCATCCAGGGCGGTTTCCTCCAGGCCGGCGGGCAGGCTTGCGCGCTTGACCAGGGACCGCACCGCCGATTCGACCAGATCGACCGTATAGAGCTCGTGGATCTTCTGCCAGAACTGCCACAGCAGTTCGGCATCGGCCAGGGCCCGGTGCCGGCCCTTGGGCTGCAATTCGAACCGGGCGATCAAGGCATCCAGGCCGTGCCGCGCCACCGAGGGAAACAGCGAGCGAGAGAGGCGCACAGTGCACAATACGTCGGCGCGGAACGTCACGCCAACGCGGCGGAATTCATTCTTGAGAAAGCCATAGTCGAAGCGTGCGTTATGGGCGACGAAGAGCTTGCCCTGCAGCCGCTCCGCCAGGCTCTCCGCCAGCGACTCGAAGCTTGGCTTGCCGCGCACCATGGCGTCAGTGATACCCGTCAGTTGCTGGATGAAGGGTGGGATGCCGATCCCGGGATCGACCAGGGTATCCCATTCGGCAATACCGTCCGGCCCCACTTCCACCACGCCGATCTCGGTGATGCGGTCCCGGGTGCCGTCGGCGCCGGTTGTTTCCAGGTCGAGAAAGACGATGGGGCGGGAGAGTGCGCCGGCCAGCGCTTGCGCATCCAGGTGCCGGGGCGTGTTGGCCGGCTGGCGCGAGGGCTGGTAGATGGAGAGGTCAGGCATCCGTTGATTCTAATAGATAGCGGCCACGCGGAAGCTGCCCTGCGCCGGGGCTCGGCGGCCGACTTCATCACCGCGTCACAAACCGCTCTGAAGAAATTTCAGAAAACGCTTGCCATGGCCGAGGGGCTCCCTTAAGATTCGCCCCCTCGCAACACCACAACCGCGCTGCAAAGCAGGCGGGACAAGGGATGCGGGGTTGGCAGGGGTGGTTGGCGGCGCGAA